>Ga0256407_10000285_pt1 | contig 125520 bp, 107 predicted proteins | sample RumenRJG_04DNA_FD_193489 | JGI IMG/M metagenome (GOLD analysis project Ga0256407, IMG submission 193489) | Bovine rumen microbial communities from Lethbridge, Alberta, Canada - RJG_04 | ecosystem: Host-associated > Mammals > Digestive system > Stomach > Rumen | place: Canada: Alberta... | reverse complement strand
CATCGTGGGGTAAGGGGATGGTGGCTACATATTGATGTTGTGCTGTTGCTTTTTACTGAAAGCTGCTACTAACGACTCATAAATCTACCCTTAATCGTGTATTGGATGATAGTTGCGGATTTGAGGATAAACATTATCTGGAATATAAAAACCATCAAAAAAAGGATCCGGATTCCCGTTTTCATCATATTGTCTCACAAGATTTTGATATTGTGTACTTACTCTTTCTTTTTCTCCTCTATATCCTGGGTCAATGGAGAAGAATAACTCACCAAATATCTTCGATAACTCACCGCGATTGATTTCATCTATAATGAAGACGTATGGATATAGAGTATCATTTTGCACGTAAGGAGTGTTATTTTGCGATAAGAGATAATTGACCACAGCCCATAAACCCGTTGAGAAGTTGTCCTTGCTGGGCTGTTTCATTGCATTTTTAACTTTTTCCAAATCAATGCCATCTCCATCCGCTCTTTGCAGAAAATAAATAGTGGTTTCCATCTTTTTCTTGACATAAACTCTTGAAGACTCGGTCCCGTCTTGTTGTGTTAGCGTCGAAATCTCGCCTTCATCTATTTTCTTCCATAAGTCAGCGAAAGCTGATTCTATAGAGTCAAAATCATCTATTGATTGAAGAATATAGTTCAACATTGCCCACATATGAGCCTCGTCACCCTGTTTCCCAGACCAGCCTCGTTGACTTCTATTTATATTTTTAAAATCATCGATTGTTTGTATGTTCTTGTCATAGAAAGCCTTTTTAATGGATTTTAATGTAACACGATCGCCTTCAACAAGAATATTTTTTTTGTCACCATCTAACGAGACAGACCATTCCCTTCCCTTATAACTTGTCAGGTTTTTTATATTACCCCTATCAATGTTTTCACATAACTTATTGAATAGATCATCAACATTTTCCATAACTATATGGCTATCCGTCTCAGATCTGGCTTTTACAAGTGCTTTTTTGCAAAATTCTTTGAAAATTCCATTACGCCTCTCAAACTTAATCTCCTCACCACCTTCTACATGAGACGAGACAGGCCTCAGTCCTTCAACAAAATCCGTATAATCATACGATGGATGGAACTGGACAAAGGCGATCCTTTCTCTTAATGTAGATTCATCCTCTTCCGTCTCGGCTTTTTCCTTACCTAATACCAATTTGGTGGCAATTTGTTTGGCCAGATATGTCTTGCCAGTTCCTGGTGCTCCTGTTAGTATCATGTTGCGACAAGATCTTAACCGTTTTACATAATCAGTAGGCTTAATTGTTTGATTTGTCATAGTAAACTTATTTTTGGATTGTTATTTGTATGATTATTCTTTCCCGACAATAGCAACGGCACAAAGGTTATTCCAGTATTGGACTATAATTGTTTTTTCAGTTGGCTCAATGACTCTCTTTCCATCGTGAGATCACCGCTTTCTGAAAAAGTCATGCGAAGATACGTAAAATATTTGAATTGACCAAATTATGGGGCTTAACAAATGTTAATGAGGTGTTTTGCATCATCAGTATTCAACCTGCGTCCTAAGATATTATAAGTATTGTTGAGTGACGTTTACCATTTCTTTGTCGGTGCTCCCTCAATATGTTCACATTGGTAACTGATGTCTGCGTGTTTGACAGGAGCATGATAGATAATCCGTTTGAGATTCTTGCAACCCACGAAAGCGTCCCTGCCAATTTTCTTAAGTGGAGAATCAACGATAATGGTTTCTATCATGTTATTGCAGATACTTCCTAAAATCTTGACGGATGCAGGGATGTGATACACTTTGTCACGTGCCCAACAAGCAATCAGCTCGTTGTTATTGTTGGATATCAGACTGTCGCTCTCAATCCTGAAATGAGGTGAAAGACAAGTCAGACCTTCAAAGTTCTCATGTGCTTGCACGAGCCAAGGGCATATCTTTGCAACTTTGGCAGGAATAACAAGACGTTTCAAGGAATCACACCCAAAGAAAGTGTCATGGCCAATTTTTTCCAGTTTCTCCGGTAGTTCTATTTCTTCTATAGCGGTATAACAAAATGTGTCACCCATGAAGTATTTGACAGAACTCGGAATTTTGATGTGTTGAAGCGAACTACATCCAGAGAACATGTTTTCTCCGATGCATTTAAGTCCTTCGTGCAATTCGATTTCTTTTAAAGATGTACATGAATTAAACATCGCAATGTCTGGATATTTGATGTTCATGGAAATTCTTGCCTTCTCTAGATTTTTGCAATATTCGCATAGACAGCCTTCTTCTTCTGTCACGCTGTCAGGCATCCAGAGAGACTTGAGTGACTGGCAGTGATAAAAAGCATTTGCTTCAATATGGGTCACACCTTCACGTATACGATAGTGCTCGCATTGAAAGGTTGTATGATCAGCTCCAATGAGGGTTTTCCAATCGGAAGAGTAGCGCACTCCCCATTCGTCAATGTTGTATTTTTTCGGTAAAGCCATTGCTGCTATTTTTTATGCAAAGTTATGTGTTTCATTTGGAATAGCGCTATTTTATATACGTATAAAAAATGTTGTTTGTTCCTAAAAATTGTTTACCTTTGCAACAAAATTCAGTATTAACCCTCAAAGATAATTAAGGAATGAACGGAATCGTAAAACCAGCTTCGATATTTATGCTGACTTTTTATGAGTATAGATATTATGCGCGTAAAAAGGCTCATTATCCATGCTTCAAATTGAACACTTATCATATGAGGTTTTTCTTTGAAACGCTCTCTGAGGCAGAGTTAGCAATACAGCACAGGGCACGGCATCCAGATGACTATTATGCATATGTCATTACCGAGCTCCCATTGGGTATAGGGTTGCAATTGTCGTTATGGGGACAAAGTCTCTCTGACAGAGTATATCTTCCAGATGGGACGTTGTGGGGCGTAAGAGATTATTGCAATTTCATCCCATCTAATTGCATGGGTGATGAATATGATTATTGGGGCAAACTCAATAGGTTCTATGGAAGAGCACCAGAGGAGATTCGGTTCAAACCTGGTGACATTGTGGAAGTGTTTGGATGTCCGGACAATCATTATTGGAGCGACAATGAGGTAAATCTGGCCATTGTAGTTAAGTGTCCACCCACAAAAGATGAGGTTGCAAAGATGCTTGAAAAGTATGTGGCGACTCATGAGGGTTATAATTTGTGTGACCATCATCTTTGTCATGTCATGGGACATGCAGAAGACACCTACCAAGTGCTCTCGTTCGCTTGTGAAGAAATTGACCATTCGATCACTATTGCCACATTCCGACCTTCATTGCCAGTTTCACCACAAAGGGCAAAGAAACTTCGTAACTTATACGAACAATACAAAAAAGAAAAGAACTTATGAAAACCAGGATTATGATCGCTTTGTTCATCACCTCTTTCGCGGTGATACCTGTATTCTCTCAGAAACTAGACAACCTTGGACGCAAGATGGTTTCTGAAATAGTGCATGAAAGTTATAACAATTGGGGGGAATGTTACGATCAAGTAACATTTAAATTCAATTACAATCAGAAAGGTGACATGATTAAAATCATTGTACATAGACGTACATCTATTGGGGATATTTTTAAGCAGAATAAAAAATCCTTTCTTGCCGCCACTCTATCAATCAATGGAAATACGATGCTTTATGACGAATATGAGAGCGGTGAGAAAATTGGCTATAGAAAACATAGGTTTGCATTGTCATCAGATGGGAAAAGATTGCTCAATGACGTTGTAACCACTTCTGACGGAAAGCATGTGACAACCACCTATGAATACGAAAACAATGTATTTACGGGAATAACACAGCATTACAGAGGTGATTTTGAAACTTGGCATTTGATATTCAACAAGATTGACGGCAATTATTATCCTGTTGGTAAAGAAGGTTTTGTGTATTCGGATGAAGTAAATGACACCAATATCAATTTGGATTGCCTCACTTGGAGGATATTTGGCCCTATCATGGTCAATGAACAAGAACATTTATTGTTGACACCGCAAGTCCCATTGAGGTCAAAGAATATTATCAAGGAATTTGTTCCTGACCGCCCATCGGGGAAAATGATGTGTGAGGTGGAGAGGAATGAGAAAGGGAATATTGTTTTGATAACGACGAGGTACGCCGATAATGAAAAGGCAAAGAAATATCTCAAAATCAGCTATCTTTATTAACTTTTTCATGTTTTTATGATTGAGTTTCAAAAGAAAAGCTATACATTTGTGCCACAAAAGAAAAACTAACATTATACACCAAAAACCGAACCTTAACATGCCAGACCGTAACTTTGATTACTTTTCTCCATTATTACGAGAAGGGCAATATCTCAATAATGGTAGATATGAAATTATCAGCAATACAGTGAATGCTGGAGGTTTCGGACGCATCTATCGTGCATATGACCACAAATCCAATAAAGACGGAATGTCCAATGTTGTAGCAATAAAGGAGTTTTATGTGGAGGAGTTCTTTGAGGATTCTGATCGAAGTCGCAGCATAGGGGTATACACAAAAAAGGAGATGGGCCAATGCATCAAACTGATGCGTGAGAATTTCAGAAAAGAGGCTGATATCTTGTCGAGATTAAATGAACAACATGACCGTCATGTGCCTTCCATTCATGGAAAGGTCTTTAGCGAAGAAGGACGTTTGTTCTATGCCATGACATATATTGATGGTCTGACGCTGAGGGAAACGGTGGAGCAGGAAGGCATAATGACAGAAGAAATGGCTGTGAATTATATCGTTCAGATAGGAAAGGTGCTGTATAAGGCCCATCAATGGAATGTGATGCATTGTGATATTTCGCCGAACAATATCATGTTGGAGAATAACTGTGCGGTATTAGTGGATTTTGATAATGCAAAGAGTTATGACTTGTTGTTAGCTTCTCTGAATAACGATTCTGTGGATCAGGTTGTACAGATGGGAGAGATTGGCACTCCAGGTTTTTGTGCCCCATCTTTATTCATTGGTAGTCCACGAGGTGATATCTATTCGCTTGCAGCGACACTCTATTATCTGCTGACAGGAAAGATAACAGACTGTTTGTCTTCGCAGAAAAGCTTGGATGATGCAAGAGCGTGCCTTGAAGAAAAGAAAGTTTCCAAAGAAACGACACACGCCATCCTTCATGCAATGGAAGTGAATCTGGAAAATGGTTCTATGGGATCAAAAGAGTTCTTGGAAGAATTACCCAATAAGATAGTATTTAACACACTATTAAACTATAACGATTATGATTACAATAAAAGACAGACAACGATTGCTGAATCTTAATTATATGGCAATCTACTTGATGCTCACATCAGATGAAATCGTTCAGTATGGAGACAAACTGAAAAATCTCAATAGACATACGACTCTGACAAGAGGTTTGTTTCATTTCGATGTTGTGGAAAGAGGCGACAATCCGTATGATAAATTGCCTAAAGAGATAACGCATGCTACGGAAGGTTTCAATGTGATGGTACGTCTAATTAACGACATACATGAGATGTATGGCTATGGGTTAGAGAAGATTGACCTTGGCTTAGAAATGAGCGCTCTGGTGAAAGAACTGAACAAGTATGTGGATGCGGTGTGCGAAGAGAATATTGACCGACTGGACGTTCTCGGCAATAGAAATACTGGCACGTCAATGGCGGCCATGAAGAAATATCGTGAAAGCAATATCGTGAAAGAGGTGTTTACGAAAGCTTTGAAGGGGAAAATTGAAAATAGAGAGGAATCCCAAGAACTGGTGCAAACGGCTTATCCTACACCCGATATGGCAACATCCCTTGATCTTGCCAAAGGTGCGACTGATGATAAGTACGCACTATCAATAGAGAGGGACAGGTGTGGGCGTGAAGAGCCTTCAGAGAAACCAGATATTTCCATCAAGGTGACATATGTGAAAACAGGAGAAGCGCGTAAAGATGGTAGCATACCGAAGAAGTTGGGCATGGAATTCACTATAAACGGTGATACTGTACCTGTATATTTGGGCCCTACAGATCAAAAATTCCTGTATTTTGCGATATTGTTGGCAAAAATGGAAGAAAAGACTCTCAAGCGCTCTGATTTCTCACCGCTAGCCCTTAACGACACTGTAGGCAAGAAAAAGCGTGAGCAGATGGAAAAATGGCTTCATGACAGATTCTGTGCGTTAATTGATGCGAAAAACTTTAATAAGTGGTATAGAGGTGTGAGGGAGAACCCTCATCCATTTGATCATGCCAACTCCCGTATAAAGGCAAAACTTTGGGAAATCCTCTCGCCCAAGTATAAGAATGCGTTCTATTACACGCGGATTTTGAATGAAGAAGGTCGCTACAAAATCAGGGTGAGTGCCAGCCATATAGAGATTGATCCTAAAATCATGGAGCGTATAAACAAATTCCAAAATACATAGATATGCTGATTTGAGGTTTACAAAAGTCAAAAACGTTAAATCTTCACTTTTTTCTCCGCCATAGGAAATAATTGTGAACCTTTGCAACATGATGAAAGAAAGAATACTACGCCTCTTGCAGGAGATGGGCAAGGGCATTTATGAGAAAGAGACGGAACTGGCGATGTCGCTGTTAGCGGCTATCGCTGGTGAGAGCTTGATTTTATTAGGGTCTCCAGGTGTGGCGAAGTCGATGGTTGCTCGAAGGGTGAAGGCTGCCTTCCATAAGGGTAAGTCTTTCGAGTATCTGATGTCAAGATTCTCGACACCCGATGAGATTTTTGGTCCCGTGAGCATCAGTAAACTGAAAGATTCAGACAAGTATGAACGGAGTATTGAGGGATACTTGCCGACGGCTGATGTAGTGTTCCTTGATGAGATATGGAAAGCTGGCCCTGCCATCCAAAATACGTTGCTGACAGTGATGAATGAGAAGCTGTTCCGCAATGGTGACCAAGAAATCCGTGTGCCTCTGAAGTTACTGGTTGCAGCCAGTAACGAACTTCCTGCACAGGGAGAAGGATTGGAAGCGTTGTGGGATAGGTTCATCATCAGGATCGAATGTGGAAACATCAAGCAAGAGAAGAACTTCAATGCGATGTTGACTGATGAGCAAGGTGAAGGAAATGCCGAGATTTCCTCTGATTTGCAAATCAAGGAAAATGAATATCAAGAATGGACTCGGAAGATTGATTCGATTGCCATCCCTGAGCGTGTGCTGAAATGCATCGCCACCATCAGGAAGGCATTGGGAAATGTGGCGGTTGATTTTACTGATGAACGTCATGATGTTTATGTGAGTGACCGTCGTTGGAAGAAGATTGCTCGATTGATGCGAGCCTCTGCATTAGTGAATGGCAGAAACGAGGTTACAGTGGCGGATTTGGTGCCGATGTTTCATTGCTTGTGGCAAGAACCAGGGGAGGCTAATGATGTGCGCCGTATCATCATCAGAACATTGTTCAGCGAGTTCTCGTCGATACTGGAAGGGATGAAAGTCGCTATTGATGATGACATCAGAGTTACTAGATTGCACAAGGCAACAACTGCAGCACAGCGGATGATGGAACAGGCGGATAGCAACAAGAAGATTATCGATAACTATTATTACCACCTGCATGACCACGATACGGGCAACACCTATATTTTTGTGGCAGATTATCAAAAATTGCCTGTCGTGTCGAAACAAAACGTAGGCATTCTTGCTGTCATTTATCAAGACCCAAAGAATCCTATACGTTCCATCATTCGACTGTATCAAGGTGCGGATATGCCACGTGAGGCGAGGCAAGTTCACCTGACGAGAAGTGACAAGTACATATTCATTGATGGAGTGCGTTTCGAAATAGAGACTTTGAAACGAGGCGAAACACAAACGATACTGCCACCATCAAACAGAAACGTGTCAGGCAGAGATTATCATGCAGAAATTGATGAACTAACCACTGCGATTAATACGAGAGAGAGGGAAATCGAAGAGAACCTTTTCGTATCGGAAGAGGACAAGAAAGTGCTTCGAGAGATAGCCCAAACCATCTACACCGAGATTGCTTACACAAGATACGAACTTCAAAAATTGGAGGGATAAAATGCCCGAGTCGACACCACATCTCCAGCCTGGAAACTATATCCACCTCATCCGAAAATTCGTTGATAAAGGCGATGTGCTCGGCATAGAGACGGATGTCCCTGATGTTAAGAGAGATCCTATCTTGGAATATCTTTCCAGCATCATGAACAATCCGCTGATCCAGGCGAAAGTGTTGTCGAGTCGTTTGGCTGGCCAAATCTTCTATGAAACGGTCGGCTGCTTTGTGTTGGAGTGTCTGCATCAAACTCAGTTCGCCAATCAACGTGTCAGTGGTGAACGGGGACAGATGGAAAAGATGAGGGAATGGGCGATACAGAAAAAGAGAGACTCTTGGCAGTCACTCGTCAACAGTATTGCTGACAAGCATGAGGAGGACGGCTTTGACATTGACTTCTTGAAGAAAAGATTTCAACATGATGGATGGAAAGACCCCGAGAACTGGGAGATGCTGAGACACGAATGGGGCAGTGCCTTGGACAGAAATGTTCTCAAAAAAACAAAGGAACATCTGGAAAAGAAGAAGAGTCTTGTGGCAAAGAGTCTGCAACAAAAACTTGAACACGCTAAAAAGCTGAGAAATGAGGGCGTGTCTGAAGAACAGGCGCTACAAGCTTGGAATATGATGGAGGGTCAATGGACAGAGACTGAATTTGAGAAGAAATTAAACATTGTCAGGATTCAAAACCAGTATCCAGAGATTGGTGATGTGGTTAAAAGGATGGGAAGGATTGCTGATGCTGACGGAAAAGATCGACTGGCGGTGCAGACGGGCAGAAGCATGCAACTTTCTCACTCTTCTGGTAGTGACATTGAAGGAATCAGCACTGGTAGAGATATCAACGCTTTAATGCCAATGGAATGGGCGCAATACACGGACACAGACATGGAGAAGCTGTTTCTGCACAAATACATGACGAGCAAGTTGCAAGTGTTCCACTATAAATCGGAAATAGCCAAACCTGCACGTCGCCTTCGATCAGAAAGGGCATCACGACGTGGCCCTATGATTGTCTGTGTGGATTCCTCTGCCAGTATGAGTGGTGTTCCTCAGAAGATTGAGGCATCCTTGCTCGCCAAACTGGAACAGACAGCAGAAACATTGAATAGAGATTGCTTTTTGATAGACTTCTCTATTGGCATTCATCCCATTGAATTACGTTCCAGACGACAAAAGAAATCAATGGAGCGGATGGGTATGAGAGAAGAAGACCAAGAAAACTTTGCAAAAGGTGTTTTCCCATTTATTGGAGGAGGAACAGATGCGCAGAAGATGTTGAACTTGACTTTTGCCTTGCTCGATAACAATGATGACCGCTATATGAATGCCGATGTGCTGTGGATAACAGATTTCCTCATTCCAAGAACAGATAAAGATCTGATGCAACGCTTTAAGGAGTATCAGAAGACAGGAACGAAGTTCTATGGTTTTAAGATTGGTGATGGAAAATCCGATTGGGAACAATACTTCGACAAGGTGTATGAGATTCACTATGTTCAACCTCGTCGATATTGATTCATGCTACTTATTTCAGTTTGCTTAAGGAGGGGAGAATGTTCGTTTTTTCTCTCCCTACAATGGAAGTTCTATGTTTTCCCACCTGATGTTGATACCCCATGACACCATTTTTACTTATTTCTAAAATGTAGGAATTGTAATCTCTAAATTACAAAATCATGGAATTTACAAAGCCTTCGTGTTTTCCCATTGTTTTCCCGAAATAAAAAATCAGCAACTCGAATTTCTTCTAAGTTGCTGATTATTAGTGTGGACCAGCTTGGGCTTGAACCAAGGACCTCCAGATTATGAGTCTGTTGCTCTAACCAACTGAGCTACAAGTCCAAGCGTGGAGTTGTGCTACCAGGATTCGAACCTGGAATGACAGAACCAAAACCTGTAGTGTTACCATTACACCATAGCACAATCCTCATAAAAGCGTTCGGCTTGGAATTGCTCGTTTGAAGGGCACCTTTTGCCGAATGCGGGTGCAAAGTTATGGCTTTATTTTGGATTTAACAAGAAGTTTTGAGGAAAAATGCCAAAAAGTTCCATTTTGTTTGCATTTTTAAAGAAAATATGCCTACCTTTGCATACGTTAAGATAATTTGGCATGTCGAAAGAGAAACCGCTGATACATAATAAACGCAGGAATAAGATCCGTCTTCATCATGAGGGTAAGCATACTTTGCTCTATGCGGGTTGCTTGGGTGCTCTCATTATTTGTTTGGCATGGTTTTCCAAGGAATCACTGTGCTGGGGCTCGTACATCATCATTGCGATCGTGCTGGGTGTGTATGGAATTCTGCTGAATTTCTTCCGTTGCCCGATCCGCATGTTCCAGGGACCAACGAACAAGTCGGTGGTGGCTCCTGCCGATGGTCATATTGTGGTGATTGAGGAAGTGGAGGAGACGGAGTATTTCCACGATAAGCGACTGATGATTTCCATCTTCATGAGTTTGACTAATGTACACGCGAACTGGATTCCATGTGATGGAACGGTGATCAAGGTGGCACATCAGGATGGCAATTACCTGAAGGCTTACTTGCCCAAAGCGAGCACAGAGAATGAGCGTTCGATGGTGGTGATCCGCACGCCACATGGTGTGGAGGTGATGGCTCGTCAGATTGCGGGTGCGTTGGCGCGCCGCATTGTGACATATCCGAAGGTGGGTGAAGAGTGCTTCATTGATGACCACATGGGCTTCATCAAGTTTGGCAGTCGTGTGGATGTGTATCTGCCATTGGATAGCGAGGTGCTGGTGAAGATGGGACAGGCTACTGTGGGTGATGAGACTTTGATTGCGCGACTGAAATAAATAAGAGATGAAAAAGCATATACCTAATATCATTACTTGTTGCAATCTGATTTGTGGATGCATTGCAACTTATTCTGCGTTCCACCATAGCTATCAAGATGCATTTTTCTTCATCCTGTTGGGTGCCCTCTTCGATTTCTTCGATGGGAAGATGGCACGTGCACTGGGTGTGAGTGGCAAGTTGGGTTTGGAATTGGATTCATTGGCTGATTGCGTGACCTTTGGTGTGGCACCTTCTGCCATGATTTTCACACTGTTCAACCATGTGGCATATCCTTCGTTCATGGGCAGTGAGTTCTTCTTCCGCGTGATGCCTTTCACGGCATTCTTGATGGCTGCATTTTCTGCTGTCCGTCTGGCGAAGTTCAACCTTGATGAGCGTCAGCACACGGAGTTCATTGGTATGCCAACTCCTGCGAATGCGATTTTCTGGGGCGCACTGATCTCGAGTTGTGAAGATTGGCTGACGAGCCCTCGTTTCAATGCCTTGTTCCTCTTCCTGTTCATGATTTTGTTCTGCTGGCTGCTGGTGTGCGAGGTGCCTATGTTTGCATTCAAGGGAAAGCTTGCTTGGTCAAAGGACAAGATGAAAATCATCTTTCTGGTGCTGTCCTTCTTGTTTGTGAGCTTGGGAGGTTTCATCTTTAGCGACACTTCTCATTGGATGGGTGTGTGTCGTGGTGTGGCTGCCTCTGTCGGACTTTATGTCGTGCTGTCGATTGTGGCATCATATTTGCCCAAGAATGAGGAGTAATGGAGAACGGACTCCTTTATTCTAAAACGGCTACATCAACATGGACGTACTCATAACATTCTTATTATTCATTGTTATCCCTGCGTTAGTATTCATCGGTATTGGCTTGTATCTGATCAGCCGGCTGGTGGGTGGCTTTGGCAATTTGCGTGCTCTCTATCGTCTTTTCTCTGGCAAGCACACCAACACGGCACGAGGAGGTTCTGCCAAATCGTCAGCATCGGGCAAGTCCTCGCGTACATATAATAATAAAAATGGTCAAACCCATACAAAAAATGCCCAAACAGACAGTAAGGTGTTTGGGCAAAATGAAGGTACGTATGTGGAGTTTGAGGAGGTCAAGTAATCATTTGGGTCTTACCTGACCGTCACCTTCAATCAACCATTTGTATGTGCAAATTTCTTCCAGTGCCATAGGACCACGGGCGTGAAGTTTCTGGGTGGAAATGCCGATTTCCGCTCCGAGTCCGAATTGTGCGCCATCTGTAAATGAGGTGGGCACATTGTGATAGACACAAGCAGCATCCACCTGCGCCATGAACTGGTCGGCTGTGGCACGATTCTCCGTGATGATGCACTCTGAATGTCCTGAACCGAAACGACGGATATGGCGGATAGCTTCCTCTGCCGATGCCACAGTCTTGATGGCCATCGTGTATGCCTGGAACTCTGTGCCATAACTCTCTTCAGTCGAAGGCTTGAGCAGGTCTGCTGGATAATTTCCTTGTAGTACAGCCAAAGCGGGTTCATCGGCATAGATGAGCACGTTGCTTGCCTTCAGTGGCTCGCATATAGCAGGGAGGTCGGCCAAACGGTCAGCGTGAATCAGGGTGCAGTCGAGGGCGTTGCACACGCTCACACGACGCGTCTTTGCATTGTTGATGATGCGCGCACCTTTCTCTGTGTCTGCATCCTTGTCAAAGTAGGCATGACACACACCTGCACCAGTCTCGATGACTGGCACAGAAGCCTCTTGACGCACAAAGTCGATGAGGCGTTTGCTGCCACGAGGAATGACGAGGTCAACATATCCGTTAGCATGCAGCAAAGCACCTGTTGCCTCGTGCGTGGCAGGCAGGAGCGTGATGGCATTCTCGTTGATGCCGAATTCCTTCAGAACAGATTGGATGAGGCTGACGATGGCGCGATTGCTGTCGTCGGCATCCTTGCCACCCTTGAGAACACAAGCGCTGCCTGCCTTCAGACAGAGTGAGAAGACATCGAACGTTACATTCGGACGTGCCTCATACACGATGCCGATGACTCCAAAAGGAACACTCACGCGCTTGAGGTCGAGTCCGTTAGGCAATGTCGAATGTTTCAGCACCTTGCCAAGAGGGGATGGGAGTGTGGCCACATTGCGTGTGTCACCAGCGATACCCTCGATACGTTCCTTTGTCAGTTTCAGACGGTCGTACATAGGGTTGGCAGGATCCATACGTGCCAGGTCTTTGGCATTGGCAGCCAAAATGGAATCGGTTTCTTGGATGGCTTTATCAGCCACAGCCAACAACACCTTGTTGATGGTGTCGTTGTCGAGCATTGCAAGGTCGATGCTTGCATCCCTCGATGCTTGGAATATTTCTTCTAACATAAGAATTCTGTGCAGGGGGTATTCGCCCTGTCATTCATAAGTTTAACCAGTATGTCGTCTCTCTTTCCGTTGGCAATGATGACGCTGATGCCAGCAGCTGCCGTTTGTGTCGCCACATTCGACTTGCTCTGCATGCCACCACGTCCAGCCGTCGATTTCTTGTCTTGGATGTACTCGTCGAGTGGTTTGCCTGGCTCGACCGTACGGATGAGCCGTGAGGAAGGGTCAGCAGGATCGCCTGTAAAGATGCCGTCGATGTTGCTCAAGATGATGAGAGCCTGAGATTGTGTCATCCGTGCCATCAGTCCAGAGAGTTCATCATTATCCGTGAACATCAGTTCCGTCACGGACACCGTATCGTTCTCATTCACAATAGGCAAAACGTTGTTCTCCAGCATCACCCTCATGCAGTTCTCTTGATTCGTGCGATGCTCAGTGTCGGAGAAATTCTCTTTTGTCGTCAACACCTGACCCACAGGGATTCCGTATTCCCTGAACATCTCAAAGTAGCGATTGATCAGTTTCGCCTGTCCTACAGCAGAGAAAAGCTGTCGCTGATCTACCGAGTCGAGGTCGTGCTGAATATGTTTCAGTTCGCTTCGACCACTTGCCACAGCACCTGACGACACAAGGATGACTTCGTGTCCCTCGTTGCGCAACCACGCAATCTGGTCCACCAATGCTGACATACGGGTCACATCCAACGACCCGTCCTTGCGCGTCAACACATTGCTGCCTATTTTGATAGTAAGTCTCATATATTATCCTCCTATTTTCGTATTCAATCCATATCGCTGCATGATGTTCAGCGCATGTTGCTGCACCTCTTCCGAAGGGGCTTCCATCGAGAATGCCTCAGGGTTGTACTTTGTTCCCAATCGGGCATGTTTGCCAATGCCTACATCATGATACACCAGCAAATTCACCATTTCGGGTTTGGTGGGCAACGATGTCAAGAACTTTGCCGATGCCTCCAGATTCTCATCGTCAGCGTTGATTCCCACAATGAGTGGAATCCTGATCCAGAACTTCTTGTCCATCTCGCTCAGCATACGGATATTGCTCAGTATCTGTTCATTCCCCACATGAGTGTAAAACCTGTGCTTCTCGCTGTCCATCAGTTTCAAGTCCACCAAGAACAGCTCGCATCTCTCCGCCACTCGTTTGACATTCTCTTCTGAGCAGAACAATGTCGTATCGACCGTTCGATGAAAACCTCTTTTGCCCAATTCGTCCAGCACCTCACACAAATAGTCCGTGTGCATCATTGGTTCTCCTCCACACATCGTCACGCCGCCACGGCTTTCTTCCATCACCTGCCGTTCCTTCTCCACCACTGTCATCAGGTCTTCCATCTTCCATGCTTTGCCCGCCATCTCCAAGGCGAGGGTAGGGCATTCATTCGTACATTTACCACAGGCCACACAATGTCCCAGGTCCTGGATGCCGTCCGACGTCAGCACGAGGTTCTTCTCTGGACAAACCTCCACACAACTCTGGCACCCGATGCACTTCTTCTTGGTGTACATCTTCACAGGCTTGTCTTCAAACCCTTCAGGATTGTGACACCACACGCATCTGAGGGGACATCCCTTCATAAAAATGGTCGTCCTGATACCGGGTCCATCATTGATGGCAAACCGCTTAATGTCGAAAATCAGTGCCAACTTGTTTTGCTTTTGGCTGCAAAGGTAAGAAAAAGTTGGGAGTTAGGCGTCAGGAGTCAGGTGTTTTTTTCAAAAAAGCCTTACTTTGCCTCTTCTTTCTCAGAGGGTGTCATTCTCTGTCCGTGCAATGATTTCGTTTTGAAGTTGTTCGGTCATGTCGTTGAAGTAGTCGGAATAACCAGCCACACGCACGAGCAGATCTTTGTAGTCATCGGGCTGTTGCTGGGCATCGAGCAAGGTTTGTGTATCAACGATGTTGAACTGGATGTGGTGTCCACCCATGCGGAAATAGGTGCGGATGAGGGACACGAGTTTCATGAGATCTTCATCGCGCTTCAGGAGTGAAGGTACGAAACGTACATTGAGCAACGTTCCTCCCGACTGGGTCTGGTCGAGTTTGCCTAATGACTTGATGACAGCCGTCGGACCATTCGTGTCTGCTCCATGAGCGGGCGAAGTGCCGTCGCTGATGGCGAAGTGTGCCAGACGTCCATTGACAGAAGCACCACATACGCTGCCGAAGTAGTTGTGGCAGGTCGTGGAGAGCATATTGAGCTGCGTCTTTCCACCACGAGTGTTAGGATGTCCCTCGATAGCCTTCACCAGATCATTATACACTTTCACAGCGATGTCGTCGGCATAGTCGTCGTCATTACCAAAGAAAGGCGTTCGGTTCATGATGAACTGACGCATCTTTTCGAATTGACAGTTGACAGTTGACAGTTGACAGTTGTCGCCTCTTCCCCAGTTGCTGGCAACGGCTTCGAGCAGTTCGTCCATCGTGAACTTCTTGTCTTCAAACACATGCTTCTTCAGGGTTGCCAAGCAGTCGGTGATGGTACCCAAACCTGTGCATTGGATATAGGTGGTGTTGTAACGTGCGCCTCCGCTGTAGTAGTCGCGTCCCCGTGTGATGCAATCGTCGATGAAGAGCGAGAGGAACGTGGCTGGGGCATAGAGCGAGAACATGCGCTCGATGTAGTTGTTCACTGCCAGTTTCAGGTTCACGAAGTAAATCATCTGCTTGTGATAGGCATCGTACAGTTCCTCGTAAGAAGTGAATGTGCGTGGGTCGCCAGTCTCCAGGCCGAGTTTCTTGCCCGTCATAGGGTCGATACCATTATTGAGGGTGATTTCAAGAATCTTAGGGGTGTTCAGATAGCCCGTGAGGATGTAGGCTTCCTTACCAAATGCGCCCACCTCGATGCAACCCGAACAGCCGCCTTCATTCGCATCTTCCTGTGTCTTGCCCTGACGTACCAGCTCCTTTGTGTAGGTGTCAGGGTTGAACACGGAAGGATAGCCATGTCCCTGACGAATCACCTTGGCACCAGCCATCACGAACTCGTCGGGAGTGACTTCCGACACATGGATGCTCAAACCTGGCTGCAACTCGTGCAGCTCCTCCTGAATCTCCAGAATGATATAGGAAAGTTCGTTCACGGCATTGTTGCCATACTTGTCGATACCACCAATGTTGATGTTGGTGAAGTCGTTGTAGGTGCCGCTCTCCAAAGCGGTGATGCCCACCTTAGGAGGCGCTGGCTGGTTATTGAACTTGATCCAGAAGCACGACAGCAGTTCCTTGGCTTTCTCGCGGGTCATCGTGCCATCTGCCAGTCCCTTCTGATAGAAAGGATAGAGGTGCTGGTCAATATGTCCAGGATTCATGCAATCCCAACCGTTCAGTTCGGTCACTGTGCCAAGATGCACGAACCAGTACATCTGAATGGCTTCCTGCATGTCGCGTGGTGCATGGGCTGGTACCCAACGGCACACCTCTGCAATCTTCAACAGTTCTTCCTTGCGTTGTGGTTCACTTTCTTCATTGGCCATCTTCTCAGCCAATTCTGCATGACGCTCTGCAAAGAGGATGGCGGCATCGCAGCTGATGTCCATCGCCTGAAGTTCCTGTTGCTTGTCTGTGGCTTCGGGGTCGTTGATGAAGTCGAGTTCCGACAGCGTCTTGGCAATGAGTGCTTTACAGTCGAGCAAGCCACGCTGGTACATCTTTCCGTCCATTGCCGTATGACCACCAGCACGTTGTTCCATAAATTCAGTGAACACGCCTGCATGGTATGCCTCTTCCCACTCCTTGCTCACGTGGCTGAAGATACGTTCGCGCTGGGTGCGTCCCTGCCAATAGGGGATGACCTCACGCTCGTAGGTGTCAATGTCTTCCTGCGAGATGAGGTAGGGTTGCAGTTCGCGGTCGTTGAGCGTGTGGAGGTCTTCAACGGTATGGCAAGTCAATTCAGGGAAAGTGGGTACCGCCTTGGGCATAGGGCCACGTTCACCCACAATCAGTTCGTCCTCACCGATATAGATGGTCTTCTTCTTGCAGATCTCGTAGAAGTTGCGGGCACGGAGGATGCAGTTGGGCATCTTGCCGTAGTTCTCCTTGTAGAATGCCGTTTCGATGAGCGCACGCTCAATGGTGAGTGTGGCGGGTGTGTCAATACTCTGTTGGCGCAGACGTTTAATACGTTCATTCATGCCCCCCTCATTTTCGGGGTACTGTAAAGCATAATTCATTTTGTTCAATATCAAATGTGGGTGCAAAGGTACGGAATTTAGATGAAAAGTAAATGACTTTTCACTTTTTCTTCGTATCTTTGCCCCATATTTATACAAAATGGAAAAAGCATTACGTGAACAGATTATCGCTTTGGTGAAGAGCGAGGTGGTGCCTGCTGTGGGTTGTACAGAACCGATAGCGGTGGCGTTGTGTGTGGCAAAGGCAACGGAAACCTTGGGTTGTGTGCCTGAGAAGATTGATGTGCTTTTGTCGGCCAACATCCTGAAGAATGCGATGGGTGTGGGCATTCCTGGTACGGGCATGATTGGTTTGCCCATTGCGATTGCGTTGGGTGCGTTGATAGGAAAGTCGGCGTATGAACTGGAGGTGTTGAAGGATGTGACGGACGAAGCCGTGGAACGTGGAAAGGCGTATCTGGCTGAAAACCGTATCAGCATCAGCTTGAAAGAAGGTATCACTGAGAAGCTCTATATCGAAGTGAAGGTGAATGCTGGCGATGACACAGCGGAAGCCATCATCTGCACCAGCCACAAGGACTTCCTGTCTGTGAAGAAGAACGGGACATCCATCTACGAAAAAACCTGCCAGTCAGAGAACGAGGAGGGCGAAGAGTGTTCGTGGCTGACCCTTCGTCAGGTATATGAGTTTGCCACCACTGCCCCCATTGAGGAGATTGAATTCATTCGTGAAGCACAGGTGTTGAACGAACGGGCTGCAGAGGAGTCACTGAAAGGCAACTACGGACACACTTTGGGCAAGACCTTGACCCGTCCGTTGGGCAAGGGCATCTTTGGCGACACCATCTTCTCGCACATCATCTCCTCGACAGCTTGTGCCTGCGATGCACGTATGGCAGGAGCGAAGATTCCTGTGATGTCGAACTCGGGCAGTGGCAATCAGGGCATCTGTGCCACCTTGCCTGTGGTGAAGTTTGCGGAGGAGAATCACAACACCGACCACGAACTTCTTCGTGCCTTGATGCTTAGCCACTTGACGGCCATCTACATCAAGCAGTCGTTGGGCAAACTCTCTGCGCTCTGTGGCTGTGTGGTGGCATCTACGGGCTCCGCTTGCGGCATCACTTACCTGATGGGTGGCAACTATGAACAGATCACGTATGCCGTGAAGAATATGGTGGCGAACTTGACGGGTATGATCTGCGACGGTGCCAAACCTTCCTGTGCGCTGAAGCTCGCATCGGGCGTGAGTACGGCTGTGCTTTCCGCGATGTTGGCGGTGCAGCACAACTGCGTCACCTCTGTGGAGGGTATCATCGAAGACGACGTGGATCGCTCCATCCATAACCTCACCCGTATTGGCAAGGACGCGATGGACGAGACAGACCGTTGCGTATTGGAGATCATGACTCATAAAAAATGTGAATAAAATAGGCAGATAGGCAGAAAAGTCGTAATTTTGCCCACGAAACCAAAAAACAGAAAGAGAATATGGCATTAAAAACATTGATTATAGGAAGCGGTCCTGCGGGTTACACGGCAGCGATTTACGCTTCGAGAAGTTCGCTGGAGCCAGTGCTCTACGAAGGTATGCAGCCTGGTGGACAGCTGACGCAGACAACGGAGGTGGATAATTTCCCTGGCTATCCAGAGGGTACGACTGGCACGGAGTTGATGGACGACCTGCGCAAGCAGGCAGAGCGTCTGGGCACCGACATCCGTTTTGGAATGATCACGAAGGTGGAACTTTCCAAGGACGGTTCTGCTCCCCACAAGGTGACCACCGACGATGGCACCGTGCTGGAGGCACATACCCTCATCATCTCGACAGGTGCTTCTGCCAAGTATCTGGGTCTTGATGATGAAAAGAAATATGCAGGACAAGGCGTGTCTGCTTGTGCCACTTGTGACGGCTTCTTCTACCGCAAGAAGGTGGTGGCAGTTGTGGGTGGTGGCGACACCGCTTGCGAGGAAGCGCAGTATCTGGCAAGCCTTGCCAAGAAGGTCTATATGATTGTGCGCCGCGACGTGTTGCGTGCCAGCGATGCCATGCAGCAGAAGGTGAAGGAGGCTGAGAACATTGAAATCCTCTGGAACACGCAGACAGAAGGACTTTATGGCGACAATGGTGTGGAAGGTGCCCACCTCATCGAGAATAAGGGTAAAGAGGGCGAACGTCGCTACGATCTGCCCATCGACGGCTTCTTTTTGGCAATAGGTCACCATCCTAACAGCGAGATTTTCCGTCCTGATGTGGAGGTGGATGCACAGGGTTACATCAAGGTGCAGCATCCTACCACAGCCACCAACGTTCCTGGCGTGTTTGCCGCTGGTGATGTGGCTGACCCTCTCTATCGTCAGGCGATTAGTGCGGCTGGCAGCGGTTGCCATGCAGCCATTGATGCATTACATTATTTACAGGAGAAAGGTATCGTATGAGAAGAATATTTGTACTCTTATTGACGCTATGTTGCATGGGTGTGGTGTGTGCACAACCCATGAAGCCTGTGAAGGTGACTTCGTCCTTCAAGGTGACTTCGAAAGACGAAGGTGTCCTCATGTTTGTGGCTACCATCGATAACGGATGGCACATGTATAGCACAGAGGATGTGGATGGTCCCACCCCCACCACCCTGACGGTGGAGAAGATTTCTGGAGCTCAGTTGGAAGGTGGTTTAACTCATCCAAGTGCACCCATCAAGAAGTTTGAGGAGATGTTTGGCACAGACGTATATTACTTCGAAAAGACAGCCACCTTCACCCAGAAAGTGAAGCTCTTGGGTGGCAAGTACGTCGTGGAAGGTTATCTGCGTTATGGTGCTTGCAACGACCAGAATTGCACGCCTCCCACATCTGTAGAGTTCAAGATCAATGGAGAAGTAACCTTGCCTCAAACACAAGACGAGGCAAAGAAAGAAGAGGTGCCAGAAGAAGTCCCTGAGGAGCCTCTGGCTGCCAACGATTCTGTGAACGAAGAGCCTGTTACAGTTCCTGTAGCGGCTTCTTCCTCTATTTGGGCACCCGTCATCGACCAGCTTTCCGCTTTCGACGAAGGGGGCAACAGCGACACCTCCAACACCTCCCTGTGGCAAATCTTTCTCTTGGGATTGGTGGGTGGCCTGATTGCATTGGTCACGCCCTGTGTGTGGCCCATCATCCCTATGACCGTGTCCTTCTTCCTTAAACGAGGTACGACCAAGAAATCCACAGAAGAGGAGAAAGCAGCAGCCAAGAAGCGTGGCCTTCGTGACGCTGTGCTTTATGGCATCAGCATCATCGTGATCTATGTGACGCTCGGATTGGTCATCACAGCCATCTTCGGAGCATCGGCGCTCAATGACCTTGCAACGAATGCTGTATTCAACATCCTTTTCTTCCTCATGCTGCTCATCTTCGGCATCTCCTTCATCGGAGGCTTCGAACTCACCTTGCCCTCGAAGTGGAATACAGCTGTCGATAACAAAGCCAACAGCACCACAGGACTGCTCAGCATCTTCCTGATGGCATTCACACTGGTGCTGGTCAGCTTCTCCTGCACAGGTCCCATCATCGGATTCCTCTTGGTGCAGGTGGTGACTTCCAGCATCGTTGGACCAGTCGTCGGCATGTTGGGATTTGCCATCGCCTTGGCTTTACCTTTCACGCTTTTTGCCCTCTTCCCCCAGTGGCTCAATGCGGTGCCAAAGAGTGGCAACTGGATGAATGTGGTGAAGGTGACGCTGGGCTTCATCGAACTGGCGTTTGCCCTCAAGTTCTTCTCAGTGGCAGACCTCGCTTATGGTTGGGGACTTCTCGACCGTGAAGTGTTCCTCTCCCTCTGGATTGTCCTTGCCATCCTGCTGGGTGCATATCTCATCGGCTGGATTCGTTTCCCGCACGATGAAGAGGAGTATGACGAAATGGGGCAGGTGGTGATGCATCCCAAGACTTCCATTCCACGTTTCTTCATGGCACTCATCTCGTTTGCTTTCGCCATATATATGCTTCCAGGTTTGTGGGGTGCTCCCCTCAAGGCCGTCAGCGCCTTTGCTCCTCCGATGAAGACGCAGGATTTCAACCTCGCTCCTGAGCAGGAAGTGAAACCGATGTTCACCGATTATGAGGAGGGAATGAATTATGCGCAAGCCCACCACCTCCCCGTCATGATAGACTTTACGGGTTACGGATGCGTGAATTGTCGCAAGATGGAGGCTGCCGTCTTCACCGACCCCACTGTGGCGGACATCATGACCAACAAATACGTACTGATTCAACTCTATGTAGATGACAAAACCAAGTTGGCGGAACCTATCGAGGTGATTGAAAATGAAAATGGGACGTCTTTAATCAACGTGGGAGTGACTGCCGACCTCAAGGTGTCTGCCACCGATGGCGAGAATCGGTATGAATACGACAAGTCTTACAACAGTAGCACCCGCAAACTCCGCACGGTGGGCGACCGATGGAGTTATCTCCAGTCCAAGAAGTTTGGTGCAAATGCACAGCCCTTCTACGTCCTGCTCGACAACAACGGCAATCCGCTCGAACGCAGTTATTCCTACGACGAGGACATCCCCAGGTTCCTCAACTGGCTCAATAGCGGACTGACAAGATATCAAACTAAAAACTAACAACTAAAAACGAAAAGTATAAGTTACTTGCCATCTGACAGTGGAAACTTTAACTTTTAACTTTTAGTTTTTAACTTTTAACTTAAATATATTATGTTATTAGACGGTAATCTTTATATCGCGCATTGCGACGATGGCCCCATCAACCTGGTGGGCAAAATGTGTAATCGTCATGGTCTCATCGCTGGAGCCACAGGTACGGGTAAGACCGTGTCGCTCCAAGTGCTTGCCGAGACCTTCTCACAGGCTGGCGTGCCTTGCTTCATGGCAGACATGAAGGGCGACCTTTCCGGCATCTCTCAGGCAGGTAAGACCTCTTCGTTCATCGAGAAGCGTAAGGACGAGTTCGGCGTGCCCAATCCAGAATACCAAGCCTGCCCCGTACGTTTCTACGACGTGTTTGGCGAGCAGGGCATCCCCATGCGCACTACTGTGTCAGCGATGGGTCCTCAGCTGCTGAGCCGTCTGATGGGACTGAGCGATGTGCAGAGCGGCGTGCTCAATATCGTCTTCCGCATTGCTGACGACAAGGAACTCCTGCTCATCGACCTCAAAGATCTCCGTCTGATGCTCGACTTCGTGGGACAGAACACCAGTCTCTTCACCACCGTCTATGGCAACATCTCTCCTGCCAGCATTGGTGCCATCCAGCGCGCTGTACTGGAGATTGAGAGCGAGGGCGGCGACAAGTTCTTCGGCGAGCCTGCCTTCAACGTGGAAGACCTCATTGACATGGAGGACGGCAAGGGTGTGATGAGTGTGCTCGCAGCCGACAAGCTCATGCTCAATCCGAAGCTCTACTCGACCTTCCTCCTTTGGCTGATGACTGAACTCTATGCCACTCTGCCCGAGGTCGGCGACATGGAACTGCCCAAGCTCGTGTTCTTCTTCGACGAGGCACACATGCTCTTCGACGGCACTTCCAAGGCAATGGTCGACAAACTCGAGCAGGTCATCCGACTGATCCGCTCCAAAGGCGTCGGCATCTACTTTATCTCGCAGTCGCCATCCGACATTCCAGATACGATCCTCGGACAACTCGGTAACCGCATCCAGCACGCCCTCCGTGCTTATACACCCAAGGACCAGAAGGCGGTGCGCGTAGCTGCCCAGTCTTTCCGTGCCAACCCTGCTTTCAGCACCGAACAGGCCATCATGGAACTCGGTACGGGCGAGGCACTCGTGTCCGTGCTTGACGAGAAGGGCGCTCCCACCATCGTGCAGCGTGCCAAGATCCTCTTCCCGCTCAGTCAGATTGGTGCCATCACCGAAGGTCAGCGACTCGATATCCAGAACGCGCTCCCAGAACATATCAAGGACTATGCCAACTACTTCGACCGCGAAAGTGCTTACGAAGTGCTCATAGCCCAGAAGGAGCAGGAAGATGCCGAGGCTGCCGCTATGTTGCGCCGTCAGGAGGAGGAAAAAGAAGCTGAGCGTCTGCGCAAGGAGGAAGAACGTCTTGCCAAGGAACAGGAACGCCAGCTCAAAGAAGAGGAGAAGGAAGAAGAGCGCAGGAAACGTGCCGAGGCCATTGAAGCCGAACGCCGTCGCCGCGAGGAAGAGAAACTCCAGCGTGATGCAGAACGTGAAGCCGAACGCCAACGTCGTGAAGCCGAGCGCGAGGCAGAGCGCAAACGTAAGGAAGAAGAGCGCCTCGCCAAGGAGAAGTCCAAGTCCTCCAGTATGTGGAAGCGCACCATCTTCGGCACCCTCATCGGTGCTGTCCTTGGTAGCGTAGGACATCAGGTCGGCACCTCCGTCGGCAAGAAGATCACCGGCAGCTCCTCCAGCCGCAGCACCTCCTCTTCCACCAAGAAGAAGACCACGACCAAGAAGAGTTCCTCAGGATCCATCCTCGGCAGTGCTGCCAAGACCGCAGCCAACACCGCCACACGGCGTGTCACCAACGAAATCCTGAAGAATATTTTCAAGTAAGTAACATTGAGAAACGAAGAGAGGACGACCGCATTAGTCGTCCTCTCTTATTGTGTCAAGCCAACATGCTTTAGTAGGTGAGCACTGGCTCCAGTTCCTTTGCCTGCGCAATCATCTTCTCCAGTTCTGATACGCTGGGGACGCGGTTGCAGAGGTTCTTCTGGTCGTTCACCTCAACGAGTTTGGGCTGGAGGTTGGCAGCCACGCGGTGACGGAATTCCTTGACGGTGTCCACACCTGCAGCCTCGAGGAGCTCAGCGAACTGGCTGGCAATGCCGTTAATGCGGAAGAGGTCAGCGTGGTTTGCCCACTTGAGGATGAGCTTGGGGCTGATTTCAGTTGCTTCAGCCAATGCCTTGCGACCTGCTGGGGTTGCACATTTTTCCAGATACTCTTCAGTGGTTTTGATACCAGCTGCTTGCAGTTTCTCTGCATACACGGGACCGATACCCTCTACATCAATAATTTTGTAGGCCATAGTCTTTGTAAAGTTTAGAGTTAATACTAAAAGATGGTTGTCAATTTCAGGGGCAAAGTTAAGAAAAAGTTGAGAGTTGAAAGTTGAAAGTTGAGAGTTTTTTCATTCAAGGAGCATTTTTTTTTGAAAAAGTAACAATTCCTCATGAAAAAGTTGTACCTTCGCAAGCGCATAAGAAATCTGAGATATGTTGAAGTTGTATCCATTCCTGTTTGAGCCGAATCTCCATACGATTGTGTGGGGAGGCAAGCGTCTGCGTCCCTATAAGGGTTTGGAGGCGTCGGACGAGCCGATTGGAGAGAGCTGGGAGGTGAGTGCTGTGCCATCGAGCACGAGCATTATCCGTAACGGAGAGTTTGCAGGGAAAGACTTGAACAGCGTCATCCGTCAGGCTCCTGCCCGTATTCTGGGTGGAAAGGTGGCAAGGAAGTATGGGGGAGCATTGCCGCTGCTGGTGAAGTTCATTGATGCAGAGAAAGACTTGAGTATTCAGGTACACCCCAACGACGAGATGGCGAGACGGGAACATGGGAAGTTTGGCAAGAGTGAGATTTGGTATATCATCGATGCCAAGCCTGGTAGCCATCTCTATGCTGGATTCAAGGAGGAAATCACGCCAGAGGAATATAAGCTGCGCGTGAAAGACGGCACGATTGTGGATGTGCTGGCAAAACATACGGTGAAGGCTGGAGACGTCTTCTACTTGCCTGCCGGACGTGTACACGCCATCTGTGGGGGCATCTTGTTGGCAGAGGTGCAGCAGTCGTCGGATGTGACCTACCGAATTTTCGACTATAACCGTCTGGGTATGGACGGAAAGCCCCGTGAACTGCATACGGAACTGGCTTCGCAGGCGCTCGACTTTAAGGTGGAGGACGAGTACCGCACCCAATACAGCGATGTGGCGGGACGTGCCAACCGTATCATAGATTCTCCTTATTTTAGTGTGAGGGTGACGGAGATGACCACTGTCTTTCACCGCAACCTCATCAAGTACGACAGTTTCATTATCAGTATGTGCATCAAGGGTGACTGCCGTATTCGTATGCGCACGACAGGTGACGAAATTCTGTTGCGCGAAGGAAACAGCACACTCATTCCTGCCTCTATTGCCGACTACGACGTCATTCCGTTAACTGGTAAGACACGTATCTTGGATGCGTACATCGACAATAAAGACAGGAGTTTAGGAAGCCAAATCACCAGGTTCCTACATATTACAAGTAAATAAAGAGGGAAGCGCGCTTCCCTCTTTATTTACTACTTTCCTTTATACCATTCCTGCAACACGTAAAAGGCTTTTTTCTTCGCACCGTCGTCGCTGAAGAGACCTTTGCGGTTGTAGTATTGCTGAATGTCGGGGAGGACACGGCGAGGTGAACGGAAGTCCTTGAGAATCCATGGGGTCGTGCCTGCGAGTCCTTCAATCTTGTCAATCATGGCGATATTCTCACGATAGAGGTTCTCCTGGAACTCCTCTGTCCAGCGCTGGTTCTTCTCACCGTGGTAGCCAGCTTTGGCACCACCACCAAATTCGCTGATAATGACGGGCTTGTTGTAAGGAATCTCCCATTTCATCTTGGGCGCGTCGTTCACGTCACGATACCAACCGATATACTGATTGAAGCTCACCACATCCACGTATTGGTTCATATTGTCGTTGAGGCGGTTCACGTAGTTGGAAGCGCCTGTCACCTCCATTGCCATGGAGATGAGACGGGTGTTGTCCTGCGTGCGTGCATATTGAGAAAGTCTGCTCAGGAAGGAATCACGCTGAGGAGAGTGGGGCGTCTCGTTGGCAATACTCCAAATAATAATGTTGGCGCGGTTCTTGTCGCGTGCAATCATATCGCGCAACTGTGCCTGTGCATTCTCGAAAGTCTGGGTGTTTGTCCAAGCGATCGTCCAATAGACAGGAATCTCCGACCACACGAGGATACCCATGCGTTCTGCTTCCTTAATGGCATATTCGTTGTGGGGATAGTGAGCCAGACGCACGAAGTTGCAGCCCAGTTCCTTCGCCCATGAGAGGAGGGTGTGCGCGTCCTCTGTGGAGTTGGCACGACCGCCACCGTTAGGCTTTTCCTCGTGGATGGAAATACCCTTGAGGAAGATGGGCTTGCCGTTGAGCAGAATCTCCTTGTCGCGTGTCTCAATGGTGCGGAAACCAATGTCGTCAGTCAAAATCTCGCCGTTCAGCGTGAGGTTGACACGATAGAGCTTAGGGTTCTCTGGCGACCATAACAGGGGCTTGGCTGCGAAGTTCCAAGCGGCCTTTCCTTCTGCATCGGTTGTGAGGGTCTTGTTGATCTTCAGTTCAGGAATGCTCAGCGTCACCTGCTGTCCTGCTTCTGCCTTGTTCAGCTTGACCTCAAACTGTAACTGCTGTTGTGGGGTGAGTTTGTCACCTTTCTTCTGGAATGGCTTCTGGATCTGCAGGGAGTAGTTTTCAATGTAGAGCGGAGCCACGTTGACGAGAAGCACGTCACGGGTGATACCGCCGTAGTTCCACCAGTCGAAAATCTGTGTGGGCACATCTTCTGCGTGACGCTTGTTGTCCACCTTCACAATGACGGTGTTCTCACCGTCCTTGAGCTGTTGGGTCACGTCGAAATTGAAAGGCGTGAAACCGCCGATATGGTGTCCCACCTTCGTACCGTTCACATACACGTGGCAGTCGTAATTGACAGCACCGAAATAGAGCAGGGTGTTGCGTCCTTCAGTGGGATGCCAGTCAAAGCTCTTCTTGAACCACACCGTACCCTCGTAGAAGAACAGGCGTTCGTCCCTTGTGTTCCAGTCAGACGGAATGGGCATGGTGGGAGAGGTGTCGAAGTCATACTCAATGAGGTCTTCGGGGCGCTGTGGCTTCGCATTGCGGAAGAAACCCCAAGAGGTTGGGTTCATACGGTAGTCGTAGTAGCCTTCCTCCTGCACATCGACGATGTAGTTCCATTCGCCGTTTAACGAGGTGGTCTTACGTGCCAAGACATTGCCCACCAAGGGGAGTGTGTCGGCCATTACGGAAATGGGGAGAAGTGACCCCAAGACGAGTGTCAATACAAGATGCAGTAATCTTTTCATGTTAGTAAATGATTAATAGGTTTGTGAATTTGGGGGCAAAGGTAGTGAAAAAAAGCGAAAAGTGAAAAGTGAAAAGTGAAAAATGACTATCTTTGCCAATAAAAAAGCTTGAAACCGATAGGTAAGAGAAGGAAATCTGTTGAGAATCCATGTGCTTTTTGGTAAAAAAATGCGCCTTTCAGTTAAAAAACTATAATGTACTGACGTGTCTATTTTACCTTAATAATCGGAAAAGGTCTAAAGAGGGAAAGAGAAATGAAATTAAGAAAACACATACACATGAAGAAAGGTCTTTTGTTATTTGTGCTGCTTTGTATGGTGGCATTGGGAGCCTTTGCGCAGGAAGCACGGCGATTTACAATTAATGGTAATTTGACAGATATCGATTCGAAAGAAGCGATGGAGCACGTGTCTGTGCAGTTGTTTACTGTGGCAGACAGCGCGTTTGTAGGAGGTACCATCTCCAACGAGCGAGGTAACTTCTCCGTGGATGTGCCCTCGGTGGGTACGTTCCGACTGAGGATTTCGTTTGTTGGATATGAGACGATTGAACGTGAGGTGACGCTGCGTCGTGAACAGAATCTGGACTTGGGTAATATCCGTATGGCACCCGACGACCGTCTGCTGAAAGAAGCGGTGGTGTCGGCGAATGTACCGCAAGTGGTGGTGAAGAAGGACACCTTGCTCTACAACCCCGAAGCTTTCCGCACACCCGAAGGTTCGGCTGTCGAGGAACTTATCAAGCGCTTGCCAGGAGCGGATATAGACGAAGACGGCAATATCACCATCAACGGTAAGGTCGTGCAGAAAATTCTCGTGGACGGTAAGGAATTTATGTTGGGCGATATTGAGACCGCCTTGAAGAATATTCCTGTGAGCATCATTGAGGCGGTGAAATACTACGACCAGCAGAGTGACCAGAGCCGTATCACGGGCATTGATGACGGCGAAAAGGAAACGGTGCTGGACTTCTCCATCAAGAAGGGTATGAACCGAGGTTATATGACCAATCTTGACATTGCAGGAGGTACGGAAGACCGCTACGCCATGAGAGGAACGGGCAGCAGCTTCACGGACAAGACACGTATTATGTTGATGGGCAATGCCAACAACAAGGAGGAGAATGCTGGTTGGTGGAACCGTCGAGGCTTGAACACCAACAAGATGTTAGGTGCCAACCTGAACTACGACGACAGCAAGAAACTGAGGGTGGATATGAGTGTGCGCTGGAATCACCGTACGGGCAACAACCGCAATGAGAATGCCAGCGAGAACTTCTACAGCCAGGACTACCGTACCTTCTCCAACAGAAGGTCTGTGAACCTGACACGCAACAACAACTGGAACGGCAATCTGCGCGTGGAGTGGAAACCCGACACGCTGAGCAACATCATGTTGCGCGCCAATGGCAGTTATGGCACCAACGACGGTACGACCACCTCGCTGTCTGCCACCTTCAATGACGACCCCTATCTTTATACGGCCAACCCGTTGACGGACGACGCTATCACCCTGATGAATCAGCAGAAACTGGCTGTGAACCGAAACGACCAAGCCAATCTCAGTTATGGGCGTAACCGGAATGTCTGGGGAATGTTGCAGTTCTATCGCCGTCTGAACCCAAAGGGCAGAAATCTGATGTTCCGTGTGGAGGGAAGTGCAGGCGACAACCGTCAGAAGAATGCGTCGAATAACGAGGTGCACCTGTTCCTCAAGCAGAATGCGGCAGGGCAAGATTCCACCTATTTCACTGCCCGATACAACGAGACGCCCAGCGACAACAAGGGCTATGTGTTGAGCACCTCCTATACAGAACCGCTTTGGAAAGGGGCGCATTTGACCGCCAATTACGAACTGCGCTACAACCAAAACAAGAGCGACCGTCAGACCTTCGATTTCAGTCACGAGGAGATGGATGTCTTTGCAGGCATTGTCCCAGTCTATCGGGAATGGGATGCCTGGTTAGGACCTAACTCCAAATTCGCCGCGCTGGACACGCCGCTGGAGGACTTCCTGGACAAGAACCTCAGCCGCTACTCTGAATATAAGAACTACACCCACAATATTCGTCTGACCCTGCGCCACCGTGAAGAGAAATTCGACTACAATGTAGGTGTGCTCCTGCAACCTCAGCGTTCCAACTTTATTCAGGACTATCGGGGCAGGTATGTGGACACCATCCGTACGGTGACGAACTTCACCCCAACACTCAACTTCCGTTATAAGTTCAGCGACCAGAGCAATTTCCGTGTGCAGTATCGTGGCGACACCCGTCAGCCCGACATCACACAGCTGCTCGACATTACCGACGACTCCAATCCACTCTGGATCACTCAAGGTAACCCGGGATTGAAGCCTCAGTTCACCAACTCGATGAACGTCTATTACAACAACTTCATTTCCAAGTGGAAACGCTCCATTGTGGTCTATGCCAACTATCGCAATATTCGTAACAGCATTTCCAACCTCGTGCGCTACAATGCAGAGACGGGTGGAAGTGTGTCACGTCCTGAGAACATCAACGGCAACTGGAATGCGGACGGCGGTTTTACCTTCAACACCGCCATTGACACCTTGGCACATTGGAATGTCGGTACCGACACTCGTGTGCGCTACAACAACTTTGTGAGCTATGTGTCGCAGTCGAAGGCGGATGCCAAGAAGAACACCACCCGTTCCACCAACTTGAACCAGCGTCTGAATGTGAGTTTCCGCAACAGCACCGTCGAAGTGACGTTGGACGGTAATGTGACCTACCAGCACACACGCAACGAACTCCAGCCCAATGCCAATCTCGACACGTGGCAGTTCAGTTATGGTGGACAGATGCTCATTCGTTTCCCGCTCGGCTTCGAGTTCAGCACCAACCTGCGTGAACACAGCCGCCGTGGTTACAACGACCCGTCCATGAACACGAATGAGCTGATCTGGAATGGTCAGCTGTCCAAGACCTTCCTCAAGAGCAAGACCCTCGTGGTGGCGCTCAACTTCTACGACCTCCTGCAGGAGCAGAGCAACTTCGACCGATATGTGGGAGCCACCAGCCGGAGCGACACCCAGTACAACAGCATCAACTCTTATGCCATGCTCCACGTGCGCTATCGCCTCAATATGTTTGGCGGCAAGGTCGATACGGAAGGGAAGTACGACAAGAAGTGGGGTGGCAGATAAACAGACAACAACAACTACTAACCAATATATATGATAGAAATATGAAAGACTTTAATTACTACGCGCCGACCGAAGTGGTGTTCGGCAAGGAATCAGAGGAGCAGGTGGCTCGTCTGGTGAAGAAGTATGGTGGCACGAAAGTGCTGGTGCATTATGGTGGTCAGAGTGCCATCCGTTCAGGACTCCTGCCCAAGATTTGCGAGTTGCTCCAGAATGCTGGGATTGACTTCGTGCAATTGGGCGGTGTGGTGCCCAATCCCCGTCTCTCTCTGGCTCAGAAGGGCATAGAGCTGTGTCGCAAGGAGGGCATTGACTTCATCTTGGCTGTGGGTGGCGGTAGCGTCATCGACTCGTCCAAGTGTATCGCCTACGGTGTGCCTTACGAGGGCAATGTCTGGGACTTCTATCTCGGCAAAGCCAAGGCGACGGCGATGTTGCCTTTGGCGGCTGTACTGACCATTCCTGCCGCTGGCAGTGAGATGAGCGAGTCCAGCGTCATTACGAACGAGGAGGGTGACGTGAAGTTGGGCTATTCCAACAACCTGTCCCGTCCAAAGTTTGCCATTATGAATCCTTGTCGCACGTTCACCCTGCCTCCTTACCAGACTGCTGCAGGTGTGACGGATATGATGATGCACACGATGGAGCGCTACTTCACCAAAGACGACGATATGGATTTGACCACCGAGGTGGCTGAGGCGATGTTGCGCAGTATGAAGAACGCCGTGTTTGCCGTGCTGAAGAATCCGGAAGACTACCGCTATCGTGCGCAGATCATGTGGGGCGGCAGCCTGATGCACAACGGCTTGACGGGCTGTGGTGTGAGCGACGACTGGGCAACTCACCAGCTGGAACACGAGCTCAGCGGTATGTTTGATGTGACGCACGGGGCTGGTTTGGCTGCTGTCTGGCCAAGTTGGGCACGTTACGTCATGCAAGAGAACGTGAGCCGTTTCGTGCGCTTTGCCGTCAATGTGATGGACGTACCCAACGACTTCACCGACCCTGTAGGAACGGCTTTGAAAGGCATTGAGGCCATGGAGCGCTTCTACCACGCCATCGGTATGCCGATCAACATCAAGGAGCTTATTGGACGTGACATCACAGACGAGGAAATCAAGGAGATGACCCGCAAGTGCAGTCGCGACTATCAACGCACCTGCGGTTGCCTGAAGGTGCTGAAGGCAGAAGATATGCAAGCAATCTATCAAATGGCAAGAGGACTATGAAGAAATAATAGATAGATCAGAGTTCAACCTTTGACTTGTTGAAATAGGCGAGGGTGAGGCGGTAGCGAACCTCCTCACCTTTCGTGTCTGAAAGCACCTCTCCAGTCTGGGCATTGTAATATTGCGGCTTCTTCAGGAAGAGGAAGCGTTTCGCGGTGTCGCGCACCCAGAAAGTGGAGTTGGGATTGATATGCATAGACGCCTTCTCAAACTGCTCCAGGAGCGGCTTGTTTCCTCGGAGGATATCCAGCACCTCCTTCAGTTCGTCGGCAGAAGGGAAACGGTAGCTGAGGTAAGTGTCGCTCGTGAATCCCTCCACCTTGTCGTCCTTGCAGAAGAGCTCTCCTCTGCATATCATCATATCCTCCCGTGTGGTTTTGCCCAGCACTTTCAGCAGTATGCCACGCTGCGAGCCGTCACACGCACGAACACAGATGTAGCGCGAACCCATGAACTGCTCGCGCGAGCGCATTTCTTTCTTGTTCGCTTGCATGATTTTGCGGGGGAGATTCACTGTCTCACCCACGTTCCAATTGTATGTGACCTGCTCCATATTGAAAAGATTAATGTCGTGTTTATTCCAAAAAGTGCCACAAAGGTAGTGATTTTTACATTACCCCCCCCATGTTTAACAATGTTTAAGATAAAATTTGCAAGAATGTTTCAAGAGAGCCGGGGCGATGTTGCCTCGGCTCTCTTTGTTAATAGAGGATTAAAAGCGCGTCAGAACGTAAATCCGTTCACGCTGTCCCAGTCGGGGTCGGCGGTGAGGCGGAATCATTGCAGAAATAAACTTTTCTGTCAAACCACCGCAAAAAATCACGACCTCAAATTTTGGGGTCATGATTTTTTGTGTCTTTTCTTTAAAAAAGTTGGGGGTTTGTTTTGTGGATTCAATGGAAATGATGTACCTTTGTGATATGAAATGAACTTCTAGTGGCAGAGAAAATATGGCAGAGAATGGTTTTGTTATCATGATGGATAGGGGATTGAGCAACAAAGATATTCCTAATCCCGAATACCAAAAGTTGAAGGCAGAATTCGACAGACTGTGCGATGAACAAGAAAAGATTGACAACACAGGTTTTGGCGAAGTGTATAAATGTATTAATGAGGAGTTGTTGGGAGGTAAGCCACACCCAACCTTATATCCGTATACTGATGATGAAGAGGTGTTACGGAAAGCGCTCGAAATGACGGGACATGCCAAAGACGAAGCATTCTGCAAAAGGTTTATGGATCATTACAGGCTCTTTGTGAAAGGTAAGGAAGTGCAGTTAAAAGCACTCACTCTGCTGGCAGAATTTTATCCGCAAAAAGAAAAACAGGTTGAAGGTTGGCATTTTGTGCCAATAACCATAGTTGGGTCGGAAGAACTCGTCCAATTAGCTCACGAGAGGATGATGAAGGATGCTCAAGAGGGCAAAGGCATGTTTGGTGATATCACCATCATACCCCAAGAGGATGAAGCTATGGACGAGCTTTTAGGAATTGAGCCGTATGGCCTTAAGTGTTCCTTAGTTCCCTTTTATGATGATTTGATGCAATATGGCATTGTGGATAATTTCCTTGGACAAGACCTAACAAGGGGCTTATTTTCCATACTGAAAGATGCAGCAAACTATTTGAAAGAGAATACAGACAAACCTCTGAAATTCAAGAACAAGGTGGCAGGATTGATGAAGGAGTTAGGGAAACTCCCAATATGGGGAATTTTTCTCCAGATCTTGGTATTGCAGGGACTCTGCCGATTGCTGGAGAGTGCAACAATTGATGAAGGCGACGATGGCTACCATGAAATAAACAGCCTTTATAGTTGGCTGTGGGGGAATTTGGGAAAGAAAGAAGTTGATTTTTGCTACAAACCATATGGAGAAGCGGATTTGGAATTTTTGAAGCCACTTTGTGCCTATCTCAAAAGTACATCAATGGGGCAAATCGTACAAACGCGGATATTTGGTGCCGAGCTTCACCCCGAGCATATTGTGCAAATACCTCAAGAGAAGCAGACTACAAGCAAAAAGGGAAGACCGTCAGGAACCTTGAAGGAAAAGATGATTGATGATGAGGATGGTAGCAAACTGGAAAAACTGCATAAATTGATAGAAGGCAAGAAGGGAAGGGATGCAGCATTGGTCGTCTTGGCTTGCATGGAAAAGGGATGGATGACAAGACCCACCTTTACACAAGTAAAAGAAGAATTAGGAGTTGTGGGAACGCAACAAGCATTCAACCAATATCTTCATAAAAATCTCTTCACATCGGAAGAATTAGAAGGAATGATGCAAAATCTTTCTTGATGAGAATCAATTTCTTGGTTGTATTTAATTGTACTTAATTGTCGCTCAAAAGGCACAATTAAGTACAACTTTTTTTGTTACCACCATGTGATATGAAAGCCATAACTTTGCACCACTGATGACAGCAAGAAACTCTTCAGACAGGCATGGGTAATGCCTCAAGACTACCTCAAGGTTACCTCAGGGTTAAGTCAAGGTTAAGTCAAGGTTCATCATCTTACCTAAAAATTCTGTTAATTGTTGAGTAACGCTTAAAAACATCAGTCTTATACGCCTTATGGCAATTTCCTCAAATTACTATGGGCTGCGTCGTGGCAGCACCAAGTCCCACACCTACAGTGTGCAGGACGGACAACAAATCACGAAAGATCGTGTGGAAGGTGGTAAGAATCCACGTACCCTCGCACAAATGTCCCAGCGTTGTCTCGTTGCAACCGTTGGCCGTGCGTATGCAGTAATGAAGCCTATCTGTGATCACTCGTTCGAGGAACGGACTGCAGGTATGCAATGCATGCGTGAGTTTATGTCAACCAACTTGAAGCAGATTCAGCTCTCTAAGGAGTATGACAACGGCTTCTTCGGCTTTAACAAGTACAAGGAGCCAGGCCTGCAGGCGGGCAGCTACGTCATCTCTAAGGGTTCTCTTCCCGATGCACTTGTGGACGCTGTCATTGACAGTGTGAACGTGGCAGACAAGAAGGTGACACTGACTTTGGCTCTAACCATGGACGGCACCATTGCAGAAGTGGCGGAGGCTATGGGTTGCAAGAACTTCGGTGACATCTGCACCGTTGCGGTGATGTTCCCGAAGGCTGACGGCAGCTACGGTTTCGGTGCGGTGCGCTTCACTTACAAGAGTGGAGCAACAGTGCTGGAGTCCTTCTCAGTGGCGGTTATTGGTGACATTGCCGGTGCAACTCCTTCCTTCACGTCCGACACACTGAAGGTTGAGGTGCGTATGTCGACAGAACTCGCCACTGGCGCAACTGCTGAGAACACGTACATGGCAGCCATCACCTCGCGCAAGGTAAACGGCAACTGGCTCCGCAGCAATGCTCAGTTTGACGTGCTGGATGCAACCCCCACCTTTGCTCAGGCCATCTCGACCTATCCTGTAGGCCAGGAGCGCTTCCTGAACGGCAGTGATGTCGATGTGGCAACTCCTGCTGCTACAGGTGACAACGGTGGTGGCAATTCTGGAGGTGACAACGGTGGTGGTGGCACCCTCATTGACGACGGAGATTAAGTCAATTGAAAATTGAGAATTGAAAATTGAGAATTAGGCTATCGCCCAGCATGTGGGCTGGTAAATGAAAAAAGGGGGCTGACACCGTGGTGGTGCCAGCCCCTTTTCGTTGTTATCTTGCCCAGAAGTCGTCGTTGGTCAACTCGGAGCCCAGTTTGAGCTTATTACCCTCTTCGTCAAGTCCTCTGCTGTTCAATCGCTGGATGCTGGTGGTGCCAGATACGGCGAGCAGCAGAACTGTGACCGCTCGCACCAAAAGAACTTTGGTTTTAAGGTCGTTTTCTTTCATACGTTTAAGTGTTAAGAGGTATTCGGTTGCAAAGATACAACTTTTTCTAAACCTCTACAAATATCGTGCGAATTATTTTTCAGATGGTAAAAAAGCGCGATTCGTTTGGTGGTATGTAGAATACTTTGTATCTTTGCAACCGACTTCAAGTGAGTGACACACTGGTCATTTGACTTTTACCAACCTGAAAATAATCGAATATTGATGAGTATTTGGATTCTTCGCATACTGCTGTTTGGCGCTGTGATGCCCCTCACCTTTAGGCTTAGTGCCTTGGAGGTGAGGAACTTCACGTATTCCCACTTGGGAGCGGCTGAGGGGCTTGACAACCAACGTGTCTTTTCTATCAAACAGAGTGGGTCGGGTGCCGTCTGGTGGTCGACGATGATGGGTGTGGGACGCTACAATGGTTTGAAGGTGAAGAATTACAGGCTCGACAAGGGCACTCCCTATGGACATCTGGGGGGCAGGGTCATTCACCTGACTACGGAGGAGGGCGTGATTTACGCCTTCGACAATCGTGGCACCATCTATGTGTTCAATTCTATGCGCAACGAGTTTGAGCAGGTGACAAGCATATCGAAGAAGTTGGGTCACCAGGTGGGACTGAACGATCTTCACGTGCGGGGCGACAAGATGTATCTGGCGTTGCACGACGGGGTTTACGTGATGAAGGACACCACGTTGACGCAGGTGATGAAGGGTGCCTATGTCAACCAGATTGTGACGGTGGAGGGTCGTCTGCTGTTCTGTGCCCGTGAAGGAGTCTATGACGAACGTGGCAAGCCCCTGCTGCCTTACAACACGGAGTGCGGCTACTACGACGAGCTCTCGAGCAAGTTGTGGCTGGGTGGCTATGAGAACGGCCTGCACATCATCACCTTCGGGCAGAAGGGTAGTGTAGCCACCGACCAGTTTGTGGGCAGGGCAAGTGGTTCCGCCCAAGTGAATCCCATTCGCAGCATTTGTCCTTATGACGACGACACGATGCTCATTGGCATTGACGGTGAGGGTGTCTGGCAGGTGTCGCGTGACGGACGCGGTGAATGTGCGTTGCTGTTCGACGCCAACGAGACAGAACACGGTGTGCTGCACGGCAACGGCGTTTACAGTATTGCCGTTGACACCTGGAAGAATATTATCATTGGCACTTATTCGGGTGGCATAGACATAGCCCGTCCTATCGGCAGTACCACCGCCATTTTCCGCCACATGGCCAACGAGCCACAGAGCTTGTCGAACGACAATGTGAACGCGGTGATGTCCTTGTCTGACGACCTCGTGCTGATGGGCACCGAGAACGGCATTAGCATTTACAACACGAAAACGGGGCAGTGGCGCCATTGTTGTCAAGGCACAGTGGTGCTGAGTGCCACCAAGATGCCAGGAGGCAGTGTGCTGGTATCGACGTATGGCAAGGGAGTCTATGAGATAGACAGCCAAGCCAATGTGACACACGCCTACACCACCGACAACGGTCTGCTGAAGGACAATCACGTCTATGCCACCCTGTGCGACAAGGACGGCGGCTGGTGGGTGGGCTGTCTGATGGGCGACCTCCTCTACCGCAAGGGAGACGACCACCGCTACTATCCCATTCACGACGTGCAGGCCATCACGCAGTTGGCGTCTGGTCAGATAGCGGTCGGTACCGCCTTCGGACTGCAACTCATCACCCCCACCAACAACACCGTCAAGGAACTGAACTATGCACCGTCGGGTGTCACTGACATCAACCCGTTTGTCACCCACCTGCTTGCCTCCGGACTGGAAATGTGGATAGCGACGGATGGTGGTGGTGTGTATGTCTATCACCTCGCCAAGCATGAGAGCCGTCAGATCACCGTGGCCAACGGACTCCCCTCCAACTATGTGAGGAGTCTGCTGAAGAGCCATGACGGGCGCATCTGGATTGCCACCGACCAAGGACTTGCCTTCGTCATGCCCAATGAGCCTAACAAGGTGGTCAACGTCAACTACTGCTACGGGCTCAACCGAGAGTATGCACGTGGGGCGGCACAGAACCTGCCCGACGGCGACATCATCTTCGGCACCACCACAGGCGCCATTGTCATTCATCCGGAGAATGTGCAATCCATTGACTACACCGCCCAGCTCGTCATTCTCGGCATTGAGTGCGACGTGGATCAGGAGAAGCTGCAAAGCGAAAAGGTCTATTCCCTCTTGGAAAAGGGAGAAATCCACCTGGCCTACAACCAGCGCACGTTCGAGGTGCTGTTCGAGAGCGTGAATATGCGCAACCACTTCGACATCGCCTACCGCTATCAGGTGGGGCAGGGCGACTGGAGTCAGCCCACCGACCAGCAATATATCCGCTTTGTCGATATGGAACCAGGCACTCACCAGCTCACCCTCCAGTGCATCAGCCGAACTAGCGGTGCGGTAATTGACTCCAAGACCCTGACTATTGTCATTGCCCAACCGTGGTGGAACACCTGGTGGATGTGGTGCATTTATGTCGTGCTCATCCTGCTCGCCTTCTATGGCGCGTGGTTGATTTATGAACTGCACGAGAAGTATATGCGACTGACCATCGGTCAGCTGCAACAGAACCAGCACCCCAGTCCTCTTGTCGTACTCCCCAAGCAGACAGAAGACACACGTTCCGAGAAGACCAAGGCAGAAGACGGCACGGAAGGTGAACTGTTTGTCGAGAAAGCCACCAACCTCATTCTTGAACGGCTCTCCGACAGCGACTTCAATATCGACCAGCTCTGCCGCGAGATGGCCATGAGCCGTACCCTCTTTTATGTCAAGCTGAAGTCCTACACTGGTAAATCGCCCCAAGACTTTATCCGTATCATCCGACTCGAACGGGCAGCCGTTCTGTTGCGCAACGGACGGAGCGTGACCGACGCAGCCGCCCTCACAGGGTTTGACAACCCCAAATACTTCAGCACCATCTTCAAGAAATATTTCAAGGTTTCCCCGTCGAAATATCAATAAAAAGGGTATAAATACTGACAGATAAGGTTTCAAAACTATCATTTTCGGGTTTTGAAACCTTATTTTGTTGATTATTCACCCATCGCCCTTTCATAATCTCTCTAATTTTGCACTCGACAACAATCGTCGCCCAACAAACTGACAAACCAAACAACTAAAAAACTAAACAACTAAAATAATGTATAGAAAAACTATGAAACGATTCTCAGTTACATTGACACTCGCCCTCCTGATGGCGTGCAGTGTCTTGGCATGTGGAAGCGACAGCGAAATGACCACCAACAATGGTGGAACACCCCCCAGCGATGCACCCACTGCCCAACAGTGGAACCAAGGTGTCGTGGGTTGGAACCTCGGCAACCAGTTCGAGTGCTCAGCACCAGGACAGGACGGTGAGTCGATGCTTATCGGCATGCCCGACAACAGTATCAAGGCCGAAACTGCGTGGGGCAATCCCGTCGTGACCAAGAAGACCATCAAGGCCGTGAAGGACGCAGGTTTCAACGCCATCCGAATCCCTATCCGTTGGCAGTGCCACATCACCAACCCGATGGCGATGAGCATTGACAAGGCATGGATTGCACGTATCAAGGAAGTGGTGGACTGGTGTCTGCAGAACGATCTCAAGGTCATTATCAACACCCACCACGACAAGTGGCTCGAAGGACGTCCCACTGCCCAGTACAAGGAAGAGAACAACCAGAAACTCGCCCTGCTCTGGATGAACATCGCCAGCGAATTTGCCGACTACGACTACCGTCTCGCCTTTGCCGGCACCAACGAGGTGCACATCAAGGACAACTGGGGTAAGCCCGAAGCCGAGAATCTCGCTGTGCAGAACTCCTACAACCAGACCTTTATCGATGTGGTACGCGCGACAGGAGGCAACAACGAAAAGCGCCACCTCATTGTGCAGACTTATGTGTGCAACCCCGACTTCGGACTCTACAACGGCGATTTCATTATTCCCACCGACGTGGAAGGCAATGGCAACCAATACATGAGCGTAGAATTCCACTATTATACCCCTTGGGACTATGCTGGTGAGTGCAAGTACAACTTCTGGGGTGCACCCTACAAGGACAAAGGTGAGGCTTCCCCCAGCGACGAGAAGACGATGACCGAGTTCTTCGACAAGGTTGTTGCCACTTGGAGCAGCAAGGGACTGGGAGTCGTGATGGGTGAATGGGGTGTGACTGACCGCCAGAAGGCAGGACACACCGACCTGATCCACGAGAACATGACCTACTACTGCCGTTTCCTCGTCAGCGAAACCAAGAAACGCGGTTTCTCCACCTTCGTCTGGGACAACAACGCCTTTGGCAGCGGTTCTGAGCACTTCGGCATCTTCGACCGCAACAAGAGCATGAAGGTTGTGGCAGACTGGACCCTGACCGGAATTATGGAAGGGGCTAAGTAATTGAAAATTGAAAGTTGAAAATGAAAAAGATATTGAAAAGTTTGGCATTAACCGCCACAACAGTGCTGGCCTTGACGGCTTGCACCAACAAGAGTGAAACAACCGCTGTGAACGATTTCCACATCCAGCGCGGCACCAACCTCAGCCACTGGCTGTCTCAGTCGGAAGAGCGTGGTGAAGCACGTGCAAAGCACATTCAGGAAGATGACTTCGCCCGTATCGACTCCCTCGGTTTCGACTTCGTGCGTATTCCTATTGACGAGGTGCAGTTCTGGGACGAAGAGGGCAACAAACTGCCCGAGGCTTGGGACTTACTGACCTGCGCCCTCGACCAGTGCGGTAAGCACCACCTGCGTGCCATTGTTGATTTGCACATTATCCGCTCACACTACTTCAATGCGGTCAACGAAGGAAATGGCGATGCCAATACGCTGTTCACCTCGGAGGAGGCACAGCAAGACCTCATTGATATGTGGTACCAGCTGTCGGACGTGCTGAAGGGTTACAGCAACGACTCTGTGGCTTATGAGTTCATGAACGAGCCTGTGGCCGACGACCACGAACAGTGGAACCAGCTCATTGCCAAGGTGCACAAGGCGCTGCGTGAACGTGAACCACAGCGTACGCTCGTCATTGGTTCGAACCGTTGGCAGGGCTATGAAACCATGAAGTACCTGAAGGTGCCAGAGGGTGACAAGAACATTATCCTTTCGTTCCACTACTACAACCCAATGATTCTGACACACTATGGTGCGTGGTGGACGCCTATAGGTCAATATACGGGTAAGGTGAATTATCCTGGTATCCTTGTGTCGCAAGAGGACTATGAGGCTGCACCTGACTCCCTGAAGAAGGAACTGGAGCCCTATCTCACACAAGAGTGGAACATTGACAAGATTCGTGCCGACTTCCGAGATGCTATTGAGGTGGCCAAGAAATACGACCTCCAGCTGTTCTGCGGCGAATGGGGTGTCTTCGAACCTGTTGACCGCGAACTGGCCTACAAGTGGACGAAGGATATGCTCACCGTCTTCAAGGAGAACAACATTGCCTGGACGACCTGGTGCTATGACGCCGACTTCGGATTCTGGGATCAGCAGAAACACGCCTTCAAGGACAAAGGACTCGTCGATTTGTTGATGGACTCTTCTGAAATTGAAAATTGACCAGCCCACGCGCTGGGCGTAAGTTGAATATTTAGAATTGAAAATTGAAAATTGAGAATTGACAGATGAACAAGACATTTGGATATTTTGACGACAAGAATCGCGAGTACGTCATCACAGACCCCGCAACACCCTTCCCTTGGATCAACTACTTGGGCAACGAGGATTTCTTTGGTCTGATTTCAAATACGGCTGGTGGTTACAGTTTCTATAAGGATGCTAAGTTCCGCCGTATTACCCGTTATCGCTACAACGGTGTACCGATGGATGCGGGAGGTAGGTACTTCTATATTAAAGATGAGGACACCGTTTGGAGCCCGGGCTGGAAGCCTTGCAAGACGCCCCTCGATTCGTATGAGTGCCGTCACGGTATGAACTATACCCGTATCACGGGCAGCAAGAACGGTGTGGAAGCCTCTGTGCTCTTCTTCGTGCCACTCAAGACTTGGGCAGAAGTGCAGAAATTGACGCTCAAGAACACGACAAAGGAAGTGAAGCGCCTGAAACTCTTCTCCTTCACGGAGTGGTGTCTCTGGAATGCTGCTACAGATATGGAAAACTTCCAGCGCAACTGGTCAACAGGAGAGGTGGAGATTGAGAATGGAACCACCATCTACCACAAGACGGAGTACAAGGAGCGCCGCAATCACTACGCTTATTACGCACTGACCAACACCCAAGCTAACGGTTACGACACCGACCGCGAGTCGTTCATTGGACTCTATAACGACTTCTCTAATCCCCAGTGTGTGATGGCAGGAAAACCCGCTATGTCTGTGGCTCACGGTTGGAGCCCAATCGCCTCACACTACGTGGAAGTGGAGCTGCAACCAGGCGAGAGCCGTGACTTCATCTTCGTGTTGGGCTACGCAGAGAACGAGCAGGACAAAAAGTTTGCGGAAGCACCTGCAGAAGGACTCATCACCTCATTAGATGCCCTCGACCATACGATTATCAATAAGGAAAAGGCACATGCCGTGATAGAACGTTTCTCGACCCTTGATGCCGTCAATGCAGCTTTCGACGAACTCCGCCAGATGTGGGATCAGCTCTTGTCGAAGTTTACGGTAGAGAGTGACGATGATCAACTGAATAGAATGGTGAACATCTGGAACCAGTATCAGTGTATGATCACCTTCTGCTTCTCACGCTCAGCTTCATTCTTTGAGAGCGGTGTGGGACGTGGTATGGGTTTCCGTGACTCGAACCAAGACCTTGTGGGTTTCGTGCATCAAGTGCCGAGCCGTGCCCGTCAGCGCATTATCGATATCGCCTCGACGCAGTTCCCCGATGGTGGCTGTTATCACCAGTATCAGCCCTTGACCAAGCGTGGCAACAATGACATTGGTGGTGGTTTCAACGACGACCCCTGCTGGCTTATCTTCGGTACTGTGGCTTATATCAAGGAAACAGGCGACTTCTCCATTCTCGACGAGATGGTGCCTTGGGACAATCAGCCAGGTACAGAGGTGACATTGTTTGAGCACCTGCGTATCTCCTTCAACCACGTGATTGAGAATCTGGGACCACATATGCTGCCACTCATTGGCCGTGCCGACTGGAACGACTGTCTGAACCTGAACTGCTTCTCATGGGATCCGAACGAGAGTTTCCAGACCACAGAAAATAACAGCGAAGGCTCAAAGGCTGAAAGTTTGATGATTGCAGGACTGTTTGTGCTGACTGGCAAACAGTATGTGGAACTTTGCAAGAAGACCGCAAAAGATAGTGAGGCAGAACGGGCGCAGCAGTGCATTGACGCGATGGTGGAGGCTGTGAAGAAACACGGCTGGGACGGCGAATGGTATCTGCGTGCTTACGATTTCTATGGTAACAAGATTGGTTCGAATGAGTGCGAAGAAGGCAAGATTTTCATTGAGTCACAAGGCTTCTGCACAATGGCTGGCATTGGCTTGGAAGACGGTATGGTGGACAAAGCTTTGGATTCTTGCAAGAAATACCTCGACTGCGAACATGGTATGGTGCTGAATCATCCTGCCTTCACCCGCTACTATGTCGAGATGGGTGAGATTTCGAGTTATCCCGCAGGTTACAAAGAGAATGCCGGCATTTTCTGTCACAACAATCCGTGGGTGATTATTGGTGAGACTGTAGCTCGACGTGGCAACGACGCGTGGGAACACTACACCAAGATTAGTCCAGCCTGGATCAAGGATCAGACGCTGCACAAGGTGGAGCCATACGTCTATTGTCAGATGGTTGCCGGCAAGGATGCCGCACGTCCTGGCGAGGGTAAGAACTCGTGGCTCACGGGTACAGCTGCCTGGAACTGGCTTACTGTCACCCAGTACATTCTCGGTATTCGTCCCACCTATGATGGATTGGAGATTGACCCATGCATTCCTTCGTCGTTGAAGGAATATACCGTAAAGCGTACACTCAGAGACGCAGAATTTACTATCAACGTGAAGAACCCGAATGGCAAAGAAGCTGGTGTCAGCAAGATTGTGCTTGACGGTGCTCCGATTGAGGGGAATGTGGTCAAAGCCACTGCTGGTAAACATTTGGTAGAAGTAATCTTGTAAAGCGAAAAATGTAATATGGCAACATTAAAAGAAAAGATTGGTTATGCGTTGGGCGATGCTGCAGCTGGCGGCATTACGTGGAAAGTGATGTCCATAGCCTTCCCACTGTTTTTCACCAACGTTTTTGGCCTGACCGTGGCTGACACGGCAACCTTGATGCTCATTGCACGAATGTTTGATGTGGTGACCGACCCGCTGATGGGTTCGCTTGCCGACCGTACGCAGAGCCGCTGGGGCACCTATCGCCCGTGGCTGATCTGGGGTGCTGTCCCCTTCGGTCTCATCTTTGCCTTGCTGCTCTATACTCCAGAATGTGGACTTGTCGGAAAGCGCATTTGGGCTTATACGCTTTATCTGCTGATGATGGCGGTCTATACGGCGGTCAATGTACCTTATGGCTCGTTGCTCGGTGTGATGACTGATGACGATAATGAGAAGAACCAGTTCTCGTCTTTCCGTATGGTGGGTGCTTATGCGATGGGATTCATCACCCTGCTTTCATTCCCTTATCTTCAGAATATGGTGGGTGGTACAGACCAGCACCAATACGCTGTACTGGGTGCTGGTTTCGGTATTCTGGCTGCGGTGATGACGTTGGCCTGCGGTTTCCTGACGAAGGAACGTCTGAAGCCTGTCCGCGCAGAAAAGTTCTCTTTCCGTCCCTTTGCCGACCTCTTCAAGAACAAGCCTTGGATTTATCTGACGCTGATCGGAATCTGTACGAATTTCTTCAATGGTTTCCGTTATGCGGTGGCAGGTTATCTGATGGAGTATTGTCTGCACGGCGATGTCACGGTGAGTGGTCTGATTATCAACTATACAGTGTTTATGACTTTCGGTGAGGTTACCTGTATGATCTTTGGCGGCGTGTCACCGAAATTCACAGAATGGATTGGGTCGAAGAAAAAGGCATTTATGGTGGCAGCAGTCATCTGCATCGTGTTCTCCGTGGCGTTCTTCTTCGTACCGATGGATCCTGGTTATATCTGGGTGTTGGTGGCCATCGTCATCTTGACCTCCATCGGTGTGGGTCTATACTCGCCGCTGTTGTGGTCGATGTATGCTGACGTGGCCGACTATGCCACTGAGAAGAATGGCACCTCGTCAACGGGTCTGATCTTCTCTTCGGGTACGATGGCACAAAAGTTCGGTACGGCCATCTCGGGTTCGCTCGTGGCTTTGTTCTTGGGTTTCTCCGGCTTCGTTTCCGGAACAGACCCCACTACTGGGCAGACAGTAGTCACCATCAGCGATCTGGAGTCTGTCAGGAATATGGTGTGGGCGTTATTCTCCATCTTCCCAGCCATCATCGCTGTCCTTATGCTGGTGTTGCTGTACCTCTATCCCATCAAGAAATAAACGTGATTAAACATAGGTATAAATCTTTCATTAAGTAAAATGGTTGTTTTTTAGGTAGTAGTTGCAAGACCTGGACCGAAAGGTCCGGCCTTGCCAACTATAAAAAAACAATTACAAAAGGTTTGAAAACTGACGATTGAGAGATATGAAACCTTGTTTTGTACAAAATTAAACCCGCGTTCGCGCGAATCCGCGTAATTTTGCATCATCAAATAAAAATCAAATAAAAATTTACTCAAAACCAAAAAAATCATGAAACAATTATTTACCTTAATGATGCTTAGCATCTTGACTGTAATGAACGCCTCTGCTGCAGAAGAGACACTTTGGGAGGGCGACTGGAACGTGTCGTGGAATCTGCCAGATGGCGATGAACACAAAGAGTGGAAAGGGTTGGGACAAGCTGATTTCGCTTCGATGGAGGTGGGTCAGAAGCTGTATTTCTACCTGACCGTGGTGGCAGATGCCGATTATCACAAGTACAATTTTGACAACTGGAGTTGGGCTGCTCTTCCTGGTCATGAGGATGAGCATGATGATAGCTTCGGTTTCGGTGAGGACACGAAGGTGACCTTTGAAGTGACTCAGAACATCAAGGACGCCATTGCCGCCAATGGTTTTGCCATGCACGGTCACGGCTATCATGTGGTGAAGGTGACCAAGGAGGTGGATGAGGAGCCTGCTGTTATTGAAGACCTTGAAGCGACCTCGTTGTGGCAGGGTGAGGCTGTCATTGACGGCTGGGGTGCCAATGTCCTGATGGTGGATGCCGAATCAGGCTATCTGGATATTTTCGCTGAGAAGTTGACGAAGGCTTGCAACCTGTACTTCCTTGTAGAGAATGCCACTGGTGGCGACTTCCGCATCGCCGGTGCATGGGGCGACTGGGGTGTGACGACATATCCTGCTGACGGCCATAACCACATGCAGACATTGGATGCAGACAACGTGGTGAAGGTGGCGCTGGATTCAGATTTCGTGACGAAGGCTTTTGCGGAGAAAGGTGGCGTTGCCTTCTGGGGCAATGGCGGTTTCAAGATCAAGGCTATCGGTACAACGAAAGATTCTGTTTTACCTACCACCGACATTAACGATATCAACGAAACAGAAAAGAGAGATAATCAGTACTACGACCTGAATGGTCAACCCGTCGATGACCCCACGAATGGTATCTACATCATCAACGGAAAGAAGGTTTTCGTGAAATAGTAGAAAGACTTTTGTATTACACTATCTTTTAATTATAATTACTAAAACTACAATGAAGAGAAAAACTATGCTACTCTGTCTGCTATGTGCAGGCATGATGTGTACACTAATTGCGTTTGGTGCAGCACCTTCTCATCGACTGGCTGTGGCTGCAGGGCCTGATGACCAGACGATTTCAGGTACGGTAGAAGATGCCGAAGGTCCAATGGTTGGTGCCACTGTTAAGGTGGTCGGCACATCCAGAGGTACAATTACCGACATTGATGGTCGATTTAGTGTGGAATGTAAGCCCGGCGATCTCTTGGAGATTAGCTACATCGGCTATGTCGCCAAGCAGGTGAAAGCTCAGCAGGGCATGAAGATTGTGATGAGCGAGGACAAGGAACTGCTCGATGAAGTGGTGGTCACAGCCCTCGGCATCAAGCGCGACCGCAAGGCGCTGGGTTATGCGCTGGAGGAAGTGAAGGGTGAGGAATTGACCAAGGCTAAGGAAACTAATGTCATCAACTCGCTGGCGGGTAAGGTGGCAGGTCTTGTGGTTCAGAACACGGCTGGAGGTAACTCTGGTTCGACTCGTGTGCTGCTGCGTGGTAACACCGAAATCAGCGGTAACAACCAGCCACTTTACGTGATTGACGGTGTGCCACTTGACAACACCAATTTTGGCAGTGCTGGCACAGAAGGTGGTTACGATTTGGGTGACGGTATCTCTGCCATTAACCCAGACGACATTGAGAACATGACCATCTTGAAGGGGCCTGCTGCTTCGGCGCTTTATGGTAGCCGTGCTTCTCATGGTGTGATCCTGATCACGACAAAGAAGGCAGACAAGGACAAGGTGTCGCTGGAGTACAACGGTTCGTTCACGATTGACAAGCAGTTGGCAAAGTGGGACGACATTCAGCAGGTATATGGTATGGGTTACGGTGGTGCTTACAGCAGAGAGGCCACCTCGGGTACCAATAACAGTTGGGGTGCCAAGGCCGATGACTTCCTGGTGGAGTACTTTGACCACGAGCAGCGTCCTTTCTACATGTATCCGAACAACACAAGCGAATTCTTCCGTACGGGTCTGACGGCACAGAACACCGCTATCTTGTCGGTTAACTCAGGCAAGACGGGCGTCCGTTTCAGTGTGACAGACATGCGCAACAAGGACATCCTGCCTCAGACGCACATGAGTCGTGACAACTTCAACCTGAGGGTGAACACGTCAGCTGGACCTGTGGATTTCGACTTCACCGCGAACTATACGCGTGAGGATGTGAAGAACCGTCCGGCACTGGGTGACTCGCAGAGCAATGTGGGTAAGAACCTGATGACGTTGGCAGGTACGTACAACCAGAGTTGGCTGAGAAATTACCAGACCGAGGATGGAGATTACGCGAACTGGAATGGTAATGACCAGTATAACAAGAACCCTTATTGGGATCTCTACAAGAACAGGAACACGTCGCAGAAAAATGTCTTCCGTCTGACGGGTAAGGCGATTTGGAACATCGACGAGCACTTGAAGTTGCAGGGTACCATTGGTACGGACATGAACTTCATGACGTTTGAGGACTACATTGCCCGTACGACTCCAGGCAAGCTGGCTGGACAGTTGCAGAACCAGACGTTCAACAACAGAACGTTGAATGCCGAGTTGCTGGCGTTGTATAACAACCAGTTTGGTGACTTCGACCTGAATGCTACATTGGGTGGCAACATCTTCAGGGTGAACAACAAGACCGATGTGTTCACGGGTATGGATCAGCAGATGAAGGATGTGGTGGCGATCATGAACTATGCTGAGCAGAGTGTACAGCAGAACAGTTACAAGAAGCAGATCAATTCCATCTTCGGTTCGGCGAGTGTGGGCTATCAGCACACATACTATCTGGAAACCACGCTGCGTGGTGACAAGTCTTCGACCTTGCCTGTGAATAACAATGTGTATGTGTATCCATCGGTATCGGCCAGCGTGGTGTTCTCAGAGTTCTTGAAGAACAAGAAGATCATCAACTATGGTAAGGTGCGTGGTTCGTTTGCCCAGGTGGGAAGCGACACAGACCCATACCAGTTGGCATTGAACTATTCAACAGCGAAGTATTCGTATGGCGGTTATGTGATTGGTATGATCAACAACAACACGCAGCCGAACAAGGATTTGAAGCCCACGCGCACAAATTCGTTTGAGGTGGGTCTGGAGATGAAATTCTTCAACAACCGTTTGGGTCTGGACTTCACATACTACAACCAGATTTCAAAAGACCAGATCATCGGTCTGGCTTCGTCATCAACATCGGGCTACAACTACCGTCTGGTGAATGCGGGTAAGATTCAGAACCAAGGTATTGAGCTTGCCCTGAACGGCCGTGTGCTGCAGGTGAAGGACTTTGCTTGGGATGCTGGCTTGAACTTCTCCAAGAACGTAAACAAGGTGAAGTCGCTGGTGGACGGCATGGACTACTTCGAGTTGGAGCGTGCCACTTGGTGCGGCGTGAGTGTCGGTGCTGAGGTGGGCAGAAACTATGGTTCCATCATCGGTAAAGACTTCAAGCGCACGGACGATGGTCAGGTGATCATCAATGAAACAACGGGTCTGCCTGAGGTGGACGACAAGACCCACACGCTGGGCAATGCCTCTTGGAAGTGGACTGGCGGTTTCTACTCAACATTCACGTATAAGAATTTCCGCTTGTCAGCAGCTTTTGACGTGAAGGTGGGTGCTGACCTGTACTCGATGTCGATGCGTTCGGCCTATCAGTCGGGTAGAGCAAAAGGCACATTGGAAGGCCGTGATGAATGGTATGCATCGGAGGAGGCTCGTAAGGCTGCCAACATGACCAGTGAGGAGTGGCTTGCCTCTGGCAACTGCAAGGGATTCATTGCACCAGGTGTCATTGACAATGGTGACGGCACCTACCGCCAGAACGACATCCCTGTGAACCCAGAATCTTACTGGAAGACAGCTGCGGAGAACTGTCCATCAATGTTCATCTATGACAACTCGTACGTGAAGTGCCGTGAGATCACTTTCGGCTACACGTTCCCTGAGAAGTGGTTGGGCAAGGTGGTGAAGGCAATGAGCGTTTCGTTCGTGGCTCGTAACCCATTCATCGTGTGGAAGAACATTCCAAACATCGACCCTGACTCTGGTTACAACACATCAGGTCTGGGCTTGGAGTATGGTTCGCTGCCATCACGCCGCAGTTATGGTTTAAATGTCAATGTTAAGTTTTAAGTAGGAGGAAGAAATTATGATTACCAAGATATACAAACATTTCTCATATATCATTTGCGCTTTATTGTTTAGCGCAGTGTTCACGGCGTGCAGTGACAGTTATATGGAGGACTTGAACAAGGACAGCACGAAGGCGACGACGATTGCACCGAGCGCTCAGTTGACCACTGCCTTGTTGCAGACTTACGGTGACTTCGGACTGATGGATACGTACCGCAGTTACATAACAGGTTTCACGCAGCACTTCGCTGGTGGTTGGAATGTGAGCAACTATGCGGGTAGTGTACATGCTCAGGACGACCAGATGCGTCTGGTGTGGGATCAGTACTACGCTGTGGCCATCAAGAACATCGTTGATGCCATTGCTAATTCAGAGGATTTGCCAAACACGAATGCGGCATTGCGCATCCACCGTGTGTATCTGATGTCGGTGCTGACTGACATCTATGGCGACATCCCTTGCACAGAGGCTGGTAAGGGATATACGGAGGGTATTGCAAATCCGAAGTACGACACGCAGGAGGAGATTTACAATTTCTTCTTCGACGAACTGGATGCTTGTGTGGCTCAGTTGGGTAAGGGAACAGACCGTATCGGTGGTGACGTGACGAGCATGAGTGGCGATGCGGCTGCATGGCGCAAGTATGCCAACAGTCTGCGTCTGCGTTATGCGATGCGCATCAGCGACGTGAACCCAACCAAGGCTCAGGCGGAGTTTGAGAAGGCGCTCTCGGCTGAGGGTGGCTACATCACGAAGGCTGCTGAGGATGCTTACATCATCTATACAGACAACCCATTCACTTTGTATGACGGTTCACGCGACCTGGACTTCCGTGTGAATGCGTTGGGTGAGATTCTCTACGGACAGGATCCATCATCGCCCACATTCGTATGCTCGACTTTCTTCAACATCCTGAAGGACAACAATGACCCCCGTCTCTTCCGCATCTGCCGTCATTACCTGAACGTGAAGCGTGCGGAGGTGAAGCCCGACCGTGAATGGAATGTGGACGTGACTGACGAGGTGGAGGCTTGGATTGCCACTCAGAACAATCTGCAGACGGCCTGCAACCCGGGTGCTGCATGGTACAGCGACTGGGTGAATCCACCAGCCAACGCTGACATCCCCACGCTGGAGAAACTCGTGAAGCAGTATCCTGATGCAGGTTTCGACAAGAACAACTACAACGCCCGCATGGTACGTCCATTCCTGTCTATCGACTTCGAGATGCCCGACCGCCCAGGTGCACTGATCAACTCTGCCGAGATCGAGTTCCTGTTGGCTGAGGCGAAGTCCAAGGGCTGGACAGTTGACGGTACGGTGGAAGACCACTTCAAGGCAGGTATTAAGGCCAGCATGGAATGGCTGAACACGCACTATCTGCAGGCTGCCGACAAGATTTCAGATGCTGACATCAACACGTATATCGACGGACTGATCAATGCAAACGTGCTGACCACCAATGCTAAGGAGGCCATCAACACTCAGGCGTGGATTCTGCACATGATGAATCCATCGGAGGCATGGGCTAACTTGCGTCGCTCGGACTATCCTGTGTTGCAGGATCGCAGCAAGTTGAAGACATATCCTAAGGATTTCACTTATGATGATAGCAATATGCAGACGCCCACACGTCTTCGTTACCCCATTCTGGAGAATCAGTACAACAGCGAGAACTACAAGGCTGCGCTCGACCGCATGAAGGGCAAGGACGACTGGCACCAGCGCCTGTGGTGGGATGTGGCTGACATCAATGTGAAATAGTGATCAAGAGGAAGAAAATAACGTAATAACTCAAAAGAACAAAAATTATGATTACCAAAAATATATTGAAATATCTCGCAGCATGTCTGTTGGGCTGTGGCATGGTCACTGCCATCAGCAGTTGCTCAGAAGACGACCCGTTCTTTTCGGCAGGCGAGAACGATGCACCCCGCATCCTGAACACGGACATCCCCGAAGGTGAGGGCGGAGAACCGGGTGTGATCATGGACATTCAACGTACACAGAACTTCGAGTTTGAAGTGATCGTCACCCCAGCACGCTACACCACAGTTACATGGTTCATCGACGATGAGCAGGTGGCTGAGGGCTTGAAGATCAACGTGCCCGTGTTGGCAGGCGATCACATCTTGAAGATTGTGGCCACCACCACGAAAGGACTTACCGCTTCCCGCACTTGCAAACTGATTGTCCGTCCTCTTGACGGCGACCCAGCATTGGCAAACGATGCGAAGTCACGTTGGCTCACCGTGGGAACTACGAAGACGATTGACTGCACGAACGTGACCAGCGTTTCGAAGGTGCTCATCGGCAAGACCGAGGCTACCAATGTATCCTATGCCGATGGCAAGTTGAGATTCGACGTGCCCGAGATGGCAGAAGGCGACTATCAGCTCACCCTCGTAGATGGCAGCGGATTACGCTACGGCTGTAATGTGTTCACCGTCAGCAATGGTGAATACGTTGAGCCAGGTGTGAAGGAAATTGTGCTTTGGGAAGGTGACACTGAAATCAATTGGGGTGAAAGCAACGTGAACATCACTCCCGATATCATGGCAGAGGCTCCTGTGGGCTCAACCATCTGCGTGTACTACGAAATGGTTGACATGCCAGAAGGTTATCACGCCATGCGCATCACCACTCCAAGTTGGGGTGACAATCCAGAAGACCAGGTGGTGGCTCAGTTCGACCTCACGGGCGACACACCTAACCCATACGAGTTCACTTATACCGATGCCAACAAGGCAATCGTGGACGCACGTGGCGGTATGCTCATCGTCGGCTATGGCTACAAGTTGACCAAGATGGTTGCCAAGGTAGGCGCTGGACCTGTCGAGAAGACCCTTTGGGAAGGTGGCACCGAAATCAATTGGGGTGAAAGCAACGTGAACATCACTCCCGATATCATGGCAGAGGCTCCTGTGGGCTCAACCATCTGCGTGTACTACGAAATGGTTGACATGCCAGAAGGTTATCACGCCATGCGCATCACCACTCCAAGTTGGGGTGACAATCCAGAAGACCAGGTGGTGGCTCAGTTCGACCTCACGGGCGACACACCTAACCCATACGAGTTCACTTATACCGATGCCAACAAGGCAATCGTGGACGCACGTGGCGGTATGCTCATCGTCGGCTATGGCTACAAGGTGACCAAGGTGGTTGCCAAGGTGGGTGCTGCACCTGCCGAGACGACCGTTTGGGAAGGCGACATCGAAATCAATTGGGGCGATAGCAACGTGAACATCACTCCCGATATCATGGCAGCTGCCTCTGTAGGCTCAACAGTCTGCGTGTACTACGAAATGGCTGACATGCCAGAAGGTTATCACGCCATGCGCATCACCACCCCAAGTTGGGGCGACAACCCAGAAGACCAGGTGGTGGCTCAGTTCGACCTCAATGGCGACATACCTAACCCCTACGAGTTCACCTACACCGAAGCCAACAAGGCAATCGTGGACGAACGTGGTGGTATGCTCATCGTCGGCTATGGCTACAAATTGAAGAAGATTACCGTGAAATGACGTGAATTCAACAAACTGAATTTCACAGTTTCAAAAAACACACTACATGAGAAGGAAGGGGTCAACCGATCTCCTCCTTCTTGTTTCTATCAACCTTTTGAGAGTCACAGCTTGGTTTTTATGTCCTAATGTTGAAAAAATGCGATTCGTTTGGTCATATGCAGAATACTTTGTACCTTTGCAACCGAGATCGGAAACATGTGGAGATGAACTTGGCAAGTGGATAGATACACATTATTAAATATAAATAGATACGTTTTATGGCAGAAAACAACCAGCAGCTTCAGATTGAGCTGAAGCCAGAGGTGGCTGAGGGCACCTATTCGAACCTCGCTATCCTCACTCATTCAAGTAGCGAATTTGTGGCAGACTTTGTGCAGATGATGCCGGGTATGCAGAAGGCGCAGGTGAGGAGCCGCATTATCATGGCTCCTGAACACGCCAAGCGTCTGCTGATGGCCTTGCAGGACAATGTGCAGAAGTATGAGAAGCAGTTCGGTCCTATCCGACTGACTCAGGTGCAGCAGTCGAACGAAGGAAAGACAATCGCGCCCTTCACGATTAAGCAGGGTGAAGCTTAATTTTTGGGGACTCAATTTTACAGGTTCCGGGTGCTTTTTGCTATGTGACATGGCGAAAAGCACTCATCTTTTTGTTAAATAATCTTAAAAATAAAGGTTTTTCTCTGTGTTGAGGGAAAAATCTTCCTTTGGAAACATGTTATTCGGCAGAAAATGCGTAACTTTGCACCACTTTTTGGAGTAGTGCGTGCCTTAGTTAGGTACATTGTGTGTCGTGTGGAGTGATTTTATCTGTAGGAAACAGGCATTGGAAAGAGAGAAAGCGACACTGATTTTAGCACGAAGCAAAGCGGGTAGCTGACCATAAAGCGTGGTTCCCCCTTCGGGTGGAAGGGATATGGTAGGCACTCGGACAAAAGATTGAATATCATTAAATAATAACATAAAAAAATTAAACAAAATGCCTACTATTCAACAATTGGTAAGAAAAGGCCGTAAGGTGTTGGTAGACAAGAGCAAGTCTCCAGCTTTGGATTCATGCCCTCAGCGTCGTGGCGTATGCGTGCGCGTATATACTACTACTCCTAAGAAGCCTAATTCAGCGATGAGAAAGGTCGCTCGTGTTCGTTTGACAAACAAGAAGGAGGTGAACTCTTACATTCCGGGAGAGGGTCACAATTTGCAGGAACACTCTATCGTACTTGTACGTGGTGGTCGTGTGAAGGACCTTCCAGGTGTACGTTATCACATCATTCGCGGTGCACTCGATACCGCTGGTGTGGCAAGCCGCACACAGCGCCGCTCCAAGTACGGCGCTAAGCGTCCAAAGGCTAAGAAGTAATCCTTTTTCTTAACAGTAAAAAAAGTAACTACAGTTTTTTCACAAAGTTTGGTTTGACGGAAATGCTTGAAGGGTTGAGTAAATGCCCTTGAGTGGGCGTTGAAGATACACACACAAATGCAGCCTCAGACTAAAGAAAGATTAAATCAAACAAAAAAATGAGAAAAGCTAAACCAAAGAAGCGTGTGGTGCTTCCAGATCCAGTTTACGGAGATGTGAAGGTGACAAAGTTTGTTAACAACCTCATGTATGATGGTAAGAAGAGCGTGGCTTACACCATCTTCTACACAGCACTGAAGAATGTAGAGAACAAGATGAAGAACGAGGAGAAGTCTCCACTGGAAATCTGGAAGACTGCCCTTGACAACATCACTCCACAGGTGGAGGTGAAGAGCCGCCGTATCGGTGGTGCCACTTTCCAGGTGCCAACAGAAATCCGTGCTGACCGCAAGGAGGCCATCAGCATGAAGAACATGATCTCTTTCGCTCGCAAGCGTTCGGGCAAGAGCATGGCTGACAAGCTTTCAGCTGAGATCATGGATGCCTTCAACCAGCAGGGTGGTGCATTCAAGCGTAAGGAGGATATGCACCGCATGGCTGAGGCTAACCGTGCATTCGCACACTTCCGCTTCTAATAAAACACATTCATTAAACATTAAGGTAAAAAGGGAAAAAGAGTATGGCAAAGCAAGATTTGCATCTTACGCGTAATTTTGGCATCATGGCCCACATCGATGCTGGTAAGACTACCACATCTGAGCGTATTCTGTTCTACACAGGTAAGACTCATAAGTTGGGTGAGGTTCATGATGGTGCCGCAACTATGGACTGGATGGCACAGGAGCAGGAGCGCGGTATCACTATCACTTCTGCTGCTACAACAGCATATTGGACTTGGAACGGCAGCAAGTACAAGTTCAACCTGATTGACACTCCGGGACACGTGGACTTCACCGCTGAGGTGGAGCGTTCTCTGCGTGTGCTCGACGGCGCTGTGGCCACTTACTGTGCAGTAGGTGGTGTGGAGCCTCAGTCAGAGACTGTATGGCGTCAGGCCGACAAGTACAATGTTCCACGTATCGGTTACGTGAACAAGATGGACCGTTCTGGTGCAGACTTCTTCGAGGTGGTTCGCCAGATGAAGGAAGTGCTGGGCGCAAAGCCTGTTCCAGTGGTGATTCCAATCGGCGCTGAGGAGAACTTCAAGGGTGTGGTTGACCTCATCAAGATGAAGGCTATCCTGTGGCACGACGAGTCGCTGGGCGCAGACTATGATGTAGAGGACATCCCTGCTGAGCTTCAGGCTGAGGCAGAGGAATGGCGCGGCAAGATGCTCGAGTCTGTTGCTGAGTTCGATGACGAACTGATGGAGAAGTTCTTCGACGATCCATCCACAATCACAGAGGAAGAGTGTATCCGCGCTCTCCGCAATGCAACTTGCGCACTTGAGTGCACTCCTATGCTTTGTGGTTCTTCATTCAAGAATAAGGGTGTGCAGACATTGCTTGACTATGTGTGCGCTTTCCTCCCATCACCACTTGACACTCCAAACATCGTGGGTTCTAACCCAACGACCAAGGAGGAAGAGGATCGTAAGCCATCTGAGGATGAGAAGACTTCTGCTTTGGCATTCAAGATTGCCACTGACCCATATGTGGGCCGTCTCACATTCATCCGCGTATATTCAGGTAAGGTAACCGCTGGTTCCTATATTTATAACACCCGTTCGGGCAAGAAGGAGCGTGTGTCTCGTCTGTTCCAGATGCACTCTAACCACCAGAACCCTGTTGAAGAGATTTCTGCAGGTGACATCGGTGCAGTAGTGGGTTTGAAGGATATTCACACCGGTGACACGCTCTGCGATGAGGACGCACCAATCGTATTGGAGTCTATGGACTTCCCAGATCCAGTGATCGGTATCGCCGTTGAGCCTAAGACTCAGAAGGACCTCGACAAGCTGTCTATCGGCTTGCAGAAGTTGGCTGAGGAAGACCCAACTTTCACTGTGAAGACTGACGAGCAGTCTGGTCAGACTGTCATCTCTGGTATGGGTGAGCTCCACCTCGATATCATCATCGACCGTCTGAAGCGTGAGTTCAAGGTTGAATGTAACCAGGGTAAGCCTCAGGTGAACTACAAGGAGGCTATCACGAAGACTGTCAACCTCCGCGAGGTGTACAAGAAGCAGTCTGGTGGTCGTGGTAAGTTCGCCGACATCATCGTGAACGTAGGTCCTGTTGATGATGACTTTGAGGGTACAGGTCTCCAGTTCGTTGACGAGGTGAAGGGCGGTAACGTGCCTAAGGAGTTCATTCCTGCTGTGCAGAAGGGCTTCGCTGAGTCGATGAAGAACGGTGTGCTGGGCGGCTTCCCAATGGACAGCATGAAGGTGACACTCGTGGATGGTAGCTTCCACCCAGTCGATTCAGACCAGCTGTCGTTCGAAATCGCTGCACGTCAGGCTTACAAGAACGCTTGCGCTCAGGCTAAGCCAGTGCTGATGGAGCCTATCATGAAGCTCGAGGTTGTTACTCCAGAGGAGAACATGGGTGACGTGATCGGTGACTTGAACAAGCGCCGCGGTCAGGTGGAAGGTATGGACAATGCCCGTTCCGGTGCCCGCATTGTGAAGGCTATGGTTCCACTGGGCGAGATGTTCGGTTATGTGACCGCTCTCCGTACCATTACTTCAGGTCGCGCCACTTCATCTATGCAGTATGACCACCACGCACCTGTGTCAAGCACGATTGCCAAGGCTGTGCTTCAGGAGTGCAACGGTCGCGTGGATCTCGTATAATCAAGAAAAAGTTTGGGGGTGCAGGCAAGCATACGACTCTTTGCCTGCATACCCTCTTACTTATATATAATAATTACTTAAATAATTAAAACAATGAGTCAGCAAAAAATTCGTATTAAACTGAAGTCTTACGACCACAACCTCGTTGACAAGTCAGCTGAGAAGATCGTGAAGGCTGTGAAGGCTACTGATGCTATCGTGAGCGGTCCTATTCCACTCCCAACGCACAAGCGTATCTTCACTGTGAACCGTTCCACTTTCGTGAACAAGAAGTCTCGTGAGCAGTTCGAACTGAGCACTTACAAGAGACTGATTGACATCTACAGCTCTACTACCAAGACTGTGGACGCACTCATGAAGCTCGAACTCCCTAGCGGTGTTGAGGTTGAGATTAAGGTTTGATCATTTAGAGAACAATTAAAAGTTTATTGAAATGCCAGGATTAATTGGAAGAAAAATCGGAATGACATCCGTTTTCAGTGCTGAGGGCAAGAACATGCCATGCACTGTTATCGAAGTAGGTCCTTGTGTTGTAACTCAAGTAAAGACTGTCGAGAAAGATGGCTACGCTGCTGTGCAGGTGGGCTTCCAGGACAAGAAGGAAAAGCACACCACGAAGCAGATGATGGGTCACTTCAAGAAGGCAGGTACAACACCAAAGAGACACTTGGCCGAGTTCACTTATGACGAGGAACACAACCTCGGTGACGTAATCACAGTTGAACTTTTCAACGACACTGCTTACGTTGATGTAACAGGTACATCTAAGGGTAAGGGATTCCAGGGCGTCGTGAAGCGTCATGGTTTCGGTGGTGTAGGTCAGGCTACTCACGGTCAGGATGACCGTCTGCGTAAGCCCGGTTCTATCGGTGCTTGTGCCACTCCTTCTCGCGTGTTCAAGAACGTTCCTATGGGCGGTCAGATGGGCAACGAGCAGGTGACTACACACAACCTTCAGGTAATTAAGGTAGTTCCAGAGCACAACCTCCTTCTCTTGAAGGGTAGTGTTCCAGGCTGCAAAGGTTCAATCGTTATAATCAAGAAGTAAGCAATGGAAGTTTCTGTATTAAATATCAAGGGCGAGGACACTGGTAAGAAGGTGGTTCTGAACGATGCAATCTTCGGAATTGAACCTAACGACCACTGTATTTACCTCGCAGTGAATCAGTACCTCGCTGCTCAGCGTCAGGGTACTCACAAGTCTAAGGAAAGAAGCGAAATCGCTGGTTCTACTCGCAAGCTCATCCGTCAGAAGGGTGGTGGCGGCGCTCGTCGCGGCGACATCAAGTCTCCAGTGCTTCGTGGTGGTGGCCGCGTGTTCGGTCCACGTCCTCGTGACTATTGGTTCAAACTGAACAAGAAAGTGAAGGCTTTGGCTCGCAAGAGTGCGCTCTCTTATAAGGCACAGCAGAATGCAATCATTGTTGTTGAGGACTTCGATTTTGAGGCTCCAAAGACCAAAGACGGTGTTGCTATGTTAAATAATCTTAAAGTTGAGGGTAAGAAGACACTCATCGTTTTGCCAGAAGTAAAAAAGAACGTAAATTTGTCGGTCCGTAACATTCAGCGTGTTGACGTTATGACGGCTAGTGCACTCAATACTTACAAGGTAATGAATGCAAATGTGCTTGTTGTGACCGAAAATGCGCTTAAGTTAGTTGACGAGACTTTTAACAAATAAGGTAAGGAGGTTCAGACATGGCATATATCGTAAAACCATTGGTTACAGAGAAGATGACAGCTATTTCAGAGAAGCAGAACAACAAGTTCGGCTTCATCGTGCTTCCTTCTGCCAATAAGATTGAGATTAAAAAGGAAATTGAAGCTAAGTATAACGTAAATGTAGTTTCGGTTAACACCATGAACTACGCTGGCAAGCGTAAGAGCCGCTACACTAAGGCTGGTGTTATCAAGGGCCGTACGAAGGCGTTCAAGAAGGCTATCGTTACCCTGAAAGAAGGCGAGACTATTGATTTCTATAGTAACATTTAATAAAACAAATGGGTATTCGTAAATTTAGACCAGTAACTCCTGGTCAAAGACACAAAGCTATTGGTACGTTCGATGATGTTACTACATCAGTACCAGAGAAAACTCTTGTTTTCGGTAAGCGCAGCACTGGCGGTCGTAACAACTCCGGCCAGATCACTGTCCGTTACAGAGGTGGCGGTCACAAGCGTTTGATTCGTATTGTCGATTTCAAGAGAGAGAAGGACGGAATTCCCGCAGTGGTGAAGACTATTGAGTACGATCCAAACCGCTCTGCGCGCATCGCACTCGTATTCTACGCTGACGGTGAAAAACGTTACATTGTTGCTCCTAACGGATTGCAGGTAGGTGCCACCATCATGTCAGGTCCAGACGCTGCTCCAGACCTCGGCAACACACTGCCCCTTGAGAACATCCCAGTCGGTACTGTGATTCACAATATCGAGTTGCGTCCAGGTCAGGGTGCCAAGATGGTTCGTTCTGCCGGCAATTTTGCTCAGTTAACTTCACGTGAGGGTCGCTACTGTGTCATCAAGCTTCCTTCAGGCGAAATTCGTAAGGTGCTTTCAGTTTGCCGCGCAACCATCGGTAGCGTCAGCAACTCAGATCACGCACTGGAATCTTCAGGTAAGGCTGGTCGCAGCCGTTGGCTTGGTCGTCGTCCTCACAACCGTGGTGTTGTGATGAACCCAATTGATCACCCAATGGGTGGTGGTGAAGGACGTCACACCGGTGGACACCCACGTTCACGCAACGGCCTCTACGCTAAGGGTCTCAAGACTCGTGCGCCAAAGAAGCAGTCAAACAAGTACATTATTGAAAGACGTAACAAATAAAGTTAACTGATTATGAGTCGTTCATTAAAAAAAGGTCCATACATCAATGTGAAGCTCGAAAAGAAGGTTCTCGCCATGAACGAGAGCGGCAAGAAGAGCGTTATCAAGTCATGGGCTCGCGCTTCAATGATATCCCCCGACTTCGTAGGTCATACCATTGCAGTGCATAACGGTAATAAATTTATCCCTGTTTACATTACTGAAAATATGGTAGGTCATAAGCTCGGTGAGTTTGCACTTACTCGTACTTTCCGCGGTCACGCAGGTAACAAGAAGAAGTAATTGTAGAACAGGCTCAACCAAGTAAAAAAGACTATTAAATAATGGGAGCAAGAAAAAGATTAATGGCCGAGAAGATTAAAGAGGCCAAAAAGACTGTCTACTTCGCCAGTCTTCGCGATGTTCCTTCATCGCCACGCAAGATGCGCTATGTCGCAGACCTCGTGCGTGGCATGGAAGTGAGCAAGGCTCTTGCGACGCTCAAGTTCAACAGCAAGGATGCTGCCAAGGACATCGAGAAGGCACTTCGTTCTGCAATTGCTAACTGGGAGCAGAAGAATGACCGCAAGGCTGAAAACGGAGAACTCTATATCTCTAAGATTTTTGTTGACGAAGGCGCTACTCTCAAGCGTATGAGACCAGCACCTCAGGGACGTGGCTACAGAATCCGCAAGCGTTCTAACCACATCACCATCTTCGTGGACGCTAAAACTAATGAGGAAAAGTAATTATGGGACAAAAATGTAATCCAATAAGCAACCGCCTCGGTATCGTAAGAGGTTGGGATTCTAACTGGTTCGGCGGAAATGATTTTGGCGATAACCTCCTTGAGGACAGCAAAATCCGCAAGTACCTCAACGCACGTCTCGCAAAGGCAAGCGTTTCCAAGATTGTTATTGAGCGTACGCTGAAGCTCGTCACCATCACAATCTGCACAGCTCGTCCTGGTTTCATCATCGGTAAGGGCGGTGAGCAGGTGGAGGCTCTGAAGAAGGAGCTGAAGAAGGTGACTGACAAAGAGGTTCAGATTAACATTTATGAGATCAAGCGTCCAGAACTCGATGCTGTGATTGTGGCAGGCAACATTGCACGCCAAATCGAGGGCAAGATTGCTTACCGTCGCGCCATCAAGACTGCTATCGCTAACACGATGCGTTCTGGTGCAGAGGGTATCAAGGTGCAGATCTCCGGTCGTCTCAATGGTGCTGAAATTGCACGTAGCGAGATGTTCAAGGAAGGTCGTACTCCTCTTCACACGCTTCGCGCTGATATCGACTACAGCCTTGCAGAGGCTCTCACAAAGGTCGGTCTCCTTGGTATCAAGGTTTGGATCTGCCGCGGTGAGAAGTTCGGCAAGCAGGACCTCACACCTAATTTCTCTCAGCAGAAGGATTCTGCTCGTGGTGGCAATAATGGTGGCGGACGTCGTTTCAGAAACAGAAAGCCAAATAACCGCAATTAATTAATCTGCTTGCAGACCGAAGCGCGATGCTCTTCGCGCAGAGGCGCAACCTAAGAAGTAATTAACTATGTTACAGCCAAAAAGACAAAAATATAGAAGACCGCAAAAAGGTCGCGGTCGCTGGAAGGGTGTCTCGCACAGAGGTACTGAACTCGCTTTCGGTAGCTTTGGCATAAAGGCACTTGAGACTAAATGGATTTCTGCTCGTCAGATTGAGGCTGCCCGTGTTGCGATCACACGTTACATGCAGCGTCAAGGTCAGGTTTGGATTCGCATCTTCCCTGATAAGCCAATCACCAAGAAGCCTGCTGACGTCCGAATGGGTAAAGGTAAGGGTGATCCATACCAGTATGTGTTCCCCGCTAAGCCAGGCCGCATTCTTTTCGAGATTGAAGGTGTTTCATACGACATCGCTAAGGAGGCTCTCCGTCTCGGTGCCCAGAAACTTCCTACTACTACAAAGTTTGTTGTACGTCGTGATTACGATAAAAACGCTTAATTATGAAAATTTCAGAAATTAGAGAACTTACTAACGAAGAGCTCGCTGAGCGCATCGAGGTGGAGACCGCTAACCTGAACAACATGAAGTTCAACCACAGCATTTCTCCGCTTGCCGACAATTCTCAGATTAAGAAGTTGCGTCACGACATCGCACGCATGAAGGGCGAGCTTACCCAGCGTAATAAATAATTGATTGAGAATGGAAGCAAGAAATTTAAGAAAGCAAAGACAGGGTGTCGTTACGAGCGACAAGATGGACAAGACTATCGTCGTGTCTGCCAAGTTCAAGGAGAAGCACCCTATATATGGTAAGTTTGTCCAGAAGACAAAGAAGTACCATGCTCATGACGAGAAGAACGATGCCCACATTGGTGACACTGTTCTGATCATGGAGACTCGCCCATTGAGCAAAACCAAGAGATGGAGATTAGTACAAATCGTTGAAAGAGCTAAGTAATTATGATACAGGTAGAATCAAGATTGCAGGTCGCTGATAACAGCGGTGCTCGCGAAGTGCTTTGTATCCGCGTTCTCGGCGGTACAAGACGTCGCTATGCTACTGTAGGAGACGTTATCGTTGTAGCAGTTAAGAGCGCTATTCCTACGAGTGAAGTAAAGAAGGGTTCTGTCTCAAAGGCTCTGATCGTTCGTACTAAGAAGGAGGTACGTCGCCCAGACGGTTCTTACATCCGTTTCGATGACAACGCATGCGTTCTCCTGAACAATGCTGGCGAAATGAGAGGTAGCCGTATCTTTGGCCCTGTAGCCCGTGAGCTCCGTGCTGCAAACATGAAGGTAGTTTCTTTGGCTACTGAAGTACTTTAATCCTTAAAAGTAAAATACAGCAATGAGTAAATTACATATTAAGAAAGGCGACATGGTCTTCGTGAACGCTGGCGATGAAAAGGGCAAGACCGGTAAGGTCACTAAGGTTCTCGTCGAGAAGAAGCGTGCCATTGTCGAGGGTGTGAACATGGTCAAGAAGAGCACCAAGCCAAGCGCAGCACACCCACAGGGAGGTATTATCGAGCAGGAGGCTCCAATCCATATCTCTAACCTGAATGTTATTGACCCAAAGACTGGCAAGCCCACTCGTATCGGTCGCAAGAAGGGTGAGAATGGAAAGTTAGTTCGTTACGCTAAAAAATCTGGGGAGGAATTATAATGAGTACTACTGCACAATTGAAGAATGTATATGCTGAGCAGATTGCTCCAGCACTGATGAAGCAGTTCAACTACTCTTCACCAATGCAGATTCCTGTGTTGAAGAAGATTGTGGTTAACCAGGGTCTTGGTATGGCAACTGCTGATAAGAAAGTGATTGAAGTTGCAATGAACGAGATTGCCCAGATTACGGGTCAGAAGCCTGTTGCAACAAAGTCAAAGAAGGACATCTCAAACTTCCGTCTCCGTAAGCAGATGCCTATCGGTGTGATGGTTACGCTTCGTCGTGAGCGCATGTATGAGTTCCTTGAGAAGCTCATCCGCGTGTCACTCCCACGTATCCGTGACTTCAAGGGTATCGAGTCTAAGTTTGACGGTCGTGGTAACTACACTTTGGGTATTACTGAGCAGATTATCTTCCCTGAGATCAACATCGACCAGGTGGATAAGATTACAGGTATGAACATTACCTTCGTAACTTCTGCCAAGACTGATGAAGAGGGCTATGCATTGCTCAAGGCATTCGGTCTTCCATTTAAGGACGCTAAAAAGTAATATAGAAAATGGCAAAGGAATCAATGAAGGCACGCGAGGTTAAGCGTGCAAAGCTCGTAGCAAAGTATGCCGCTAAGCGTGCAGCTCTGAAGAAGGTGATTGCTACTGCTGAGGATCCAATGGACGCATACGAGGCTGCTCGTGCACTCCAGGACATCCCTGCAAATGCAAATCCTATCCGTCTTCACAACCGCTGCAAAATCACTGGACGTCCAAGAGGTTTCATGCGCCAGTTTGGACTCTCTCGTATCCAGTTCCGCGAGATGGCATCTGCTGGTCTGATCCCAGGTGTGAAGAAGGCAAGCTGGTAAATTGCGGTTATCGGCGAACTGATTTAGTAAACAAAAATCTGACGGTTACCAGTTCGGGGGTAACCTGAAGATACTTTGCTTCTAAAAAACGGTGGAGGAAAACAGTCGCAGACTAAGCCCCTTCGCTGGTAAAGCTAAGTAAAGATAGTTTTAATTCAAGTTTAAATATTGTCGGGATTTTCCCAAACACTTCCCGATTAATTTAATTCTATTATGACAGATCCAATAGCTGATTATCTCACGAGACTGAGAAACGCAATCATGGCTAAGCACAAGGTTGTCGAAGTTCCAGCCTCTAACCTGAAGAAGGAAATCACAAAGATTCTCTTCGACAAAGGTTACATTTTGAACTACAAGTTCATTGAAGAGGGTCCTCAGGGCACTATCAAGATTGCTCTCAAGTATGACCCACAAACAAAAGTTAGCGCTATTCAGTGCTTGAAGCGTGTGTCTCGTCCTGGTCTCCGTAAGTACACAGGATATAAGGACATGCCACGTGTGATCAACGGATTAGGTATCGCAGTTGTATCTACATCCAAAGGTGTAATGACAGACAAGGAGGCTTCAGAGCTCAAGGTGGGCGGTGAAGTTCTTTGCTATGTTTATTAATTAAGGAGGATATATAATGTCTAGAATTGGTAAATTACCTATTATTATTCCTGCAGGAGTGACTATTACTCATAAGGATGACATTGTAACTGTGAAAGGTCCTAAAGGCGAACTCAGCCAGTACGTAAACCCTGCCATCAAGGTTACTATTGAGGACGGAAAGTTGACAATGGAGGAGAATGAAGAACTGATGCAGGATAACACGAAGCAGCGTCATGCTTTCCACGGTCTGTACCGCTCGCTCGTAAACAATATGGTTGTCGGCGTTTCTGAAGGCTACAAGAAGACACTTCAGATTGTCGGTGTCGGTTATCGTGTTTCAAATCAGGGCAACGTTCTTGAATTCGCACTGGGATACTCTCATGCCATCATCTTCGAACTTCCTAAGGAAATCAAGGTGGAGACAAAGTCTGAGAGAAATCAGGATCCTCTTATCATGCTCGAGTCTTGTGACAAGCAGTTGCTTGGACTCGTTTGTGCTAAGATTCGCTCATTCCGCAAGCCTGAGCCATACAAGGGCAAGGGTATTCGCTTCCAGGGCGAGGTGATTAGAAGAAAGTCTGGTAAATCTGCAAGTGCAAAATAATTAAATTGACAAGAGTATGATTACAAAGATTGAAAGACGTATCAAGATTAAATATAGAGTACGCAATAAGATTTCTGGTACTGCTGAGCGCCCACGTATGAGCGTGTTCAGAAGTAACAAGCAGATTTATGTACAGGTAATTGATGACGATGCACAGAAGACTTTGGTGTCTGCATCTTCACGCGGTCTGGAAAAGATGAACAAGTCTGAACAGGCTGAGAAGGTTGGCGAGATGGTTGCAAAGAAGGCTCTTGAGGCTGGAATCACAGCTGTCGTGTTCGACCGCAACGGTTACTTATATCATGGTAGAGTTAAGAAGGTGGCTGATGCTGCCCGTAATGCTGGACTTAAATTTTAAATACGATTATGGTAAATAGAGTTAAAGTACAAAACGACGCCGAGCTCAAAGACCGCTTGGTTGCTATTAATCGTGTTACTAAGGTTACTAAGGGTGGTCGTACATTCACATTCGCTGCCATCGTTGTTGTAGGTGATGGTAACGGCGTGATTGGCTATGGTCTTGGTAAGGCTGGTGAAGTTACAGCAGCTATTGCAAAGGGTGTAGAGGCTGCAAAGAAGAATTTGGTAAAGGTTCCTGTGCTGAAGGGTACTGTTCCTCATGAGGCATACGCTAAGTTTGGCGGTGCACGCGTTCTCATCATGCCTGCTTCAGAAGGTACTGGAGTGGTGGCAGGTGGCGCTATGCGTGCTGTGCTTGAGAGTGTAGGTATCACTGACGTACTGGCAAAGTCTAAGGGCTCATCCAACCCTCACAATCTCGTGAAGGCTACTATCGAGGCTCTTGCTAACATGCGCGATGCAAAGACTGTTGCACAGAACCGTGGTGTTAATTTGACAAAAGTATTCAAAGGATAAGGAGATACAATCATGGCAACAATCAAGATTAAGCAAGTGAAAGGCCAGGCTGGCCGCCCGATTGACCAGAAGAGCACTCTTGAGTCTCTTGGTCTGGGCAAGATTAACAGGGTCGTTGAGCGTGAGGATTCTCCATCTTTGCGTGGTATGATTCGCAAGGTGGCTCACCTTGTTGAGGTTATTGACTAACGTATTAATACATTAAAATCAGATTAGAAATGGAATTATATAATTTGCAACCCGCTGCAGGCGCTACCCACAATAGTAAGCGTGTCGGTCGTGGCTATGGCTCTGGTAAGGGTCGTACTTCCACTCGCGGTCATAAGGGTGCTAAGGCACGTTCTGGTTATAAGAAAAAGATTGGTTTCGAGGGTGGTCAGATGCCACTTCAGCGTCGTGTTCCTAAGTTCGGTTTCAAGAATATCAACCACGTTGAGTACAAGGCTGTCAACCTTGACCTGATCCAGAAACTCGCAGAGGAGAAGAACCTCGCAAAGATTGGAATTGAAGAGCTTATTGCTGCAGGTTGGGTGAACAAGAATCAGCTTGTTAAGGTTCTTGGCAAGGGTGAGTTGACTGCAAAAGTTGACGTAGAAGCTCACGCATTCTCTGCTACAGCAGAAGCTGCAATTAAAGAAAAGGGCGGAAACGCTGTAAAACTCTAAACTAATGAGCAAGTTTATAGATAAAATCAAAGATATCAAGCTTGTTAAGACATTGACAAACATTTGGCGTATTGAGGATTTGCGTTCACGCATCCTCATCACGCTGCTGTTTGTCGCCATCTACCGTTTTGGTTCATATGTGGTGCTTCCTGGTATTGACACAGAGGCATTGCAAGGACTGAAAAACCAGACAGAAGGCGGTCTGATGTCACTTCTTGATATGTTCTCGGGTGGTGCATTCTCTAAGGCCTCTATCTTCGCACTTGGAATCATGCCCTACATCTCTGCTTCCATCGTGATGCAGTTGCTAGGTATCGCTGTTCCATACTTCCAAAAGATGCAGCGCGAAGGAGAAAGCGGACGTCGCAAGATGAGTCAATATACCCGTTATTTGACAGTGCCAATCCTTATCTTCCAAGGCATCTTCTACCTGATCAACCTTCAGACTCAGACTCAAGGTGCGGCAATTTACTCATCTTTGGATTGGAATGTGTTTATCCTTTATGCAACAATCATTCTTGCTGCTGGTAGCATGTTCGTTCTTTGGTTGGGTGAAAGAATCACTGATAAGGGTATCGGAAATGGTGTGTCCATCATCATTATGATTGGTATCATCGCACGTTTCCCAACCGCTGTCATTCAGGAATTTGGTTCACGTCTTTCAGCAGGACAGGGTGGTCTCGTCATGTTCCTCGTCGAGATTGTATTGTTCCTTGCAGTGATTGCTGCAGCAATTCTTCTCGTGCAGGGTGTGCGCCGTGTTCCTGTCAACTATGCAAAGAAGATCGCAGGTGCTCGTCAGATTGGTGGTGCACGTCAGTACATTCCTCTGAAGCCCTACGCTGCAAATGTGATGCCTATCATCTTCGCTCAGGCTATCATGTTCATTCCTGTCACTCTGGCACAGTTCTCTGGTAGCAAACTGAATCCAGTTGTCAACCAGTTGATAGACAATAATAGCTTTATGTACAACCTCATCTTTGCTATTCTGATTATCCTGTTTACTTATTTGTATACAGCAATCACTATCAATCCTGTGCAGATGGCTGAAGACATGAAGAGAAATAATGGTTTCATCCCTGGAATCAAGCCAGGTAAGGAAACTGCAGACTATATCGACAAGATTATGTCTCGTATCACGTTCCCTGGTTCTTTGTTCTTGGCGTTGATTGCCATTCTCCCAGCCTTTGCAGGCATCTTTGGTGTACAAAGAGAGTTTGCCGCTTTCTTCGGTGGTACTTCTCTTCTCATCCTCGTTGGTGTGGTTCTTGACACGCTGATGCAGATTGAGTCGCACCTGATGATGCGTCATTACGACGGACTGCTTGATACGGGCCGTGTTCGTGGCGAACATTAAGCACTGCTTTAGACAAGATGGTATATCTGAAAACTGACGAGGAGGTGGAGCTTCTCCGAAAGGCAAACCTGCTTGTGGGAAAGACATTGGCGGAACTGGCGAAAGTGATAGAGCCAGGGGTCACGACAAAGCAACTGAATGAAATAGCAGACACTTACATTCGTGACCACGGAGCCATTCCGACCTTCTTCGGATTCCCCAATCCATATGGAGGTCCATTCCCTGCCAGCATTTGCACCTCAGTCAATCATCAGGTTGTTCACGGCATACCCAACGACACTCCGTTACAGGAGGGAGATATCGTCTCGATCGACTGTGGCACACAGCTGAATGGCTATTGCGGAGATTCTTGCTACACCTTTGCGGTGGGCGAGATCTCGGAAGAAGTCCAAAAGTTGTTGACAACCACTAAGGAAGCCCTTTACAAGGGAATTGAACAGGCTGTTGTCGGTCACAGGTTAGGAGACATATCATACGCCGTCCAAACCCACTGCGAAGCTCAGGGCTATGGTGTAGTCAGAGAGTTTGTGGGTCACGGGATAGGGAAGAAGATGCATGAAGACCCTCAAGTGCCGAACTATGGCAGAAGAGGAAATGGAATGTTGCTCAAAAATGGCTTGTGTATTGCGATAGAGCCGATGATAGCCATGGGCACCAAAGACATTTACATGCAAGAAGACCGGTGGGGCATCGTGACAAGAGACAAGAAGCCCGCAGCACATTTTGAGCACTCAATTTGTGTGCGGAAGGGAAAGGCTGACATCCTCTCGTCGTTTGAAGAAATAGAAACAGTATTAAGAGAAAAATCTTTATAAAGTATGGCTAAACAGTCTGCTATCGAACAAGATGGAACTATCGTCGAGGCATTGTCAAATGCAATGTTTAGAGTAGAGTTGGAAAATGGTCATGAGATCATCGCCCACATCTCTGGCAAGATGAGGATGCACTACATCAAGATTCTGCCAGGTGATAAGATTCGTGTGGAGATGTCCCCTTATGACTTGTCCAAAGGTCGAATAGTATTCAGATATAAATAAAATCACAATATGAAAACAAGAGCATCATTGAAAAAGCGTACACCTGATTGCGTAATCGTAAGGCGCAAAGGCCGCCTGTTTGTTATTAACAAGAAGAACCCTAAGTTCAAGACTCGTCAGGGATAATTCTTTGGTAAGAAATTGAAATTAAAGTAAGATATGGCAATAAGAATTGTAGGTGTAGACCTCCCACAGAACAAGCGAGGTGAAATTGCGCTCACATACATTTTTGGTATTGGACGCAGCAGCGCCGGTAAAATCCTTGAGAAGGCTGGCGTAGACAAAGACATTAAGGTAAAGGACTGGAACGACGAACAGGCCGGTAAGATTCGTGCAGTGATTGCTGCCGACTACAAGGTGGAGGGTGACCTCCGTTCTGAGATCCAGCTGAACATCAAGCGCCTGATGGATATCGGTTGCTACCGTGGCATCCGTCATCGTCTTGGTCTTCCTGTACGTGGCCAGAGTACTAAGAACAATGCACGTACTCGCAAGGGTAAGAAGAAAACAGTTGCAAACAAGAAAAAGGCTACTAAATAATATTAGGATATGGCAAAGAAAACAGCTTCTGCAAAGAAGAGAAACGTTAAGGTTACCGCTGAAGGTCAGCTTCATGTACACTCTTCTTTCAACAACATCATTGTTACTTTGGCTAACAGTGAAGGTAATGTTATCTCTTGGTCAGCAGCCGGTAAGATGGGTTTCCGCGGTTCAAAGAAGAACACCCCTTACGCTGCCCAGATGGCAGCGCAGGATTGCGCCAAGGTTGCTTTCGACCTCGGTCTCCGCAAGGTGAAGGCATACATCAAGGGTCCAGGCAATGGTCGTGAGGCCGCTGTGCGCGGTTGCCATGCGGCAGGAATTGAAGTGACAGAGATCATCGACGTTACTCCACTCCCACACAACGGATGCCGTCCTCCAAAGAGAAGAAGAGTTTAATCATTACACAATTATGTCATTTGCCAACGAGTTCGTTTTGTCGCATCTTTCCTTTCTGCGGCTGCTGCTGAGAACTGCATGGCATTAAACATTAAGAAAATATATGGCTAGATATATTGGACCAAAATCAAGAATTGCTCGTCGTTTTGGCGAGGCAATCTTTGGACCTGACAAAGTTTTGTCTAAAAAGAATTATGCTCCTGGTCAGCATGGTAACAACCGCCGTAAGAAGTCTTCTGAGTACGGTCTCATGTTGGCAGAGAAGCAGAAGGCAAAGTACACTTATGGTGTGCTTGAGCGTCAGTTCCGCAACCTGTTCGAGAAGGCAGCTACCAAGTCTGGCGTAACAGGTGAGATTCTCCTTCAGTTCCTTGAGGCACGCCTTGACAACGTAGTGTTCCGTCTTGGCTTGGCTCCTACACGTGCAGCTGCTCGTCAGCTCGTGAGCCACAAGCACATCGTGGTTGACGGTCAGGTTGTGAACATTCCATCTTACTCAGTGAAGCCAGGTCAGATTGTGGCTGTCCGCGAGAAGTCAAAGAGCCTTGAGGTGATTGACGCAGCTCTTGCAGGTTTCAACCACAGCAAGTACCCATGGATTGAGTGGGACGAGAACGTTAAGGGTGGTAAGTTCCTCCACATGCCTGAGCGTGCAGACATTCCAGAGAATATCAAGGAGCAGATGATTGTCGAGTTGTACTCTAAATAATAAAATATAATCAAATGGCGATATTAGCATTTCAAAAACCAGAAAAAGTCGTAATGTTGGAGGCTGACGACAAGTACGGAAAGTTCGAATTCCGTCCTTTGGAGCCAGGCTATGGTATTACTATCGGTAATCCACTCCGTCGCATTCTTCTTTCTTCGCTTGAAGGTTATGCTATCAACACCATCCGCATTACTGGTGTTGAGCATGAGTTCTCTACGATTCCAGGTGTGAAGGAGGATGTTACCAACATTATCTTGAATCTGAAGCAAGTTCGATTCAAGCAAGTCGCTGATGGTTTTGACTCAGAAAAAGTGTCAATTTCCATCGAGAATTCAACCGAGTTTAAGGCTGGAGATATCAACAAGAGCCTCAATGGATTTGGAGTGTTAAATCCAGATTTGGTCATTTGCCATTTGGATCCTCAGGCAACATTGGAGCTGGAGTTGAGCATCAACAAGGGTCGCGGATATGTTCCTGCAGACGAGAATCGCGAGTTCTGCAAGGAAATCAACGACATTGCCATTGACTCTATCTACACTCCTATCCGCAACGTCAAGTTCGCAGTGGAGAACTATCGTGTGGCACAGAAGACCGACTACGAGAAACTCGTGCTCGAGATTACCACAGATGGTTCCATCCATCCAAAAGATGCTCTCAGAGAGGCATCTAAGATTCTCATCTACCATCTCATGCTGTTCTCTGACGAAAAGATTACGCTCGAGAATGCAGACTTTGATGGCAATGAAGAATTTGATGAGGAAGTACTGCGTATGCGCCAGTTGCTGAAGACCAAGCTCGTCGATATGAACCTCTCTGTTCGTGCCCTCAATTGTTTGAAGGCTGCGGATGTGGAGACGCTCGGCGACCTCGTGCAATTCAACAAGACAGACTTGCTCAAGTTCCGTAACTTTGGTAAGAAGTCACTCACAGAGCTTGACGACTTGCTTGAGAGCTTGAACCTTTCGTTCGGAACAGACATTTCTAAGTATAAATTAGACAAAGACTAATCAAAAATGAGACACAATAAGAAATTCAACCACCTTGGTCGTAAGCACTCTCACCGCAAGGCGATGCTTGCCAACATGGCAATCTCCCTCATTATGCGCAAGAGAATCACTACGACGCTTCCAAAGGCAAAGGCTCTTCGTGTGTATGTTGAGCCACTGATTACAAAGTCAAAGGAGGACACGACTCACTCTCGTCGTGTTGTGTTCAGTTACCTTCAGAACAAGTATGCCATCACTGAACTTTTCAGCACCGTTGCAACAAAGGTTGCTGATCGTCCTGGTGGCTACACTCGCATCATCAAGTTGGGTCGTCGTCCATCTGACGATGCTGAGATGGCATTCATTGAGTTGGTTGACTTTGATGAGAACATGGCAAAGACTGAGGCTAAGAAGACTCGCACTCGCCGTTCTCGCAAGTCAGCTTCTAAGGCTGAGGCTCCTGCAGCCGAGGCTCCAAAGGCTGAAGCACCTGCTGAAGTTGAGGCTCCTGCTGAAGAAGCTCCTGCTACTGAGGTATCTGCAGAATAATTATTGCCAACAATTCATATCTTGCAGACCGCATACACCTCGTATGCGGTCTTTTTTGTCTCCAATATGATGAAAAGAAACCTTTATGTTTGAATTTATTTGCAGCATTTAAGATTTTTTCGTAAGTTTGCCACGTAATTTTGAAATTGACCTCTTTATGAAAAAGTTTTTACTGACAATTTGTGGGCTCTTTGGGCTCAGTCTGGCGATGATTGCACAGAACATTAAAGAACAGAAAGAGATGCAAGAACTGACTTTGAGTGAGGTGTCTTCTCTCTATCAGCTCCAGCCGCGCAAGTGGAAAAGTGTTCACGATCCTTCCGTGGTGTGGGATGCAGCCACGCAGACTTTCTACATCTATGGTTCCCACTATTATGGTGTGAAAACCAAAGACTTCAAGACCTACAGCGATATCACCCGTTATTACAAGGGCAGTTATGAATCTAACGATGCTTATAAAGCATTTAAAAGTAACCCTGTCCATACGGTGAAACGTTGTTTGTCAGGTCAAACAGAGGTGGAAGATGTGGTGCTCCCGTCTTTTGATGCAGCTGCATTCTGTTCCACATACGCTTCTTCTGAAGCCTCTTGGGTGTCTGGAGACCAGTGGGCACCAGACATTGTTTACAATCCGAACATGAAGAAATGGTGCTATTATCTCAGTTTAAATGGTGACTATTGGGCTTCTGTGGTGGTGCTGATGACAGCTGATAAGCCTGAAGGACCATTCACTTATGAAGCACCTATTGTGTTTGGCGGTTTTGACGGTCAAACACGTTCTGGAAAAAGTGTTTCATATAAAGACACAGACCTTGAAGTGGTGCTTGGCACACAGTCTTCTTTACCTTCCCGCTATAAGACTAGTGCATGGGGCAATTTGTGGCCCAACTGCATTGATCCTTGTGCTTTCTTTGATGAAGATGGTGAACTTTGGCTTGCTTATGGCTCATGGTCTGGTGGCATTTTTATGCTCAAACTCGACAAGAATACAGGTCTGCGCGATTATACCAACACCTATCCCTCTACCACTTATGCCGGTAGGGCACCTAACGGAACCTCTTTCACAGGATACACCAGCGATCCTTATTTTGGCAAACTCATAGCAGGAGGCTGTTATGTTAGTGGCGAAGGCCCCTACATCCAGCACATCGGTAATTATTACTATCTTTTGATGAGCTATGGTGGATTTGCTCCAGACGGAGGTTACGAGATGCGTGTGTTCCGTTCTGAAAAGCCCGATGGCCCCTATAAAGATGCATCTGGAAATCTAGCCACCTATGCGGCTTACCAGCTGAATTATGGTCTCAATGCTGCGACAGATAAAGGAATGAAGCTTCTTGGTGCCATGAACAATTGGGGGCTGATGACAGTGGGGGAGTGCGCCCAAGGACATAATTCTGCATGTCAAGACGATAAAGGACGTACCTTCTTGGTTTGTCACACCAAATTTAATGATGGCACGATAGGTCATCAGATACGTGTTTATCAGCTCTACCTTAACAAGCAGGGTTGGCTCTGCGCTGCCCCCTTCCAGTTCGATGGGGAAGAAACTACTGACGAGATGATTTCCACCACTCAGCCTTGGTCTGCAGCTGACATTGAGGGTGATTACCATGTTCTTGTTCATCCATACAGACTTGATCATTCAAAGATGCAGGAAGCTACTCCTTCAATCATCCATTTGTCAGCGGATGGAAAAGTGACAGGCGCTTTTAGAGGCTCATGGTCTTATACAGATGAGGGTAAGTCATATTTCCGGATCCGCTTAGGCTCTGTTACATACTATGGCGTTGTGGTCGAGCAGACCCTTGAGGGCTCGAATGCCAAGGCGCTATGTTTCACTGCTGTGAGCAATACGGGCATTCCTTGCTGGGGCTATAAAATGCAGTCGAAGTACGCCATTGCTTATAATTACAACCAATACAACGCTGTTTATTTCAAGAGAACTATGTTCTCGAAAGTGACAGGTGATAAAGACATTCTCTTTACTCCAGAAGAAAATGTGATGCTTAACTGGATTTCTTCCAATCCAGAGGTGCTTTCTAACACGGGCAAATTCACGGCACCAGCAGAAGACACATCCTTTACGATGACTGCCAGAATGGAATGCGGCAATTTCTATTGGCAACGGGATTTTTCAGCCAAAGCTATAGGTGACCCTTCATCCATTTCGGGCGTTCCAATGGAGGGGCAGGCAAACAACATCTTTGACGGCATCTTTGACATGATGGGACGCCGTGTTGAGAAACCATCCCATGGATTTTATCTTATCAAAGGCCAAAAAGTCTGGTTCAAGTGAGTCTGCAATTTCGGTTTTGCTTTTTTGACTTTTACTGCCTAAAATTAACCAAAATTGGCTCAAATTGGGAGTTGAATTGTTAAATTTAAGTTTTCTTGCAATTCTTTTAATTATTTTTTTGTGTATGTCTTGAAAAAGTCGTTTCTTTGCAAAAGTTATATGATTAACGTGGGAATTTGGCCAAATATGACCACGGGGATTAAATAGCTAAGAATAATACTTTTTACTAAAAACTTTTTACAATTTAGAAGGACAAACAATCTATTCTAATTAATAATTATGTTGTATAACTTTCAGAGGAAAAAACTGTGCAGACACCTCTTGGTAGGGGGTGCGCTGTGTGCTGCAGGTTTGGGAATTTTCTCATGTTCTGACCGTTACAACTTGGATGAAGACCAACCTTCTGGTTTGGACAACATCTATGGTTACATGAAGAACCGAGGTAATTTCACCAATTATCTGCATCTGATTGACGATCTTGGGCAGGCTGAGATTCTATCCAAGACCGGTAGTAAAACAATGTTCATCGCTGACGATGATGCGTTTGCGGAATTCTACGCGCACAATGATTGGGGGGTTAAGAAGTATGAAGACCTCTCGCTGGCGCAGAAGAAACTCCTGCTCAACACGTCAATGATTGACAACCCGTATTCGACCACGATGCTGTCATCAGCTCAGGCTCCGGGTACAGGACGTCCAGCGAAAGGCGAAGTGTGTCGTCGTGCTACATCCATGTCGTTGCTCGATTCCGTCATGGTTGTTACGCCTGCGAATGCCGACAACATTCTGCCAGACAATCCGTACTTCAATGAGTTGCGTGCGAACCATGATTCTATTGTGTTGTTCACAGATGCATCGAATCCTGCGCCCATGCTTCATTTTACGGGTAAGTTCGTAACATCGAACCAGCTGAGCTTTTCGGACATTGACTTTATCTACAACCAGCCGGAAGGAACCTTCCATTCTGATGACATTTATGTCAACAATTCCCGCGTGACAAAGTCTAATATCTTCTGTAAGAACGGTTTCGTTCATCAGGTGGATAAGGTGCTTGTTCCGCTGGACAACATGTCTGAAATCATTCGCAAGAATCCAAAGATGTCTACATTCAGCAGCATCATCGAGCGTTTTGCTGCGCCAAAGGACTCTATCAGCTTACGTGAAACTTACAACTTGTCAAAGGGTACTAATTATGACTCCGTCTTTGTCAAGCGTTATTTCTCCGACCGTTCTTTCGGTTCGACGATGGCGACCAGTGTGAAGTTCATGTATGACAAGAATGGTAACACTTTCGACGGCGCTTTGAAGTTCGACCCAGGATGGAATGGTTATATCCCAGAAATTGCCAATGACCGTCAGCCTATGATGGAAGATATGGCCATCATGCTAGTGCCATCTAACGAGGCTATCCAGAACTGGTGGAACGGTGGTGTGATTGAGAAGTATTATGGTACTATCGAGAACACGCCAAGTTCTGTGCTTGATGACTTGATTCGCGTGAACCAGATTCAGGCGTTCACCTCTTCAGTTCCTTCCAAGTTTAATGCTGTGCTCAATGATGCCAACGAACCTCTTGGAATCACGAAGGAAGATGTAGATAGTGTATATCTCGGTTGTAACGGTCTCGTATTCCTGACCAACAAAGTATTCGCTCCTGCATCTTATTCTTCAGTGTTGTTCCCAGCCGTGATTGACAAGTCACGTTTCACTGTGATGGACAATGTCATCACTCCGATGAACTACAACTACTACCTCAACTCTATGGTGTCTCGATTTGTATTCCTCCTTCCAACGAATGATGGCCTTCTGACATACATCGACCCTGTTTCTTATGGACAGACCGTGAAGAGAATGTGGGAGTTCAAGTTGGATGAGAAATTGCAGCTTTATGCAAATATCTACGACTGCGATGAGAATGAGGATGGCACATTCACCAAGAGAGGCACAGCAACTCCTCTCAGAGGCGGTGTGACCAACGGTATTCTCAACAACCGTATGGAAGACATGCTCGACAACATCATCGTGGTGGAGCCATTCCGTGAAGGTAAGAAGTACTATAAGACCAAGGGCCGCAATTTCGTGAAGATTGAGAAGAAGGGTGTCAAGAATTATGAGGTGTCAGGTTCTTACCATAATAATATTGGCCAGCCACTTGTGACAGTTGATGCTTATGACGGTGAAGATATCCGTAATGGTATCACACTCGCATTGGATGGCGTTGTAATGGGTACACCTAACTCTGTGGCAAAAACTCTGCATGATACTGTCGTTCCAGGCATGGATCCAGAACACAACGACTCTATCTTCTCTGAGTTCTTCGGAATTGTTGAGGCATGTGCTGTCAGCAAAGCTAACTCCAAGAATGGATGGCAAGCTGCAGATCAGACTTATGGTAACCTCTTCAATATCAAATCTCCAGGTTTGATTGGTTCTGAGGACGCAACGACTACTAAGGCTACTTATCTTCTGAACAATTATCACTATACAGTATATGCTCCAACCAATGCGGCAATGGAAAAGGCGTACGCAGCAGGACTTCCAACACTTGAAGACCTTGCAGCAGCTGAAGAGTATGACCTCGAGATGGGTTACTCTGGCCCAGGTTCGACTACTGAAGACAACTTGAAGTCCCGCGCTGATTCCATCAAGGAGGTGATGCTTGACTTTGTGAAATATCACATCCAGGACAACGCGATCTTTGTTGATGTAGATACTGCAGGTGTCTTCGAAACTGGTAAAACAGAGTTGATCAAGGCCACTCAGGTGGACGAGACAACAGGCGAAGAGTCATGGGGTGGCAAGTATTCTCCCGGACGTCCTTACAAATTGGATGTCAAGGTGGAAGGTGGCCAGATGTACGTAACAGACTGCCGCAATGGATATTCAGGTGAAAAAGCTTTGGGCGGAAATCAGACCAAGGTGGTCATCAAGGATGGTGCTTACAACCTGATGGCACGTGAATATTGGTTGGAAAGCTCCGGTGCTATCACTAATCCTAATAATGTGAGACTCAACAACTCTTCATTCGTTGTTATCCACGCTATCGAAGATCCATTGATTTTTGCCGATGGTAAACACTATGATTCTAAGGGTAATGAGATTGCAACCCAGTTCACCTATACTTATAAGCCACTTACATCAGAATAATAGTTCAGAATATGAAAAAAATAATATCAACCCTCATGCTTTTAGCGTGCTTCTGTGTTCAGATGAGCGCGCAGGTAAAAGCGGGCGACATTATCAGCGGTCAAGTATGGGATGATTTCGACCCTTTGATGATGTGTAATGTTGTGGAAATCGACCACAATAATCGTATCGTCGCCCATGGAACTACCGATATCAACGGTAACTTCTCTTTTGCAATTAAGAATCCAAAGGATAAAATCCGAATCTCTTATATTGGTTGCCAGACAGTTGAACTGCCTATCAACAAGAAGGCTTTCGGAAAGATTGTCCTGAAGAGCAACACAGTCATTCAAGACGTTGTGGTGACAGCTGTCCGAAAGAGTCAAAGTACTGGCCTCGCTATCCCGATGGATCAGATTGCCACTGCGAGCCAGTCTATTGATATGAAGGAGTTTGAAGGTATCGCCATGACTTCTGTCGATGAAGCTCTTCAGGGACGTATCGCAGGTCTCGACATCGTTGCCAACTCTGGTGACCTTGGCGCAGGTACTACAATCCGTCTTCGTGGTGTATCTACCATCCACGGTAACCAAAACCCATTGGTTGTTGTGAACGGAAACCCCATCACGGTGGATGACGGATTTGACTTCGAAAATGCCAATGACGAGCGTTTCGCAGAACTCTTGCAGGTGAACCCTGATGACATCGAAACTATCACCGTCCTCAAAGATGCTGCCGCACAGGCTATCTGGGGTTCGAGAGGTTCTAATGGTGTCATCGAAATCAAGACAAAACGTGGTGCGAAGGGTAAGACAAGAGTTCGATATAACTACCGTCTTACTGGTAACTGGATTTATAAGCGTTACAAGCTGCTCAATGGTGATGACTACACCATGTACATGAAGGAGGCATACTTCAATCCTCGTCAGGAGTCCAGCTTTGCTGATAAGTCTTCTGCTGACTTCATCCCAGAAATTGCTTATGCACCCGAATGGGCTGAATATAATATGTATAATGACAACACTGATTGGGTGGATGCTGTTACGCAGTTTGGTTTGCTCCATTCTCACAGCATCAACCTGACGGGTGGTGGTGAAAAGGCTAATTTCCGTGTGTCTGGTGGTTATGATACACAGAGCAACTACATCATCAAACAGGGCATGGATCGTCTGACCACGAACGTGGCATTGGACTACAACGTGTCTGACCGTATCAGGGTTTCTACTAACTTTGACTTCATCTACACCAACCGTGACCTCCACAACACAGGTGATGCTATTGGTGTGGCTCAGCGCAAGATGCCAAACCTTTCTATTTACCGCGAGGATGAAAATGGTAATGACCTGCCAGAATACTACACCATGAATAAGTGGATTACACGTCAGACGGGTGTGTATGCAGCAAGTGCTTATCTGGATGACCAATATGGTATGGTAAACCCTGTGGCGAAGGCTTACAACTCTTCACAGAAGACCACTCAGTTGGTTCTCCGTCCTGAGTTCATCTTCCGCTATGACATCTTGGGCACTCAGCCTGATCAGCATCAACTTCGTTATGAAGGTCAAATCCGCTTCGACATCTCGAATGACGAAAGCAGTAGTTATGTGCCAGGATGGTTGTCTTCTATTTCCATGTTGGATACGGGTAATAATACTTCTTATAATACCTCATCAGCCAGCAACTCGAAGAGTCACTCCATGTCCACTCGCCATATGTTGACTTTCACTCCTCATTTGAAGGAAGGTCACTCTCTGATGGTGATGGGTCGTTATGACTATGGTCAGAGCAACAGCTCTAACCAGAGTACGGGTCTTGACCGTATGCCAACCACCGCAGATATCACTTCAACCCTCGCAGGTGGTGTGATTTCCAGCTTCGGCTCAGGTGCAGGTCATTCCAAACACCAGAACTTGACGTTCCAGGCTCACTATTCTTATAAGGGTCGTTACAGCATTACTGGTGTGCTTCGTGGTGACTGTACCACAGCTTTTGGTCCTGACCGTCCATGGGGCTTCTTCCCTGCATTGTCTGGTCGTTGGAATATTAGCAAGGAGCCATTCATGGAGAAAGTGAAGTGGCTTTCGATGCTGTCTATCCGCCCATCTTGGGGTTATTCAGGTAATGCTCCTGGTGGTGACCTTTGGCGTTCAAAGTATGGTAATGGTGCGGGTTACATGGGTGCTTCATCTGTTGTTCCTAACAACATTCGTTTGGCAGGTTTGCGTTACGAGAAGAAGCAGTCTTTCCAGGTTGGTTTTGACTTCGGTTTCTTGAAGGATAAGATTACCGGTAATGTTGATATCTATACTTCAAAGGTGACTGACTTGTTGCAGCAGAATTATGGTATTCCAACTTCTTCGGGTTATACCTCTTTGCCAACCTACAATGATGGTTCTTTGCGCAATGAAGGTTGGGAGTTCAATATCAATGCCAACCGTTTTGTGAAGGTGGGTGATTTCTCAATGGACTTCAATATGTCTTTCGCAAACAACCGCAACCGCATCCTGTCTATGGACGCCACTTGTTTGGATGGATTGAACGAGGAATTCAATTATAACAATAAGCAGTATTTGTCTCGTGTTCAGCTGAACAATCCATTGAACTCTATCTATGGCTTCCGTTATAAAGGTGTCTATGCTTATTCAGAGTACTCTGATGAGGAAGTGGAAGGTTTGAGTGGTCCTAACTCACCAGTTGTTCGCAATGAGAAGGGTGAACCTATCTTCGACTCAACAGGTGCTCCTAAGATGATGTACTTCAATTATGGTGGATCTAGCCAGTATGCATTTGTGGGTGGTGACGCTATCTACGAAGATATCAACCACGATGGTCAGATCAATGAACTGGATATCGTATATTTGGGGTCTTCGCTTCCAAAGATTACGGGTGGTTTCGGTACGAAATTCCACTACAAGGGATGGGAACTCAACTTGCAGTTCAACTTCCGTACAGGCTTCAAGGTGATCAACACGGCTCGTATGGATTTGGAGAACATGTCAAACAACAACAACCAGTCAATTGCTGTCAACTGGCGTTGGCACAACGAGGGTGATATTGCACCTCTTCCACGTGCTGCTACTACAAAGACGCAGTTTAACACGTACAACTATTTGGGTTCTGACCGCTTCGTGGAAGATGCTTCTTTCCTCCGTCTGAACTACTGTCAGTTGTCTTACTCGTTCGATCCCAAGTTGTTAAAGCAGTGGGGTTTGAGCCAGTTGCGTCTGAACCTCTTGCTTAACAATGCATTCTGTCTCACCAAATACTCAGGTCTTGATCCAGAGCATGGTGCAGGTGGTTATAAGGCAGCGTATGACGGTGATACGAACCCACGTTCACGTTCGTTCACATTCGGTATTAATGTTTCATTCTAATAAAAAGGCTTAAAGTCATGAAAAAAATAAAAAATAGAATATTATCGGCTGTCGCACTGATTGTTGCGGGATTTGGCTTTAGTTCCTGCGACATCGACCTGCTCCCACTCAACGAGGTTGTCTATGAGAACTTCTGGACCAACAAGGATGATGTGGAGAGCGTGGTGAATGCTTGCTACGGAGCTTTTCGCAAGCAAGATGTTGTGACTCGAATGATGGTTTGGGGCGAATGCCGTTCCGACAATGTTCAGGCGGGCCAAGATCAGTCTCAAGACTTGAGATTCTTGCTGAAGGGTAGTCTTAAGACCACCAATCAATTCTGCGATTGGAGTTCTCTGTATAAGGTGATCAATTATTGTAATGTTGCCATGTATGAGGCACCTCAGGTGATGAAGAAAGACCCGAACTATACGGAGTCTGACTATCATGTGAACAAGGCTGAATGCTCTTTCATCCGCGACTACTGCTACCTGACGCTCATTAAGACCTTCAGGGATGTTCCTTTCACTTTCGAACCTTCTTTGGATGACACGCAGACTTATCGTTTGCCTCAGACTAAGTTCGAGGTCGTATTGGATTCACTGATTGCAGACATTGAGTCATGCAAGGATTTTGCTCCGCTGCGTAATAATAGCCAAACACTGAGAGCTGGTGTGGATAATACGGAGAACACTGGTAAAGTGACGCGTGTGGCCATGTATTCTTTGTTGGCAGAGCTTTATTTGTGGCGTGCTTCTGATTACAAGCTTAGCAAGGCTGAGCAGAATGAGTACTACAAGAAGTGTATCGATTGTTGTGACTGGGTACTCGCTTATAAGATGCAACGTTATGACGAAGGTGATGCGAAAGAGGATATCGATCAGGAAGTGTATAAGGAATATGGTTATCCCTTGTTAGCAGAGGAACTTTCGGTGGGTCAAAATACCAACGGTCCTGCTGCCACCAATGCAATCTTTGGAGACGGTGCTTCTTTCGAGACACTTTTTGAGATTACTTATCACAATTCTGTCCAGAATAGAGAGTATGCGCTTGATAATAATGAAAGACATGCGGTCGAGCAAATGTATGGAACTAGTTCTCGTACACAGCAGGTGAAAGCTGCAGAAAGTTTGTTTGAAAGCAAACCTCAATCATCTGACAGCTATTCTGACACCAGATTGTTCTCAGTACCATCAGACTACCGTAGCATTGCATCTTTCTACTATAATGAAGAAAGTGGTGTCTCCAGCATCTACAAGTATGTGGTGGGTCAGAACCGAGCAGGTTCTTCTGCGGAATATGGTAGCGTAGGTTCATCCTACACTGCAGCACGTAGTTCTTTGTCATATAATAGTAGTTATTATCCTAACTGGATTCTTTATCGTCTGACAGAAATCATGTTGTTCCGTGCAGAGGCAGAAATTGAATTGGCTTTCAATATGGATGCTTCTGAGACGGAGAACAATGCCGAGGAAAATGCCGGAGAAACTGAGGAAAATGCCGAAGGTGGGGAGAATGCCGAAGGTAATGAGAACACAGAAGGCGGCGAGGAATCTAATAGTGCAAAACTTCGTAAGATTTCTGTGCTGGTTCGTGGCAACTCGCTCACGACAGCAGATGAGCTGAAAGATGATGCCTTCAAACTGATTTCCGCTGTGTATCGTCGCTCTAATCCTATTGTTCAGACCAAGACACAGTATGCTCCTCCGCAGCCATCGACTTACAGTGACTACCACAAGCTTCTGATGAACGAGCGCAGACGTGAGTTCCTCTTTGAGGGTAAGCGTTTCTTCGATTTGGTTCGTGTATCACGTCGTGCAGGTAACACGCAGGAATTGCGTCAGGCTTTGGCGACCAAGTACAGTGAAGCTGGTCCTGCTGTGGCTATCAAGTTGATTCAGATGGGCTTTATGTATATGCCTGTCTATAAGAAGGAAATGAAGATTAACCCAGCTCTCGTCCAGAACGAAAGTTATTTGGATGAAGAGGAAAACAAAAAACAGTAAGTTATGAGATTATCAGGAATTAAATTCTGGGCAGTTGCCCTCTTTGTAGTTGCGTCCATCCAGGTGGCGGTTGTGAGCTGTTCTGATGACCCTGGTGTGGAGAACTACTATACGCAGTCCCGAGAATATGCTGCCGACTACTTGAAGAATCGTGAGCAGTACTCTGAGTACTTGAAGATTCTTGAGCGCGCAAGGGGAGAATATGACCTCCGTCTTGTCGACATGTTGGGCACATATGGCTCGTACACCGTGTTTGCTCCTACAAACGCGGCTGTGGAGAAGTATCTGGCAGAGCGTGGATTGAGCTCTGTGGATGAGTTGTCTGTTCAAGACTGCGATACGATTGCGTTGAACTCAATCATCGAAGCAGCGTATTTTACGACAGACTTCAATGATGGTCAATATCCTAAGTCTAACATGCTGGAGCACATCGTTAGTGTGAAGTCTTATCAGGAGTGGGATGCACAGAAAAATGACTCTGTCCTGGCTATGTACATCAACCAGACTTCTCAGGTGACTCATGCTGATGACTCTGTGTCGAATGGTGTGGTACATACCGTGAGCACCATCGTAGGTTCCAGCAACGACCTGATTGGTACCGTGATTTTGAGTGACTCAACTTGCATGCTCTATGGTAAGGCATTTCAGGTGACAGGTATTATGGATACACTCCAGGATCACTATGTGGATGACACTTACGGATGGGCTAATGACAAGGATCGTATTGACTCATGTACTTGGACCAACACCAAGTTGTGTATCCCAACTGCTAAGCACTTGGATGGCTCTGGCGGTGAGTACGACAACGTGGCTTATCCTGTGAAGCGTTACTTCAATTATACAGTGTTCATGTGCCCTGACTCTATATTGGAGGAAAAGTACGGTATCAAAACCCTTGATGACCTGCGTGCCAAGGCTCACGAACTTTACGACCCAATGTATCCAGAAGATGCAGATGTGACCGATGAGACCGACCGTCGCAACGCCCTCAATCGCTTCATCTCCTATCATGTGATTGACCGCTATGGTGACTATTACAGCCTGACGTCAATGGATAACAACGACTTGCAGTATAATTTCAACCGTATGAAGTATGACATCTGTGACTGGTATGGTACTTTGATGCCTCAGTCATTGATGAAGTTCTCCTTCCCTTCAGGTCCTCAGGTCGGTTTGTACATCAACCGTCGAGGTGTCCGTCACCATGCTGACGAACGTGGTGGTTATTACCGTGGTGCAAAGATTGCTTCACCGAAGGAGTATACCAGAACTACTACGGCTTTGAACGGTATGTATCATTATATCGATGACGTTGTGGCATACGACCGAAACATGCAGGAAATAGTCATGAACGATTGTATCCGTCTTGACTGTACGACCTTGTCTCCTGACTTCATGACTAAGTTGACAGATGGTGAGGTTGCACGTGGTCACACATGGGGCGGCAATAAGAAGTATGATAGTGCAAAGAACACAAACAACCCATCGGATAACAACAACCGAAGCGTTGGTTTCAAGCCAGGTTACGCACGTAACTTTGAGATGACTGCCAACACCCACATGCACGTACGTGGCCGTTCACTTTGGTTCTGGTCATACGAGGGTGATGAGGTGATCTTCAAGGGACGTTATGACTTCACTTTGAAGTTGCCAGCTGTACCTGCAGGTACATACGAGGTTCGTATGATGACCTGTGTGGGCTTTGATACACGTGGTATCGTGCAGTATTACATCGATGGCGAGCCTCAAGGCATTCCATTTGACATGCGCCCAGGTGGACGTACCTTGTTTGGATGGAAGAATGATACAGACTTGGGTGATGACGATGCTATCACAGCATTTGACAAAGCCATTCACAACATTGGTTGGATGAAAGGACCTAAGTGCTATCATTGCGGATGGCGTAGCAGTTTCGATGCGGGTTCTGCCACCATGCGCGCTCAGGACAACACAATCCGTAAGGTCATTGGTACCTTCACTACGGATGGTAAGTCTGACCACTTCTTGAGAATACAACAGAAGATGGAGTCTGAGAACAACGAGTTGAACTTCGACTTTATCGAGCTTTGTCCAAGTTCTGTGTATAATAATGAATACTTTGCAGAACCTACTTGGTAAATAACATTCAGTCCCCCTTGCCCATCTTGGGCAGGGTGGGCTGACAATGACAACATTAAAAGAATATGAATAATATCAAAAATACATTCCGTGCCGGATTCGCAATAGCAGCAGGACTCGTTGTGATGTACTCATGTACTGACACATGGGACGACCATTACAATGCAGGACAGTCAACGCTGAAATTTAATGGCACAACGATGCAGGCTCTCGAAGAGACTGCACCAGACTTCGCCAAGGTAGTCAAGGCGTATGGGTTCTCTCGTGAACTTTCTTCAGATAACACCTATACGGTGTGGGCACCTGCTGATGGTTCCTTCGACCTGTCTGACTACGTAGGCGCTAATGGCGAGAGAGTGGCAGATTCTGCAGAAGTGGTAAATGACTTCATCAAGAACCACGTAGCACTTTATTCATTGTCGCTCAGCCCCAAAGACCAATCTTTCAGCTTGTTGAACAGGAAAAGAGGAAGCATGACGTCTGACGGCATGTTTGGTCATTCCAAGATTGACGAGCAGAAAAACAATATTTCTTGTCAAAATGGTATTCTTCACCTGATTGACCAACCATCTCCATATGCTAACAATCTTTTTGAAATGATTGCCAAGCAGTATAAGGCTGATACGGAAGCAGGTAAGGACACCTTGTCTCTTTATGCTTATCTGTATGATGAGAAAGTGAATAAGGATACCTTGATTGAGGGGAAATCTGTCAGCCGCGGTGTGGATGCAGATGGTAATAAGATATGGGTGAGCAAGTATCTGGAACAGAACAATACGGTGCTCAAGAACCACGATGCAAGACTCTATGAAGAGGACTCTCTTTTTATTGCGATTCTTCCTTCTGCCAAGGCATGGGGCGAGCGCTACAAGAAGGCTGAGTCACTGTTGAAGTTCAACCCATCTGAAGACAATCGTGCTCCTGGCACTTGCGACTCATTGACACGTCATTATGCCAACACGTTTGCCATGACCGACTTGTACTATAACCAGAATGCTAATGAGCATTGGGAAGACTCCCTGAAGTCAACTGACTATTACAATGCTTGGCATGGTGTGAACGATTGGACGCAACACGTGTACTACAGCAAGGAGCCAAAGGATATGCCAGAGGATAAAGAAATCAATGATATCTTGGCAAAGTGTGGGGATCCAGTTGAGTGCTCTAATGGTATTGCTTATCTCGTTGATGAATATCCTTTCACGGCAGTGGAGCAGTTCTTCAAGAAGATTAAGGTGACAGCATCTGATGCTTCTGTGAATAAGTTGGGCTCTGGTGACAACTGGACTTACACCAAGGGTGTGAATAAGACTTTCAGTATGCGTGCAGGAACCTTCACCTCAACGGTGAACATCCCTGTTTATGATGATGAAGGTGAGATTATCTCCTATGAGAGAGAATCTTTGCGCCAGCCTTTTAGTTATGTGGACTTCACTCCAACCAGTGGTAACATCACGGTAGGTTTCAATGTTCCTAACACCCTTTCTGGTACATATGACATCTATATTGTCACTTGTCCCATCTGGTTTAAGGATGATTATGCAAATATTCCAATAGAAGAATGGGACGCTCGTCCATACCGTTTCACTGCCACGATTATTGAACGTGACGATGAGGGTAAGAACATCGGTCAGTTCCCATCTAAGGGTAAGACACTGGAGAATCCAGAACCTATTGACGAGAAGCAGAAAACAATCTTCTTGTCACAAGGTGGTGTGACTTATAACGACAAAGGGCAGACCGTCATCAATGATACGACTTATCTGGGACAGTATCAGTTCAAGAATGCCTATTATGGCAGAGCTGACTACGGTGTGATCATTCAGATTGCATCTTCTATTCTTTCGAGTCAGAGAAAAGACTTCTCTAACGAGATGCTCATCAGCTCGATCATTCTGAAGCCACATGATGAAGATGCACCAGTGGCAGAAGAAACAAAAACGAGAAAAAGTATTCAGTTGACAACTTCTAATATACGTAAATAGTTATGCAGCACTTCAATAAATACGGAATCGCAGCATTCATGTTCTTCCTTGGAATCGCACTTCCAGCCGTTGCACAAGAGGAGGTAACAGAGGAGGTAACAGAGGTTGCTGCACCTATCAAAAAGGTTAAGCCAGCGAAGACATACCCAACCATTGACGTGAAGGGTAAGGTGGTGGATGCTGTTACAGGCGAGCCACTTGCCGGTGTTCGACTCCAGGCTTTCAACAACAAGTACTATACAGCCATGACGGATGAGAATGGTGAATACACTATTCAAGTTCCCCAATTCGTCACGGCACTCACTGTTCGACTCGAAGGCTACAACCTGACCAATGTGTCTATCAATGGTCGTACAACCGATGTAAACGTACGTTTGCAGTCGGATATTCTGAAAGATGATTATACGACCAATGCATCGGCACGCAAGAGTGTGACTGAGATCGACTTTACGAACACGCCAGCGCTGACCATCGACCAAGAGATACAGACTCGCTTGGGAGCTGATATCAGAAGCATCCAGCGTTCTGCTAATCCTGGTGAAGGTATGGCGATGTTCATCAATGGTCTGAACTCGTTGAACTCAAACGCTATGCCACTCGTCGTATTGGATGGTGTGGTGTATGACATGTTGTATGACACAAGGATGCTGCACAATGGTTACTTCAATAACCTGTTGCAGGCCATCAACGTGGACGACATCGAGTCCGTGAATGTTCTGAAGAATGGAACTGCCATCTATGGTGCTAAGGCTGCCAATGGCGTCATCGAAATCAAGACCAAGCGTTGTCACTCAATGGCAACTCGTATCGATGTGAACATCAATACAGGTTTTGAAGTTGCTCCTAAGACGTATGAATTGATGAATGCAGGACAGTATCGTTCTTATGCATCAAACCTCTTGCAGACCACTAACACTACGCTGACGGAGTTCAAGTTCTTGCACTCTGAACCAGACTATTATTATTATAATGTGTATCATAATAATACTGACTGGAACAAGGAAGTCCACAGAACGGCTTGGACACAGAACTACGGCATTTCTATCCAAGGTGGTGATGATATCGCACAGTATAACCTCTCTGTAGGCTATGGCGATGCTAAGTCAACTCTGAAGAAAAATGATATGCAGCGTTTCAATGTACGTTTCAATACCGACATCGTGCTGAACAAGTGGTTCTATACCAAGTTCGATGCCAGCTACACGAACGTGACACGTGACTTGCGTAGCGATGGTTGGGCTAACAACCAGCACTTGCAGGCATTGGCTTCACCCAGTGCATTGGCTAACATCAAGGCTCCTTTCTTGAGCCCTTACGACTTTGCTACAGACAGAAATGTGACCAACTTCATTGCAGATGCTGATGATTATCTGAATGAGGTTTGGGGTAATATCAATACATCGAGAGCTCAGCTTGCTAACCCAGTTGCAATCCTTGGAAATGGTGAGGCAAAGAACAAGAACCACTCTGATTGTACGATGATTAATGTCTCCATCGCCCCAACATGGGAGCCTACAAATGACTTCTCTTTGACAGAGAAATTCAGCTACACCATCCAGAGTATGGATGAGGCTTACTTCACCCCAATCATTGGTATGCCTACTTATACACTACCTGGTAACATGGACGCAACAGAGAACTCCAAGTATTCCATGTTCTCGAAGCACAATGCCGTGTTCTCTGATACGCGTGCTGATTGGAAGATCCTTCCTAATGGTGCTCATCGTGTAGAGGTGTTCGGTGGTGTCCGCTTCATGAATGACACATACAGAGCTTCTTATCTGTTGGCAGATGGAACGGGTAGTGATAAGACTCCTAACACGGGTAGCAGAAACCGTAAGATTACGGGTTCTGACACGAACTGGAGAACGCTGGCTTACTATGCAAATGCTGATTACAACTACATGGAGAAGTATTATGTATCTGGTCAGTTGTCTATGGAAACATCTTCTCGTTTCGGTAAGAATGCAGGTATGAAGATGTTTGGTGTAGGTTGGGGTGTATTCCCATCTGTCCAGGGTGCTTGGGTCATTTCCAATGAAGATTGGTTCCCAACGGGACACGGAGTGGATATGTTGAAGATCAATGGAGGTTTCGAGTCTGTGGGTAACGACGCGATGGATAACTCTGCTACACTGACCTATATGTCATCTGAAATGGTAGGTGGTAGAAGAATCTCTTCTCTTGGTTTGGCAAACATCGGTAGTTCTTCTCTCCAGTGGGAGACTACGAACCGCTTCAATGTGGGTCTGGAAGGTAACTTCTTCAACAACCGCTTGAACTTGAGAGCTAACTACTTCTGGTCTAAGACCAACAACTTGATTACTCTGGGTACTTTGGCTTATGTGGCAGGTCTTCCAGATTACTTCACCAACGATGGTGCGTTGAAGAATAATGGATTTGATGCTGCTTTCAATGCCAAGGTGCTTGATGGAAGAGATTTCAAGATTGAGTTGGGCGCAAGCATTGGTCATTATAAGAACAAGTTGACTCGTCTGCCAAAGGGTGTGAACTCTTTCGAGACAAATCTCTATGGTGGTACTGTCCTCTCAGAGGTAGGCAAGAGCGCTGGTGTCTTCTACGGTTATAAGACAGATGGTGTCTATAAGGATACGCAAGCTGCGAATGATGATGGCAAGTTCATTCGTGACGATGCAGGTAATCCTGTTTATTTCGGTGCAGGTGACATAAAGTTCGTGGATAAGGATGGCAATGGTGAAATCAATGAGAACGATCGCTTCGTGATTGGTGACCCCAATCCAGACATCTATGGTAACATCAGCCTGAAACTTCACTATACGAAGAACTGGACATTGGCTGCTAACTTCAACTATTCTGTGGGCAATGACATTTATAACTATGAACGTGCCGTATTGGAAGGCGGTTCTAACTTCGTCAACCAAACTACAGCTGTCGTTCGTAGATGGACCACGGAGGGTCAGGTGACAGATATTCCAAAGGCTACTTATTCTGACCCAATGGGTAACAGCCGTTTCTCAGACCGTTGGATTGAGAATGGCTCATATCTGAAGTTGAAGAATGTGACACTGTCATACAAGGTGCCAATCCAGAATGAGTACATTCAAGGTATGACCGTTTGGTTTGCAGCGAACAACCTCTTCACGCTGACAAAGTATCTGGGTCCAGATCCAGAACTCTCTTGTGGCAACAGTGTTTTGTATCAGGGCATAGATGCTGGCTATCTGTCATCAGGTCGCAGCTTCCATCTTGGTGTTAAGATTAACCTCTAATTTGTATCAATCATGAAAATGAAATCTATTATAAAATGTGGCTTGATTTTGCTTGGACTCGGAACAGCCACAGTGTCATGCGAGGACATGTTTACAGCAGATAACACGCTGGTGACTACAAATCTCGCTCCACAAGACACACTTTATCAGATGATGGGCATTGTTAAGCGTATGCAGAAATTGGCAGACCGTACAGTGCTGTTGGGTGAGGTGAGAGCCGACCTTGTTGACGTGGATCCAATCCATGCATCGGCAGACATCCAAGAGCTTGCTGCGAACAATGTGTCTGCAACGAACATCTATAACCAGCCTGCCGATTATTATGCTGTCATCAACAGTTGTAACATTTATCTCGCATACGTTGACTCTTTGCGCAATTCTCAGGGAACTCGTAAGTATTACGAGAAGGAAATCCTTGCTGCAAAGTGCTTCCGTGCATGGTGCTATCTTGAGTTGATCAAGAACTATGGCGAGGTACCTTACGTTCGTACGCCTGTGCTAACCTCAGACGAGGCGGAAGATATTGTGGCATCGGGCAAGAAGGAAGGTCTGGTGACGATTGTGACCGATATGATCAACGACTTGAGCAACTTCCGCATGGATGAGAACAACGACTTGCGTCAGGGTTATGGTAATGCATCGTTCGGTAGCGTTCGTGTTCGTGACGTGTTCATTCCTGTTCGTGCCATGTTGGCAGAGCTGTATTTGTGGCGTGCTTCCTACACGGGTAGTGAAGCGGATTACAAGAATGCCATCTGTATGTACCACGACTACTTCACTTTCCCTGGTGAGGAAATTAACACTGGAGGAGGTTCTGCAGAATGGGGTTCTCGTGACGCTCAGAGACCAGCTTCTACCAGTTATGCAAGCTACTATTTCTTGGATGAAACGGAATGTGCAGGTGTACTTCCATTGGAGACTTCAGAATATTATGGAACAGTTTCAAAGTTGAGAAATGTGTTCTGCTCCCTCGACTCCAACAACTATTACCCTGCAGTGATGGCTTCACAGCGTGCCAAGGACATTTCCAACTCTCAGGACTATTGTCAGTTGATTCTTTACACGAATGCTCGTCCTGAGATATATTATCGTGAGCATGATCCTAACCTCTATTCTGAGTACATGACCATGGAGGGCGACCTTCGCTTGTATGCTGTTTCGGATGGTCCAGACAACGTGAAGGACAACTCATCCAACAGCCGCGAGAATAGCAGTTACAATAACATGTATTTCCTGAATAGAAAGTATGGTACGACGACGGATGGCTCAAACCATTTGCCTTTCATTCCTTTCTTCCGTAACAACATTCTTTATCTGCACTTTGCAGAGGCATTGAACCGTGCTGGTTTCCCTGAGACAGCGTTCGCTATCTTGAAGTATGGTCTTTCTTACTACACAATTGGCGATCCAGAGAAGAGGGTCATTTCACAGGATGAGTTTGATCGTCTTTGCGAGATTACTTCAAAGGGCTTCACCGTTCAAGAAGCTAAGTACACGGATGATGAACTTAAAAAGAAGACAACAGGTACCGCTGTTATCTGGAACTCAAGTGTATTCGGAACTTATAACATCGTTCCTCTGGATCAGATGGGCCCAACCCTGACGATTGAAGGTGGTGACTATATTCAGAGAGGTATTCACTCTTTGGGTAGCGGTGACACAGAATACAATGAGAAGTACTACCTGGATGACGAAGACACTAAGAAGGGGCTGAAGACTTATGTGGAGGATATCGAACTTGAAGAAGTTCCACGTCTGAGCAAGAACTCTACTCATGAGGATTCTGTTGAGTATGACCGCGTCATTGAGTATAATGCATGGGCTGACTCTGTGAACATTGCACGTAAGGATAGCGTTGATACTTACAATGCTGAGTATCTGGCATCTTCTGATGTTCGCGCTAAGCGTCAGGCTCACGTCGCTCAGCTCATTCTCGACGAGGAGGCATTGGAAGGTGTCTTCGAGGGCCTGCGTTTCTATGACATCATGCGTTATCAGATGCAGGAGAAGGGTGGTGCCTCTTTGGGTACAACCATTACAATGCCTGCTTACATTGAAGAGAAGTATGGTACGACCACTAAGATGGCGGGCAAGCCATGGTTCCTCACGCTACCGGACAAGTGATGTGATTTGAATCACTTACATGATAAAGGGGTTATGCCGAGCATTGGTATAGCCCCTTTTCTTTTTCTGTGCTATTTTATGGCATTCCTTTTGTGAGGTCAGATATTTTGTGTACCTTTGCAAGCAGAAACATCATGTTGCAGTCTTCATTATGGCAAATGTCGAGAACAAGTATCCTACACTCCGTGAAACCAAATTTGTGGATTTGATGCAGAAGCGCGTGTTCAACGTGCTGATTATCGCAAATCCCTACGATGCGTTTATGCTGGAAGATGACGGACGTGTGGATGAAAAGATTTTTGATGAGTATGCGAAGTTGGGTCTGCGTTATCCCCCTCGGTTCTTCCGTGCTGCCTCTCAGGAGGATGCGGCAGGGCTGATTGGCAGGACGAAGTTTGATCTGGTCATTTGTATGCCAGGAACGGCTAATAATGATGTGTTCGATATTGCTCGAGGCATCAAGACTGAGTTCCCGACACTCCCCATTGTGGTGCTCACTCCCTTCTCGCATGGCATCACGCGCCGTATGGAGAATGAAGATCTGAGTGTGTTCGAATATGTGTTCTGCTGGTTGGGTAATACGGAATTGTTGCTGTCCATCATCAAACTGATTGAGGATAAGATGAATCTGGATAACGACTTGGCAGCAGGTGTGCAGATGATTCTTGTGGTTGAGGACAGCATCCGTTTCTATTCTTCCTTGCTTCCTAATCTCTATCAGTTTGTCTTGCAACAGAGTCTGGAGTTTGCCACAGAAGCGCTGAACTCTCAGTTGGAGATGTTGCGTATGCGTGGACGCTCCAAGATTGTCTTGGCACGTTCCTACGAAGAAGCATGGGCGCTCTATTCTAAATATAGCGACAATGTCCTGGGCGTCATCAGCGATTGCCGTTTCCCGATGCTTGCTGATAGCAAGGAGAAGGATGAACTGGCAGGATTTAAGTTGCTGAGTGCTATTCGTGAGGTGGATGAGTATGTGCCTTTGGTGCTCAACTCCAGCGAGAGCGACAAGAAACCTTATGCCGACAAGTGCAAGGCTGCCTTCATCGACAAGAACTCCAAGATGATCAATCAGGATCTCAAGGATTTGATGACCAAACATTTTGGTTTTGGCGATTTCATCTTCCGCAATCCAGATACGATGGAGGAGATAGGACGCGTACACAACTTGAAGGAGTTGCAGGACAACATCTTCACTTTGCCGGCAGACTCGCTCAGCTACCACTTGCGCCATAATAATGTCTCTCGATGGTTGGCTTCACGTGCCATCTTCCCTGTGGCTGAGTTCCTGAAGAAGATAACGTGGAAGGTGGAGACAGATGTGGATGCCCATCGTCAGTATATCTTCGATGCCATTGTCAGCTATCGAAAGATGAAAAATCAGGGTGTGGTGGCCATCTTCCATCGCGACCGCTTCGACAGTTACAGCCAGTTTGCTCGCATTGGTGAGGGCTCTTTGGGTGGAAAGGGTAGAGGCTTGGCTTTCCTCGATAACATCATCAAGCGTCGTACAGATCTCAATGAGTTTGAGAATGCTACTGTGCAGATTCCCAAGACGGTGGTGCTTTGTACAGACATCTTTGACCGTTTCATGGAGTCGAACGGACTCTATGAGGTGGCGCTCTCAGATATTTCCGACGAAGAGATTCTCCAGCACTTCCTGCATGGACGATTGCCGGAGGAATTGGCGGATGACCTCATGTCCTTCATGGATGTGGTCAATGGCCCTGTTGCCATCCGTTCCTCTTCTTTGTTGGAAGACAGCCACTATCAGCCTTTCGCTGGCATTTATTCCACCTATATGATTCCACGTGCCAATGACAAGTACGTGCGTCTGGAGATGCTGTCCAATGCCATCAAGAGCGTCTATGCCAGCGTGTTCTATCGGGCATCGAAAGATTATATGGTGGCCACTTCCAACGTCATCGACCAAGAGAAAATGGCAGTCATCCTTCAAGAGGTGGTCGGTCAGAAGTACGAGAGTGGCTTCTATCCCACCATTTCAGGTGTGGGACGTAGCATCAACTACTATCCCATTGGGGATGAGACTGCCGATGAGGGTGTAGTGGAACTGGCGCTTGGATTGGGAAAGTACATCGTGGATGGAGGTCTCTGTCTGCGTGTCTGTCCTCATCATCCTGATAAGGTGTTGCAGACAAGTGAGATGGAGATTGCCTTGAGGGAAACGCAGACAAAGTTCTATGCGTTGGATGTGGAGACGAACGAGAAGGACGAGGCGGATAGGGCACCTTTGGCATTCCAGGTGGATGATGCCTTCAACCTCAAGAAGGTGACCGTTCGCGATGCCGATCACGATGGCTCTCTCAAGTGGATTGTTTCTACGTTTGACCCTTATGACCAATGCATTTACGATGGCTACTATGAGGGAAAGAATCGCAAGATCATCTCCTTCTCTGGTGTGTTGCAGAATGGCGTGTTCCCATTGCCGGAACTCCTGCAGAAGGTGCTGTTCTATGGACAGAAGGAGATGGCGCGTCCTGTGGAAATTGAGTTTGCTGTCAATCTTCATGATGACAAGACAGGCGAGTTCTATCTCTTGCAGATTCGTCCGATGGTGGATAACCAGATGCAATTGGATGAGGACATCACGCTGATTGCGGATGATGCTTGTTTGCTTCGTAGCCATAACGCCATTGGTCATGGTATTGTCAATGATGTCTTGGATGTGGTATATGTCAAGACCGACGATTATAGTGCTTCCAACAACCCCACGATTGCTGAGGAAATCGAGCGCATGAATCGTGGTTTCCTGCAACGGGGCGAGAACTATGTGTTGGTGGGACCGGGACGATGGGGTTCCAGCGATCCTTGGTTGGGCATTCCTGTCAAGTGGCCGAATATCTCAGCTGCCAAAGTCATTGTGGAGGCCGGTCTTCGCAACTTCCGTGTGGATCCCAGTCAGGGTACGCATTTCTTCCAGAATCTGACCAGCATGGGTGTAGGCTACTTCACCATCAACGATTTTATGGGCGATGGCATCTACAACCAGCCCATTCTCAATGCCCTTCCTGCCGTTGAGGAGACGGAGCATGTGCGTCATGTCCGTTTCGAACAACCGATTGTCATCAAGATTGACGGCATGAAGAAAGAGGGCATCGTCCTCCTGCCCAATTAACTGTCAATTGTCAACTGTCAACTCTCAACTGTCAACTCTCAACTACCCTCTGCTGTCTGCTCCCCACATCATCTTCTTTCTTAATGTGGAGAAGAAGCTTTGACCCTGTCGTGTCACCACTTTCACGCTGTAGGGCGCCTTCCTGATGCGCAGGTGGATGTTGTCGGGATAGCTCTGGCTACGTCCGTCAAGCGAGATGAGGAAGCTGTGACTGCGGCTCTCCACACGAAGAGAGATTTCGCTGTTGTCGCACAACACCAAGGGACGCATGTTCAAGCTGTGTGGAGCCACAGGCGTGAGACTGATGGTGTCGCTTTGAGGTACGATAATAGGACCGCCCACACTCAGCGAATAGGCTGTACTTCCAGTAGGAGTGCCGATGATGAGTCCGTCTGCCTGATACGTCGTCAGGTACTCATCATTGATGTCCGTATGGATGGAAATCATGGAGGAGATGTCGTGCTTCAGGATGGCAATCTCGTTCAGCGCAAAAGGGTAATTCTTCAGTTCCATCTCGTCGCAGGAGATGTTCAGTACGCTGTGTGCCTCTACGCCAAAGTTCCCTCCATAGATGTCCGCCATCGTCTCTTCGATATGGTCGGGCGAGAAACTTGCCAAAAAGCCCAGCCTGCCTGTGTTGATGCCGATGATGGGGATTTCTTTGTCTCCCACGCGGCTTGCCACATCCAGGAAGGTGCCGTCGCCACCCATGCACACCACGTAATCAGCCGAGAACTGGTTGTCCTTGATGATCTCACATTCAGGCACATGAATCTTCATGTTGTCACGCAGGAAGAAATAAAACTGTTCAGGCATAGCAATCTCCGCCTTTCTTTCTGTGGCGATGGCGAAGAATTTTTGCACGGCAGCACTCTTCCGCTCCTGATGAATGTTCCCAAAGAGGGCAAACTTGAGCTTTTTAGTCATATTTAAGAGTTTTTATTTGTCTTGTGTGTGGAAAAAGTCGTACTTTTGCAGTGCAAAGGTACATTTTTAATTTGAGAAATAGTGCCTTGGAGGAAGAAAAGTGACTTCTAATAGATAATTGATACTAATTTACTGAAACATTATGGAAGAACTGAGCATTCTTGAGCTCGCATCGAAAGGCGGATGGATTATGATTGTCCTCGCAGTCCTTTCTGTCATTGCTGTGTACATTTTCGTTGAACGTTTCTTGGCTATCCGTAGCGCTGGCAAGGACGACAAACTCTTCATGGATCGTATTCGCGACTACATGAAAAACAACGATGTGAAGTCGGCCATCAACTATTGCCGCAACACCAACACCGCTGCAGCCCGTATGATTGAGCGTGGCATCAGCCGTATTGGTAAGCCTGCCGCAGAGATCCAGACGGCCATCGAGAACACGGGCAACCTTGAGATTGCCACGATGGAGAAACGCCTGCCTGTTTTGGCAACTATCGCTGGTGGTGCGCCCATGATTGGTTTCTTGGGCACCGTTATTGGTATGGTCGAGGCTTTCTGGCAGATGAGCAACGCTGGTGGCAACATCGACATCAGCCTCCTCTCTGGTGGCATCTATCAGGCCATGATTACCACCGTTGGCGGTCTGGCTGTGGGCATTGTAGCCCTCTTTGGTTACAATTACCTGGTGGCTAAGATTGATGGCGTGGTCAACGAGATTGAGGCGAAGTCCCTCACATTCATGGATATTGTCAGCCAAGAGGATTAGCCTATGTTTAAGCGACGTACAAAGGTCAGTCCGACGTTCAACATGGCGTCTATGACCGACATCATCTTCCTCCTGCTCATCTTCTTCATGATTACGAGCACGATGGTGTCGCCCAATGCCATCAAGGTCCTTCTGCCTCAGGGCAAGAAGCAGACGACGGTCAAGGCGACAGCACGCGTGGTTATCGATAAAGACCTCAACCTCTATGCAGCCGCTGGCAACGACCAGGAGGAGCCTGTCACGCTGGAGGAACTGCCTGAGGTGCTGAATGCGCAGGTCAATGATTCTACAGAACTCTTCGTGTCCCTCTATGCCGATGAGGCTGTTCCCTATCGGAATATCGTTGAAATACTCAGTATAGCCAACGAGAACCACTTCAAGATGGTTCTTGCCACACGACCACCATCGAACAATGAATGACAATTCTCCCAAGAAAGATAAGGTAAAGGCTGGTGTCATCTCCCTGCTGGTACATGTAGCCCTCGTCCTGCTCCTTGCCATCCTGACGCTCTCTGTGGCGCATCCTGACAAGGACAAGGAAGATGGTGTACCTGTGCTCCTTGGCAATGTGGAAGACGCTGGTGGCGAAGACCTGGGTGGGTTGCCTGCCGAAGAAGCCGCTTCCAACACCCTCGAAGGAGAAGAGACGCAGACGGATGAGCCTGAGGCAGAACCCGTTCCTGTGGCTCCTCCTCCAGCACCACAACCTGCTCCTGCGCCCAAGCCGACGCCTGCACCCAAACCTCAACCAGCCAAACCCCTGATGACTCAAGATCAGGAGAAGTCCATCGCTGCAGAGGAAGCCAAGAAAAGGGCTGCAGAGGAGGCCAAAAAGAAGGCAGCAGAAGAGGCTAAAAAGAAAGCCGCAGAGGAGGCAAGAATCAAGGCGCAAGCCGAAGCCAAGCGCAAAGCCGCAGAGGAAGCCGCCAAGAAACGTGCCGCAGAGGAAGCTGCTCGTAAGAAGGCTGCAGAAGAGGCTGCTCGGAAGAAAGCCGCAGAGGAAGCCGCTCGCAAGAAGGCAGAAGAAGAGGCTCGCAGGAAAGCAGAAACCGACCGTAAGGCCGCTGCAGCAGCCAACAATCGTGTGGCAGGAGCCTTTGGCAATGCAGGCAATAAGGGCAGCAGCGGAAATACTCAGGGCAATGGTGCACAGGGTTCACCCACAGGCAACAGCAACACAGGTAAGACCACTGGAGTTGGTGGAGTAGGTTCAGGCTATGAGGGTAATCGCATGGTCGTTACAAGAGTTCAACCATCTTATCCTGATGATGTACAAGAAGAAGGTGTTGTTACCGTTTCTTTCGAGGTGGATCCGAATGGTAATGTGGTCAATCCAAATATTTCTTATAGCCAGACAAGTTCTACTTTCATTAAAAATTCAGCTATTGCAGCAGCAAAAAAATGGAAGTTCTCGAAAGACACTCATAGTGATACTGGTAAAATAACCTTCCGTTTCTTCCATAATAAAAAGTGATTTGATATGAAGATGTATACTTTTCTCGCAACAGGCTTCGAAGAGGTTGAAGCCCTTGGACCCATCGACGTGTGCCGTCGTGCAGGTCTTGAAGTGATAACTGTCTCCATCACGGATGAGCTTACTGTGGTAGGTGCACATGGTGTGGGCATTGTGGCAGACTCCATGTTTGCCGACAACGACTATAGCGATGCCGATATGCTTTTCCTTCCGGGAGGCATGCCAGGAGCAACCAACCTCAATGCCCACGAAGGGCTCTGTAAGGTCATTCTTGCTCATCATCAGGCAGGCAAGGCACTCGCTGCCATCTGTGCCGCACCGATGGTGTATGGCAATCTCGGTCTTGCTCAGGGCAAGAAGATGACCTGCTATCCGGGTTTCGAGCAATACCTGATAGGTGCAGACTATACGGCAGCCCTTGTGGAGCGCGATGGGCTCATGTTTACTGGTAAAGGTCCTGCTGCCGCGTTGGGGCTTGGTTATGCCATTGTGGAGCACTTCTGTGGCAAAGATGCAGCCGACCAGTTGAGGCAAGGCATGATGTATCAATATATAAAGTGAAAAACTAAAAACTAAAAACTAAAAGTTTAAGTTACTTGCCTCCTGGTTAATAGGATTCATTTACTTTTAGTTTTTAGTTTTTAACTTTTAGTTTATCTTGAAAGCAATAATCATAGTAGCAGGTGGCAAGGGACTTCGTATGGGTGGTGACATTCCCAAGCAGTTCCTGCCCATTGGCGGCAAACCCATCCTGATGCGCACCATCGAACGTTTCCTTCAGTATGACCGGGAAATGCAGGTGGTGCTGGTGCTGCCCGAAAGTCAGCAGGACTATTGGCGGTCCTTGTGCCAGCAGTACCACTTTGTTGAGCCTTACACCCTTGCCAATGGTGGTGAGACCCGTTTCCATTCCGTCAAGAACGGCCTTGCCAAAGTCTCTCCAGCTGCCACCTTGATTGGCGTACATGACGGTGTGCGTCCTTTCGTTTCTCTCGACACCATTCGTGCCACCTACGAAGCTGCGTCCCTTTCTGAAGCAGTCGTCCCCGTCATTGATGTGGTGGAGACCGTTCGTCACCTCGTTGGTGGTCAAGAATCCGAGACCGTTCCCCGTTCCGACTATAAACTGGTTCAGACCCCCCAAGTCTTCTCAGCCACCCTTCTTCGCCAGGCCTACGCCCAGCCCTACACCGACTTCTTCACCGACGATGCCTCTGTCGTCGAACGTTTCGGACATCCCGTCACCCTCGTCACGGGCAATCGTGAAAACATCAAAATCACCACTCCCTTCGACCTGACCATTGCCGCAGCGCTGTGCAATGATCGCTGATTTCTATATGAACATTTCCTAAGGAGGATGCCAAACGCCAAACGCCAAATAAGCGTGAAAGGTTGGTTATTATATTATATAGTTCCTATCCATTTACTTCTATCCCTATTAATTATTATATATATAATAGGGAACGTGTTTTTCCCTTATTTCTTATTTGGCATTTGGCTAATTTGGCGGAAATGAGTCTTCTCCAATAACCGTGCCTTATTGCCCAATAACCCGCCTCTGCTGAGCAATAACCGTGCCTTTTGAAAAGAAACTTAGAAGAAATTCGAGATCCCGGGGGAAGCACGTAACGTTGAGCGATCGCTCTAAGGTGGGATGCGCCTTGATAAAAATAAAAGGCATTTTATTTTGTATTGTGTCCGTTTTGTACTACCTTTGCATTATAAATGACTCACAAGGAACGATTAGAACAACTGATTGGCACGCGCGACTGGGAGGGTCTGACGCAGATGCTGGGAAACCTGAGCAATATGGAGCTGAGGCGGATGGAGCGTGTGATGAGGGAAGAGGTGTTGACGGGCTTGGAGAATGACTTGTTCTGGGAAACGCTGTTACACCTTATTATATTTAAACGGGCAGCATTCATCAGCGGAGTGACAGCTTTGACGCATCTGGCGAAGGCTGTGACGCTGGATTTTGAGGTAGAGAGTGTGGGTCGGTTGTGTGAACACTTGAAGGCAACGAATCAGGAGTCGCTGGTGAAGATGTGCAATATGATGGTGCCCGAACTGAGGACGGAGGCGCAAGTGATGGGGATGTTTGAGGCGTTTCATGTGGAGAACGAGGTGACGAGGTTGGCTGTGCTGCTGAAGGCGGAACACGACTTGTCGTATTACCTCATCTTCAAGACACTCAAACTGATAGAGGATAAATTGGTGGCAAGGAAATGTTGCGTGGCGCTGATGAAAAGGCAGGACGACAGGGCTTTCAATGCCGTGTGTCTCATCAAGGCATACTTCGGACTGGATGACCTGCCAGCACGCTTCTCGTTGACGATTGAGCAGTATGAGTTGAGCCACATTGACCGAGATTATAACAGTTTCATTCACGTTCTCAACGGTAAACGACCGAGGATTTAGAGGTAAGAGGTGAGTGGTAAGAGGTAAGTGGATATGGTGCAAGGAATGACGTTATATGAATTGAATGGGCTGGTGAGGCAGACGCTGGAGCTGACACTGGACGAGGAGTACTGGGTGCAGGCCGAGATTGCCGAACTGCGCGTGAACCGCCATTGCTACATGGAACTGGTGCAGAAGGAGACACGTGGAGGTGGCATTGTGGCGAAGGCACGAGCGCAGGTGTGGGCGAACAGGTGGACATTCATCAAACCCATGTTCGAACAAGTGACAGGACAGACGTTGGCGGCAGGAATGCAGGTGATGTTGAAGGTGGAGGTGACATTTCATGAACTCTATGGCTACTCGCTGAATGTGACAGATATAGACCCTACGTACACGTTGGGTGACTTGGCGCGACATCGACAAGAGATTCTGCGCCAGTTGGCAGAAGAGGGTATCGACACGATGAACAAGGAATTGCCCCTGCCACGATTGTTGCAGCGCATCGCCGTCATCTCGTCGGCATCGGCAGCCGGTTATGGCGACTTCTGCAACCAACTGAACAACAACCAACGAGGATTGGCGTTCAAGACGGAGCTGTTTCAGGCAGTGATGCAGGGCAATGAGGTGGAGAATAGCGTGGTGGATGCGCTGAACCGCATAGCAGCAAGACTGGACGAGTGGGATGTGGTGGTCATCATCCGAGGAGGTGGGGCCACGTCAGACTTGCAGGGTTTTGACTCGTTGCTGCTGGCTGAGAATGTGGCGCAATTCCCCTTGCCCATCATCACGGGCATCGGACACGAACGGGACGATACGGTCATCGATCTGATTGCCCATACCCGTGTGAAAACCCCCACAGCTGCCGCTGAGTTCCTCATCCATCATCAGGAGCAGGAATTGGACACGTTGGAGGACTTGTCTGCCCGTCTGACTGACCACATCAGTCAGCTGCTCTATGACGAAACCACCCGTTTGAAAATGTTGGCAAGCAAGATTCCCATGCTCTTCTCGACGGTCAAGGCAAGGGAGGAGGTGCGTCTGCATAGACTCTCGGCATCGATGGCGAACAGCAGCGTCCAGCACCTTGAACAGGCGAAGGGTAGGGTGGAGCTGATGAACCAGCAACTGTCGCTTTACACATCGGCATTGTTGCAGGGTGAGATGAAGCGCATTGAGTTGATGGAGAGTAAGTTGCAGAGTGCCCATCCGAACAGGATTCTGCAATTGGGATTCAGTATCACCCGTGTGGGCGGCAAGGCATTGAAGGATGTGGATGAAGTGAAGGAAGGGGATGAAATAGAGACCACATTAGCATCAGGAACATTCAAATCTACGATAATATGGAAGCAAAAATGACGTATGAACAGGCGGTGAAACGCCTTGAAGAGATTGTGAAGCGGATTGAGGGAGGGGAGATGGACATCGACTCCCTGACTGCCAATCTGAAGGAAGCCAAAGGTTTGGTGGGATTTTGTAAAGAGAAGCTGACAAATGTGGAGGCGGAAGTGAAGAAATGCCTCGATATGTGAAAAAAGCGTAATTTATTGAGCATCTTCTTGTGAGACCCAAATTAAATTCGTACCTTTGCATCGAATTTTTGGATAAAAGAAAAGAGACAATCGGAAAACAATGGAGAAAACTCTTGTGATCTTGAAGCCGGGTGCAGTACAGCGCGCACTTGTTGGCGAAGTGACTGCCCGCTTTGAGCGTAAAGGCTTGCGTTTGGCAGGCATGAAGATGATGCAACTGACAGATGAACTGCTCAATGAGCACTATGCCCACCTTGCCGGCAAACCTTTCTTCCAACGCATCAAGAACTCCATGATGGCTTCTCCAGTCGTTTGTTGCTGCTATGAGGGTGTTGACGCTGTGGAAACAGTGCGTTCGATGACTGGTAGCACAAACTCAAGAAAGGCTGCCCCAGGCACCATCCGTGGTGACTTCGGTATGAGTTTCCAAGAGAACATCATCCACACTTCCGACTCTCCCGAGAATGCGGTGATTGAACTCAACCGCTTCTTCAAGCCAGAGGAAATCTTTGATTACACTCCTGGCGTCTTCCAGTACTTGTATGCAAATGACGAGTACTAAAACAACCATTTTATTAACACCAAACCTCTAAAAAACAAAACATCGTGGATTTTTCATCAATTAAAAAGACTGTCGGTATCTTCGTACTTTCAATGGTAGCTGTGAGTGGCTTCGCTCAGGATATCATCGCAAGACAGGCTCCATCCGACAAAAGACTCAAGGACATTCGCAACGTAAAACTCAACAATACATCAGCTATCTCAGCTGACCTCAATAACCCCGCAGCAAATATCTACACGGACTGGACCGACAACCTCAGAAGTTGTATGGGTGCTGTTCCTGCAAACTATAAGATTGACTTGAGAGGCTTCTGCATGCCTACTCCAAGCCGCAAAATCAACTCTAATTTCGGTCCTCGTTGGGGACGCCAGCATGAAGGTCTGGACGTGAAGGTGTACATTGGCGACACCATCCGTGCTGCTTTCGATGGCAAGGTGCGTATCTGCAAATACAACGGCGGCGGCTATGGCTACTACATCGTGATTCGTCACCCCAATGGTCTTGAGACCCTCTATGGCCACTTGAGCAAGCAGATTGTGAAGAAGGACCAGGTGGTTCGCGCTGGTGAACCTATCGGATTGGGTGGCAACACTGGTAAGTCTTCAGGTTCTCACCTCCATTTCGAGACCCGTGTACTTGGTCAGCCTATCGACCCAGCTTTGCTGTTCGACTTTGAGCATCAAGACGTAGTGAGCGACTACTTCGTTCTTCAGAACGGCATCTCTAAGGGCAATAGCGCACAGAGTGCCAGCACCATCAGCACAGGTAGTGCACAGGGTTCTAACAGAACTGCTCGCAGATAGTTCGTAAGCAAGATTATCCGTCAACTATCATATACGCCAAGCAATACTACGTTGCTTGGCGTCTTTTTTATGCCAAAATGGTAATAATTCCTCATTCTCATTTCCCATTTCCCATTTTATTCGTACCTTTGGCTTCGCCGAAAGTACTCTCGTTCGACAATAAAAAAGAAAAAGGGTTTTTCTTTTTGTATTGTTCTCACTTATTCGTACCTTTGCACATCTTTTTAAAAAGAATATGGATACTCAGCAACAATTCAAGCAGGCTATGGCAGGCTGTCGTGACATTTTCAAGAAGAAACTGCACGACTATGGCGCTGCGTGGCGCATCATGAGACCTTCATCGGTGACTGACCAAATCTTCATCAAGGCGAACCGCATCCGTAGCCTCGAGGTGAAGGGTGTGTCGCTGGTGGGCGAGGGTATTTACCCTGAGTTTCAGGCCATCGTGAATTATGGCATTGTGGGACTCATCCAGCTGGAGTTGGGTTACGCTGAGACGGAGGATATGGATGCAGCGAAGGCGATGGAGTATTACGACAAGTATGCTCAGTCTGCCCTCGAACTGATGCTCCGCAAGAATCATGACTACGACGAGGCTTGGCGCTCGATGAGAGTGAGCAGCTACACCGATCTGATTCTCATGAAGCTGAATCGCACGAAGCAGATTGAGGGACACGACGGTCAGACGCTCATCTCTGAGGGAATTGATGCCAACTACCTCGACATGATTAACTATTCCGTGTTCGGACTCATCAAACTCTCCGAAGCGCAAGATGGACTCCAAGGTTAAGTCACAGTTGCTGACCGTTGCCGTGAATGTGTGCCGCCTACTCTTGGCTGCGACGTTCATCTTCAGCGGTTTTGTCAAAGCAAACGACCCACTCGGAACTGTCTATAAGCTGGAGGATTATGTCCATGCGATGGCATGGTTCACGCTGCCCGACACCTTCCTCTTGGGATGTGCGGTGATACTCGCCCTGTTCGAGTTCACGTTGGGTGTGTACCTCCTCTTCGGAATGAAAAGAAAGGCCACGTCTGCCATCACGCTTGCCTTTATGGTGGTGATGACGTTGCTGACGGTCTATATAGCCATTGCCAACCCTGTGGAAGACTGCGGGTGCTTTGGTGATGTGCTGATACTGAGCAATGGAGCTACGCTGGCTAAGAACATCGTGCTGTTGGGTGCAGCAGTGCTAGTCAGCCGATACTACCGACTGCAGAAGGACTTCCTTGGTTCGACTGCGAAATGGCTCATTGCCTTCGTGTCGCTTTGTCTGATTATTGTCTATGCTGTCTATTGCATCGTCTGTCTGCCCGTATTGGACTTCCGTCCTTACAAAGTGGGCACGAACCTGCGAGAGGCTGTGACGTCCAACCAGCAGAAGTTTGACGTGAAGATTGTGTATGAGAAGGACGGGCAGACGATGGAACTGAGTGCGGAGGATGAAGACCCTGACTCCACGTGGACGTATGTGGAGACACGTCGCACCCCCATCGAAACGCAGCATCTTGCCACAGCAGACTTCTATGTGGCAGATGCGGATGGAGAAGACGTGACAGAGGAAATTCTGCTGGCTGATGGTTATACGCTCCTGCTCATCATCCCCGACTTGATGAATGCAGATGAGGGATGTGTGGATAAGGTGAATGAGGTGTATGACTATGCTCAGGAGAAAGGCTGGGGTTTCTATTGCCTGACATCATCTGAAGACCAGCGGGTACAGACCTACTGGAACGACCATACAGGTGCCGAATACATGTACTATATCGCTGAGGAGAGGATGCTGAAGACAGTGGTACGTGGACAACCAGGTCTGGTGCTGCTCCAGGATGGAGTCATTGTGAAGAAGTGGGGCAACTACAACCTGCCCGATGACGCGGAACTACAAGAGGTGACTCCCTAACCCCCTAACATCCTAACAAACTAAACAACAAACATCCTAACAAACTAAAAAAATAAAGGTTTAACTCATTAAAAAACAAACAAGACTATGGCAAAGAAAATTGTTGCAGGAAACTGGAAGATGAACAAGAACTTGCAGGAAGGTATCGAGTTGGCAAAGGGTCTCAACGAGGCTTTGGCTGCTGACAAGCCTAACTGTGGTGTAGTGATTTGCACTCCATTCATTCATCTTGCAAAGGTATCTGAAATTATCGACCACAACGTGATTGGTCTCGGTGCTGAGAACTGCGCTGACAAGGCTTCTGGTGCTTACACAGGCGAAGTTTCTGCTGAGATGGTGAAATCTACAGGTGCTGAGTACGTGATTCTCGGTCACTCAGAGCGTCGTGAATACTACAACGAGACTCCTGAAATCCTGAAGGAGAAGGTTGAGCTCGCTCTCGCAAACGGTCTGAAGGTGATCTTCTGCATTGGCGAGTCTTTGGCACAGCGTGAGGCTAACGAGCAGAACGCCGTTGTGAAGGCTGAGCTCGAAGGCAGCGTGTTCCACCTCTCTGCTGAGCAGTTCAAGAACATCGTGATTGCATACGAACCCATCTGGGCTATCGGTACAGGCAAGACTGCTACTGCTGACCAGGCTGAGGAGATCCACGCTTACATCCGCTCTGTCATCGCTGAGAAGTATGGCCAGGCTGTAGCTGCAGAGACTTCTATCCTCTACGGTGGTTCTTGCAAGGCTTCTAACGCTCCTGAACTCTTCGCAAAGCCCGACATCGATGGTGGCCTCATTGGTGGCGCATCACTCAAGGTGGCTGACTTCAAGGGTATCATCGACGCTTGGAAATAATTCTTTTATGAGGTTAGAGGTAAGAGGTTAGAGGTAAGAAAGAATCCTCTCGCCCCTTACCTCTCACCCCTCACCTCTAATAACTAAATCCTTCAACTCAAAAATGAAAAGACTTCTTGCTATCACACTTACCATCCTTTTGTGTACTATCACCATGTCTGCACAAAATTTCACCGACCATGTCCAGAAACAGGAGATGGGGCAAGGCACAGTGACAATACACCAAGACTCGCTCCTCGAAGACCTTGTGAACGGGAAGAAGCAATTCGTCCCTGAGAAGAAGGAAGAGAAACGTGACCTTCCTGGCATTCCACAAGGCAAGAAGATCAAAGCTCGCGGCTATCGCATCCAGGTGTATTGGGGTGGAAGCACACGTGCCGACCAAACCAATGCACAACGTGCAGGCACCCGGGTTTCAACCATCTTCCCTGAACTTCGTGTCTATACCACCTTCGAGTCGCCTAACTGGCGATGCCGTGTGGGTGATTTTGTCACACGCAAGGAAGCGGATGACTATCTCGACAAGCTGAAGAGCGCACGATTGGCACAGGGTGCCATCATTGTCAAGAGTGAAGTGTATGTCTATCAATAACATATAAAGAGTGAAATGAATAGAGAAGAAAAGATAGAACTTCTGAAAGACACCTGTACTAAGAGCCTTTTGGCCATTGGAGAAGACCCTCAGCGTGAGGGACTGCAACGCACTCCAGAACGTCTGGCGCGCACCTTCCTTGAACTGACCAGGGGTTATGCGATGGATCCTGTTGCCACCCTCAAATCTGCCGTTTTCCATGAGGATTACGACCAGATGGTGGTGGTCAAGGACATCGAGTTCTATTCCCTTTGCGAACACCACATTCTGCCCTTCTTTGGTAAGGTGCACGTGGCCTATATTCCCAATGGCAACATCGTAGGACTCAGCAAGATACCTCGCATGGTGGACATCTTCTCCCACCGTCTGCAAGTGCAGGAGCACCTGACCAAGCAGATTTGCGATTGCCTCCAGCAAGCCCTCAATCCCCTTGGCGCTATCGTGGTGGTCGAGGCTCAGCACATGTGCATCCAGATGCGTGGCATCGAGAAGCAAGGATCCGTCACTCAAACCATCTACTATACCGGTGTTTTCGAGAACACCGAGAAGCGCAAGGAATTCTTGAATATGATCAAACAATAATTCAATTATTGTGATACCACAATCCACCATCGACCGCATCGTTGACGCAGCCAACATAGTGGATGTCGTCTCCGATTACGTCACGCTTCGCCGTGCTGGTGCAAGCTACAAAGGATTGTGTCCCTTCCACGACGATACGACCCCCTCTTTTTCCGTCTCTCCTGCCCGTGGTGTGTGCAAATGCTTCAGTTGCGGCAAGGGTGGCAATGCTGTCCACTTCATCATGGAGATGGAGCAGATGAACTATTATGAGGCACTGAAACACTTGGCAAAGAAATATGGCATCCCTGTTGAAGAGGAGGAGATGACCGACGAGCAGCGCCAGCGGATGAACGAGCGCGAGAGCATGTTTGCCGTCAATGAGTGGGCTGCCAAGTATTTCAGTCAGACGATGATGAACAACCAGGATGGACGTGCCATCGGACTCGCGTATTTCCGTAGTCGTGGTTTCCGTGATGACATCATCGCCAAGTTCCGTCTTGGTTTCTGCCTCGACAGTCCTGATGCCATGTCGAAGGAGGCAAAGGCCAAGGGATATAACGAGAAATATTTGGTGGACACAGGTTTGTGTGTCAAACGTGACAATGGCACCATCTACGACCGTTTTCGTGGACGTGCCATGTTCCCATGGGTGGCTGTCAATGGCAAGGTCGTTGCCTTTGGTGGTCGTGTGCTCGACTCACGTACCAAGGGGGTCAATCAGAAATATGTCAATTCGCCCGACTCCCTCATCTATCACAAAGCCAACGAACTCTATGGCATCTTCCAGGCCAAGAAACAGATTGCCAAGGAGGATATGGTCTATATGGTGGAGGGTTATACCGATGTACTGGCGATGCACCAGTGTGGCATCGAGAATGTGGTGGCGAACTCTGGTACAGCCCTTAACGAGGCACAAATCCACCTGCTTCACCGCTTCACCAACAACATCACCCTCCTCTACGATGGTGATGAGGCTGGTATTCATGCTGCTACACGAAGCACAGACATGCTCCTTGCTGAAGGGATGAATGTGAAAATTCTCCTTCTGCCTGATGGTGACGACCCTGATAGCTTCTCACGCAAGCACAATGCACAGGAGTTCAAGGAGTATGTGGCTGCCCATCAAACCGACTTCATCCTCTTCAAGACCAACCTCCTCCTCAAAGACGCTCAGCGTGACCCCATCAAACGTGCCCAACTCACGGAGGATATCGTGAAGAGCATTGCTGTGATCCCTGATGAAATCATTCGCTCCACCTACGTGCATGAATGTGCGGAAATCCTCAATATGGACGAAGCCATCCTGATGCGTGGTGCCAATAAGAATCGTGCTGCCATCCTCGAAAATATGAAGAAGGAAGCACAGCGGGAAAGGGAAAGAGCCGAAAGACAGACCCCCTCCCTAACCCTCCCCCGTGATGGGGAGGGAACGCCTTCCGGAGAGCATGGAAACATGTCGCCAACAGAGGTTCAACCTCCCATCTCCATACCAGAAGATGCTGCTTTCTCTTCCCTCACATCCGAGCAAACGCCCTACATCCCGAATGGCTCTCTCCCCATTACGGGGGAGATGTCCTATGGACAGAGAGGGTCTGAACGACGTTTCATCGGACTTGAACGCCTCATGATGACCCTCATCACCCGTTATGGTGAACAACTCATTGAGGGAACAGGAGAAGATGGTGAACCCACTCAGACGACATTGGCTGAATACGTGCAGGGCGACCTCGCCTACGATGAAATCTCCCTCCGTTCACCGCTCTATGCCAAGATGCTCAACTTGGTCTGCCAACACGTTCACGACGAAGGATTCATCGCCTCCAAGTTCCTCCTCAACAACCAAGATGAGGAAGTGAGTCGTGAAGCTGCCGACCTCATCAGCGACCGCTACCAGCTCAGCAAGGGGAATCAGATGGAGAAGAGCGAAGAGGATCTCAAAGTGGACTACCTGACCCGACTCCTTCTCGACTATAAGAATGCCGTCATCGAGGAAGAACTCAAACAATGCAATGCCGACCTTACCCGTCCCGAAGTGATAGCCGATACCAACCTCATGCTCGACACCATGCGACGCATCAAGGATCTCGGTGAAATCCAACGTCAACTCGCCAAGTTGCTCGGCGATAGGGTGGTGGTGAAATAGATCAATGAATATCCTGAGCCAAGACATCAAGTACCTGCAAGGGGTGGGACCCAATCGTGCCTTACTGCTTGCCAACGAACTCGGAATCAAGACCGTGGGCGACCTCTTGGCGTATTATCCCTACAAATATGTGGATCGCAGCCGCATCTACAAGATCAGCGAGATTGACGGGTCAATGCCCTATGTGCAGCTATGCGGACAGATTTTCTCGTTTGAGACGATAGGAGAGGGACGCAACAAACGACTCATTGCCCATTTTGCGGATGGTACGGGCTCCATTGATCTGGTATGGTTCCAGGGCATCAAGTATGTGGCGAAGACCTACGACTGCCGTAAGTCGTACATCGTGTTCGGCAAACCGACCGTGTTCAATGGACATATCCAGATAGCACATCCTGAGATAGAAAACGCACCCGAGCATCTGAAAGAACAGGCACGCACCACAGGCAACCTCTTTGAGACTGGCCAACTGTCACCTCTCACCTCTCACCTCTCACCTCTCACCTCTCACCTCTCACCTCTCACCTGTCAACTGTCAACTGTCAACTGTCAACTGTCAACTGTCAACTGTCAACTGTCAACTCAAGTCCGTCCTTCCTACAACACCTCCGAGAAGATGAAGCGGAGCGGACTCAATTCCGCTGCGATGGCGAAGTTGACCGCCAATATGTTCAAGTTGCTCAAGGAACCCTTGGCGGAGACCTTACCTCCATACATCGTGCAACAACATCACTTGATGTCCTACGATGAGGCGGTGCGCAACATCCACTATCCCTCTTCACCTGAAGCATTGCGTCATGCACAGCTCAGATTGAAATTCGAGGAACTGTTTTATGTGCAGCTGAACATCCTGCGCTATGTGAAAGACCGCCAGTTGCGCTACAAGGGCATCGTGTTCAACACCATTGGCGAACATTTCAACGGCTTCTTCTACAACCATCTGCCCTTCCAACTGACGGAAGCTCAGAAACGGGTCATCCGTGAGATTCGTGCCGACATGAAGTCTGGACGACAGATGAACCGACTCCTGCAAGGGGATGTGGGCAGTGGTAAGACACTCGTGGCACTCATGGTGGCGCTCATCGCCATCGACAACGGTTGTCAGGCCTGCATCATGGCTCCTACCGAAATCTTGGCAGAACAGCACCTCGACACCCTGCGTGAATTTCTGGGCAATCTCCCTGTGAAAGTGGAATTGCTCACAGGAGCCGTCAAGGGCAAGAAGCGTCGGGCAGTGCTCGAAGGACTTGTGACGGGCGACATTCATATCCTCGTGGGCACCCATGCTGTGATTGAGGGCAATGTGATGTTCAATCAGCTGGGACTTGTGGTCATCGATGAACAGCACCGATTTGGTGTGGCACAGAGAGCTAAACTCTGGATGAAGAACAATGTGCCTCCACATGTGCTCGTGATGACAGCCACTCCTATCCCACGCACACTCGCTATGACCCTCTATGGCGACCTCGATGTGTCCATCATCGACGAACTGCCCCCTGGACGCAAACCCATCCGCACCGTCCACATGTTCGATGCCCACCGTCCGCGCATCTACCAGTTGATGAATCGTGAATTGGAATTGGGACGACAGATATATATCGTCTATCCTCTCATCCAAGAGACGGAGAAGATGGACTTGAAAGATTTGGAGGCAGGGTTTGAGGAAATCAGCAAGGCCTTCCCCAACTACAAGGTCAGCAAGGTGCATGGTAAGATGAAATCTGCTGACAAGGATGAGGCGATGCAGCGCTTTGCTAATCACGAAACCCATATCCTCGTTTCCACCACCGTCATCGAGGTGGGTGTGAACGTGCCCAATGCCTCTGTGATGATCATCGAGAATGCCGAACGCTTCGGACTCAGCCAGCTCCATCAGTTGCGAGGTAGGGTAGGGCGTGGTGCCGACCAAAGTTACTGCGTGCTCGTCACCAAGTTCGAGATAGGTGAGACCACCCGCAAGCGCATCCAGGTGATGGTCGATACCACCGACGGTTTCGAGATAGCCGAGGAAGACCTCAAATTGCGTGGTCCAGGCGACCTCGAAGGCACCCAGCAATCCGGCATGGCGTTCGACCTCAAAATCGCCAACCTTGCCCGCGATGGACAAATCCTCACCATCGCCCGCGACACAGCCCAGTCCGTCATCACCTCCGACCCCGAGGAACGCAATCCTCAGAACGACATCCTCTGGCGAAGACTCCGGGAGTTGCGGAAGGATCATGTGAATTGGGGTGCCATCAGTTAATAAAACCTCGAAATGGCACCAATTTTGAACAAGGCAAACATCACGTTAAAGGGAATATTTAGAAATAAATGCTGAAATGTTTGCATTTCGAGTGTCTTGTATTGTATCTTTGTACCAACTTTCAGATTTTCAGCTATGCCAAGGAAGAAAACAGGAATGCCATTTGAAGCACCAATCATTTCCACTTATTTGCAACTTCATTTGGCTTTAGGCATTTAATCGTTTGCCTTTAGCCAAATGATCATGTGCCTTTAGGCAAACGATAATTTGCCTAAAGGGATTGTCCCTATTAAGTCAACATAATGTCCCAATTTTATTGAGTGAATCTCCCTGTTCTCCGAGGTGAATGTTCCAATTGACACAAAGTCCCACGACTTGTGCCCTTTTTGTGCCATGTAGCTTTATTCCAAATCCTAGCTTTGTTGGGGAAAAATTCCATGTTCTTTATTCCAATGGCATCCTCCCAACAACTCACCAATGACTTTGTCTTAGTCTTCGATAAGACTTTGCCCTACTAATCGATATGACAATGCCCCACTAATCGACCAACGCTTAGCCAACTATTGTTTTACAAAATTGCTGACGGTTTTTTGTGCTTTGCCAACGTTTCTCTGGTGCTTTGCCGTCACCTCTTTGCCCACGAAACGGCACATCCTTTGAATAGGGCTGAACAAACCGTGTATTAACTGATCTGTCGATTGAGATAACTCAGCCCATTTTGGACGTATATTTAACCATGACAAGTTTAGTGCTGAAAAAATGGATGAAAACGTTCAATTTTTCCTCTTTGTGGATATGTACAGAAAAGAAAATTGCGACAAAAATAGAAAAAAGTGATAAATTGTTTGGAATGTAAGAAAAAATGTGTTTAATTTGCGATTGGAATAGTTAGAATTAAGTTTAACCATTAAAACCAATTATATAAGAAACAGATAGGAAACAAATGAATTAAAAACGGAAACGTTAACGTGGGGAGCGTTGGGATGCTTGCTACCTGATGGTCTCACAATGAGAAAATAACTATAATTATTAACTCGGCGTTTCTGCTCAAACTTATTATACAACTTGGACTATTAGTCCTTGTTCTCACCCTTCGAATCCGCCAAACTTCGTACAAGAGAACAAGCGATGAAGGTTCACGTCTGTTGGGCGTGAATTGTTTATGCTTTTCTTTGTACAGGGCGCTTGGCGGTGCCAGAAGGGTGGAAAAGCCATAGAGCAGTTCCGCCTTTTTTATTTTATCAATATGAAAAACTTTTACCTTAAAAGCATTTTAATGTGCCTTAGTCTTTTCGTATGCATGACTGCTTCTGCTTATGTTTTTAATGCGGGTTTTATAGATGGAGTTTATTACAATCTGAACACAACCGATAATACCGCAAGTGTCACATGTCTGTATAAAAATAACCGCAATGCATCTGCATATAGGGGGAAAGTCGTCATTCCATCAAGCATCTATTATAGCGGCGACATATTTAGTGTTACATCCATTGATAGGTATGCCTTTCAATATTGTAGTGGTTTGACTTCTATAACAATTCCTCCTAGTATCGAAATTATTGAGGGACAGGCTTTTTATGGTTGCGATGGATTGAGCGCAGTACACATCACAGACCTTGAAGCATGGTGCAATATATCATTTAGTAATGCTTCTGGCAACCCTCTTTTCTACGCTCATCATTTATACTTAAATGGAAAGGAAGTGAAGGATTTGATTATTCCAGAAGGCATTACATCTATAGGGACTGAAGCTTTTGCTGGTGGTAGTGGTTTTACTTCTATAACAATCCCCAGCAGTGTTACTTCTATTGGCGATGTGGCTTTTGAACAATGTAGTAATTTGTCATCTGTTTCGATTCCAAGTAGCGTTATTTCTATAGGATGGTCACCTTTTGCTGATTGCTCAAACATTGCATCCATTGTTGTACAAGAAGGTAATCCTGCATATGATTCACGAGATAATTGCAATGCTATCATAGAGACAGCAACCAATACACTTATTATGGGATGTAATCAAACAATTATTCCAGAGGATATTATTTATATTGCAAAAGGCGCACTATATGGGTACAATAGCATAAAATCCATGAACATTCCCAACAATGTGGAAGTTATTGGTGATTGGGCTTTTTCCTTCTGCAATAATATGGCATCGTTAGTCATTCCCAACAGTGTCACATCTATTGGCGAATATGCGTTTTATGGCTGCGAAGGACTGGCCGACATATATTGCTATGCGGAATCTGTGCCTGAAACAGATTCCTATGTCTTTGACTATATAGAGAAAAAATACGTAATCCTCCATGTGCCAGCTTCATCCATAAAAGAATACAAATCAACGTCACCTTGGAACAGTTTTGGTAAAATTGTTGCATTGACAGATGAAGAAACAGACGTGAATGCTTTGGATGTCACTACTAAATGTGCAAATCCTGTTGACTATTACAATATTGACGGACAAAAGGGTCTTATACCTCAGCAGGGCGTGAATATCATCCAAATGAGCGATGGAACCACCAAGAAAGTGCTGATTAACCGAAGACAATGAAGCACGTGCGCATAGACTCTGTTTGCGCATCTTTGTGCATATTAGAAAAATAACATAATTGCTAACTTAAATACCCCCAAAACGTATGAAAAAGATTCTTATTACATTTGTAGCTTTAGTGGGCTTTATCATAATGGGATATGCCCGAACCAATCTTGTTGCTACGCTGTCACACAATGGGCAGTTTACACAATATTATGGGACTAAAGCCCTGACTTCTGCTTATAATGCAGCAGTAGATGGTGATATTATAACTTTATCTCCAGGAGAATTTTCTTTCTCTGGGAATTTTGAGAAAGGAATCACTTTAAGAGGAACAGGTATCGAAACGTCTCATGACACATACGATGCAGCGAAGCCTTATCTTACTCATATTACTGGTTCTGTCTCATTCTATTCTAAAGATAGTAATAGAGTGACTATTGTAGAAGGTATTCGATTTACTAACGGAGTCTATATTTACAACACGTCATCCGATAAAGGACAGGGAACAATAAAATTCATCAAGAATTGTTTTTCTTCCACTGTATATGCCTACAGCGATTTCAGAGAGACACCTCCAAATAGTCCTGTCGTGCGCTTCTATAATAACATTATGAGTAGTGTGCGTTTCGCTACGTATAGCCAACCTGATTTTAAGTTCTATAATTGTGTTATTAGTGATCTTTGGAATGACGGTGTCGGTGAGAATTCCTCAGCATTCTATAATTGTATCATTACTTATAGGGGGGTTGATACACGATATTACGAACTACCTTTTAGAAGAACAGATTATTTTAATTTCAATAATTGTATCTTTTGCAATTTAAATACTTCTTCAAGTTGGAATAATGAGGGGACCTTAAGCAGTACGTCGTCTTGTAGTAATTGTCTATGTATAAGTGTAAGTAATAGTCGAATTTTCAGTTATGTATTCTTTAATCAAAACAATAAGTACACGAACAACATTGCTGATGTGTTTCTAACATATCGTGGCAATACTTGGCATGAAACATTTGCATTGACAGAAACAGCAAAGGCTACTTATCTTGGCAATGATGGTACAGAAATAGGAGTGCAGGGCGGTGTTTATCCTTATAATAATAAGGTACAGTATCCTGTCATAACAACATTGACATCTGATGCTCAGACCACAAAGGATGGTAAATTGAATGTAAGCATAGAGGTGGACGGCAAATAAAAGATAGGCTTATGACACGACAGGTAATTAAACTCGTGTTCCTTCTCCTGCTATGCTGTCAAACCATTTGTGCTCAAGAACCCAAAGATAATCTCTTAACGGAATACAGCATTGTGGGGTGTCGCTATTGGTTCGATAGCGACTATGCTCCCCGTGAGGTGGCATACAAAAGTGGAACATCAACGGTAGATGTGTCTCAGTTGGCAGAGGGTTTCCACACCTTGCACTATCAGGTGATAGACAGCAAGGGCGAAGTGTCTCCGTCCAGAACGGTTTCCTTCTTCCGCTACGTTGAGCAAAAGCAGGATGAAAAGTTCAAGGAATATTCCGTGCAGAAAGTGAGATACTGGTTCGATAGTGATTACACTCCACGTGAGGCGGCAAATTTGGGTGGAACGTCAACCATTGATGTTTCTCAGCTGGCAGAGGGTTTTCACACACTGCACTATCAGGCGATAGACAGCAAGGGTGAAGTGTCCCCGTCCAGAACGGTTTCCTTCTTCCGCTATGTTGAACAAAAGCAGGATGAAAAGTTCAAGGAATATTCCGTGCAGAAAGTGAAATACTGGTTCGATAATGATTACACTCCACGTGAGGCGGCAAATTTGGGTGGAACGTCAACAATCGATGTTTCTCAGTTGGCTGAGGGTTTTCACACGCTGCACTATCAAGCGATAGACAATAAGGGTGAGGTGTCTCCGTCCAGAACGGTTTCCTTCTTCCGCTACGTTGAGCAAAAGCAGGATGAAAAGTTCAAGGAATACTCCGTACAGAAATTGAAATACTGGTTCGACAGCGATTATACTCCACGTGAGTCTGCAAATTTAGGTGGGACGTCAACAATCGATGTTTCTCAGTTGGCTGAGGGTTTTCACACGCTGCACTATCAAGCGGTAGACAATAAGGGTGAGGTGTCTCCGTCCAGAACGGTTTCCTTCTTCCGCTACGTTGAGCAAAAGCAGGATGAAAAGTTCAAGAAATATTCCGTGCAGAAAGTGAGATACTGGTTCGATGATGATGCTACCAATACAAAAACGGTATCCTATGCTGATGGTATTTTTTCTATTGACCTTTCAGACATGAGTGAAGGAGCGCATGCACTTTATTTCCAACTGCAAACAGAGGATGGTGAACTTTCGCCAGCACGTCATGTAGATATTTATCGCAGTCTTTATGATCTTTATATCAGTAAGCAGACAGATTATACAGACAGCATCCTTCGTAATGACCCATTATTTGCCACACGTCCAGACTTAAAGTTACATCATCTACCAGAAGACATCAGTATAAGAGGACATCTGTCTTTTAGCGGAGAATTGCCGCTCTCGTTAGGTAAGTTTGTTCAAACGGGAAACTTGGGCTACAATCATAATAGTAACAAGTACACAAAAGCAGGTGTGGAGTACTATCATCCGACGACACTCATCAATAACGGCTTTATGCGGGCAGATAGCGTTATTGTTAAAGAGACTCTTTATCGTGACAGATGGCATTTCATCTCTCTTCCATTTAATGTAAATGTAAGGGATATAGATGTATCCAATGACACCTATTGGGTGTTGCGTGGCTATGATGGTGAAGCAAGAGCTGACGGTGATAAAGACAACACATGGATTAATCTACAAAAGGACGATATCATGGAAGCAGGAATGGGTTACATTTTACAATTAACCCAAGAAGGAACTGAGAAAGTGAGCGAACTGACCTTTAAGGCCATTAACGATACTCACAAGAATGACATCTTTACTTCTGACAATGTCACCACCACATTGGAGGAGCATCCATCTGAGTTTGCACATAACCGCAGCTGGAACCTCGTGGGCAATCCTTATCCTAGTTTCTATGACACACGATGCATAGACCAGAATGGTACTATCATTGTATGGAATGGGAACGGATACACTGCCTATTCGTTGGTTGATGACAATTACATCCTTATGCCATTCGAAGCATTCTTCATTCAAAAGCCGTTGAATGCAGAAGGAATAACATTCGACAAAAATGGTCGCCAGCATAGCCATGAAGTAGTACAGATAACTGCAGATAGAAGGCGTGTAGCCAGTGGTCAACATCGTTGCATCATCAACTTCAAGCTTACAGATGATACCGATACAGATTGTAGTCGTGTGGTCATTAACGAAAATGCAAAGATTGGCTATGAGACAGATAAAGATGCTCCAAAATTCATGGAAGCAAGACCACAAATGCCACAATTGTTTAGTGTGGAAAGTGGTGTGCAGTATGCTATCAATGAACGGCCAATGGGTGATGGGCAAATCGTGTTCTCTCTCTATGCTCCTACTGACGGTGAGTGTCATTTCTCCGTTGAGGGTGACGCTACCGACATGGTTGTTCTTGACACAGAGACAGGTGCTTCATGGAAGATGGCTGACGGTGATTATGTGTTTACTGCAACTGAAGGGCAGCATAATGCACGTCTTATTGTATCACTGACTGGCACGACGACGGATATTGCACAGGTCAATACATACGATGACGGTGAAGTTAAGGTAACTGACGGACAACTTTCATTCCGCTTTATGCGTAACAAGCATATCAAGGTGTTTAGTGTTGATGGTAGGATGCTGTATGATGATGTTGCCAGTCAGGCGAGCATCAAGGTTGCTCGTGGTGTCTATGTAGTAGACCTTGATGGAAAGACAACAAAAATAATGGTAAAGTAAGATAAAAGATGAAATATATAGAATCAAAACTTTTGGCTTCTGCTATCTTCATCCTAAGTGTGATGCTGCCAAGTGCTGTTTGGGCACAAAGTGAGCATCAACTTACGGTGGTGGCTAAGCCAACAATGGCAGGCTCATTTAATAAGAGTTCTGTCACGCTTGCAGCAGGTGAGACTATTCAGCTTGTAGCATACGCTAACAGCAACTTTACGTTCGTACAATGGACAGATGAATCTGGGACTGTGGTATCAAAGCAGATGGATCTGGATTTCATTATGCCAGATTATGACTGCCAACTGATTGCCGAGTATGAATATAATCCCACAAATCCTGCAAATCCTGTGCGCAACTACTGGAATAAGTTGACCGGCGAAGTGATTGTTGATGATTTTTCGACAGGCCAATTACAAAATGCAGTGAAGACAGCTATTGATAACAACAAGGCAGCAGACGTGATGATGATTACAGTGGCGGGCGTAATGAGCAGCAATGACTTCGGTATATTGAATACCTATTCATCATGTGCATTGTTGGATATAAGCCGTGTTAGTGGTGTGACGGAAGTTCCTTCGTATGCTTTTGATAATACGAAATTAGAAACGATGTATTTACCAGCTTCGATTGAAAGAATCGGCAATCAAGCATTTTATGGTTGCAAGCAACTTTCATCAATGACGATTTATGCGATGACTCCACCTTCGTTAGGTAGCAATGTGTTTACCAATGTACCTGAGGGGCTGGTGGTTTATGTGCCAGCTGCAGCCATTGGGCAGTATCAGGATGCATTAGGATGGAAAGACTTTATTCTTCTGCCTATTCAAGAGGACATTCGCAGCATATCGATCTCCTTGCCCGATGGTGCGAATGCACAAGACTATGCTCAGATGTGGCTTGAACTGATCAATACGAAGAATGGTCAGCGCATTCACTATGTGATGACTGACAGAATGCAATATACATTTCCTAATATAATACGCAATACCTCATGGAATGTTGTGCTGAGAAATGAACGAGGTGATGTGTTCGGTCAGATAGATAATGTGGAGGTTAAGGACGAGGATGTAGCTGTTGCGTTCTCCTCTTTATCTAAACCGCAGAATGTTTTACTCACTGTTCTGACCCCAGACGGACAAGACGTCACAAGCCAAACGCAAATCACTTGGATTGATGCCCAGGGCAATTATGTAGCACAAGGCACATCACTCTCTGGTTTACCTGTTGGCTATCAGACTAATTATCGCGTTGTGCTTTCACAGGAGTTGGCAATGATGTATAACACTCCTTCTCCTGTTGAATATACGTTGAAGGATGGTAGCAACAATATTACATGTCAGTTGGAAGCCATCAAACAGGTACAGATTTCTGGTAAGGTGAAAGATTCCTCAACGGGACATCCACTGAGCGGAGCCGTGGTCAGTGCGTCACAGACCTTCGGCGGCAAGTACAGCAAAACGTTGAATGCCAAGACGGATAGTGAAGGCGAGTATTTACTCTCAGTTGCTGATGTGCCCACTTCTGTTGCCTTTGCTGCAAGTGATTATATTAGCCAAACAATAAGTTTTGACCAGGGATTAAGCGAATTGAATGAATTCGAAGATGTTCTGCTCAAGACAATAATAGGGGCAACCATCTCAATAGGTTTCACCTATACCACTGTTGAGGGCGAAACTCAGAACTGGTACAGCGACTATCAGAATGTGAGCTATGCACTCTATAATGTGACCAAAAACCGCACCATCAGCCAGTTCAGCGTACAATATCCGCAGATTGTGCTGTTAGAGGAGGTTGAGGATGGCGATGTGTTGCGTTTGACAGCTACGAGCCGCGCCAGTGCGTTCAAGGCTGTGGAGGCAACAGCTACCATAGCAGAGCAAAAGGCTGAAGCCACATTCGCTATCATAGAACCGGGTCAGATACAAGCATCGTTCGAAAAAAACGGCAATGCTTCGGTAGTTGGTTCTCTTTACGATGTATTGGGTAAGTTGGTGAAGACCTATAATTATTCCAATGCCTCGCTGACTATCAGCAATCTTACCGACGGACAATACACATTAGTTTCTATGGGCAGCAGTCGTTTCTTCAATACCATCTACGATTTAGCCCAATTGCCACAGACAGGATTGACCGAAGGTGCGGACTATGTGCAGAATATGGTGGAGGTAAAGAGTGGAGCTATCAGTCAGATTAGCATTGAAGAAGTGCCGACGCTCGACGAGAGCAAACTCTATTACACAAGTGACAACACTTCGTTCACAGTGAATAAGCCAAGCATTGTAGCAGGCAACTACCTCACACTGACTGGACGCGTTGACTTCAAGCCCGCATACGCTACCAGCGTCAGCAACGTGCAGATGATTGTAGACTTGCCAGAGTCGTGCCAGTTCGTGGAGAATAGTGTTATGGTGGGTAATTCGACTAGTAGTTATACGTTGAATGGACATCAGATTACCATTCCCATGACGCGCTACACCGACCGTGTTCGCTTCTGTGTCATCCCAAGGCTTGGTGGCGAGTATGCACCAAGTGCCTTTGTACAGTTCGATTTAAATGATGAAACTGTGACACAGCCAATTGGCTCTGCCAACTATACAGCCAAAGATTTGTCTATCTCTGTGCCTTCAATAGTTGCTAAAACCTCTGTGCCTATAAGTGGCACAGCCATAGGATCCTCAAATATTGAAATCTATGACAATGGTGTACTGATAGGCCAGACCACTTCATTGGCAAATGGTACTTGGGCAACTACGTGTGAGTTGAATGAGCCGTACAACTTGTCAAGGCATCGTATTTATGCGAAGGTGAGGACGAAGCAAAATGTGGAGTTAATATCTGAAAGTAAAGAGTGCTTATATGATAGGAATGTGATAGAGGTAAAATCTGTAAAGATGTGTTTTTACAATGGTTGGCTGAGAAAGAATGTGGAGGTGTTATTCGATTATGAATCAGGTACAACGACAGGCTCATATATGTTCTACACAGGTACAGACGTTACATTTATTGCCAACCTTACTGCCAATGACACCGTTAATGTGCGAAATGTAACATTTTGTGTATTAACTGATAGAAACGAGATACGACACATTGAGGGGGCATTCAATAAAGAAATAGGTAAGTGGATAGCTGTTTGCCGTTTTGAATCGAATAATTTACCAATAAATGTTTATGTTGACATAGATTGTCAACATCAAAGAATTATTGATAGTAAAATCAATTCAACAATAATAAATACATTGGACGGATTAATTGCAGAAAATGCAAGAATACACAATCAGACGGATTCTGTTTATAATGCAATAGATGCAGCCTTGTCAACAGATAAGCCAGACTGGAATTTTGTAGACTCATTGCTGACACGTTATGATAACTACGAAAGTTCTGAACTTGACGAATATTGTTATTTAGATAGTTTAACGGAAGAAGAGCTGTCTAACTACATCACGAATTTGAATGATGAGTCACTGCCGTTTATTGAACAAAGTATGCAGGAAATAGAAGAAATCGAAAAGTCTATATTACTTTTCTCAGTCTATAACGAAATCGATGCCATTTCGGAAGATGGTAGATTGCACATGAAAAGAACTATTATGCCATGTAATGGAATGTCTATTGATTCTTTGTTGAATAACGGATATACGAAAATTACCAATATAGAAAATGTTGATATACTCGAAAAAATGACAGATGACGAATATGGCTTTGTCGATTTTAAGAATAATATATTTATTCATAAAGCTAAAGTTGGTCATTCTCTTTCCAGAACAGTCTATAGGAACAAAGAAGAATCGCAGTGGAAAGATTATATTCAAAGCACAATAACAGAAATTTCAAAATCATTGGCAACAAATGAAGATCTATTGGTTAAAGATCATTTGAGTAAAATGTCAATTAAACAGAAAAATGATTACCTGTTTCTTAAAAAGATGGAGAGCGACTATGCTTACGCAGAAAGGGCTATGAAGCGAACCATTGCAAGAACTTCCAATCCCTTTAAAGTAGAGATATTAAAGGATGAGTTAGAGAAAATAACTATTATCAGGAAAAAAGTAGGGAAATTGAAAGCGAAACACACCATGCTCCCCGAAAATCTTTCACGTGCAGGAAAAGCTGCACTTTCTGCTTTTGATTGGAAAAGTTGGTATATGAAAGTTAAAACATATTCTGATAGAATAGAATCGTGGCAAACGCCAGAATGTATTTATTCTATTAAGCCAGGAATGGTACCTATTGTAGAGGATAAGATTAATGAAATAAGAAGAGAATTTGAGAGATACTATGGATGGCAGTTCGCTCGAAAGGCCTTATATAACGTTAGTGATGCTCTTACAGGTCCTGCCATCGGTATTATGTTAGCAGTCTATGAGGATGGAGTTGAACGTCAAAGTGACGAATTATTTGAGCGTGATTTCAATGCAAATATTATGCAAGTTGAAAAGTGGTTAACGGATATGTATCATCATTGCGGTTTAGAATCTCCATATGAGAGTAAAGGTCCTATATTTACACTTCCCTCAACAAATCCTATTCACGATCCTTCAGGTTATGTTTATGAAGGAGTTCATACTAATCGCCTTGAAGGTGTAACCGCTACCGCCTACTACAAGGAAGATGTAGAGGATATGTACGGTGACTTACATGAGCATATCGTAAAATGGGATGCCGAAGAATATGCTCAAGAGAATCCGCTCTTTACTGATGAAAATGGTATGTATCGTTGGGATGTTCCTCAAGGCCTTTGGCAAGTGAAGTTCGAGAAGGAAGGCTATGAGACAACCTACTCGGAGTGGCTGCCCGTACCTCCACCACAGCTTGATGTGAACATTGCCTTGAAGCAAAACGTGCAACCAATGGTGAAGCAGGCTCGTGCATTCGAGGATGCTGTGGAAGCGGAGTTCGATAAGTATATGCTGCCTGAATTGCTGACTACCGAAAATGTCATTGTGATGCAAGGTGGCAAACCTGTGGATGGAACTATAGAATTGCTCAACGAAGAGGCTTCTTACGAAAATAGCGATGAGACGTTTGCTTCCAAAGTTCGTTTCAATGCTGTACAACCATTTGCCGAACAAGAAGTAACGCTGATGGTAAGCAATCGCGTGAAGAGTTATGCAGGAATCCGTATGCAGGACGATTTCTCCCAGACATTCACCGTTGAACAGGAAATCAAGCAGATTGTCTGCGAAGAACAGACTGAGGTTGACTATGGCGATAAGGCAACACTTGCCGTTTCTGTTCTGCCAGCCTCTGCATCGAAAGGTAAGACATTGAAAGTCATGACCTCATCGACAATGATTCTTGGCGTGGAAGCAGAGCAAGTCATTATTGATGAAGAAGGAAAGGCAGAAATCACTCTTTCTGGTGAACTGCCTGGGACTGCTGCTCTGACCTTCTCTGTAGAAGGGACGGATAAGACCGCTATCACCATTGTAAACATTCAGCAGAAAGTTGATGAGTTTGTTGCGGCTCCAATTGCAAATATCGCATCTGGTTCTACGGTTGAGGAGGGCACACAAATCACGCTGTTCTGCAAAACAGAAAGTGCAACTATCTACTATACACTTGATGGTTCTTGTCCTTGTGATAACACCGCTGCTCGTAAAGTTTATAATGATGGCACTGCCATTGTCATCAACGAGAACACAATCATCAAAGCGATGGCGGTGGCTCCTGACATGACAGAAAGCGATGTGGTAGAATTCACTTACGTTGTGGCTACTCCAACAAGTATCGAAGATATAGCGCTGAATGGAGAGATACAAGTATTTCCTCTGCCTATTCGCGATAAACTGAATGTGACGGTTGGTGGTAAAACTATCAAGAGTGTCACCGTCTCTTCCATGAAAGGTGTTGTTGTAGCGGAATCAACTAAAGTCGCCACAAAAGTAACACTTGATGTAAGCCCGATCCCAACAGGTCTTTACATTATTAATGTTACAACTGAAGATGGTGCATACAATCGTAAGGTGCTAAAGGTTGAATAGCATCATTCTTAGGAATGAATGTGATTATAAACAAGAGGATGTGCAAACTGGCACATCCTCATATTTTTATTTAAAATGATTCGAATAACAATGGACGATATTCTTATCGAGACTTTTGACAATGATTTGTAAATAGTGAAAAAGTTGTATATTTGCACAAAATCTAATGAATGATGAACAAGTTATGGCCATTATTCCATTGACAATTATACCAATAAAAGGGTACGTCAAAAAAACTGGTGACAAACAGGCTCTATCATCACAACATAAAATCTGTAAGCGATATTATTGATAGAATGCTCATTCTCTTAATGGGAGATGATTATGACCAATCATTTTCAGAAAAAGAATTATTAAAACATGGCTATCCCAATGTGACAGATGACGAGATACAAGATATGGAAATAGAAACATTCTAATGTGGACTTTTCCCTAAAGTTAACGTGAGTTCGATGAAAATTCATTAAAAATAATTGTTTAATTATTAGCACATTAGCGATATTTTTAGTAACTTTGTAGTGACCAAACCACAAGTATTCACTAAAACGTATCGCTAATGTTTACCG
>Ga0256407_10000283_pt1 | contig 126211 bp, 88 predicted proteins | sample RumenRJG_04DNA_FD_193489 | JGI IMG/M metagenome (GOLD analysis project Ga0256407, IMG submission 193489) | Bovine rumen microbial communities from Lethbridge, Alberta, Canada - RJG_04 | ecosystem: Host-associated > Mammals > Digestive system > Stomach > Rumen | place: Canada: Alberta... | reverse complement strand
CGCTAACGAAGACAATCAGTCTGACTATCAAGCAGGGTGTGACCTCTCTGACAGCTAAAACGACAACAATCTCAGCTAATGTTGGTGATGATGTGTTCAGTATGATACGTGATTTGGTTACAGTGAATCCTTCTTCAGCAACAAACAAGAATATAACGCTGACGCCTGATAAGAAATCTGCTGGAGCCTTCGATAATGGTGTGGTTACCAAGACTGGTACATGGAAAGTGGTGGTTGCTTCCGAGGATAATCCGAATGCAACGATTACCTTTACTATTGTCGTGGAAGAACCTGTTACTTTGACGTTCAATCCAGAATTGGAAGCAACCGTTGGACAAGCTGTTACTCTCACCTTAACACAAACAACTGGCGGTAGCATTGATCCCACTAAGGTAAAGGTAACCTTCTCAAGTAACTCAAAGACGGCTCCTGTTACTGCCACACCTGATGAAACTGGTTTGGAATGGACCATCAAAGCTTCCATGGCAGGAACCTTTACCTTCTATGTTAGCTACGACGGAGTGAATCAGTATTCCATCAAGCAAACAGAAGCAGGAACACTTACCGTTTCGCAAGAGATCGCCCTGGAGTCGGGCTGGGATTGGATAACAGTGAATGCGATGCCAGCGGGTAGTCATTCCATCGTTCTTTATAGTAACAGCATTTGGGTTCCTGAGATGCAAAGCGGTAAGAACAAAGTGATAGAAATCCGTTCGCAGCAGGCACTGCTCTACAACGATCCAAACTACGGTTTCTTTGGCGACATCACGGAGCTGAAGCCCAGTGACGGTATGTATAAGATCAAGACGGAAGGCAGCGTGGTGTTCAAACTTGGTTCCAGTGTAAGCGGTATCAGTTCAGCCGATCTTCCCCAAACCGTGAAGGGCTATACTTGGTTGGGCTATCCGCATCAGATCGATCAGCCTCTTTCTGCTTTGGCTTCCGCATTGGCAAGTACGGCAGAAGACGGTGATATGATTATTGGTAAGGATAACTTCGCTGAGTTCAGTGGTGGTAAGTGGGTGGCAACCGATGACTTCACCTTTAAGGCAGGCAAGGGTTATATGTACTATACGCTGGGTAATGGTGGAAAGACCATCGACTGGGGTACACCTGATCCATCTGCAGCTAAGGCTTTTGGTGGCACCTTCTATGCAAAATCGAATGGTGTCAAGGAATGGAAATATAATAGCAGTGCCTATGCCGATAATATGCCGATCGTAGCTGTATTGTCGGGTATTGACGATCCTGAGAACTACAGTGTAGGTGCCTTCGTGGGTGATGAGTGCCGCGGTGAAGGAAACGTAGCAGGAGGTAAGTATATGTTCATCAATGTAGCTGGTACAGCAGGCGAGACCGTTACCTTCAAGCTTTATAATAAGATGGAAGGAACCTACTACGATTTGGACAATACACTTACATACGGAAGTAAGGCTGGTTCGTTGAAGAATCCCGTGGAGCTTCTTGGCAAGACTACGGCTATCCGTAATATCTCCATTGGCGATAGCGAAGGCGTCATCACGATTACTAATGCGGCTGGTACTGTGGTACGCACCGTTGTTGGCACGTCGTTCTCACTCGAAGGACTTCCCAGCGGTATGTATATCATTACCGTCAATAACGGAAACGCTCGTTTCAGTAAGAAGATTGTGAAGTAAGAAGTAAAGACAGGAGTTGGGAGTGCCAACACCCCCAATTCCTTATACCTTATTATATATATAAAGAGAAGGTATGAGCAGAACTGACATAAAAGCAACGTTAGCCATCGCACTGTTGATGCTATGGCCAAAGGTTGTCCATGCCCAGGATATCTCACAGATTGCCAAGAGTGATCCGTTAATTATTACGGGTGCTGTGGGTACGCAAAACACGTACTATTATTCATCCGTTGGTGATGGCTATGCGTCTCCGATGAATAACATGGTCTATGCCAACTTGAACATATCGCTTTACGGCATATCAATGCCTTTCTCCTTCTACTACACCAACGATAACACCAGTTTCAACTATCCACACATCTCTTTTCACATTAGTCCGCGATACAAGAACTGGTCATTGCATTTTGGCCAAAGTAGTATGAACTACAGTTCATACGTCATGTCCATGCCGTTCAATGGATACGGTGTGGAGTATCAAGGTGACAAACTGCGTTTTGGTGTGTTCACAGGTACCCTGCGAAAAGCTGTAAATGACGATCCCACCAATCCTGCAGCCCGTTCCCCACAGTACAAACGCACTGGTTGGGGAATCAAGTTGGGATATGGCTCGCGGGGTAACTATCTTGACATTTATTTCCTGAGAGCCTATGACCGACTAAAAAGTCTCGATGAGCGGTGGGCAAATACCGTTTCTCCGCAGGACAACATGGTGGTGGGCCTACGAGGTGGAGTGAGCTATTCCGACCATCTCTCCCTGACGGCAAACTTTGCTGTATCATTGCTCTCGCTTGACAAAAAGTCCACCATCGTTACAAACGACGAAGCAGAACGCTTTGATAAGATATTTGATGCTCGCTATAGCACGATTGCACGTTATGCTGGCGATGTTAACCTCAATCTGTCGTACAGTGGATTTGATGCTTCAGTTTTCTATCGCCAGATACAGCCCGATTACACGTCACTAGGTACCTACTATATGTCTAATAACTACCATGCGCTCGGTGTGAATTTGAGTACGGTATTGTTACGTAGGCTTTCTCTGTCTGCTAGTTTCTCGGGGCAGGAAGATAACCTCACAAACAAGCAACTCTACACTACGCGAGGTTTCATCTACAATGCCAACGCCTCTACACGCTTTGGCAATTTTGGACTGGCCGTTGGTTACAATGGCTACCGTCAATTACAGGGAGATGGAACGGCTCACATTAATGATACTACCCGCGTAAACCGAATCATGCATAGTCTTTTTGTAACACCTTCCTACATGATAGCAGGCAATCACCTGAGTCATACAATCTCGCTATCAGGTAGCTATACCAGCAATGAAGATCTGAATCCCTTTGCCATAGGTGAGAGCGATGTTACGACCTACGCTGTGGGTGCCTCCTACAATTTAGGTGTCCAAGACTGGAACATGGATTTCACGACCAGTCTGAGCCACCAGCGTTCTGATGGCTACCAGCGCCAATACACCAGCGACGTTTTGTCGCTCACCACGGGGCGCAGTTTCCTCAAGGAAAACAACCTCAATGCCCAGTTGACACTCTCGATGTGTTACAACGAGGTGAAGAATCAGATGAAAAATCTCTCGTTAGGTGCCGATATGGAAGTAGGCTACACGTTGAACAAGGTACATGTGTTCTCACTGTCAGCAGGTCTTAACAAATACGGCGATGTCAATGTGACACGTCGTTCTTCTAACCTCGATGATACCGAGTTCAATGTGGGATTCAATTATACTTATACCTTCAGTCTGCTTGAAATCAAGAAGAAGAACGGGAAGCAACCAGAATTATAAGAACTGAAAACTTGGAATTATGGTAACTAGAATAAAATACGCGCTTTGTGTCATTTGGCTTGTTTGTGGAATAAGTCTTTCATGGGCTCAAGAACCCATTACAGTCACTGTGTCGCCCGTGCAGCGGGTGTTGCCGCCACAAATAGGATTGTATCTCGATAACCCAGGGAAGTATTTCACCTTGACATTGAGGAACAATACAGATGTCACGCAGAACGTTTTTATGGGTATGCAGATAGAGCAGATAGCACCATTCAATAATATGGCTGTCATCACTCCCCCTAACCGTATGCCCCAAAAACCCATTACTATAGCACCAGGCGAGGTCAAGATGCTTAACTTGGTTGAAATGAAGACTCTTTTCAACCATTTAAACTATACAACCGATGTATCGGTTCGTGGAAACATTGACGAAGGTCTTTTGGAAGAGGGAACCTATGAGGCACGACTGACGGCCTATAAGTGGGACGCGACCCTGACAACTCCTTATCCCCTTAGCATACCTACGGGCGGACGTTGTCAGTTTGAGGTGTGTTACAAGGTGCAGGCTCCTCGTTTCCTTTCTCCTTTTGTCGATAACACAAAGACTATCAACAGGAGAGATCGCAATAACGTCTTTCTCGATTTCGGTAATGACATATCATCATTCTCAACAGCCTCGCTGTCTATAGAAAACCCCATATTCACTTGGACACCACCTACGACCAACTGCTCCAGCATGGGTTCGTACAACTACTCGTTCAAGATAGCTATTCTATTGCCAGGGCAGTCGCCAACAGAGGCGATGAGCAACGGTGCTTTCTATGAAAATAGTCAACTGAAAGTACCCCAGTGTGTGATTCCTGCCAACTATGTCAGACGGATGAAAGAAAACACCGTCTATGTGGCACAGGTAACGGCATCTATCGGTAGTTCCAGCTTTGCGAGATTCCCAAGAGGTGTTAATTCCAGAGCCTTGGATTATATGTTGTTCGAAAATGAGGGAAAGAGTGAAATACGCCTGTTTAAAATCACGAAGGGCAAGCTCTCCATTTCACAGAAGAGTAATGAAATAAGACCTGTAAGTAACCTTGGTAACGGACCAGAAGGCGATGGTTCCGGCAATGCTACGGGCTTTAATGCCGCCGAGAAGGACTCACTCTATGTCTTCACCAACCCCATGATTACCAGTCCGCAGTTCCCAGAAATCACTTACCGCAAGGTATTTACTGGCGAGGATATTCATGTAGAATGGCGTAAGGCATGGTTTGCCAAGGGTGAGGGCGAGCGACAGGATACCATCAAACACAAATATACACTACAGCTCTTCCAAGGCGAAATTAACGAAAACCGTTCGCAGACCTTTAAGAAGAATCCGATCTTCACCAGTGAGACTGAGAACCTGAAGGATACCATCAAGTGGGATGACATGGAAGACAAGATGGAGGTCGGTAACTTCTACGTCCTGCGTGTGCTGGCGAAAAGTTTGAATGAAAAATCGGTACGTTATGAGAACGACGAAGTCAATACGACTGATTTCTATTTGGCCAACCGCTTTACCAAGACACGTGAGTTCGCCTGTCCAGAGGCATCAGCTCCGACGAATATGACACCTACTTCCAGTACTCCTGAGCAATTGAAGGGTAAGACTGTAGGACTTGGGCAGTATACGTTAACGCTAGGTAATGATTTGAAAAAAGGGAGCGGCGATGGCTCTTTCTCTGGTACAGGACATGTGGAATGGAATCCTCTGGGAATGTCTCTTATGGTGGCTGTCAAGTTCGAGAACATTCATATCAACACCGACAACATCGTCTATGAAGGCGTTGTGAAAAGTGATCCTGGTAAAAGTAATACACCTACGGATATAGAGAGTGTCGAACAATTATTCTCTGACTGGGGAGTCGATAACTTTATCGCTGATTTGAACGTACCCTATGCCGAGCAGACACAGGGGTTGGCCAATGCCGAGGTCGGCAATCTGGCCAAGAATCTCCATCTCTCTAAGTACTACAAGTACTATGTGGATGGGAAGAAAGCCCTGAGCATCATGAATGGTGAGTCGGTGGACGATTTGCACCTACCCATCAGTATCGACGATGTGTACAATAACACACCGGTTGACATCCAAATTGCCAACATGACTTTCACGCCCACCCGGGCCATGATGAATGTCATAGGCGAATTTATTATGCCCGATGCTGACATCACCGATGAAGAGTTCCTCATCTTTGGTGCTCCCATGCTTTGTATGAGTCCCGATCGGCTATTGCCTGAGTCTGGTAACATGTGCCTGCTATCACATTTCACGGTGAAAGATCCGAAGACGAAATTCAAGTGCAAATTCTTGTCGCCCGACGATATTACCAATCCTACGGATGGCTGCTATGTGGCATGGAAGAATGATACCTTCGAGTTCATGCAAGTGCACGTCGAGATGGCCATTCCAGACCTGAAGAAAGATGTGGGTGGTGAAGCCATTGATGCAGAGCCGGTACTTACACTGAAAGCCAGCATTCATGATTGGGATAACTGGATGGCCATGGCCGCCATGGATCCTTTCCAAATAGAAGATTTACCTGGCTACTCTTTCTCGCCTGGTTACATTCTCTACGACCACCACAGCGAAGAGAACAACGAACTGATGCCAATGCCCAAAGACTATCAGTTAGGTTTGTGCGGAATCACTAAGAACGAGGAGTGGCAAGGACTATACATGAGAAATATGTACGTATCGATTCCCACCATCATTGAGGGTTCTGGCAAAGTTGATGACAGTGCCAAGGAGCAGGTGGATGATATCGTACAGCAGGGAAATGAGATTACTGTAGTCAAGGAGGACAAGAAGAAGGTTGACATCGCCGACAGTCGCGTGAAGTTCTTGCTGAAGAATTTCTACCTCGACAAGTCGGGTGTTACTTGTAAGGCTGAACTTGATACGCGTGCCTACCTGAAGGCAGCAACAAACAAAGTTGGTGGATGGGCCATTAGCCTCGATGAAATCTATGTGGATGTATTACAGAACTACTTCAAGCGTTGCGGCTTTAATGGTAAGTTCAACGTCCCGCTTCTTAAAAATAAGAAGGGTAATAAGGCTGAGATACACTACATGGCAGGGCTGGAGTCATATAACAAGCGTGAAAATCCTAAAGACGAAGATCGCCTGTTTATATTCAAGACGTGGCAGACAGAGCAGATCAGCATGGATTTCTTCCTTGCAGATGTTGAATTTGATGAGAAGCAAACCTTCTTCCTCGTTGAAGCCGAAGACACGAAGAAGGCTCGTGTGGAGTTGTGCTTAGGTGGTGATATCTCTATTAGTAGTCGTATTGCCAATAATTTAGGAGTTACCACAAAGTTGGGATTCTCTTTACCAGAAATACAGTTCACACGTATGAGATTAGCCAACTGCCAACGTTGGAAGTCGGAAGTCGATAAGAACCAAGCGCAGCAGTACCAGAACTGGGTGGATGAGTGGACTGCTGAAGGTCGTGAGGACGACCGTACTATGGTAAGTGATGACAAGACGGTTTATTTCGATATTGGAAAATGGAGTGGTGCTTCACCGCAGAAGAAACTGGGTGGATTCGGATTTACCATTGAGAAATTTAAGCTGAACACGTCGAATCTGGCAGGACAAGAAATCGGGCTCACCATAGGAGGCAAGTTAGGTGTGCTTGAAGATAAGCTGCAGGCGAGTGCCACATTCTCCATCATGGCCACGGCCGATATGAAGAATAAGAGTCTGCGTTACAAAGATACTAACTTTGAGGATGCCACTATTGATTCAGACTTTGGAGGCATCCAACTAAAAGGTACGCTCGAAGTTCCTAATAGTACTACTGAGCAAGGTTATAAAGGTGAACTGCACTTCAAGATGCCAGGCGATTTCTTGGAGTTCGATGCTGCAGGAGCCTACGTGGAAAAGAGGAAGACACAGACAGAAATCAATGATGAGCTCAAGAAGAAATATGGAAACAACGTGCCTGCGAAGGTCATTGTTGACAGTACCTATAATTACTGTTTCCTAGAGATACAAGCTTCTTCTAAGGCTCTTTCCATTCTTCAGCCCGTTTCGATAAAGAGTATAAAAGGTGGCTTCTATTGGAATTGCCGGAAGAAAGATGTTAAGTTGGATTTCTCGAAAGACAATGTGACGGCCCACTACGGTATGTTGGGTGGTCTCTTAGGTGTTGGTCTGACCTGCGGTGGAGACAATGCTATTACAGCTAATGGCGACATGATGGTGTTCTACGATATGTTCCACCACAGGTTATCTACCATCAAGATGAAAGCCGACATGCACGCTGTCACCAACGATGATGGTTCAAAAGGACTTGTCAATGCTGAGGCAAGCATTGTCTATGAGTGTACAGACGAAAAGAAGTACTTCGAGGTGGATGTCACTGTCGATGCTTCAGCAGATATGGAAGATGCTTTCAAGGAATTTGTGGGTTCTGATTTGGTAGCCAACTTGAAGAAAAAGGCAAATACAGGATTATCGGAGATGGGCGAGGGAAGCGGACGCAACACCGAAACCTCTCAAGCTGATAAGAATGAGCAACAAAAGAAAGGAGAGAGTAGCGGACACCTGAAAGCTGGAGCCACTGTCAATGTGAACTTCAAGATTACATGGAAAGATAAGAAGGTGGAATACAAGACCGCCTTGTGGCATCTCTACATCGGTCAACCCTCGAAAAATGAGGAGCAAGACAAGCGTTGCCGCATTACGTTCATCGACTTCGCCTTGGGTAAGAAAACCGACCACTTTGCCATGTGGGCTACCATCTATGCCGATGCCTACCTGTGCTTCGGTAACGAGCTGCCCCTTGACGATCTTCCTCCTATCCCCAAGGAAATTAGTGATTACTTGGGTCTAAAACAGGAAAACCTGACCCAGGGAGACGGTGACCTGAATGCTGAGGCCGTGTCAACCCGTACAAAGCAATTCTCTACCTTCAAACCTGGTGGTGACAAGGGTGGTGTGGCTTTTGGTGCGAAGATATACGGTGACATGGGTCTCAACTTAGGTCTCGTCTATGCTCGCTCGACAGCGATTGCAGGCTTCGATGTGATGATCATGAAACTGAAGAAAGGTACTCAGTGTATTGGTGGAGGCGAGGCTGGAAAGCATGGCTGGTACGGCATGGGACAGGTATATGCCTTGCTTAAGGGCGAGATCGGTCTCGACATCGACCTGTGGCTCTATCGTGGCAAGATACCTCTCGTAGATGTTGGTCTCGGTGCTTTGCTCAAGGCAGGTATGCCCAACCCGACATGGATTTATGGAAAGGCCAAAGCCCACTTCAATTTGTTGGGTGGACTTATCAAAGGAAGTGCCACTGTGCAACTAAAGGCTGGCGAGGTGTGTACACCCGAATTTGGTAATCCGCTCGACAATATCGATATCTTTGGTGATGTTACACCTGGTGACGAAGATCACGACACAGGATGGAACGAGGACAACATCATTTCAGCCTCCGTGTACCCAGAATTCAATACCAACATGGAGATGGACACACCGTTCCGCTTGCTCGACCAGAACAAAGCCTATCAGATGGCTGACTTCGATGAGGAACTTGAAAAGTATAGTGAACAAGCCTCACGTACCTATAGGTTCTGTCTGTCACCAGACAGCATCCGTCTGGCATGTTTCGAACCCGATCAGGCCACCGCAGACAAACCAAATGCTACGTTCGACCAAAGGGTACCCTACAACACCAAGAATCACAAGATTTACAATGTTGCATCCGGTTCACTCGACTACGGCAAACTCTATCGCCTGAAGCTTTCTGGTTATGCACAGGAATGGCGTGACGGTGAATGGGGCGATCCCTTCTTCAACGACTCAACAACCAACCATAAGGATAAGCGAGTGCCATGGTATCAGACACAGTACTATTATTTCCGTACCGACCCCACACCCGCTGTTCTTGAGAAGGATATCATGGTGTTCAACACCGATTATTATGACGACTTGAAACGGCCTACTTTTGCGTTGGCTCATTCCCGTTGGGATATTGATAACTTCGGCAGTGCCGATGAGCCGGTATCGTTACGTATAGAAGTAACGAAGCCAGGATCCAATGTATGGGAGTCGCCTTCCAAGATTCTACATAACGAACAGGCATCCTACGACTATCGTATGGAGCAGGAAGCTTACGACAGAGCTGTGGAAGAAGCCTATGCTGCGGCCATGAAAGAATACGAAGAAGGTCCTTTGGCCGAGTATAACAAGAGAAAGAACGCTGCCAATAAGCAGTGGAAGAACGATGTGTACACACCGTGGCTTGATGCTCACTATCCTGGATGGCGCGACTGGAATTTCTTAATCAGAGAAAAAGTCTATAGACAAGCTATAGACCCCATGCCGCTACCCACTCAGGAATACATTCCTGAAATAAATGTCCATGAATTCGAGGAGAATATTAAAGAACACATTGTCGATTTAGCAAGGGAAAAGGGCGAAGTTGTCAAAATGAAGGAAGCATTGGGTCGTTACAAGCCTAATAATACAAAGGAATCATACAAAGTTCTTATTGGCAGTGATGTTAATACAACTACCATCATAGGAAATAAGGAGTCAACGAGTAAACAGACAAATATCGTGGAGACAAACACGAGAGTTACTGGTACCAAAGCAACAAATACGAATGTGACAAACATGAGAGTTACCGATACTAAGGTGGATACTAAGGTTGTTAATACCAATGCGAGACAGGTTGGTGGTGATACCAAGCTGAGAAGGTTATATGGTCCTATGCCTGAGTTGGACATCGTTGAGGCAAACGATACTATCTTCCAACGGGTGGCAGCTACAAAAACTGCTAAACAGCAATATGTGAAGTACAAACGTGAGGAAGCTACCAAACTGAAGGCCACCGAAATGTTAAAGAAGGAACAAAAGAGCGACAATAGCAATAATCAAATCGTGGGTTTCTATGTTAATCCAACGTATATCACTAATGTCTTTAACCCTGCCAAAGGTGATCCTGATACGTACACGCCTACGATTGTCGTCTATCAGGTGTATTCTGACGGTCATGAGGCCGCAGTCCCAAGTAGTGGTGGATTCATCTTTATGGGCACTCCCTATGTGGATATTAGCCGTGACGACAAAACGCATAAGGCGACAGTGCTTGATTCTGATGGTATCACTCAACAGCAGTGGCAGTTCTTGAATGATGAGAATATCCCTGTGTTTACCTACGATGAGCCATTGCCACCGAAGCCCTCACTGGCCGATGTCATTGCTGATGTCGATCTACCAGAAGTACATGAACCCGACTTGCAGCGCGACATGGACTCTGACATGTTCCAGATTCCGTTGGAGGAGATAAAGATCGATACCGATGTAAAAGGCGACTATATCTTCCTGCGTACCAAGAAAGAAATCGACATCAACCCCATCAAAGTGATGGCAGGTAGAGGCTATACGTACCTTCGCATCTCCATCAATCGTATCCACAAAAAGAGCTACGATAACTTGATGGATCACATTGACGAATTGGCACTGACCTACAGCACCAGAAAGGCCGAAAAGAAGGACGATAATATCATGGGTGACAAAAAGAAGGCGGGCTATGATGCTAGTCAGACAGGTAAGAGCGAGGTGACTGAAGATGGCGAACTGAATATGGACGCATATCTGACCAATTACCTAAGTAGCATTGAGAGCGAAACGGTGGAATTGGATAGCATGGCTGTACAGAGACTGAAGTACAACGTTGACATGAAGGACTTCTCCACCTGTCTCTATTCGAAATTAATCATACCAGAGAACATGTACAACAACTTCGATGAGGATTATGACAAAACGCACTTCAATGATATACGAAGGCGTGAACGTGTCCGAACACAGTTGCAGGCGGTGGAGTATAACTACCAGACCAATTACGATAATGAGAAGATAGCTTTCGATAACCTTTGGAAACATGATCCCTACCTCTCAATGGGATACTGGTCAAAGTGGGCTATGATTGGTGGCTATCCACCTTACAATGACTCCGACTTCCCAGGTTTACAACTTGAACTTGATGCGTCATATTATCGACAGGGTAACCACTCGCTATATACTGACGGAGGTCATTTAGCTTCTTCTGCCCAAGGCAAGGAAATCTATAACGTAAGTCAATTCTTTGCCCCTGGTATGTTTAATGCCAGTGATCGCAACGACCACCGGCGCTACACGTGGGGCTTTGAAAAAAGGCAGGATGCTGTCGATGTCATCAATGCTATGATATTTGCCGACTGCCGAATGGCAGCTGCTATCCGAAATGCCGCCCATGACGTGTCGTGGATTACTTCAACCCATCAGTTGGAAGATGTCTATAAATATATTGAAAAGCCTTATGGTACCAAGAACATCTGTTTAGTTGACTACTATACGTTCAAGAGGGGCTTGAAAGAGATTCAATTATGTAATAAAGCAACCTTCCGTGTGATGAATGTACCGTTGATGATTTACGCTGATTATGACGGCGAGTATCAGGGTAGAACCAAAACAGAATATAACAAGTTCATCAATGAAGGTACTATTCTACGTAATGACAACATATACGTCATTAGCCGACGGCCGAATATTGTATGGAGGCTCAATAGGAAGCGTGCTCATCAAGTGACTTTGGAGAATAACATGATGGTATCATACGGAAATGATTTTATTAGTGAAACGAAGGATGATAGAGGTAAGACACAGTATTCTCCGAAGAAAATCGAGGCCATCTCACTGTTGCGGAGTATAAAGAATCTGAAGTTTGCTTGCTACAGGCAGAATGCATACCATACAGCCATCGGTGCTGATGGCGCGCATGCCTTTGACGTATGTACCGAAAAACAGGCAAACGGCAGCTACTACTTTAAACCCGAAATCAAGGAGTTCAACTACAATCCTACATTAGAAACTCATCAGTTGGGTAATTATATGTTTGATATTAAAGATGTCATGAAATAATGAGCAAGAGGGAAATAGTTATTTGGCTAATGGGGGCACTGATGCCCTTGTCGCTGACAGCACAGACAATCGACGAAAGGGTTGAAGCGCAGACACCTGATCACCATTGGTACAAGATCAGTGTGCTGACCCGAGCCATGGGTGACAGCGTGATGGTGCGTTGGGCACCTGATGAGTTCGTGCCTTGGAAGTATCTCAATGGCTATGGCTACGAGGTGGTGCGTGTCTGTCGTGAGCAAGACTTCAGAATCGACACGTTGGCTACCAATGTCCACCCTATCAGTCGACGTGAGTTTATGAGTCGTTTTGCTGCAAACGACTCGTTGGCTGCTGCTGCAGTACAACTCATCTTCGGCAAGGGCACCAGTCTCGACCAGACACAAAGTGCCCCTGGAACACCTGGTAGTATCATCGAAGTAAGAGAGGAACAGCAAACGTTGTACAGCTTCGCCATGCTCATTGCTGAAATGCGTCCCGACATAGCTCAGGCCATGGGAATGATGTTTATTGACCGTACAGCACAACCAGGAGTCACCTACGATTATATTGTAAATCCTTTGGTGCCCGACAGCATTCTACCCGTACAGGGCGGCATTCATTTCGATGTAAAGAACACTCCTTATATTCCCGATAGCTACACGACAGAAATCACCGACTCTGTCATTGCCCCTAACAACGTGCAGATTTACTGGCCACATGACCAACACACCGTTTATGACATTGAACGTCGCGACAACGGAACAGGTTCGTGGCGCGTACTGAACGAACGACCCTACTTGCCATCTCAGGTGAATCCTGCTCTTGAGGCCGACCTAAACGTGTACAACGATGAGGGACTTGCTATAGGTACCTACGAATACCGCCTGCGAGCCTATGACGCTTTTGGTCTGTGCAGTAACCCGTCGGCTGTCCACCGAGTGGAGGTACGCGACCTCGTTCCTCCTGCAATTCCAGTACTTGATCGTATCGAGATCGAGCGTCCTGCCAATGCTGTAATTGCCCGCATTATATGGCATAAGGATAGCATAGAGGATGATTTCGAAGGCTTTGCACCTCTATACTACCATGAACAAGCAACACTTGGCCAGTGGCTACCGCTCTCCGATAAGCTCTTGGATCCAACAGACACACTGTGTGTGGTCAATGTTACCGGTCTTCCTACTGGAACAATTGCCATTGCTGCCTACGATACGGCTCACAACGTAGCAATGTCGGTACCCATGCCCATCCGCATCTCCGATGTCAAAGCTCCAGAGATTCCACAGAACTTCCGAGCATTGGTATCTCCTACTGGATTGGCCAGCCTGCGCTGGAGTCCTTCGCCAGACAAGGATGTTCGTCAGTATGAGATTTACAAAGCCAATGCTTTGGATCACCAGTTCGTACGTATTACTCCTACCGACCTTCGCGACACACTTTACTTCGATACCATCAACATCAACCTGAACCAACGTTATGTTTATTACAAGGTAAAGGCATCTGATTGGAGTGGTAACGACTCGCCGATGTCCGAAGCCATTGCCGTACCCATCCCTGACTTCACGCCGCCAATGACCTGTCGTGTGGACTCCGTTTCCATGGACGACGAGGCGATTCGTATCTGGTGGATTGGTTCCAACGAAGCCACAGTGAAGCAACACCGGCTACTGCGTAAGCTAAAAGGGGAGGATCACTGGACGCTTATTGCCACCATCGATGCCGACTCGCTGCAAGATAACACTTTCTATATGGAGGATCGACCTCCCTACGACCAGGATCGCCGCTACTACTACGCTGTTGAGACCATTAGTCACATGGGAGCATCATCGGGTCTTAGTATGCAGCAGTCGTTCCTCTTCCGCGGTCCACAGGTATTCCAGGTTCCCATTAATCTTATAGCAGACAGCGAACAGCGTGACGGTTCGGTACGTTTGGGATGGGATGTGGGGCAGATACCCATCAAGGCCGACTACTACTTCTGCATTTACCGCAAGGCTAAAGGCAAGGATGGTTTTCGCTTTGTCACCTCAACAGCCAAGGATGAACCCATCTATGTCGACTATACGGTGCGCCCTGGCGAAACCGCAGAGTATTACGTAAAAATAAAGTTCCGCGATGGGAGAGAGACTACTCGCTCTAATACTGCCATCGTGACTATGCCAGACAAAAAGGCAGGACACTAACATCTTGAAATAGTGAAGGATATGAAAAAGAAGCTATACAACATGACTCTCGCACTGACAGTAACACTACTGACAGTGTCCTGCGGTGAGTTTTTCGAGCCTAATGAGGCTACCGAACCCGTCGCCATGACGCTCAGCAATCACGCTGTAACGATCATGGAAGGCGATACCTGTGTTGTACGCCCCCTATTCACACCCGAAGCCATCTCTAATGCTGCAGTATTTTGGACAACAATCAATCAGGAGGTGGCACGATTCATTAATCCTGATACGTTGCTGGCTGTGGCGGAAGGCACCACAGAGGCAATAGCCATTCCTGTCATTGACTACACCAAGACTGATACCTGCCGTGTCACTGTCATCCCACGCTGGGAGTTTAACGCAAATTTCAACTATCCCGAGGATATGGTCGTCTATGCCGACATCAGTGTGCATGGGCAGCCCGTGAATAATGATATGCTCATCGGTGCTTTTTGTGGCGACGAACTGCGGGGACTGGGACAGACACTTGAACGATTCGGGGTGCGTTATACCCTCATCCGTGTCTGGGGACCTTATTCCTTGAGTCATGAAACCATCGTATTCCGCTGCTACGACCGACGAAACTATACGCTTGAGGAGTTCGATGAGGCACTTGAGTTCGACGGGGAGACGCACGGAACACTCAGTAGTCTATTTACGCTTACCATTGAATAACCAAGCCCAAGAATGAGTTTTATGAAAAAGATATTCCTTTTTGCATGCACCGCACTTTTAACCGTCTCATGCACGCTTTACATGGATGATGAGGATTCTCTGATTAATGTTGACGACGAATTACCCGTCTATACAGGCGAGGGCTACGACGAAGTAGTACACGTACAGGAAGATCACCTTGATGCATACTACCAGTACAATTCCAACGTACGTCATTTCACCGATGACATGCAGAGTCATATCATCGAAGTGAAATCAGATCCCGATGAACTGTTTACCTATATCGATTTTGATAAGAACACACCCATCGAACTGCTTCCAGTTAAAGGTGATATTCTGTTGAGCTTGGAAACAAGTCACTTTCCCGAGGGTTTCGGCAACCATGTGTTGGCAATAGCTAACGCAGGTGATTTCTATCGATGCCTGACTTGTGTGGCCGACATGAAGGACATTTTCAAGACGTTCAACCTTAAAGCCGACCTGCCCAATCCTGACGCTACAGGTCCGAATGAGACACGTAGCGGTGATGACGAGATGGATTTAGGAACGATGCACACCTTCCACCATGCTTTCCATCCGAGTGGTGATTTTTCTTTGTCCAAAGGAAATGTTGAGGGAAAAGTAAGCTTCGACAAGAGTAAAAATACGGTTGATTGTACATTCGGTATTCAAATAGAGATGGGAGACGGCATGTTTCCCAAGATCACTACACACGCAAAAGTAGAAGCTGACTTGGACTTCGATGTGACAGGTACGATACAAGGGGATCGAAAAATCGCAGAGAATAAAAATGTCCTGCCCTCTAAAGCGAAGATAAAGGTCGGTTATGTTTTGATTAAATTCGTTCTGGGTTATAAACTGATGTTTGTAGCCGATGCCTCAGTGACAGGCAATATCAAGGGAAAGACGGTATTTGAATCCACTCCATCCTCACCGAAAATTGATGGAAACAAGTCTGTTTCCGAAATATCCAATTTGAAGAACTTTGATAATAAAGATAGTAACTTCAGCAATAACTTTGACTTCAGCAAGGCCGTTCTGAGCGGTTCGATTGGATTTCGCTTCCAATTTAGTATAGGTGCGGGACTTTATACAAAATCCATCGGTTTGCGTTATCAACCTTATTTCTATGGCGGACTTCAGTCTTCTATCGGTGGAAAGGGTAGTTCTGGCATCACAGACATTGGTTTATCCAATGCCTTGGAGTTTATTCCCAAAATCGGCCACGAGGCAGTGCTTATGATTGACCTCAACCTACAAACTATTGCCGCCAACGTTCTCGGCAGTTTCATCAAAGACGCAGCTACTTTATTGGAATACAGCAAATACTTGACAGGCAATGAGTGGGAGGAAGGAACAGCCCTGAAAGAGTTCAGCGACCAATGGGAGGAATACACCAATTATCTTGAAGACGATGGAACACTAAAAGAAGACAAGCACCAGTCGTTGCTCGACAAACTCAAAGGACCATGGGCCATCAGTTTTTCCTTGGGTGAGAAAACCATTGAGACATTTCATTGGACAAGGTCATGGTATCCCAAAATTGACGATACTAAGCTACGTATTTCGCGTATTACTGTGAGAAACGATGATGGAACCACCGACTTTCGAGGAAGCTATAAACTGTCTGAACTGGGTTATTTCACTTCCTTCGGCCAAAAATTCTATCCCAGATTAGCCGTGTTCAAAGGAAAAGATCTGATAAATATCTACAAACCTTCAAGCTCTACAGTTATTACAAAGAATACCTCGTTGGATAAAGAATATATCTATAATCTCAAGGGACTTCAATACGAAAGCGACTACATCGCTTATCCCTGTTATTCTGACGAAGAAGATGGAGTAACCAAATGGATGGACAAAGGACTGCCTTTCTCATCGGGAAATCCTCTCTTTTCTGTCGTCTCGTTTACCCAAGACAAATGCGACTACAGTCACGTGTCTGCCTCAACGAGTCCGGATGGCAAGGATCACGATGCTTATATCTTTGAGTTCACAAGCTATACTACTTGCAGGGGATCTCGCACACACAATGTGTCAAAAATGGGTATCGAAGCTTCTTGGAAAGGCAAGAACGGTTCCCAGGGCACCACATCTCAGGAATGGCCTTACACAGTGAACGGCATTACATATGGAATCAAGGACGGTGATTATACCAACGGTTGGCGCATCACTTGCATCGACGACCCCCAGGTTGACTTAACTCTGACACCTTGGATGGATGTCGTCGATAAAGAGACTGGTGAAAAGACCCATATCAAGTTCACCCCTTACAAGATACAATTATCTTATTAGGAATCAAACTAAAGAAGCTAGCTGAACTAACTTTTCGCACGGATATGGAAATAAATATGATTATTTCTTTCCATATCTCTCACTTATTTTGTATCTTTGCCCGCAATAATTTGGAATTAGTATGCGCAAAGTAATAGGAATAGGGGAGACCATCTTCGATATTATCTTTAAGGACAATCAGCCGATAGGGGCCGTGCCTGGAGGGGGCGCTTTCAATGGTGTCATCTCCTTGGGGCGGTCGGGCGTGGAGTGCTCGTTCATCAGTGAGACAGGTAACGACAGGGTAGGCGAGAGCATCATCCGCTTCGCCCGCGAGAATGGGGTGAACGCGGATAACATCAATGTGTTCCCTGAGTCAAAATCGCCCATTTCACTGGCGTTTCTCGATGAGAACAACGATGCACAGTATCTGTTTTACAAGGATCATCCGCACGATCAGCTCGACTTTACCTACCCTGATGTGCAGCCCGATGATATCGTGATGTTCAGTTCGTTCTATGCGGTGAACCCGGTCATCCGCACGCAGGTTTACGGCTTCCTCAACTATGCCCGTCAACATGGGGCTATCCTCTATTACGATGTGAACCTCCGTCCTTCGCATCAGCATGAGGTGATGAAGCTAAAGCCGAACTTCCTGGAGAATCTCGAGCTGGCTGATATCGTGCGTGGCTCGAAGGAGGACTTCCAGGTACTGTTCAAGAAGGATGATCCCGATAAGGTGTTTAATGCAGAGGTTTCTTTCTACTGCAAGAACTTTGTCTATACTCAGGGGGCTGATCCTGTGGTGCTGCGTACAAAGACGGTAAAGAAAGAGTATCCCGTAGAGACAACCGAAACGGTCAGCACCATCGGAGCAGGCGATAACTTCAATGCAGGACTGGTGTATGGAATGATGAAATACGATATTACCCGTGACACCATCGAGCAGGGACTGACGGAAGAGCAATGGGACCAGATTATCCAGTGCGCACAGGCATTCTCGGCCAACTGCTGCCAGAGTATCCATAACTCGGTGAGCGTGGACTTCGGAACAAAAATGGCCAAAGAATTAAAGACCAAAGAACCAATGGACTAAGGTTAAAGACCAAGGAACCAAAGGACTAAGGTTAAAGACCAAGGACCCAAAGGTAATCATAAAGTTCAAAGTTCAAAGATCAAAGTTCAAAGTTATATGATAGAGATTACAAACAAGATTTACTACGTGGGCGTGAACGACCGTAACAAGAACCTTTTCGAGGGTTTGTGGCCGTTGCCCAATGGGGTGAGCTATAACTCGTATCTGATTGATGACGAGAAGGTGTGTCTGATTGATACGGTGGAGGTGGATTTCTTCGTGCCCTACCTGAAGAATATTCAGGAGGTGATAGGCGACCGCCCCATCGACTATCTGGTGATCAATCACATGGAGCCTGACCATAGCGGAAGCATTGCCTTGATCAAGAAGTATTATCCGGAGATCCAGATCATCGGAAACAAGAAAACGTTCCAGATGATGGAGGGCTTCTATGGCATTGGTGAAGGTACGCTGGAGGTCAAAAACGGCGATTCCATCGAGCTTGGCAATCACACGCTGAACTTCGTGCTGACGCCGATGGTACACTGGCCCGAGACGATGGTAACCCTCGACACCTCTTGTAACGTATTGTTCTCTGGCGACGCCTTCGGCTGCTTCGGCGCCTTGAACGGTGGTATCATCGACAGTGAGATCAACTGTGATACATTCTGGCTCGAAATGGTGCGTTACTACTCGAATATCGTGGGTAAGTATGGCACCCCGGTGCAGAACGCCCTGAAGAAGCTCGCAGGCATCAAGCTCGATTATATCTGCGCCACCCACGGTCCGGTATGGCACGAATATATCAATAAGGTGGTTGACATGTACGACAAGATGAGTCGTTACGAAACCGAACCGGGTTTGGTGATCTGTTACGGTACGATGTATGGTAATACGGAGCGTGCTGCAGAGGTGATTGCCCGTGCAGCCTCACAGGCAGGACTGAAGAACATCGTGATGTATAATGTCTCGAAGACACATCATTCGTATATCATCCGCGATGTGTTCCGTTATAAAGGACTGATTGTGGGTGCTCCTACCTATAACACCGGTCTTTACCACGAGATGGATGTATTGCTTTCCGAGCTGGCAGGTAAGGACATCAAGAACCACCTGATGGGTTGGTTCGGTTCCTTCGGCTGGGCTTCCAAGGCCGTGGCAGAGATCCAGAAGTGGAACGACGAGCGTTTACACTTTGAGGCAGTGGGTACACCGGTGGAAATCAAGCAGAGTCTTACCCCCGAAACCTTCGCTCAGTGTGAGGCCTTGGGTAAGGCAATGGCGGAAAAATTGAAGAATTGAAGGTTTGAAAAATTAAAGTTTTGAGTTATAATAAGGTGGCCAATTCTCCAAGGGAGTTGGCCACTTTTATATAGCTATCCCAATGCTTGCGGGTGACTCCCTTGGCTTCCAGGTCGTGCAGACAGGCGATGAGGGAATCCCAGAACCCTTTCATGTTATAGAGAATAACGGTCTTCTGGTGGTAACCGATAGTAGCCGATGAGGCCACCGAGAAGATTTCATCCAGCGTACCGATACCTCCTGGCAGGGCGATGAACACATCACTCTGTGCCATCATCAGCGCCTTACGGTCGTTCAGGTTGTCGCAAGGAATATGTACGTCGAGGTATTCACTCACATGTCCGTTCTCTTCCACTTTCGAAGGAACAACACCAATGATCTGTCCCCCCGCCTCATGTACCGATTTGGCGATACACTCCATCAATCCCAGGTCGGTGCCGCCAAACACCAGTGTATGACCTTCCTTGGCAAGCCATTCACCCAATTCCCTTGTCTTCGCGAAGAAATCACGGTCTAAATCGTGATTCGCTGAACAAAACACACAAACTTTCATTCCTTTATTCTTTATTTTCCAATCGGAGTCTTTCTTATTGCGGAAACTCATACACCAGATACTGCATGTTTGGCTCAATGGGATAGTTGGTAAGCTTCCCGGAACGTGTCACAAACGACAGGATACCGTTATACACCCCATTGCCAAAGGTATATTGTCCGCCATACACATTGATATAATGAATGCGTCGGGCATCATAGTCAAGCAGTCGTTCAATATCAATCACAGGCATTCCGTCTATCAGGACCATGGCAGGCCAAGCACTCACATAAGCATCCTGCGGTCGGCGTACCACCAGCTGCGACACCCCGTTGATCTTCGTTTTCCTTACGCAGTTCACATATTCCAGCAGCACCTCCCTGATGGTAAGGAACTGGCGGTATTCATCGAGGTTATACGCTGGATCGGGCTTCGTGCCGAACAACGAGTCATCATAATCCAAGGGCACGCCATCCTCAGCCGTATCATCAGCATAGTCACCTAACTGCAGCTCACGCTTCGCTGGAGCAATGGCAATCTGGTGGCGCTGCATGTCCAAAGAGCGTTCTTCCACCTCGTTGCGCTTGTAGTGGAAAACAAGATGAGGGAGATGCTTGGGCAGTAAGGTGGCAAACGGAGAAATCATCTCGATGGGCAGACTCGCGCCTGTGTACGAAGCAGCTGAGAGCACCAGCGGTTGCTTACCGTGTAAGCCATAGGTGTAGAACACCGCCAGCGAGTCGTTCACCATCTTCCCCTCAAAGTAATGGATCTGCTTACCAACGATGCTCAGTGAAGGACGGATCTGACTACCCCGGAAGGTCTGCCCACCATCGGCATTCTTCACTCGCGCCTTGATGATATGCCCCTCCGTTTCACGCACATCCACAGGCTTCACATCCACCAAGTCGGCAGCAGAGAAAACACTGCCTCTACCGATAGCAGGATAGCTCAGCGAATCAGGATGAGTAACACTAACCCATTCGATATCATCATCCTCACTCTTGTGAAGCGCATTCACAACAGCTACGAGCTGATGTGCCACTTGGGCATGATGACGCGTATATACCGACAGCACATAATACCCACTATGCAGGTCGGAAGGCAGCTCAATGATGCCCATTCCCTTTCCGTCGTTCAAACTCACCACCGTGCTGGCAGCCAAGCTGTACCTATCGCACAGCTCAGCATAGGCAATCAGCGCATCATCGGCGGTGATGCTCACTTTCATCGCCTCACCGGCAAGATACCAAGTGCGGTCGGTAGAAACACTTGCAGCAAAGGTACTCAATGAAAGCACCATCGCCATGGTCAACAGCAATATTCTCTTCTTCATCTCAATAGCTTACATTTTCTTTTAGCCACCAGAAATCAGGCACCTCGATATACGCCCCTTGATCTCTCACATCCAGTTGGTTCCTCGTTGCCCACGCCGTATGCAACAGATGATCGGCCGACTTCTCCGCATCCTCCCATTCACACAGGAAGAAGCCCTTTTCCACCATGGCGATGCATTCGTCCTCGGTGGGAGCATCCAACCAGATACGCGTATCAAAATGCGGCGGTCGTTTGATGGTGAAATCGGGAGCATCCAGGAAGAACCTGTATTTACTGGTGTTCAACGAGCATCCCACGAATCCTATCACATGCTTCGACGAGGTGAGGCAATGGATATTGGTAGGCAGCGCCGACGGCTGCGGTGTAAACAGTCCGCCCATCTCCGAACCCGCCTGTCGCCTTGCCAGCTCATACTCATACTCAGCCTTCGAGATAGCCCGCTGATGAACCAGTCCGCTGTATCTGTAAAAGACCCGTTCATCACTGCGGTCTATATCATACAGCTTCATCTTCTCGATGCGCTCACCCTCATAGCTCGAGCTCGCCCCCACCATAATGGACGTACCCGTTGCGTCCTTCCATCCATGCGAAGGAAACTGGTTACTCTTCATGACAGCCGTCCTTAGCTCAACGTCGTAATAGACCGCGGTCTTGTATTCAGGATGCACCTCCCACGTCTCATCGTATTTCCACGAATAGTAGTTCGCATGGTCCGGTTCAAAAGGCGCTGCGGGGGTCACAAGAATGTCTATGGCACTCTCAGGAGTATTCTGCACCCCGCTCACCTCGGCAATCTTCTCGGTGGGCAGCGGTTTCTGCGGTTCCGATTCATACACCTCGCCATCCGTCTCTATATGCAGGTAATACTCCACCTCAGGATTCAGTTCACCTACCTTGCAGGAATAACCGTCACCTTTCGGATATGCCTGGTATTCCGTTCCGTCGGTTCCACGAACAGAAACCCTGGCATTGTATTCTATCACCATTCCGTGGGTATTCATCACCGGCTGAGTGCGCGACAAGATGAACTTGTTCTCTTGCGCAGAACATATCGTGCCCTCCACCACCAGCAAGTCGGTATCCGAGGATGGTATATCCGCCTCAAACTCCTCCACGCAGCCCGAAAGGACCCAAGCGCCCATCAGGAGGCAAAGCACATCATATAGCGATTGTTTCAGTTTCTTCATATCTAATTGAATCTTATATTGATGGAGACATAAGGAATGGCCGTACCGAATACAGAGAGCTTATACCCCTGTATATCCGTTCCCTCAGTAACATAATAGATATTATACGCATTCTTGCGGGCCAGCGCATTATACACGCCGAACGAGAACGACGTATGCAGGAAGCTTGTCAGCTTGTGCGTCGGCTCTATATTGAACGCAAGGTCCAGTCGCATATAGTCGGGAATACGATAGTTGTTGCGGTCGGTATAGTAGGGCATGTATTTCTTGTTGTACGAGTCGAAGTATTGTCCCGCCGGTACTGTTGTCGGCCTACCCGTGGCATAATTGAAGTTACTCGATAAACTATACCTTTCGGTAAACTTCAGGTTCAGCACCGCCTTCACCTCATGCGGACGGTCGTATTCTGCAGGATACCACTCACCGTGGTTCAGCGGCATGGCCACCCGCTTGTCGTCCTGGCGCAGCAGCGAGCGCGAGTAGGTATAGTTAATCCATCCGTTCAGCTTTCCTATCGGTTTCTTCGCCTGCAGCTCAATACCATAGGCTTTACCCTTGGTCGAGATCACATCCGTCTCCAGGTGATGGTTCATCAGCAGCACCGCCGAACTGCGGTAATTGAGGTAGTCGTTGATATGCTTGTAGTAGGCCTCTACCGAGAACTCATACTTCTTGTCATACGTCTCATGATAGATGCCTGCAGCCACCTGCCAGCCATTCTGCGGCTTGATGTTATAGTCAGACAGCTTCCAGATATCCGTAGGCGACATGATCGAAGTGTTCGACACCTTATGGATATACTGATGCATGGTATTGAATCCCGCCTTCAGCGAAAGGTTCTCCTGCAAGGTATAGCGAGTCGATACGCGCAGCTCTGGCGCATGGTAGGTCTTGATGATTCCTGTTTCACTACGTGTTTCCAACAGCGTTGCCTCCGAAGGGAGTTCCCCTTTATAATAATGATTCACGTCGCGCGGACCCAAGGCATTGAACATCGTATAGCGCAATCCGCCCGTAACCGAAAGCTTTTCGGTGAGCGCTCGCTCATAGTCGATATAGACAGCACTCTCCATGGCCTTTTCCTTCTGTAGCTGATCGATCTTGATGCGCGATGCCTCGCCTAACGGCTCATACCTGCCGCCCTGCACTTGGTAATGCTGCACCGAAAGACCGTAGTTAAAAACATCTGTTTCCGACAGGCGCTGACGGAGATGCAGCTTACCCCACAGCTGGTCAATACCGAAACTCAGTCGGGCGGCCATGGAAGGCGTCGCCTTATCCTCGTTGAAATAGTCGTAATGGTCGAGACCTGCTGAGGCTGTAACGGTCATCTGTTCATTCAGAATCGAGCGCCACTCTGCAGAGAAATTGCGGTTCTGGTAGCCATAGTTGTCCTCCGAGCTGAACGAGAACCTATCCTTACTCCAATAGCCATACACCTTCAGGCGATGTAAGCTGTTCAGTTTCCACGTCAGCGCGCCCCCAAGGTCGTAGAAGTTAGCCGTACCGTTCTTGTAGCCGCTGCTCTCAGGCAGCTTCTTCAGCATCCAGTCGCTATAGGTGGTTCTACCGTTTAGCAGCAGCGACACATGATCCTTCACAATCGGAATCTCGACATTCACCTTACTGGTAAGCGCTCCGATACTGGCCGAACCGGTAAGCTTCTCCATGTTCGCCTCCTTCGAGGTAACCTTCAGTACGCTACTGATTCTACCGCCATACTCCACGGGGATGCTCGATTTGAACAGCTCCACATCATCCACCGCGTCCGAGTTGAACGAGGTGAACAAGCCGAACAGGTGCGACGGGTTATATACCGTTCCGCCATTGAAGAGAATCAGGTTCTGATCGGTGGCACCCCCTCGCACATTATATCCGCTGGAAGCTTCGCCCACGCTGGTCACACCTGGTAGCGTGAGCACGATCTTCATGATGTCCGACTCGCCAAAGGCCGATGGGATGTTCTTCAGTAGTACGGGTTTGAACTTCTCCGATCCCATCATCATATTATTCACCGCCGAGGGTCGGCCGCCCACCACCACAATCTCGTCCAGCTCCTGGTCATCCGAAAGACTCACCTTCGCCTTCTTCACGCCTGGCACGATATACGTCTTGGTCTTGGTGGAAGCCACTGCCGCGGCCACCGAGTCGTTGTCAAGGACGGGGATGCCTGATAGAAGACCCTCCTCCAGCCCCTCCCTTTGAGGGAGGGGAGTGGTTACCAATACCGCCTGTTCCTTTTTAGCAAGCTCGTCTTGAGAGTATCTGCTCCCCTCCTTGTGAGGGAGGGGTAAGGGGGTGGGTCTGCCCTTGAGGTTCTCCACCACCCTCATCAAACTATACTCCCGCATATTCTTTGTGAACGAGAGCTGCTGTTGTCTGGTAAACTGCTTGATCTCCTTTTTCTGTTCAGGGAAGATCTTGGCAATGTTCGATGCGCTCTTCACGTGATACACCCTATCGTCGGGAGTAACAATCGTGAAATGCTCTTTGATAGCGAGATTTTTCTGGTATTTCCTTGCTTCGTTAGCGTTTTCACCGCTTACCACCTTCCACACGCTGTGATAGAGTCGTGTGCCATTAGCACTTCCGTCCGAAAGCAGCGCCGCAAAGCGCGAGTCATCCTCCGGATCATGCACAAATCGCTGCCCATCCATCTCAAACCAGTCGATATGTTCCTGTTCAGGAATACAAAACACATTCCCTATGGGAGAAAGAATCACCACCCGCTGTTCCAACTGGTCAAAACGTAGTTTCACATGATTGTAAACCACACCATGGTAACTGATGCGACCCTCATACAAGTCTGTTGTGCCTTTGTAATAGGGGATGTCGCGCCAAGCTGATAACAGATACTGTGGTTCAACCTCACCTATATACAGTCGGGCAAAATCGGAAGCAGAGGAGAAATACTCCTGCGCTTTCACATTTTGTACGACCATCATGATACAGGCAAATACAAAAAAATACTTTTTCACGTCTTTATATTTTCTCGCTAATAATCTTTTTTTATTACCATCCGTGGCTGGAGTGCAAATTTACTCCTTTTTCTTTATATAATAAAGCGACAATCAAAATCTTGCACGGAAAAGAAAATATTTAACATTCTTTCACTTATGTCTGCTGTAAATAATAGTTTTTTCCTTCAACACCCCAACATCTAACCCAAATCTCTTGAAACATCGATATACAGGGGGGTTGAGGTGGGTTAGATGTTGCTCAAACATCTAACCCACATATCCCGTACATCTAACCCAGATACTCTCTCTTCAATTCGGAGGAGGGAAACTCGACGGGATAGGAAGGTTAGATGAGGGTTAGATGTAGGTTAGATGTTCAAGCAACATCTAACCCTTGTCAAACCCTTTGTGGCAGGGCATTTCAGGCATATTGGGTTAGATGTTGGCACAAAATGACAATAAGTGATAAGTAATAGGTAACAAGTAATAAGTATGATTTGAGTTAAAATACAGGACTGTATATTCATACTCTTATTTGTATGAATATTCCGGGTGCCTTAAACGCTGGGAGAGAGAACGTCAAACGCTGGGAGTGATCAAGGCATTTACTCCCTCAAACTGCCATACTTTCTAAATGGCCTATTTCTGGATGCATAAATATGCAAACCTAAGTCCCGTCACGCATCATCGCCGAAGATACTTTCACTTGACAATCAAAGAAAAAAAGCTTTTTTTCTTTGATTTGTGCTCGCTTATCCGAACTTTGGCTTCGCCGAAGATACTTCCGCTCGACAATAAAAATAAATTCATATTTATTTTGTTTTGTGCTCGCTTATCCGTATCTTTGCGGCATAGTATATAATTTGCACGTTAAACAACTAATCTTTTTTATTATGGTCGATTTCACATACTACACACCTACTGAGGTGGCATTCGGTAAGAATGCGGAGGAGCAGATAGCCCAACTGGTGAAGAAATATGGTGGCACGAAAGTGCTGGTGCATTATGGCGGTAAGAGCGCCGTGCGGTCGGGACTGATCGACAAGGTGTGCGGCCTGCTGCAGGCGGAGGGGATTCCCTTTGTGCAGTTAGGAGGCGTGGTGCCTAATCCCCGGGTGTCGCTGGTGCGCAAGGGTATAGAACTCTGCCGACAGGAGGGGGTTGATTTTATCCTGGCCGTGGGCGGCGGTAGCGTGATTGATTCGGCTAAGGCCATTGGCTACGGACTGCCGTACGAGGGGGATGTGTGGGATTTCTTCGAGGGAACAGCGGTGCCGAAGGCATGCTATCCGGTGGGTGCCGTGGTGACCATTCCCGCAGCAGGCAGTGAGATGAGCGACAGCTGTGTGATCAGCGACGATGAGAAGGGATTGAAACGGGGCGTGAACAATAATATAGTAAGGTGTAAGTTCGCCGTGATGAATCCTGAGCGTACCTATACCTTACCACCGTATCAGACTGCCTGCGGAGCGACCGACATCATGATGCACACCATGGAGCGCTATTTCTCGAAGGATGTGGACATGACACTGACGGATGAGATTGCCGAGGCGCTGATGCGCAATGTGAAGGATAGTGTATTCTATGTGCTGAAGAACCCGAACGACTACCGTCATCGTGCGCAGATTATGTGGGCAGGGAGTCTGTCGCACAATGATCTTACCGGCTGCGGCACCCGTCGCGACTTTGCCTCACACAAGCTGGAACATGAGATCAGTGCGTTGTTCGATGTGGCCCACGGTGCTGGCTTGGCTGCCATCTGGGGCTCATGGGCTCGTTATGTGATGAATGAGAATGTGTCGCGTTTCGTTCGCTTTGCGGTGAACGTGATGGGTGTGGCGAACGACTATACCGATGCTGAGGGAACGGCCCTGCGGGGTATAGAGGCCATGGAACGGTTCTATCGCGCCATAGGAATGCCTACCTGTCTTTCGGAACTGTTGGGCAGAACCCTCACTGATGCCGAACTCGACCAGCTGGCCAGTCAGTGCAGCAAGGGAGGAACCATAACCATTGGCGGCTTCAAGGTGCTCCAAGAAGCCGACATGCGGAAAGTGTATGCTTTAGCGAATTATTGAGCTGGCACGATGACTGTTTCCTGTCCGCGGGGAGCAGGCTTCTCCTCGGGCTGAGGAGCAGGCGCCGGCTTAGGTTCTGCAGCAGGCTTGGGAGTATTGTCCTCTGGTTGGACAATATCGCCCACCTCGGGCAGATCCTCCATAGGAATGGCTTGCTGCTGCTTTACAGGTGCTGCACTTCGTCGTACCGAGTCCTTCTTCACAGGTGCAGCCTTTGCTGGCGGTGGGGTGAAGGGCAGCAGGTTCATGCTCGAGGTGTTCAGCTTATATGTGGCTGTCGCCACCTCTTCGTCGTCATCTTCCTTCTTGTCGGTTACTGCCGTGATGATGATAAACTGCTCATCGTCTGACAGCTGTGCACTCAGGATACCTTGCACATCATCCTTTTCATTATAATATACGCGTGCCTCCTTGTTGATCTCGTAAGGAATCACCTCCTCGAGCATCTTCGACTTGGCATTGAAACGCATCAAACGACCGCTGTTCAGGTAGAATAAAGAGTGGCGGTTATCGGTGAAGCGTGCCACAATCTGCGAGCCTTCAGGGATGACCTGCGCAAAGCTGTCGAGCGCTTCAGTAACGCCTAAGTTCTTTCCTCCAAACGCCCCACCTCTTCCCGAGCAGCTACATCCGGAGATGAAGCCCAGGATGAATATCACCACTGCTGCGGCTGCAGCAATTAAATGCTTCTTGTTAACCTGCTTCAGCAATTCCTGAAGCTTTTTGATATACTCTTTCATCTTCCCTTTTAAACGGTTAAGTAATCAGTCGGTAATGATTTCCGGGGACAAAGATACGAATAAGCGAGCATAAAACCAAAGGAAAAATGGGGTTTTTTCTTTGGTTTTGTCGAGTGGGAGTATCTTCGGCGAAGCCAAAGTTCAAATTAGCAAGAACAAAACAAAGAAAAAAAGCGTAAAAAAAAGCATACTGCGGTGCCTTTTGACGGTATTTGTTTTGTTTTGCACGCATCTTTTTGTAATTTTGCACCATGTAAATAGATGTTACACGAAACCAAAATTTGCAATAAGCGATGAGAAGAATCAGTATTTTATTAACGGCAATGACTATATCCGCGAGTATGAATGCCCAGAAGATTACGTACCCGAAAACCATGAAAGACGGTACGGTAGATGACTATTTCGGTGTGAAGGTGGCCGATCCGTACCGATGGCTGGAAAACGACACCAGTGCGGAGACGGCTGCATGGGTGGAGGCAGAGAACAAGGTTACTTCCGCCTACCTGAACAAGATTCCCCAGCGTGTCAAGTTGAAGGAAAGACTGAAGGCTGCGGCTAACTATGAGAAGATCAGTGCGCCATCGGAGCATAAGGGGAAGTGGTATTTCTCCAAGAATGACGGCTTACAGAACCAAAGTGTGATCTATGTCATGGACGAGCTGGGCGGTACTCCCAGGGTGTTCCTGGATCCCAACAAGCTCAGCAGCGACGGAACCGTGGCACTGAAGGGAGTGTATTTCTCAAATAACGGCAAATATGCTGCTTACGCCATCTCACGCAGCGGCAGCGACTGGCAGGAGTTCTTTGTCTTGGATGCCAAGACAGGGGAGCTGTTGCCCGACCATATTGAATGGGCGAAGTTCTCAGGGGCTGCATGGCAGGGTGACGGATTCTACTATAGTGCCTATGATGCTCCTACCCAAGGAAAGGAGTTCTCCAACGTCAACGAGGCGCAGAAGATCTACTATCACAAGATGGGCACCCCACAGAGCGAGGATGTGCTGTTCTACCAGAATCCCGTCTTTCCTAAACAGTTCTACAGCGTGAGCGTCAACCGCGAAGAGACCGTGATGTTCCTCTATGAGAGTGGGGCAGGAGCAGGTAATAACCTGTATGTTCGCGACCTCCGCATTCCTAACTCCCAGTTCATCCAGATGACCTCAAATATGGATTACCAGTATTCACCGATAGATGTTATCGATAATAAGATTTACCTGCACACCAATTACGGAGCACCGAAAAACCGTATCATGGTGGCAGAGATAGGTAATCCGGGACTGAACGACTGGAAAGAGCTGGTGCCTGAGCAGGAGAATGTGCTGGAAGATGTTACTATGGTAAACGGGAAAATGGTGCTCACCTACAGTATGGATGCTTCCAACCATGCCTTTGTTTACAACCTCGACGGTAAGCGGCTCCATGAGATCACGCTCCCTTCGGTAGGTAGTGTGGGCTTCAGCGGCAGAAAAGAGCTGAAGGAGTGTTTCTATACCTTTACCTCTTTCACGGTTCCTGGAACAATCTATCAGTATGATATAGACAAGAACGAGAGTACGTTGTACAAGGCCCCGAAGGTGAACTTCAACCTGGATGCTTACGAGAGTCATCAGTTGTTCTTCAAGAGTAAGGACGGCACGCGCATCCCGATGTTCCTGACCTATAAGAAAGGACTGAAACGCAACGGTAAGAACCCCGTGTATCTCTATGGCTATGGGGGCTTTAATATCTCCTTGCCGCCCAGCTTCTCATCCATGCGCATCCCCTTCCTGGAGAACGGAGGTATCTATGTACAGGTAAACCTGCGTGGTGGAAGTGAATATGGTGAGGAGTGGCATCTGGCAGGAACGAAGATGCAGAAACAGAACGTTTTCGACGATTTCATCGGTGCTGCCGAATACCTCATTGCCGAGAAATACACTTCAAAAGAGAAGATCGCCATCGTGGGTGGTTCCAATGGCGGACTGCTTGTGGGTGCTTGTATGACACAACGGCCCGATCTCTTCCGTGTAGCCATTCCGCAAGTGGGTGTTATGGATATGCTCCGCTATCATAAGTTCACCATTGGCTGGAACTGGGCAAGTGATTATGGCACTTCGGAAGATTCCCGTGAGATGTTCGAGTACCTGCGGGCCTACTCGCCATTGCATAACCTGAAACCAGGCACTGCCTATCCTGCCACGTTGGTTACCACGGCTGATCATGACGATCGTGTTGTACCTGCCCACTCGTTCAAGTTCGCTGCCACCCTACAGGAGTGTCATCAAGGCAACAACCCGGTGTTGATACGCATCGACAGTAAGGCTGGTCATGGCGGTGGAAAGCCGATGAGCAAGGTGATAGAGGAGCAGGCCGACATCTACGGCTTTATCATGTACCACTTGGGAATGAAGTGTAAATAGACCGTCATCTGATGACCACCCAGGAGTTTATCCATAAGTACCGTGAGGAGGATGTGCGAAAGCTGGCGCTGCAAGGGGCCCGCTTTCCGCAGGTCGACTTACCTTATGCGCTCGACCAGATTGCGGGGTGGCAGACGGCAAGGAAGAAGATTCCTTCATGGGCTGCCATTGAGGGGATGATCTACCCGCCCCGTCTGTCGATGGAGCAGTGCTCGAGTGAGCAGACGGCCAGGTATAAAGCTGCGCTGGTGCAGCGGTTGCTGAAAGGGAATAAAGGCGGTAACATGGTTGACCTGACGGGTGGCTTCGGGGTTGACTTCTCGTTCCTCTCGCCTCTCTTCGATGAGGCTGTGTATGTGGAGCAGCAGGATCATTTATGCAAGATTGCACAGGAGAATATTGTCAGGTTAGGGCTTGGACAGTCGGAAGTGGTTCATGACGACGGTGTGGCCTATCTGCAACGCATGGAACAGTCGGATTTGATCTACTTGGATCCTGCAAGAAGGGATGCCCATGGGGCGCGTACCTATGATATAACCGACTGTACGCCGAATCTCCTGGAGATCAAGGAGGAACTGTTGCAAAAGGCGCGCTGGGTGGTGGTGAAGCTGTCGCCCATGCTCGACTGGCACAAGGCGGTGAATGATTTGCAGAAGGTTACTGAGGTACATGTTGTCTCTGTTGGGAACGAATGCAAGGAGCTGCTGCTGGTGATGGAAGGAAATGGTCATGAGCATCCTGATGACCGTCCGTTAACCATCTTCTGTGTAAACGATGAGCAAGTATTCACTTGCAGTATGGATGAGATGAACGAGGGTGTGCGCATAGCGGAACGGATAGAGCAGGGGATGTTTCTCTATGAGCCGAACGCCTCAATGATGAAGGTAGGTTGCTTTGGCGCTTGTGCCGCCCGGTATGAGGTGCAGGCCATTGCAAGGAACAGTCATTTGTTTGTGAGCGATACCCTCATCGAACAATTCCCCGGCAGAATATTCCGCATCATGGCTGTTTCGGCTATGAATAAACGGGAACTGAAAACCGTTCTTCAGGACATCAAAAAGGCCAATGTGGCGGTCAGGAATTTCCCGCTCAAGGCAGATGAGTTACGTAAACGATTGAAGCTTGCCGATGGGGGCGATATTTATCTTTTCGGCACTACTACAGAGGAAGATAGACACTTGGTTTTGGTGACAAAAATGGCGGTGTGAGCGTTACCAAATGCTAAAAAACGTAAAAATTCGACTGATTTTTTGCACAAATGATAGTGTTGTGTGCAAACAAGGGTGCTTTTTTCGGTAAAATATTTGCATACATGAATAAAAATTTGTTCCTTTGCACCCGAATTTTCAAAGAAGAAAGATTTTATTAACAATTAAAAAAGTACAATTATGTCAGAAATTGAAAGCAAAGTAAAGGCTATTATCGTTGATAAACTTGGTGTTGATGAGGCAGAGGTAAAGCCGGAGGCAAGTTTCACTAACGATCTGGGCGCAGATTCTTTGGATACCGTTGAGCTGATCATGGAGTTTGAGAAGGAGTTCAACATTTCCATCCCCGACGATAAAGCTGAGACCATCGGTACTGTTGGCGACGCCATCAAGTATATCGAGGAGGCCGCAAAATAAAGTAAAAAGTAAAAGTGAAGAGTGAAGAATTTGCTGAATCCGTATGTTTTCACTTAGGTGAGCGGTAGCAAATTTTTCACTTTTCACTTTTCACATACCCTTATTATTATGGAATTAAAAAGAGTAGTTGTAACAGGACTCGGTGCCGTTACACCTGTAGGTCATTCTCCCGAGGAGACTTGGAAGAACCTGTTGGCTGGTGTGAGCGGTGCTGCCCCTATTACGCAGTTCGATACCTCTTTGTGCAAGACACATTTTGCCTGTGAGGTAAAGGACCTGGATATCAACGAGTATATCGACCGCAAGGAAGCCCGCAAGCTCGACCGTTACACGCAGCTGGCCATGATCAGTGCCATTCAGGGTGTAAAGGACAGTGGCTTGGATCTGGAAACAGAGGATAAGAACCGTATCGGCGTGATCTATGGCGTAGGTATTGGTGGTATCCGCACATTCGAGGATGAAGTGGTATATTACGGTCAGCATATCGACCAAGGACCGAAATTCAGTCCGTTCTTCATTCCGAAGATGATCAGCGATATCGCTGCAGGACATATCAGTATTCATTTCGGCTTCCATGGTCCTAACTACACCACGACAAGTGCCTGTGCTTCATCCAGCAATGCGCTGGCCGATGCCTTCAACCAGATTCGTCTGGGTAAGGCTAACGTCATCGTGGCAGGTGGTGCAGAGAGTGCAATCTGTATGTGCGGTGTAGGTGGCTTCAATGCCATGAAAGCCCTGTCAACTCGTAATGACGAGCCCGAAAAGGCCAGTCGTCCCTTCAGCGCCAGTCGTGACGGCTTCGTCATGGCTGAGGGTGCCGGATGCTTGATTCTCGAAGAGCTGGAGCATGCCAAGGCCCGCGGTGCAAAGATCTATGCCGAGATGATCGGTGAGGGTATGAGCGCTGATGCTTATCATATCACCGCCTCTCATCCAGAAGGTCTGGGTGCCAAGCTCGTGATGAAGGCTGCCCTGGAGGATGCTCAGATGAAACCTGAGGATATCGACTATATCAATGTACATGGCACTTCCACCCATGTGGGTGATATCTCTGAGGCCAAGGCCATCAAAGAGGTATTCGGCGATGCTGCCTACAAGTTGAACATCTCTTCAACCAAGTCGATGACTGGTCATTTGCTGGGTGCAGCAGGTGCCGTGGAGGCAATGATTGCCGTTCTCAGTGTGCAGAACGACATCGTTCCACCCACCATCAACCACGCTGATGACGATCAGGACGAGGAGATCGACTATAACTTGAACTTCACCTTCAACAAGGCGCAGAAGCGCGAGGTGCGTGCCGCCATGAGCAATACGTTCGGTTTCGGCGGACATAATGCTTGCGTAATCTTCAAGAAATATGCAGATTAATGACTTGATAGATAGAATAAAGCTCCCTTTCCGCAAGGAGAAGGAGCTTTATTCGTCTTTATACGAAATCATCGGATTCTACCCCCGTAACATCTCTTACTACAAGCAGGCCTTGCTTCACAAAAGCATGGCCAAGCGTAACGAGAAGGGCAAGCCCATGAACAACGAACGGTTGGAGTTCCTGGGTGATGCTGTGCTCGATGCCGTGGTGGGTGATATTGTCTATCGCCATTTTGAAGGCAAGCGTGAGGGCTTCCTCACGAATACGCGCTCAAAGATCGTGCAGCGTGAAACGCTGGGACGGTTGGCTCAGGAGATGGGTATCATCAACTTGATTAAGTCCAATGGACACTCTTCCTCTCATAACAGTTATATGGGAGGAAATGCGTTCGAGGCCCTGGTGGGCGCCATCTATCTCGACAGGGGATATGGTGCCTGCATGCGGTTCATGGAGAAGCGTATCCTGAAGGAACTGCTGAACCTGGATAAGGTGGCCTACAAGGAGGTGAACTTCAAGTCGAAACTCATTGAATGGAGTCAGAAGAACCGCGTGAAGATCGACTTCAAGCTGGTGTCTGAGGAGAAGGATCAGAAGGGTAATTCGAAATTCATCTACCAGGTAGCTATCGAAGGTCTTGATGGCGAGAAGGGCGAGGGCTATAGCAAGAAGGAATCGCAGCAGATGGCCAGTAAGCTTACCTTACAGCGTCTGCGCAAGGAACCGCAGTTCATTGATGCAGTGTTTGCTGCCAAGGCTTCACGCACCAAGATGGAGGAGATGCCCACCACCGCTGTGCCTGAGACAAAAGAATCCGCACCTTTCACCTCAGAAGGAGAGAAGAAAGGTCAGGAAGTAGAACGCCTGGAGCGTTTCGATGGTTCTGATGAGGTAGTGTTTGCAGAGAACAAACAGGAAGAGAAGCCGAAGAAAGCGTCTAAGAAGGCACTTGCTGATGAGTTCGACCTCTCTGACATCTCCGCTGCGGCTCAGTCGCGCGAAGAGATCATCGCAGCCGCAGAAGCAGCCGCATTTGCGGAAGCATAGTTCTCCAATCCCTCTTTTAAGAACTTCAGATACTTGCTGATATCCTCGTCATATACAGCAGAACCCGTCAATGGATAACCATCCGGATTGACGGCCACATAGAACGGCTGCGCATTGGTACCGAACTTCGAGCGTTGCAGATAGCTCCACTTGTCACCAACGGTACGCAATGTGCGCTGTTGTCCATTCTCTTCTGTTACCTGTATATGTTCCGGTAACGGGGTCTTATCATCCACAAAGAGAGAGATCAGGATGTAGTCGTTGTTCAGCATACGGGCCACATCAGGATCTGTCCATACTGCCGCTTCCATCTTTCTGCAGTTCACACAGCCATAGCCCGTGAAATCAATCAGCACAGGCTTACCTTGTGCCTTGGCAGCAGCCATACCTTCCTCGTAGTTCAGATACTTTGCCCGTACCTCATGAGCCTGATAGAGATTGAAATCCTGTGTGCTCATAGGGGGTGCGAAGGCGCTGACCGCCTTACAGGGGGCGCCCCATAAGCCTGGTACCATATAGAGGGCGAAGGCCAACGAAACCAGTCCGAGCATGATACACACCACGGGCATGGGCTTGTTGATATCCCCTCCTTCCCAATCACTCTGGAACTTCAGCTTACCAATCAGGTAGAGTCCTAATGCACCAAAGATGACGATCCACAGACAAAGGAACACTTCCCTGTCAAGTAATCGCCATCCGTAGGCAAGATCAGCCACGGAGAAGAACTTCAGGGCGAAGGCCAGTTCGATGAAGCCCAATGTCACCTTGATGATATTCATCCAGCCGCCCGACTTCGGTGCTTTCTTCAGCCAAGTGGGGAAGAGGGCGAAAAGGGTGAAGGGTAATGCCAGAGCAAGGGCGAAGCCGAACATCCCGATGGCAGGACCGAGGATGTTACTGGCTGTGGTCAGCTCTACCAACAGGAAACCGATAATAGGCCCCGTACACGAGAAGCTCACCAAGACCAACGTAAAGGCCATGAGGAAGATGGAAAGGAGCCCGCTGGTACTGCTGGCCTTACTGTCCACCTTGTTCGTCCACGACGACGGGAGGGTAATCTCGAACCAGCCGAAGAAGCTTAGGGCGAACACGATAAGCAGCAGGCAGAAGAAGATGTTGAATACGGCATTCGTGGAGAGGGCATTCAACGCACTGGCGCCGAAGAGAGCCGTGATAGCCAGTCCTAAGGTTAGGTAGATCACTACGATGGAGATACCATAGGTAATAGCATCCTTGATCCCTTTCTTCTTATCATCCTTAGCCCTTTTCAGGAAGAAACTCACGGTCATGGGGATAATCGGCCACACACAGGGAGTGAACAAAGCAATCAAGCCACCGAGAAAGCCCATCAGGAAGATGTAGAGCCACGAACGACTTTGATGCTGATCACCGTTGAAGGCCTGCAGTTCTTTCACCACGGGTGTCCACAAACCCTTCACTGCGGCAGAATCAAGCAGTGCAGAGGCTGTGGTCAGCGTGTCGGCAGTCGTTGTCACGGAATCAGCAACAACACCTGTCAGCAATGTTTCTACAGGTGCTATTGGAACTTCTACTTCAGCGTCCTCTTTTTTTTTGTCCGACGGCTCAACAGCTTTTTCTTGAACACCCTCGCCTTGATAGTCGAACTCCACGTCAGTGGGTGGCAGACAGCTCTTGTCGTTGCAAGCCCCATACTCCAGGAAGCCCTTGATATGATAGGTCTTGCCCGTAATCTGATAGCGTTGCACGAAGGTAACCGACTGCTCGAAATAGCGCACGTTCATATCGAACATCTTGTCGTAGTTACTGATCTCCTTACCCTGCGCCTTCAACTTCCCCTGTTCCTTGGCACCCTCAGCCACCTCAGTGGTCAGCGAGGCTGTTATCGGTCCTCCGTCAGGCAGTCCGGTGGAATACACATGCCATCCAGGTGCCATCTTTCCGGTGAACACCACATCCACCTCGGTGGGCGACACCTGTTTCTGACTCACCGTGAACTGCACAGGGTTCTGTGCCAGCAAAGAAACCGCAACAACTGTCAGCAGTAACGACAGTAATGTTCGAATCGTTCTCATATTCTCTTGTTTATCGTATTAATCCTTTTACTTAACATTTATGTGTCATGATGTCGAGCACGAAACGGTCGGTCTCGTCCATTCCCTTACTGCCAATGGCTGTAAGGTTTCGGATACTGCGGTCCACATCATCCTCTATAATCCCTTCGGCCGAGGTGACATACTTATGTTGTATGGCCAGCATGGCACTCATCACCGCTGTTCCCACGCCGGTAGTCAGCTTCAGTGCGCACGAAGGTTTTGCCCCGTCGCAGATCATTCCCGTGAGGTTGGCAATCATGTTCTTCACCGAATAGCATATCTGCTCGAACGTTCCTCCCATCAAATAGGTAATGCCGCAACTACTGCCCGTACTGGCCACCACGCAGCCGCAGAGGGCGCTCAGCGAACCGAGGTTCTGCTTGATATAGATGGCCGTGAGGTTACTGATAATGAGGGCACGGATCAGTTCCTCCTCGGTATTATGGTTCTCTTCGGCAAACACCACCACGGGTAAGGTGGCGCAGATGCCTTGGTTACCGCTTCCGCTGTTGCTCATCACGGGAATCATTGCACCTGCCATACGGGCGTCACAGGCACAGCTGGTAACGCTGAGCACCTTCGAGAAGATGCTGTTTCCCATGATGCCACGTCCTAAGGGCGAACACATGGTCTTACCCAACTGATGACCGTAGTTGTCACGCAGTCCGCTGGCGGCAGCCTCCTCATTCAGTCGTTTCGCCTCCAGGATGAAACGCAGTTCTTCCACATCGGTCTCGGTGGCAAACTCATAAACCTTGCTCAGTGTCAATACAGGCTCTTGTTCTTCTACGGCATGTCCCACCGTGGCGTCACCAGAGGTTAGTGCAACGTTGGAAGTTGTCTCTTCACCCTTTATCTCTTGTCCGTCCTTGGTCAGATAGACAAAGTTTGTATGATGTGTCTTGATGCGTGCCTCCGCCTTATGACCGTCGGCCATGCATACCACGTTGATGAAGAGTTTGTCGGGGTCTTCCTCCTCCAGCTTGATGTCTATCCTGTTCTCATCGATAAAGCGTTTCCCCTCTTCCACGGCCTCCTTGTTACAGTCGTGCAGCACTTCCAGCTCCAGTTCCGACCTGCCGATAAGCGCACCCAAGGCAATGGCAATGGGCAGTCCGATCATTCCCGTTCCCGGGATGCCCACCCCCATGGCGTTCTTCAGGATATTGGCACTGAGTCGCAAATCAATCTGCTCGGGTTTCCTACCAAGTATCTCTGTTGCCTTGGCCACACACAAGGCCACTGCCATCGGTTCCGTACAACCTATGGCGGGAATCACCTCTTGGTGAATCAATGCTATAATTGCATTCTTCTCTTCTGTAGATAGCATATCAAAAGGTATTATTCATTGCAATTTCCGCATCGACAATAAAGATATCACCATCTTTATCTCTCAGAACGTTCCTTGGAACAAGATCCCATACAACATAATCACTATTTGCATAACGACCTTCTTCATTCTGCTTAACAAACCCTAAGGCTGCCATATAGGTTTCAATCTCTATGACTGTTGCAGGAACTGCATCTTTCACCAGTTGTTGCTTCAAAATGGGCATAATTGAACGTCCGTCAAACCCTGTGAAAGCATATAAATTGTAAGCTGTATCGTAAAATAGATTATTATGCCAAGTTACCCTTTCAAGCAAACGTAAAAGACTGCCTGTATTTAACAGGTTGTTTACTTTGTAGATAATGTCATTCGAAACGTAAGTGTCGTTTTCATTACCACTTGGTCCGGGAACTCCTAAATCGAAAACAGCACTCATTGGGAGCCACATGCCATTCTCCTTAGCATATTGCTCTGCCACACGCTGTTCAATCTCGAAACGGTTTACATTGTCTTGGCCATCTCGAAGTTGCGCTTCATATAGTTGGCAGCGTCGATGGAGTTCATCGGCGACTTCATGGATTCTGCTATTTTCCGCAGTTTCCTCTCCACTGCCTCTTTGTGAAACTGATTCAAATATGTCATCTTTCATTCTATTTTTCTGCAAATATACACATTCTTTTTAATATTCCGCTATTATTTGAAAAAAAGATTCGTCTGAATAGAATTCTCTATAGGGTCCATATTGCTACACAACCTGGATTCTTGTAATAATACAATCAAGTGAGCACAAAAGTTGATTTTTTCTTTTTCTTTTACAGAAATAATTGTATATTTGCAGACAGAAAGCCAAAAGAATATTCACTAATTAAAATAAGCAATATGAGAAGAATACTTTTATCAATCTTCGTACTGACCCTTTGCTTGGGCGTAAAGGCACAGGAAACCATTCAGTTACCACAACCGGAAATCGGTAAGCTGGGAATGTCATTGGGTAAAATCCTTCAGGAGCGTCGTTCTGTACGCGAGTATCAAGATAAGCAGGTTGACCAGCAGACACTGTCAACATTGCTCTGGGCTGCCTGTGGCATCAGCGATCCCGCATCAGGGAAGATTACTGCCCCTTCAGCCGTGAACATGCAGGACATCAAGGTCTATGTATGTACCAAGAAGGATGTCAGACTCTTCAATCCTAAAGACAACAGCCTCACCCTCGTGCTGAATGAAGACATCAGACAAGATCTTGCAGCCGGTCAGAATTTCATGCTAGATGCTCCCGTCGCCTTGCTGTTGGTGAGCGATCAGAGTAACCGTCGCAGAAACGACCAGTATGGCGCTATGGATGCAGGCTACGTGTCTCAGAACATCTATCTGGCCTGTCAAGCTCTCGGTCTGAGTACAGTGGCTCGCGCCATGATGAACAAAGATGCCGTCCGCACCAAACTGAATCTTGCTGAGGGGGTCATCGTGGAGCTGAACCATCCCATCGGTTACAAGAAGTAAGAAGAGCTGAATGAAACGATACATCATACTTGCCGTTATTGCTATTCTTCTATTAGCATGCTTTGCTGGCGTAGGCTTGATTCTCCTGTTACTCGTTTTTCCTTTCGCATATTATACCATTAAGTTTATGGAAAAGAGAGAACCGCCAAAGGTGATATATGCTAACACAGAGGAAGTGGAATTGAAATACGGAGAACCTGACGACGTAGTGGTGCTGGATGCTTCCAGAGCCAACGAATTGTCAGCCCTCATCCTATTCTATACGGCTCAGGATGTGATGATCGTGGCAGGCGAGGAACTAAAGATCAGCGACATGACCGGTGTGATGCCGAAGAACATGGCCACACCTTATACCATCGACGAATGGGCCGTCATCATCAACACCAAGAACCCACAGCATCCCAACATACACCTACGAGTGGGCTACGATGCTGGATTGGCAAGGGAAATAGCGGAACAGATCTATGCGCACAAATCATAGTTGCTGCGGATGAACCATCCCAGTGGTTACAAGAAGACCCCATCCAGCCGAATAGCAAATTCAAGCAAAATGTTAGGTCTTATGTTAGGTGTTATGTTAGGTTTTTGTTAGGTCTTATGTTAGGTGTTTTAGCACCCTTTTTATCTCTAACTTGCTTATAATAAAGCAATTAACATTTACCAATGTTAGGTCTTGAAGAAAAAGAGAAAATTCTATAAAAATAAGGAGCGGCATCTGCGTGTGATGCTACCCCTTATTGTATGCGTATATAAATGTTTAATGATTAATATTTAATGTTTAATGTACAACGGCTCTGCCGTTGTGAATATAAATTCCCTTCTTCGTAGGCACCCCATTCAGCTTCCTTCCATCAATCGTGTACCACGCATTACTTTGAACTTTGAGCTTTGAGCTTTGAACTTTATCTTGAGGCATAGCCACGCCTGTGGTGATACCCGAGGGTTCCTTATAAGTGAAGTAGCCCGAGCCGCCTTCACCATCAATGTGAGCATAGGTCTTGTCTGTGGGATTGGAGGCAAGGTATGTCGTGCCCTGACCACCCTTCAGACTGGTGCAGTTTTGGAACATTGAACTGGAACTCGTCACTTTTGTTGTGTTCCAGTCATCATCCACATAGATGGTTACCAGATTACTGCAGTCTCTGAACATAATACTCATACTGGTTACATTGGACGTGTTGAAACTACTCAGGTCGAGACTTGTTAATTTAGTACAATAATCAAACATACCGGCCATATCAGTTACCTTGGCCGTGTTGAAGTGGCTCAGGTTAAGGCTCGTCAGTTTACAGCCATTGAACATAGAAGACATGTTGGTCACCTCACTGGTGTTCAAATAGCCCATACCCTCGATGGTTTGAAGATAAGACATGCCCAAGAACCAAGAATAAGTGGACGTAGGACGGGTATTAGCAAACGTGGGGTCAAAGACCACTTTGGTTACATCTAAATAATGAAAATCAGTGAACCAACCAGGCGAAGTATTGTCCGTGTTCAGGTCGTAGGTCACTGTGTGACTGTCGCGCTGACTGTCGTAGTAGAACGTGAGCGTTCCATTTTTATAGACGGCATAAGCCTCGGAACCTTTGGTGAAGTAACCCCGTTTGCCGGCTTCACCATCGATGCGGGCATAGGTCTTGTCTGTTGGGTAATCAATATACGTCGTGCCCTTGCCACCCACCAGATTGGTACAGTTTGAGAACATACCATATGAAATAGTCACGGCATCTGTGCTCCAACCACTACCCGCATAGATGGTTTGCAGGTTGGCGCATTCACCGAACATATCACTCATATCGGTCACATTGGACGTATTGAAACTACTCAGGTCAAGGCTCGTCAAGCTACTGCAGCCACTAAACATCAAGGTCATATCGGTCACATTGGACGTATTGAAACTACTCAGGTCAAGGCTTTCCAATTGTTCGCAATAACCGAACATGCAGGACATATCAATCACATTGGCGGTGCTGAAGTGGCTCAAATCAAGGCTCGTCAGTTTGCAGGCAGCAAACATATAAGACATATTGGTCACCTCACTGGTGTTCAAATAGCGAAGACCTTCGATGGTTTGAAGAGACCTCATGTCTATAAACCAATAGTAGGTGGTTGTCGGGCGGGCGTTAGCGAACGAGGGGTCAAAGACCACCTTGGTCACCTTGGTATTGGTGTCGTCATCAACCCAATCGGGAAGGTTATCGTCCACATTCAGGACATATATCGTGCCCTCGCGTGAGCGGCGCTGAGTGTCATAGTAGAATGTCAGCGTTGTGTTGGACGTGGTATAACATGCATAGGCCTCAGGCCCGTTGGGATCGGTAAAATAGCCCGGATTGCTTGAACCACCGTCGATGTGGGCATATTCCTTGTCTTTGTGGTAATAATTGTAGCCTGTGAGTTTACCCCCAATCAAATGGTCGCAATAATCGAACATCAGGTCAGAATTTGTTACAGCATCCGTGCTCCAAGCACTACCCACATAGATGGTTCTCAGGTCGTGGCATTGAGAGAACATCTTAGACATATTGGTCACCTTGGATGTATTGAAACTGCTCAGGTCAAGAGTAGTTAAGTCATTGCAGCGTAAGAACATCATAGACATATCAGTCACATTGGCGGTGTTGAAGCTGCTCAGGTCAAGGCTCGTTAATTCAGAACAACAATCAAACATGCCAAACATATCAGTTACCTTGGCCGTGTTGAAGTGGCTCAAGTCAATGCTCGTCAGGCGGTAGCAGAAATAAAACATTTTAGCCATAGTGGTCACCTTGGCCGTGTTGAAGTGGCTCAAGTCAAGGCTTGTCAGTTTGTCACAGTCTTCGAACATACTTGCCATATTGGTTACCTCACTGGTGTTCAAATTGTGAAGACCCTCGATGGTTTCAAGAGATCTCATGTTTTGAAACCAACTATAGGCAGATGTCGGGCGGGCATTAGCGAACGAGAGGTCAAAGGCAACCTTGGTCACATTGGCATTAGTATTATCAGTGACCCAACCGGGATCGTTGGTGCCTGTGTTCAGGTCGTAGGTCGTGCCCTCGCGGGAACTGCGCCGCGCGTCGTAGTAGAATGTCAGCGTTGTGTTCGACGATGTGTAGCAGGCATAGGCCTGACGCGTAGAAGCATCGGTGAAGTAGCCCGGGTCGCTCAGAGCATCGATGTGAGCATAACTAACTTCCACATGGTTGGAATTGTACTTCGTGCCCTTGCCGCCCACCAAACTGGTGCAGTTATTGAACATATTAGTGCCATATGTTCCGTCCCCTGTGCTCCAGCCACTACCTACATATATCGTTCGTAGATTTCTGCAGCCGTTGAACATGGAATTCATATTGGTCACCTTTGCGGTATTGAAGTTACCCAAGTCAAGAGCGGTTAAGCCGCTGCAGCCATAGAACATGTAACTCATATTGGTCACGTTGGACGTATTGAGGTTACTCAGGTCGAGGGTCTCCAAGCTGCTGCATTCGCTGAACATGTAGCTCATATTGGTCACCTTGGACGTATTGAAACTGCTCAGGTCGAGAGTGGTGAAGAAGGTGGAAGAGCAGTGTCTGAACATCCAAGCCATATTGGTGACCGCGCTGGTGTTCAGGTTGTTCATACCCTTGATGGTTCGAAGAAGCGCCATGTAGAAAAACCACTTGTATGTGGTCTGAGGACGGGCTTTTGCGAACGAGGGGGCAAAGACTACATTGGTTACATTGACATTAGTATTATCAGTCACCCAACCGGGATCGTTGGTGCCTGTGTTCAGGTCGTAGGTCGTACCCCTGTGGGAACTACGCAGGTTGTCACAGTAGAACGTAAGTGTCTTGTCTGACGGTGTATAGCAGGCATATGCCTGTTGGGCATTAGCGCCGAGGGCGCACATCAGGGTTATCAGCATGACAACCATTCTTTGAAGGATCGTGTTGGGTTTCATATTTGCAAAGTGTTTGATCGTTGGGACAACCCCTAAGGAGGGGAACTATATTGATTCTGTTGCAAAGATATAAAAATCAGTAGAAAAAACAAACAATAGGAAGGGTTTTCACTCATTTATTTTGTATTGTGATCACTTATTAGTAATTTTGCAGGGCAAAATTACAAGAGAATGGCAAATTTAAGATTTCAGGTAGTAGAGGAGGCTTTTTCGAAGAGGCCCCTTGATGTGGCAGCACCAGAGGAGCGCCCATCAGAGTACTTTGGCAAGTATGTTTTCAACCGCGCCAAGATGTACAAATACCTACAGCGTGATGTCTATGAGAAACTCATCGACGTGATTGATAATGGCGCACCGCTCGACAGAAGCATTGCCAATGCCGTGGCAAAGGGCATGAAGCAATGGGCTGAAGAGAATGGTGTGACACACTATACCCACTGGTTCCAGCCGCTTACGGAGGGAACAGCCGAGAAACATGATGCTTTCATTGAGCATGATGGTAAGGGTGGCATGATCGAGGAGTTCTCCGGAAAGCTGCTCGTGCAGCAGGAACCCGATGCTTCGTCTTTCCCCAGCGGTGGCATCAGGGCTACCTTCGAGGCTCGCGGTTACTCTGCTTGGGATCCCACATCGCCTGTATTCATCATCGACGATACGCTGTGTATCCCCACTATCTTCATCTCTTATACAGGTGAGGCGCTCGACTATAAGGCACCATTGAAGCGTGCGCTTCGTGCTGTAGGCGAGGCTGCCTTGGGTGTGATTCATTATTTCGACCCCACGGTGAAGAAGGTGATTTCGAACCTCGGATGGGAGCAGGAGTATTTCCTGGTGGATGAAGGACTTTATTCCGCCCGTCCTGATTTGATGCTTACCGGAAGGACCTTGATGGGTCATGATAGTGCCAAGAACCAGCAGATGGACGACCACTATTTCGGTACGATACCTGATCGTGTGCAGGCTTTCATGAAGGATCTGGAGATTCAGGCCTTAGAGTTGGCCATTCCCTGTAAGACCCGTCATAACGAGGTGGCTCCGAACCAGTTCGAGATTGCACCAATCTATGAGGAGACGAATCTCGCCGTTGACCACAACATGCTGCTGATGTCATTGATGAAGAAGGTGGCACGGAAACATGGGTTCCGCGTGTTGCTGCATGAGAAGCCTTTCGATGGCATCAATGGTTCGGGTAAGCATAACAACTGGAGTCTGAGTACCGACAATGGTATTCTATTGCATGCCCCGGGTAAGACACCCGAGCAGAACCTGCGTTTCGTGACCTTCATCGTGGAGACCTTGATGGGCGTTTATCGTCACAACGGACTCCTCAAGGCTTCCATCATGTCGGCTACCAATGCCCACCGATTAGGAGCCAATGAGGCACCTCCAGCCATCATCTCCTCATTCCTCGGCAAGCAGGTCAGTGAGTTGCTGGAGCATATTGAAAAGGCGGATAAGGACGACTTGTTCGTGGTGGCAGGTAAGAAGAAAATGGAACTCGATATTCCTGAGATTCCTGAGCTGCTCATCGACAATACCGACCGCAACCGCACTTCTCCCTTCGCCTTCACTGGTAACCGTTTCGAGTTCCGTGCCGTAGGTTCCGAGGCCAACTGCGCCAGTGCGATGATTGCCCTGAATGCTGCCGTGGCTGAGGCCTTGGTGGATTTCAAGAAACGCGTGGATGCACTCATTGCCAAAGGACAGGATAAGACAAGCGCCATCATCGATATCATCCGCGAGGATATCCGCACCATCAAACCCATTCATTTCGACGGTAACGGCTATAGCGACGAGTGGGTGGTTGAGGCTACCAAACGCGGTCTTGACGTGGAGAAGAGCTGTCCGGTGATCTTCGACCGCTATCTCGACAAGGAGAGCATCGATATGTTCGAGAGTCTGAACATCATGAACCGAAAGGAGCTAGAGGCTCGTAATGAGGTGAAGTGGGAGACTTACACGAAGAAGATACAGATCGAGGCCCGTGTGCTGGGCGACCTCACCATGAACCATATCATTCCTGTGGCTACGCATTATCAGACTCGTCTGGCAAAGAACGTGGGAAGTATGCGTGAGATATTCTCTCCCGAAGAGGCCGAGAAACTGTGTGCGCGGAACATCAAGATTATCAAGGAGATAGCAGAGCGTACACAAACCATCGAGACCATGGTAGAGGAGCTGGTGAATGCCAGGAAGATTGCCAACCGCATTGTGAATGAACGCGAGAAGGCCATTGCCTACCACGATACCGTGGAGCCTAAGATGGATGAGATACGTTACCACATCGACAAACTGGAGCTCACCGTGGCCGATGAACTCTGGACCTTGCCGAAATACCGCGAACTGTTGTTTATTAGATAGATAATTAGAAGCAAGAAGCAAGAGGCAAGAAGCAAGAGATATGTAATAAGATATAGGTGAATATATCCAATGCCTATATAATAATTCTATTCTCTTGCCTCTTGCCTCTTGCTTCTTGCCTCTTGCCTCTTGCTTCCTGCTTCTTGCTTCTTACTTCGTCCTCTTCTTTAACTTATCCACTGCATCTTCCAAGCTCTCGGTGGGCTTGATGATGTTGTAGCCTTTCCAGAAATCAGACTCTTCAAAGAACTGCGCCTGATCGTATAGAGACTCCCTTTCTCCGAAGGAGTCACGACGGGGAATGGGATGAACGTCCTGATCGGTACGGTCGGTAATCACCATCTCATTGATTGCCGTGAAGTTAGTGGCCAGCAGTCGTTTCTTCCAGTCGCAGTTGAAGCGGAACACCGAGCGCACATAACTGATGTGTGAAAGCTTACCGTCGTAGTTGTAGTTAACCAGGAAGGTGAGCTCCCTCGGACGGAAACGCACGCCTGCAGGTTTGTTCACCAGCATCACCCTCGTGGCCTTTTCACGGTCGCTCATATCCAGCGACAGCTCTATCCTGGTAAAAGCCAGCGTCTCCCAGTCAATATAGAAAGTCCCATGGAACAAGGCATAGTTTGCCACGGTCCGTGGCTTGATGCTGATGACATATTGCTGGCGGTCGGCTATCATAACCGGCTCCTCCATCTTCATCTCATACATATCCAGGTCCTCCTTGTTGAGCAGGAAGTCGAGGTTCTTCACCAAGTCGAGCATGACAGCCTGTACCGGACCACCGATTACCTTCACTGTCAGCGTATCACTCTTGCGGGGACTCACCAGTCGGCGCCCCTTGGTAATAGCTACCCGATCAGCCCCTGGTCCGTTGCGGTATGACGATTTGTACATATCCGTAACGGCTTCGGCGATGTAGATGTAGTTCTTCCGTTTCTGAGCCACCTCACGATAGAAACACTGGTAGAGAGAAGGCTCACGACTGTAGTTTTCGGGAATCCTGCTGATGGCTTCGTTCACAATATCCTCAGGATTGCCTGTGCGCACAATCACTTCATCCAGCATAATCGTGTTCGGTTTCAGTTTCACCTGCATGTTCGCGGTATTGTCATCTGTTACTAATACCTGCTGGGTATCATAGCCAATCAGTGAGAACGTCAGGGAACGGGGACGTTTCGGTGCCTTGATGATGAAACCACCATCGGTATTCGTTACCGTTCCATACCGCTTACCGGTAACCATTACCGTTGCATACTGCAGCGGCTTCCCTGTTGAGGCATCGCGCACCTCACCAGTAATCACATACGTTAGCTTGGCTGTGTCTTTCTCTTCTTCACGTACACCCAACATGGCAGTCGGATCTTCCTTGGGAGTCAGCATCGCCTGTCCCATGGCGGGAGAAATCCCTATGAATCCTAATATGATATATATCCAAAACCTCATACTCTTCCTCCTAATGAATTTGATAATGGTTAGTAATCTGCTACAAAGATACAAAAAAAAACTAATCAACACATGTTTTGTCAATGTTTTTGTAATTTTTATGTATAGAACGGGAATGAAGTAGCAAAAAAAGCGTATCTTTGTAGAGCAATATGGAAACAAACAGTTATATCAAACAGTTCCCTGACATCATGAAAGGGAAGAAGATAATGTATGTGCATGGTTTCGGCTCATCTGGTCAGACGGGCACGGTGAAACGCATTCAAGAGATGCTGCCCAACGCCACCGTAGTGGCCGAGGATATCCCTATACATCCTGCTGAAGGAATGGCCATGCTGAAGGCGATGACTGAAAGGGAGAAGCCCGATCTGATTATCGGTACATCAATGGGAGGCATGTACACAGAGATGCTCTATGGTTACGACCGTATCCTCATCAATCCGGCTTTCGAGATTGCCGATACTATGGGCGCTCACGGTATGACGGGTAAGCAGGTGTTCCAGAACCCGCGTAAGGATGGTATTCAGGAATTCATGGTTACGAAAGCCATCGTGAAGGAATACCATGAGATGCAGGAGCAGTGTTTCAAGTATCTTGAGCAACTTCCTGACGAGGAGCGAATGGCAGAACGTCATCATGTGTGGGCGCTCTTTGGCGATAAAGACGAACTGGTGGACACCTACGACCTCTATATGCATCACTACACGCAAGGCATCTCGTTCCATGGGGAGCACCGCACCAACGACAAGGTGTTCCACGACAGTGTGATGCCGCTGATACGCTGGATAGACGATAAGCAGGAAGGTAGGGAACGGCAGATCATCTACATCACCGTTGATACACTGCGTGACAACAGGGGCATGCAGCGCTCATCGGCCATGAAGGCCTTCCGCTTTCTCATTGAGACGTACCAGGTGTTCGTCGTGGCAGAGGCGCCCTGCCGTGATCTTTCCCCTATGCAGGATATCTGTCAGTGGGTGCAGGAAAACGTGAATGTTCCTGCCTACAAGCATCTGGTCTTTACCCACAGGAAGGATCTGCTCTATGGCGATTACCTCATTGACAACACCTCGAACAACCGGTCGGAGGATTTCCTGGGAACACGCATCGCCTTCGGCAGCGACACCTTCAAGACGTGGGAGGAGATCATCACGTTCTTTGAGAGAGTAGGAGGACAGTAATATCGAGGAAGGAGGAAGGACGAAGGAGGAAGGAGAATAGTACAGAGATACAGTATTCATATACAATCATATACAAACCACTTGTACATGAAACATTTCTCCTTCCTCCTTCCTCCTTCGTCCCTCCTCGAAAAAAAGTGTAAAAGAATGAACCACATGGAGAATGAGCCATACAGGATATCTGCCAACGATTTGTTTGCGCAGATCAAGGAGTTGTTGGCCCAAATCCCTCCTTACTCCTTGAAGCAAACCTCACTCCACACTCCACACTCCACACTCCTCGAAGTTCACCGTCTCCTCGTCCTTGCCTGCCATGAGGCGATACGCAACACCAACCAAGCCTACGGAAACCTGTTCTCGCAGGTGGATTACCTTTGTAAGAAACACCATGTACCCATCAGCGACAGAATTGCCATTCAGACCATGCGCCGTCATAGCAATCGCCATGAGCCCTTGTCGTATGACGACCTGATGTACGACATCCGTGCGCTCTGTCTCTTTATCTCTGCTGTCTTCCAGGTATCCATCCCTCACGAAATCGCTACTCGCATACCTGCCACGAACAGGATTCCTGATACGAAGAACGAGAAACGTTACGATTATCTTCGCTGTATTGTTCAGGAGTGGAACGAAGAGGTTATAACGGCCACCACCGGACAGGAAGAGACCACCGATGTGGTACTCATCGACTATACCGCTGAGCATCTGAACTACCTGAAGGATGTGCTGCAGGAAGGCATGCAGCTGAATCTGCTGGAGGTGAGGAAAGAAGAAGAGCGGTTGGTTCCTTCTCTTATCGTTGTCGAGCCCGACTTCCTCATCGATATCAGCAGCATTGCCCGTTGCTTCGAGAAATTCGGGCATCACCCGCTCATGTACACGCTGAACCGCATGGCGCCCTCGGCAGTCTCTCAGGCCATCCTTCTGGGCCACTTCGCCAGTAAGTCGCTCGACGATACCATCAACGATGAAGGCTGCAGCATGAACACCACCATTATGAAGTGCTTCAAGCAGAAAGCCTTGGATTTCTGCACCTGTCCCGACTTCAATTCCGAGCAGTTCCTGGAAGATGCCAAGCGGCAGACCGCCAATATCCAGGAGGCGGTGAAAACGCTCTTTGAGGAGAACAACAGGGATAAGGCCATCCTGGAACCTTCGTTTGTGTGCGAGCGATTGGGCATTACGGGACGTGTTGACCTGATGACCACCGACGGGAAGCTGCTGGTGGAGCAGAAATCGGGCAAGAACTTCTTCATTGAGACAGGACATCCCGACGAGCATGGCAGCATGATGCTGGAGCCCAACTATGTGCAGCTGTTGTTATATTTCGGTGTGTTACGCCAGAACTTCCATCTGGGTACCGACCAGACCGATATCCGGTTGCTTTATTCCAAATATCCTGCCCGTCATGGGTTGGTGGTGGTGAACTTCTTTCAGAAGCTGTTCCACGAGGCCATCCAGCTGCGCAACCTCATCGTGGCATGGGATTTATATATCGCCCGTTACGGCTTCGAGTCGGTCATTGATCTGATCCGTCCGGAAACGGTGAATGTCAAACAGCTCAACAACGAATTCTATAAACGTTGGAAACTGCCTACGTTGCAGCGTATCTGTGCCCCGCTTCATAGCTTGTCCCCTCTTGAACGAGCCTATTATTGCACCATGATGACCTTCGTATATCGTGAGCAGCGAGTCGGTAAGCTGGGTGCGCAGGAAGGCATCAGCAGGTGCGGAGCCGACCTCTGGAACATGCCGTTGCACGAGAAGAGGGAAGTGGGGGATATCTTCGTGGGTCTGCAGCTGCTGAAAAAGGAGAAGAGTGCTGAATACAATGGTTTCGACACGCTTACACTCAGTGTGCCTGATCAGGGTGATGACTTCCTTCCGAACTTCCGTCCTGGCGACATGGTTTACCTTTATGCCTATCCCGAGGGAACGGAGCCTGATGTGCGTAAAAGCATCCTGTTCAAGGGAACACTGCAGCATATCCAGAGCGATACTGTCACCGTAATCCTTGCCGACGGACAGCAGAACCCCGACATCTTCTCCTCCACACTATATGCCATTGAGCATGCTTCCTCGGATATGTCGGGTTCGGCCATCCGCTCCCTGCACACCTTTATCTCTGCCCCTCAGGAGCTTCGCGACTTGCTGTTGGGCCAGCGGGAGCCTCATACCGATACCACCCGCACCCTGACGCATTCTTATCATCCTCACTATGATGAGGTGTTGCTTCGTGCCAAGCAAGCTCAGGACTATTTCCTGATAACCGGTCCTCCAGGGACGGGTAAGACCAGTATGGCCCTTCGCTTTCTGGTGGAGGAGGAACTGACCGATCCGCGGGCTTCCATCCTTCTCATGGCCTATACCAACCGTGCCGTCGATGAAATCTGTTCGATGTTGGCCGACAGTCATCACGACTTCATCCGCATCGGCAGTGCGCATCGTTGCGACCCGCGGTTCCATGGCAATCTCATCGCCCATATCATTGAGCAGAACCCACGCTTGGACGCCATCAGCAGCCGAATCCTTCAAACACCCATCATCGTGGGAACAACGGCCACATTACTGGGTCATCCGGAAATCTTCAACCTGCGATCTTTCTCGCTGGCTGTCATCGATGAGGCCAGTCAGATACTCGAGCCCGACATCATCGGACTCCTTGCCGCGCATGTCAACGGTCAACGCTGTATCAACCGCTTCATCCTCATTGGCGACCATAAGCAGCTGCCGGCAGTGGTGCAACAGGAAGAAAGGGATAGTCGTACAGACAATCCGCTGCTGCATGGCATCGGACTCACCGACTGTCGGCAATCGCTTTTCGAACGGTTGCTTCGCATAGCTCCTGCCAACGTCAAGGGTGTGCTCCATAAGCAAGGACGTATGCATCCTGCCATAGCCGATTTCCCCTGTAAGATGTTCTACCCCAACGAGCATCTGGAACCCGTTCCCTTGCCCCATCAGCAGGAGCCTGCCCACGCCAACCTCCTCTTCCTCCCCTCGCAGTTCTGTAAGAATGCAGGACTGTCTGACAAGGTGAATACCGATGAGGCACGGATCGTGGCCGAACAGCTGCAGCGCATCTACGAGGAATACCATGATTCCTTCAATCCCAACACCACCGTGGGTGTAATCGTTCCCTATCGCAACCAGATTGCCGTCATCCGCAGGGAGATAGAAAAGCTGAACATCCCTGCGCTTCTGGAGATATCCATTGATACTGTGGAGCGCTATCAGGGTAGTCAGCGCGATGTCATCATCTTCTCGTTCACCATACAGAATCCCTACCAACTGGAGTTCCTTACGGCCAACTGCTTTATGGAGACTGATGATGATGGTAGCACCCGTATCATCGACCGTAAGCTGAACGTGGTTCTTACCCGTGCCCGCAAGCAACTCATCATCACGGGCAACCCCCACATCCTCGCCATCAACCCCCTGTTCCGCGACCTCATGCGCTTCCTGTCTGCATAAAACGCTTCGTTTTTCTCTACGAATTATCGGAGCATAATCCATTAAAATCCTCCGCCACGAATCTTCTGGTAATCATATAATTACACTAATATGGCGGAGGATTATTATTCTTCCTACAATGGGTTGACAAAGTTAGAAGCCTTATAACGATGGGTTAGAAGGCTGATAAGTGGGTGTAATCAGGCTGATAAGTGGGTGTAATCAGGCTGATAACTATGTGTTAGAAGGCTGGTTGGTTGCCACCCCTTCATAAGGGAGGGAGCCTAAGCCCATAATCACGTAAAGTTGTAATAACGAGATAACGATGTTACTTTTATACCATCATTGATTTTCTCGAGTATTTCGGTGAAGGTATCTCCATTTTAGTTCTGGTAAACATCTAAAATCCAAACCACTGACTTAAAAAATGTTCTCAAATTTGTGAGTAACAGAGTTTATTCTTACCTTTGCAGTCAACTTCGTATATCTTTACGCCCAAAGGGCGTGAATTATTTAGGGAAATGAGTCTGACAGGAATTGTGAAGCATGTCTTCCAGTCGCGACAGAAGGACCTGGAACGACATGAACAAGAACCATTGGTGCTGCAGGATGCCGTGTGGCACTATCTCGTGAAAGAGGCGCGCGATACGGAATTCGGGCGCAAGCACCTCTTTTCTACTTTCAAGAGCTATGACGACTGGGCACAGCATGTACCGGTAAGCAACTACGAGGACCTGAAGGGTAGCATCGACAGGATGCGCCATGGCGAACACGATGTGCTGTGGCCGGGAAAGGTGAAATGGTATGCAAAATCTTCGGGTACCACCAACGACAAGAGTAAGTTCATCCCCGTGAGTGAGGCAGGACTGAAGAATATCCATTACCGCGGAGGCTTCGACTCGGTGGCTCTCTATTTGAAGAACAACCCCAAGAGTCGTCTCTTCGACGGTAGGTCGTTGATTCTCGGTGGCAGTCATTCCCCTAACTATAACTTAAGAAACTCGCTCGTGGGTGACCTCAGTGCCATCCTCATCGAGAATATCAACCCCCTGGCGAACCTGGTGCGTGTGCCGAAGAAGCAGACGGCCCTGCTGAGCGACTTCGAGGTGAAGCGGGAGCGTATTGCCGAGGAGACACTGCATCAGAACGTGACGAACATCAGTGGCGTGCCCTCATGGATGCTGTCGGTGCTGACACGGGTGATGGAGATCTCGGGAAAGCAGAACCTCCTGGAGGTGTGGCCTAACCTGGAGGTGTTCTTCCACGGCGGCGTGGCCTTTACTCCCTACCGTCATCAGTACGAGCAGCTGATTCCCTCTGAGCAGATGCATTATATGGAGACATACAATGCCAGCGAGGGCTTCTTCGGCATACAAAACGACCCAGCCGATCCTGCCTTGATGCTGATGCTCGACTATGGGGTGTTCTATGAGTTCATTCCCATGGACATGATCGACAAGGAGAATCCTACCGTGGTGCCCTTGGAGGGTGTGGAAATAGGAAAGAACTATGCCATGGTGATCTCCACATCGTGCGGACTGTGGCGCTATATGATTGGCGACACGGTGAAGTTCACACAGAAGAATCCTTATAAGTTCATTATCTCTGGAAGAACCAAGCATTTTATCAATGCCTTCGGCGAGGAGCTGATCGTGGATAATGCCGAGCAGGGCTTGAAGGCTGCCTGTGAGGAAACGGGGGCTGAGGTGCTGGAATACACTGCGGCACCGGTGTTCATGGACAATCAGGCAAAATGCCGTCATCAGTGGCTCATCGAGTTCTCGAAGGAACCAGCCGATCTGGCCGTCTTTGCGGCCATACTCGACAAGAAGCTGCAGGAGATCAACAGCGACTACGAGGCCAAGCGCTACAAGGATATCACCCTGCAGCCGCTGGAGATTGTGAAAGCCCGCAAGGGTTTGTTCAACGACTGGCTGAAGCGGAACGGAAAGCTGGGCGGTCAGCATAAGATACCCCGACTGAGTAACAGCAGGGAGTATATCGAGCAGATGCTGAAGGAATAATTACCCGAAAAAGTGGAATATGACCGGAAGGAATCAACTATATTATATCCTCTTGACAGTAGGTATCTGTCTGCTTGCCTCTTGTGCCAAGATGGGACAGCCCGACGGCGGTTGGTACGATGAGACCCCGCCGCGCATACTCGGGGCCAGTCCTGCCGACAAGGCCACGGAGGTGACCGACCATAAGATGTATATCTACTTCAACGAGTTCATCAAGCTTAGCGATGCTTCGCAGAAAGTGGTGGTGTCGCCGCCGCAGATGGAAGCGCCCGACATCAAGGATGCGGGTAAGCGCATCATTATCGATTTGAAGGACTCGCTGAAGGCGAACACTACCTATACCATCGACTTCAGTGATGCTATCAGCGATAATAACGAGGGGAACCCGTTAGGTAACTACACCTACTCGTTCTCTACGGGCACCGAGATAGATACGATGGAGGTGTCGGGCTATGTATATGAGGCGGAGAACCTGGAACCCATCAAGGGTATCATGGTGGGACTCTATGATAACCTTGCCGACTCGGTATTCCGCAAGGAACCCTTCCAACGCGTGAGTCGTACCGACAGTCGTGGACGTTTCGTCATCAAGGGCATCAAGCCGGGTAACTATCGTGTCTATGCCTTGATGGATGCCGACGGTAACTACCTCTTTAACCAGAAGAGTGAGAAGATCGCATTCAGCAGAGACATCATCGTGCCCAGCTGCAAGCCTGATATCCGACAGGACACCATCTGGCGCGACTCCCTGCATATCGATAATATCTTACGGGTGCCTTATACGCATTTCTTCCCTGATGATATTGTTCTCAGGGCTTTTACTGAAGAGCAGACCGACCGTTTCCTGCTGAAGAGCGAGCGTAAGGAGGCGAACCGGTTCACCCTGATATTCAGTCATGGGGATGCCGATTTACCTGTAATCCGCGGACTGGATTTCGATGCGGAGAATGCCTTTGTGGTGGAGAGCTCCGAGAAGAACGACTCCATTACCTATTGGCTTCGCGACACCTTGCTGGTGAACCAGGACACGCTGCAGATGGAGGTGCAGTATCATGCCACCGATTCGGCAGGAATGCTGTACCTGCAAACAGATACACTGACGCTTCTCTCCAAGGAACCTTATGCCAAGCGGTTGAAACAGAAGGAGAAGGAGTATGCCGACTGGAAGAAGAAACAGGAGAAGGCCGAGAAACGGGGTGATCCCTTCCAGAAGGAGATGCCCGTACCCCCTCTGGGTATCGGTATGAACTTTGCCGGTGATATAGACCCCGACAAGAATCCGGTGCTTACCTTCGAGACTCCTCTCGAAGTGGCTGATACATCGAAGATACACCTCTATTCGAAGCACGACACGCTGTGGTACCGGTCGCCCTTCCTGGTCAGGGAGAAGGTGAATGTGCCGCGTACCTATGAGGTAATCGGCGAGTGGAGGCCCGATGTTGAATACAGTCTGGAAATCGATTCGGCGGCTTTTGTCGACATCTATGGCAGTGTAAGCGACACGGCCAAGAAAGGCTTCAAGGTGAAGTCGAACGATGCCTACAGCACCATCTTTATGACGCTCGATGGGATGAGGGGTAAGAACGTGGTGGCGCAGTTAGTAAGCTCTACCGATGCGGTGATGAAGGAAGTGCGCACGCACACGGGTGATGCCGAGTTCTTCTATGTGAATCCCAACACCTACTACCTGCGTATCTTCGTTGACGAGAACAATAACGGAAAGTGGGATACAGGCAACTACGACGAGGGTCGTCAGGCGGAAACCATTTACTACTACCCCTCGAAGATTGAGTGCAAGGAGAAATGGGACTTTACTGAAACGTGGAGTCCGCTCCGTGGTAGTTCCACATCATTGAAGCCCGCTGAGCTGGTGAAGCAGAAGGCCGAAAAGGCTAAGACCATCAAGAACAGGAATCTTGAAAGGGCCAAGAAGCTGGGTATTGAGTTCTTGAAGGAGAATATGCCGTATTAAACGAAATGAAACTCAGGTCATCATATACATAAAACATCATGAAGATCAAAACGAAGAAGATTATGAAGAGAAAAATAGCTCTGTTGCTCTTGAGCATATTCATGTCCTCGGTAGCATCCGCACAGTGTACGTTCAAGAACACCGCCTTCAAGGGAGGTGAGTTCCTGTCGTACAACCTTTATTATAACTGGAAGTTTGTATGGGTGAAAGCAGGCACCGCCTCGATGTACACCGTGCAGAGTAACTATAGGGGTAAGCCCGCCTACAGGGCCAGTCTTACCACCCGCGGTAACAACAAGGTGGATGAGATGTTCGTGCTGCGCGACACGCTGCTATGCTACAGCAGTCTCGACATGGCTCCCCTCTATTTCCGTAAGGGAGCACGCGAAGGTGAGCGCTATACGGTGGATGAGGTATGGTATAACTACAAAGGTGGTAACACCCATCTCACCCAGCGCCGACAGTATAAGGATGGCACCAGCAAGACCGTTAGCAACAGTAGGGAGGATTGCGTGTACGACATGCTGAACATCTTCCTCAGGGCACGTAGCTTCAACCCCGAAGGCTGGACCAAGGGTCATGTGGTGAAGATTCCCATTGCCGACGGCAATAGCATTGATCCTGCCCAGCTGCGCTATCGCGGTAAGTCGACCATCAAGGCCGATAACGGTAAGAAATACCGCTGTCTGGAACTCTCGTATATGGAACTGGAGAAGGGCAAGTACAAGGAGATCGTGCGTTTCTATGTCACTGACGACAGTAACCATATCCCCGTACGCCTGGATATGTTCCTGCGTTTCGGCGCTGCCAAGGCCTTCCTCACGAGCATGAAAGGCAATAAGAACCCCGTTACCTGTATCGTACCGTAACATTTGATGGAACAGCAACTGAGTGATTTTGAGATTATGGCCCCCGTAGGCTCCAGGGAGAGTCTTGCGGCTGCCATTCAGTCGGGTGCCGACTCGATCTATTTCGGTATTGAGAAGCTGAATATGCGGGCACATTCTGCCAGCACCTTCACCATTACCGATTTGCAGGAGATTGCCGAAACGTGTAATCAGCACGGCATCAAGTCGTACCTCACGGTGAATACCATCATCTACGACGAGGATATCCCGCTGATGCACGAGATTGTGGATGCGGCCAAGAAGGCGGGCATCTCGGCTGTCATCGCCTCTGATGTGGCGGTGATGACCTATTGCAGAACGGTTGGACAGGAGGTGCATCTGAGTACGCAGCTGAATATCTCCAACATCGAGGCCCTGCGTTTCTATGCCCAGTTTGCCGATGTGGTGGTATTGGCGCGTGAGCTGAATATGGACCAGGTGACAGAGATTCATCGTCAGGCGGTGGAGCAAGGCATCTGCGGACCGTCGGGTAAGCCCATCCGCATCGAGATGTTCTGTCATGGTGCTCTCTGCATGGCCATCTCGGGTAAGTGCTACATGAGTCTGGATGCTGCCAACCGGTCGGCCAACCGTGGCGAGTGCGTGCAGATATGCCGTCGTTCGTATATCCTCACCGATGCCGAAACGGGTCATCAGATAGAGGTGGACAATAAATATTTGATGAGTCCGAAGGATCTCAAGACCGTGCGTTTTATCGATCGTATGATGAAAGCGGGTGTGCGGGTGTTCAAGATTGAGGGACGGGCCCGCGGTCCTGAGTATGTCTATACCGTGGTGAAGTGCTACAAGGAGGCTATCCAGAGCGTACTTGACGGTACCTTTACCAAGGAGAAGAAAGACGAGTGGGACGAGCGTTTGTCGCGTGTCTTCAACCGTGGCTTCTGGGATGGCTACTACCAAGGTCAGCTCATGGGCGAGTGGAACAAGGAATATGGCTCGTGTGCCACCGAACGTAAGGTGTATGTGGGCAAGGGCACGAAGTATTTCTCCAAGCTTGGTGTGGCGGAGTTCGCTGTTGAGGCCACCACGTTCGAGGTAGGCGACAAGCTGTTGATAACGGGACCTACCACGGGCGTGATCTATGTCACCGCTGATGAGATACACGATGACAACGGACCTGTACAGGTGGCACAACAAGGCACCCGCGTATCAGTGGCTGTGCCCGCCAAGGTACGACCGTCGGATAAGTTATTCAAAATATTGAAAGTGGAGAATTGAAAATGACAATTCAAGAGATACAAGACGAGATTATTGAGGAGTTCTCAGAACTCGATGACTGGATGGACCGCTATCAGCTGCTCATCGACTTGGGTAATGAGCAGGAGCCGCTGGATGAGAAATACAAGACCGAAAGCAACCTCATCGACGGCTGTCAGAGTAGGGTGTGGCTGCAGGCCGACTACCGCGACGATAAGTTGTGGTTCACGGCCGAGAGCGATGCACTTATCGTGAAAGGTATCGTGTCGTTGCTCATCCGTGTACTGAGCGGTCATACCCCACAGGAGATCCTGGATGCCGACCTCTATTTCATTGAGCGCATCGGTCTTCGCGAACATCTTTCACCCACCCGCTCCAACGGTCTGCTGGCCATGGTGAAGCAGATGAGAGCGTACGCCATGGCTTTTCGTTTGAAAAGCGAGGAAGGACGAAGGACGAAGGAGGAAGGAGAAAAGCACTGAGATATAGATGCGAAAGCTACGGACCATAGAGATGAACCGCTTGTCGGTGGATGCGTTCAAGGAAGCACCGAAGATGCCCTTGATCGTAGTGCTCGATGATGTGCGTTCGATGTATAATATAGGTAGTGTATTCCGTACCAGTGATGCCTTCCGTGTGGAAGCCGTTTATCTCTGTGGTATTACTGCCCGTCCGCCCCATCCTGAGATTCACAAGACCGCCTTAGGCGGCGAGGACAGTGTGACATGGCGTTATTTCGCCACGGCGCAAGAGGCTGTGGAAGAGCTGCATCGCAACAACTATCACGTCTTTGCCATCGAACAATGCGAAGGAAGCACCTTACTGCAAGAATTGAAAATTGACAATTCTCCTTCCTCCTTCCTCCTTCCTCCTTCCTCGAAATACGCCGTAGTCTTTGGCAACGAAGTAAAGGGTGTTCACCAAGAGGTGGTTGATCAGTGCGACGGGTGTATTGAGATACCGCAATTCGGTACCAAGCACTCCATGAATGTATCTGTTACCGCGGGTATCGTTATCTGGGAATTTGCCCGCCAACTACTCCTTACAACTGACCCGCTTCCACCTGCAGCACCACCCGTTCCGTGAGTCGGTCGATGCCCTCAGGTTCATATTTCTTGGTCAGACTTGCTCCATAGAGCCACGCGAACGTTTGCCATACACCTGCCCTTACGGGTCCTAAGAAAGCATTGATGAGTTCATAGCCCGAGCTGTTGCATTCGCGATATACCAGTTTGATAAGCAGTTTTCCTTGCGAGTAGGTCAGCTTTTTCATGCGCGGCGTATAGGTTTTCTTAATATCCTCCTCCACCAGTTTCATGTGAGCATCGCGTGCCTTCTTGTCGGGTAATGTCTGCAGGTAGTCGCCAGTCTCGATGATGATGCGGTTCACCTCCTTGGCAATGGGCAGCACCTTCTTCACATTATACACCAGTCGGTTATACGCCTGTCGTTGTTTCTCGTTCTTGAACACCGGTTGGGGATACACATACACATTATTCATCTCTATATACTGTATGCTGTCCCCCTCGTGCATCACCTTACTCACCTTGATCAGTGGCACAAACGTAGGACTGTCCATATCCACCGGACGGTCCTCCGGGTTGACATGGCCTTTCTTTGTTGTCTGTCCCCAAGCGCTACCTCCCATCAGTAGCATCATGAGCACGATGAATGATATACAGCGTTTCACGGGGGCAAAGGTACGAATAAGCGAGAACAAAAGCAAATAAAACTTGTTTTAATTTGTTTTGTCGAGCGAAAGTACCTTCGACGAAGTCAAAGGTACGATTAAATGAGTGAAAAACAAAACAAAAATCTTCATTTATTTTGCTTTTGTTCTCGTTTATTCGTACCTTTGTCCCCAGAAAACGTCTTAAATTGAGAACTATGAAAAGAAAAGTGCTTTGGACCATCGTGTTCCTGTTCCTTCCCCTTCAGTTTGTCTCAGCCCAATCTTGGGAGAACGAGTATCAACAGTATATGAATATGGATGATATAGAATCATCGACATGGGAGGAAACGACTGAGTTGCTCAGTGAACTGGAGCAGCACCCTTTGAACCTGAATGCCATTACCCGAGAACAGCTTGAGCGTCTTCCGTTCCTCACTGATCAGGAGATAGAGGATATCTGCGCCTATGTGTATCGGTATGCACCCTTGAAGAGCATGGGAGAACTGGCCATGATGGCATCTTTGGATGCTAACAAACGCCGACTACTGCAGTGTTTTGTCTATTTAGGAGAGGTGGAACAGCAGGATTCAGTAGGAATCAAGCATAAGGTATTCGACCACCATGAAGTCATTTTCACGGCGAAGATTCCCTTTTATCAGCGGGAAGGCGACAAGAGCGGCTATCTGGGAGATCGTTATCGTCATCAGTTCCGCTATCGTTACCAACATGGGAAGTACCTTCGACTGGGTTTGGTGGGTGCGCAGGATGCAGGAGAGCCCTTTCTGACCAACAAGAACAAGATGGGATACGATTTCTACTCGTATTACCTGATGGTTAATGATTGGAGGAGGGTGAAGTCGGCCATAGTGGGGAAATACAGGATGAGCATGGGTATGGGACTGGTTCTCAACAATGATTTCATGCTGGGGAAAACAACGGCACTGGCAAGCATGGGGCGCCAACGACAGGTGCTACAGCCCCATTCATCAACATCTTCTGATCACTACCTACAAGGAATTGCCGCCACCCTTCGGCTTTCCCCTCAATGGACATTTACTCCGTTCTTCTCCTACCGGTTACTGGATGGAACGGTGAACAAAGACTCCTTAACCATCTCGAGTATCGTAACGGGCGGATATCACCGAACCGTCGGTGAAATGGCGAAAAAAGACAATACGGGGCAGACGACTGCAGGCTCGCAACTGGTCTATAAACAGGGTACTTTTCATGTAGGATTAGGTGCTGTATATACTCATGTGAGTCGTTCGCTGAATCCCAACAGGAATGTTATCTACCGCTACTATTATCCCAGAGGGAAGGACTTCATGAACATCGGGACAGACTATGGATGGAGAAGCGGAAGATTTGCCCTTAGCGGTGAAACAGCCATCGACCGGAAAGGAGCATTAGCCACTATGAATACAGTTTCCTATAGACTGATGCCGGAACTGAATATGCTGGTGGTGCAACGGTTTTATGGCATGAAATATGAGGCCTTGCACGCACAGAGCTTCAGCGAGGGCGGACGGGTGCAGAACGAGAGCGGAATCTATTTGGGGATGGAATGGAAGCCCTCTCATCGACTGGTGGTTTCTGCCTATGGCGACTGGGCTTACTTCCCTTGGGCACGCTATCAGGTCTCACGTTCGTCCAAGGCGCAGGATTACCAAGCAACGATGACTTACCAGTGGCACGACTGGTCGTTCTCTCTTCGTTACCGCCTGCGGTTGAAAGAGAAGGACAATGAGGAGAAGACGGCGCTGGTGGTGCAGCAAGAACAACGCGCCCGACTCCTTGCTTCCTATCATGGGACGAAACTAAGCAGTAGAACGCAAATAGACCTCGTTTCCGTTGGTAAGCAGACCGCCTCTTGGGGATGGTCAATCAGTCAGCAAATGGGTTATCAGTTATCAAAGAACATGGAACTGCATGCCGGAGCAGCTTATTTCCATACCGATGATTATAGCAGTAGACTATACCTCTATGAACGGGGCATGCTTTACCAGTTCTCCAATCCGGTATGCTATGGGCACGGTATCCGCTATTCCCTTATGTTCAAAGCACAATTATCCCATCGTCTTCTTGTCAACATCAAAGCAGGTGTCACCGATTATTTCGACAGGTCATCTATCAGTAGCGGTCTTCAACAGATCAACCACTCATCACAAACAGATCTTGATCTTCAGGTGAAATGGCGGTTCTGATGAAAAAGTCGGATGATTTCTTTATTATCTCCTTCCTTTTTAGTACTTTTGCACGGAAACAGTCAAAGGGACTAAGTCGAAGGGCGAAAGTCAATAATATAGAATATGATATACAATGAATTGGGAAAGACGGGGATGAAACTGTCGAATCTGGGATTCGGCGCTTCCTCGCTGGGTGGTGTGTTCCACGAGATTCGCGAGGCGGAAGGCATTCAGGCCGTACATACCGCCGTTGAGAACGGAATCAACTTCATTGACGTGTCGCCGTATTACGGTCATCTGAAGGCCGAAACGGTTTTGGGCAAGGCACTGAAGGATATTCCTCGTAACCAATACTACCTCTCCACCAAGGTGGGGCGCTACGGCAAGGATGGGGTGAACCTCTGGGATTACTCCGCGCAGCGCGTTACCGATAGTGTGTATGAGAGTATGGAGCGACTGAACATCGACTACATCGACCTGATCAATGTGCACGATGTGGAGTTCCAGTCGAACCTCGAAGGGGGTCTGCAGAAGATTGTTGACGAGACGTTACCTGCTTTGGTGAAACTGCGCGAGAAAGGAGTGGTGAAGCATGTGGGTATTACCGACCTGCAGCCGGAGAACCTGAAATGGGTGGTGGAGCATAGTGCTGAGGGCACCGTGGAGTCAATACTCTGCTTCTGCCACTATAGTCTGAACGACGAGCTGCTGCTCGACTACCTTGATTTCTTCGAGAGTCGTGGCATCGGTATCATCAATGCATCACCGTTCTCCATGGGCTTGCTGTCACAACGGGGCACACCCGACTGGCATCCGGCTCCCGATGCACTGAAGGAGGCGTGCAGGAAGGCTGCGGAATACTGTGCCTCGAAAAACTACCCCATTGAGAAACTGGCCATACAATACAGTACCAGTCTGAATCCCCGCATCGCCACCACGTTGTTCAGCTCTGCCAATCCCAAGAATGTGCTGAAGAACATCGACTATGTGAATGCACCCATCGACACACAGCTGGTGAAGGAGGTGCAGGAGATAATCGGTGACCAGATGCGTGTTCGCTGGCATAATACGTAACGAAGTGAAAATTATAGATGCACACAGTCATTTGTGGCTGAAACAGGATACGGAGTGGAACGGTAAGCGTATCTATCCGTTAGAGAACGGCAGGGCAATGTTCCTTGGCGAGGAGGTGCAGATGGTGCCTCCGTTTATGATCGACGGGAAGAACTCGGCCGAGGTGTTCCTCTCGAACATGAACTATGCCCAGGTGTCGGCAGCTGTGGTAACACAGGAGTTTATTGACGGTATTCAGAACGACTACCTCATGGAGGTGCAGACACGTTATCCTGACCGTTTCTTTGTGTGTGGCATGGCCGACTATTTCCAACCGGGCTTTGCCAAGCAGGCGGAGGAGCTGGTGAACCGTGGCTTCCGCGCCATTAAGATTCCCGCACACCGACTGATTCTCGATGACCGACGGATACTGATGACAACTGACGAGATGATGCGGATGTTCCATATGATGGAGCAGCGGGGCATCATCTTCTCGGTGGATCTTGCCGACGGTGATACCCATGTGGGGGAGATGAAGGAGATTATTGCAGAGTGCCCACGACTGAAGATCGCCATCGGTCATTTCGGAATGCCTACCACGCCGAACTGGCAAGAGCAGATCAAGCTGGCAAGGAACGAGAACGTGATGATCGAGTCGGGTGGTATCACCTGGCTTTTCAATAGTGAGTTCTACCCCTTCCCCTCAGCCATCAAGGCGATTCGCGAAGCAATAGACATTGCAGGTATAGAGAAGCTGATGTGGGGGTCTGATTACCCACGAACCATCACGGCCATTACCTATAGGATGTCGTACGACTTCGTGATAAAAAGTAAGGAACTGTCGGAGCAGGAGAAGTCATTGTTCCTGGGTGAGAACGCCCAACGGTTCTATGGCTTTAACCATCTGGTGGAATTACCGTATGTCAAGAACATGTCGGAATAAGTAGGCTTTTTATCCTTAATGGTAATCACACTTGTTACTTATAACTTGTAACTTATAACTTATGATGAAAGCAATTCAGATAACCGCCGAGAAACAGATGGCGGTAGTGGAATTAGAGAAACCGGAAGTGAAGAGCGGTGAAGTGCTCTTGCAAATCGATTATGTGGGGTTCTGCGGCAGCGACCTGAACACATTCTTAGGACGAAACCCAATGGTGAAGATGCCCGTGATTCCTGGTCATGAGGTAAGTGCCACCATTGCTGCCATAGGTGATGACGTGCCGGAAACCCTGCAGGTGGGTATGAAGGTGACGGTGGATCCCTACAGCAACTGCGGTCATTGCGCATCTTGTCGCCATGAACGGGCCAATGCCTGTGAGCATAACGAGACCTTAGGTGTTCAGCGCAACGGAGCCATGCGGGAGTATCTGATCATGCCTTGGCAGAAGATTATTCCTGCTGAAGGACTGACCTCAAAGGAGATTGCCCTGATAGAGCCGATGAGCGTGGGCTTCCATGCTGTGAACCGCGCTGAGGTGACAGATATCGACCATGTATTGGTTATTGGCTGCGGTATGATAGGTATCGGTGCTATTGTACGTGCCAGTCTGCGGGGCGCCACAGTGACAGCTGTTGACCTGGATGATGAGAAGTTGGCACTGGCCAAAAGGATGGGTGCGGCATATGTCATCAATTCCAAGACCGATGATCTCCATGCCCGTCTGCTGGAGATTACCGACGGATTAGGTCCTGATGTGGTAATTGAAGCCGTGGGGAGTCCGTTTACCCAAAACCAGGCTGTCAGCGAGGTGGCTTTTACCGGTCGCATCGTATTCATCGGCTACGCCAAGGCCGAGACGTCTTTCATCACCAAGCTCTTTGTACAGAAGGAACTGGATATTCGAGGCTCACGCAATGCCAAGCCAGCCGACTTCCGTGCGGTGATTCATTATATGCAGCAGAACCGCGACTACCCCAAGGAGGAACTGATTTCTGCCGTTGCTACTCCAGAAACAGCACTTGAAGCCATGGAGCAATGGGCGGCAGCACCGGCAAAGGTGTTCAGGATTTTGGTACAATTCTCTCACCTCTAATATTCTCACCTCTAATATTCTCACCTCTATAAATATGGAACACGAGGATTTCTTCATCCATAAGCTGGAACATAGGCACATCAAGCCCACGGCCACCCGACTGCTGATTCTGCAGCAGATGTACCGGGGAGATGAGATGGTATCATTGCCTGAACTTGAACGACTGCTTCCCACGGTGGATAAATCAACGATCTCGCGGTCATTGACGCTCTTCCTGCTACACGGACTGATTCATGCGGTGGATGATGGGAGTGGATCGCTGAAGTATAATGTATGTGCAGATGACTGTGATTGCGGTGAGGAGATCGATGATGAGCATACGCACTTCTTCTGCGAGCAGTGCCGGAGGACTTTCTGTCTGAAGCAAATTCAAGTACCAGTGGTGCCCTTGCCTGATGGCTTCAAACTCAACAGTATTAATTATGTATTGAAAGGATTGTGCCCCGAGTGTGCTGCGAAACAGAAGTGATAAAGGATCATCGGAAGGGAACAAGGTGGAACGGTTATGGAATAGGAATTATATCAGGGTAATGACAGCGAATTTCTCGCTGTTCTTTGCTTTCTATCTGCTCACACCTCTGCTCCCGCTGTATCTGTCGGAAGTGTTCGGCACCAATAAGGATACCATCGGTATTCTCCTTTCCGGCTACATCATCGCTGCCCTTCTGATTCGTCCTTTCAGCGGCTTCATCGTGGATACCTTCGACAGGAAGAAGGTGTTGATGATTTGCTTCTTCTTTTTCTTTATCTGCTTTGCGGGATATATAGCAGCGGGGACATTGCTGATGTTCGCCATTGTAAGAACCGTGCATGGCGCTCCTTTTGGGGCGCTGACCGTGGCCAATAGTACTGTGGCTATTGATGTGCTACCATCATCAAGGCGCAACGAGGGTATAGGTTACTACGGACTGAGTAACAATCTCGCCATGGCCATCGCACCTTCTATCGGTATCTGGCTCTATCGAGCTTGTAATAGCTTTGACATCTTGTTCTGGACAGCCTTTTTCGTGGCAGGATTGGGAATGATGGTAGATGCTTCGGTAAGGTTGAGGAAAGCACCACTGAGGGAGAAAGGTACTGGAATGAGTCAGCGTTTACCCCATCTGTCGTTCGACCGCTTCTTCCTTACCCGGGCTTGGCTGATGGCAGTGAATATCGCCCTGTTCAGTTTCTGCTTCGGCGTACTGAGTAACTACCTGGCCATATACAGTAAGCAGGTGTTGCATATCACCACGGGAACGGGAACTTATTTCATGCTCCTGTCGATAGGTCTGTTCGTCAGTAGGTTGCAAGGTGCCCGTCAGCTTCGGGAAGGACGACTCACTCAGAATGCAGCAGGGGGAATCGTTATTTCTTTGGTGGGCTATACCCTCTTTGCACTCACTGCCCATCTCTCTTCCAACACCCTGATTCCTATCTGTTATTATGGGTCGGCCATCCTGATAGGTTTAGGTAACGGACATATGTTCCCTGCCTTCCTGAATATGTTCATTGCGGTGGCCAGGAACGATGAAAGGGGTACGGCAAACTCAAGTATTCTCACAGCATGGGACCTGGGCATGGGCTTCGGAATCTTACTGGGAGGTGTGGTGTCGGAATATATGGGTTATTCGGCCACTTTCTGGATGGTAGCCATTGATAATGCCGTTGGTGTGGCACTCTTTTTCTTTGCTACAAGACGGTTTTTTGAACTGAGAAGAAGAAAGGAAATTTGACTTCGTCGAACTTACTTCCGTTCGGAAAAAACAAAATATATTAAGACCTTCGGTCTTTTTTGTAGCATCTCAACAAATGAAATGCAAGCATTTCTTTGTTTTGCTGCAACAAAATTTGTTTTTTCGCTCACTTAATCGTAACTTTGCAGCAATGAACGAAGATTTTGACATAAGAAGGGAAATGTCGTCGGCGGAGAAGGATTTTGAGAATGCCCTTCGCCCATTGCGGTTCCATGACTTCAGCGGACAGAAAAAGGTGGTGGAGAACCTGGAGGTGTTCGTGGAGGCAGCGAAATATCGTGGGGAACCGCTCGACCATACCTTGCTGCACGGTCCTCCAGGACTCGGAAAGACAACACTCTCGAACATCATCGCCAATGAACTGGGCGTGGGGTTCAAGATTACCAGCGGTCCTGTGTTGGATAAGCCGGGCGACTTAGCTGGTATCCTTACTTCATTGGAACCTAACGATGTGCTGTTCATTGATGAGATACACCGACTGTCGCCTGTGGTGGAGGAATATCTGTATTCGGCCATGGAAGACTACCGTATCGACATCATGATTGATAAGGGTCCTTCGGCACGTAGCATTCAGATCGACCTGAACCCCTTTACCTTGGTGGGAGCCACTACCCGAAGCGGATTACTTACCGCTCCACTTCGTGCCCGCTTTGGTATCAACATGCACTTGGAATACTATGAGCCCGAAACGCTGCAGAAGATTGTGAAGCGTTCGGCTTATATCCTGAAGGTGCCCATTACCGATGAGGCTTCCATGGAAATCGCCCGCCGTTCACGCGGAACGCCCCGTATTGCCAATGCCCTGTTACGACGTGTTCGCGACTTTGCTCAGGTGAAGGGTAATGGAAATATCGACACTAATATTACCAAGATGTCATTAACAGCGCTGAACATCGATCAGTATGGTCTGGATGAGATCGACAACAAGATCCTGCTCACCATCATCGATAAGTTCAAAGGCGGTCCTGTGGGTGTGGGAACCATTGCCACGGCCATTGGCGAGGATGCCGGAACCGTGGAGGAAGTGTATGAGCCGTTCCTGATTATGGAAGGATTCATCAAGCGCACACCTCGAGGACGAATGGCTACCGAGCTGGCATATAAGCACTATGGAAGGAATCCCTACACAGGGAATATCATGGAACCGGAACTGTTCTAGAGTTGAAGAATTGAAGTCAATGAAGTAAAGATATGAAGACAGGAGTATTCGTGGGGAGCTTCGACCCCTTTACCATCGGGCATGACCATATCGTTAAACGTGCGTTACCGCTGTTCGACCGAATCATCATCGGTGTAGGCGTGAACGAGCGGAAGCAGTATATGCAGAGTGCGGAGATTCGTAAGCAGAAGATCCAGAAGCTCTACAAGAACGAGAAGAAGATCACGGTGAAGACCTATTCAGACTTGACCGTTGATTTTGCTCACCGTGAGATGGCGGATTACATCATCAAAGGGGTGAGGTCGGTAAAGGACTTCGAATACGAGCGTGAGCAGGCAGATGTGAACCGTAGACTGGGAAACATCGACACCTTGTTGTTCCTGGCCGAGCCGGGCATGGAAAGCATCAGTTCATCCCTTGTACGTGAACTCGTTCACTTCGGTAAGGACGTGAGGGAGTTCCTTCCATGACCTTTGAACTTTGACCATTTATGATTACATATAGTGTAGAAGGCGTGAAGATGCCGAAGATTAAGAGAAGAGAGACCACTGCATGGATTCGTGCCGTGGCAGCCTCTTATGGTAAGAAGGTGGGAGAGGTAGGCTATCTTTTCTGCAACGACGAGAAGATCCTTGAGGTGAATAATGAATACCTGGGGCACGACTACTACACAGATATCATCACCTTCGACTATTGTGAAGGTGATACGCTGAATGGTGACTTGGTGATTTCGCTTGATACGATACGCACCAATGCCGAAAAGTTCGGCAAGGATTATGATGAAGAACTGCACCGCGTCATCATCCATGGCATTCTCCACCTTTGTGGCATCAATGACAAAGGTCCTGGAGAGCGCGAGATCATGGAAGCGGCAGAAAACAAAGCACTTTCAACTCTCAATTCTGAATAACTTCCAAACCTTTTTGTACAATATGGTTTTCCTCGTTCATCACCTGGAAATACTCAGTCATGTCCCACAGGTCGCGGGCAATCAAAGCCTTCAGCTGCAGGCGAAGGTAGGGTAATGTACGCTTCATCTCCTCCTCATCCTTTGCTTTCACGTTCTGCTTCTCTGCAGCAGCGAGAATGGAGTCGATGAGAGATTGAGGCACCTGGTATTTGCTGTTAAACTCCTGGAACGACGGGTAGGTCTTCTTAAGCGTGTTACGGTTATTGTCGATATATCGCAGACTATGATCCGTAACGATGCTCTTGGCCGCTAACTGTCGATGGAATCGAGTATATTGCAGCGTGTCGAGGGGTACGAAAGCATCAGGCATGATGCCTCCTCCACCATAAACAGTGCGATGTTGCCGCAGGGTCTGGAATTTCTGTGAATCATCGAAGTGGATACTATCAGGGTTCATCAGCTCCCCATGCTTCAATCGGTTCTCGAAGTCCATTTCGTATTCCTTCAGGTCACCTTTCTTATACGGCTTCTGAATACAACGCCCAGAAGGTGTATAGTAATGCGCGATAGTTAAGCGGATCATAGAGCCGTCGGGCAGATCAATGGGGCGCTGAACCAATCCTTTACCAAAGGTGCGTCGGCCTACTACCCATCCACGATCATGGTCCTGCAAGGCACCGGAAACAATCTCCGCAGCCGAGGCCGTAAGCTCGTTCACCAATACCACCACCTTACCAGTCAGCATCCTTCCTGTACCCTCAGCATAGTAGTCGATACGATTCTGCCGCAGTCCTTCGGTATATACAATCAAGTCGGATTTCTGCAGGAACTCATTGGCTATCTGCACAGCCGCCTGCAAGTAGCCGCCCCCATTATCCTGGAGATCCAGAATCAAGTCTTTCATTCCCTGACCCTTCAGGTTGTTCATCGCTTCGATGAGCTCCTGATGAGTGGTAGCCCCGAAGTTATCGATGCGGATAAAGCCGATGGTAGGACGGATCATATAAGAGGCTGTGATGCTCTTCACGGGAATCTTATCACGTGTCACGGTGAAATAAAGCATGTCGCGAACACTGCGACGAACGATGCCCAGCTTCACCTTCGTACCCCGCGGACCGCGCAGTCGTTTCATGATATCCTCCTTCGGCATCTTCACACCCGCAATGGCCGTATCATTGACCGTTACGATGCGGTCGCCAGCAAGAATTCCCACCTTTTCAGAAGGGCCGTTCACCACGGTTTGTATTACCAGCAGGGTATCTTCCACCATGTTGAACTGTACACCGATACCGTCGAAATTCCCCTGCAGCGGTTCGTTCAGCGCCTTCACCTCCTTGGGCGTAGCATAGGAAGAATGAGGATCCAGTTCTTTCAGCATGCCTCGGATGGCGTCTTCCACAAGTTTGGTTTCATCTACAGAATCCACATATAGGTTACTGATGGCCATCTCGGCGATTTGCAGCTTGCGCAACGGACTGTCGGCTCCCATGTTAATACGGAACTGGGCGCTCATAGAGAGGGTAAGCAGCAAGGCTGCAAGGGTTATGATGCTTCTTTTCATTTTTATTTCTTTTCTATTTCTTGCTAGTTGTACTAAGGATACTAGTGTTACTAGTTAATATATTTCTTCCTCCTCTTCGGGGCGGTCCTCTTCAACCACGAGGTTGTCAATGATGAAGTTCTGGCGTTCGGCCGTGTTTTTGCCCATGTAATACTCCAGTAACTTCTGTACCTGATCGTTCTTATGAAGGGTAACCTGTTCGAGGCGCATATCAGGACCGATGAAGTTCACGAACTCATCAGGTGATATCTCGCCAAGACCTTTGAATCGCGTAATCTCAGGCTCTGGTCCTAACTCGCTGATGGCATTCAGTCGTTCCTCCTCGCTATAGCAGTAGCGTGTGATGAAGTCACTTTTCTTGTTCTTCTTCTCATCAGCCTCGGCCAGCACCTTCTTGTTCTTGATCTTCGTTCGTCGGTTACGGACGCGGAACAGAGGTGTCTGCAGCACATACACATGTCCTTTCTTGATGAGCTCAGGGAAGAACTGCAGGAAGAAAGTAATGATCAGTAATCGGATATGCATGCCGTCCACATCCGCATCGGTGGCCACAATCACCTTATTATATCTAAGCGTGTCAAGACCGTCCTCGATGTCGAGTGCAGCCTGCAGCAGATTGAACTCCTCGTTCTCGTAAACCACCTTCTTGGTCAGCCCGAATGAGTTCAGCGGCTTACCACGCAGGGAGAACACCGCCTGTGTATTCACGTCACGACTCTTGGTGATGGATCCGCTGGCCGAGTCACCCTCGGTAATGAAGATACTGCTCTCCTCCTTACGGTCGTTCTTCACATCACTGAAGTGAATACGACAGTCGCGCAGCTTCCTGTTATGCAGGTTCGCCTTCTTAGCCCTTTCACGAGCCAGCTTGGTGACACCTGCCATGGCCTTGCGCTCCTTTTCACTCTCGCTCACCTTCTGCAGCATCACCTCAGCCACATCCGTATGCTTATGCAAGTAGTTATCCACCTCGGTCTTGATGAAGTCGCCCACATATTTGTTCACGCTCACCCCATTAGGACTCATGGTCAGAGAGCCCAGTTTGATCTTTGTCTGACTCTCGAACATCGGCTCCTCCACATTCACGGCGATGGCCGCTACGATACCGTTACGGATATCGGTATATTCGAAGTTCTTACCCGAAAACTCCTTGATGGTACGCGCAATATGCTCCTTGAAGGCACTCTGGTGCGTACCGCCCTGGGTGGTATGCTGACCGTTGACGAACGAGTGGTATTCCTCGCCATACTGGTTGGTATGGGTGAAGGCAATCTCTATATCCTCCCCTTTGAGATGGATGATGGGGTAGATGCCCTCGGTGGTCATGTTATCGTTCAGCAGATCCTCCAAGCCATTACGACTCAGAATGCGCCTTCCGTTATACATAATGGTAAGACCCGTGTTCAGATACGTATAGTTGCGGAGCATGATCTCCACGATATCATCATGGAACTGATAGTTCTTGAACAAGGTGTTATCAGGCTCGAAGAAGATATAGGTACCATTCTCATCCTGCGTATTCTCGGTCTTGTCGCTTTTCATCACACCTCTTTCAAAGGTGACGCTGCGTACCTGCCCTTCGCGGAAGCTCCTTACCTCAAACCGAGCGCTCAGCGCGTTCACAGCCTTCACGCCCACACCGTTCAAGCCCACACTCTTCTTGAACGCCTTCGAGTCGTATTTACCACCTGTATTGAGTACGCTTACCGCCTCCACCAGCTTTCCCTGAGGGATTCCACGACCATAGTCGCGCACGGTAACACGCAGGTTATCCTCTATATCGATCTCTATGCGCTTACCCGCATTCATCTTGAACTCGTCGATAGAGTTGTCGATCACCTCCTTCAGCAGCACGTAGATACCATCTTCGGGTAATGAGCCATCGCCCAGACGACCGATATACATACCCGGTCGTGTTCTTACGTGTTCCATATCCGACAGGTGGCGGATATTATCATCGGTATATTGAACCTGTTCGTTTTCTATGATGATGTTCTCTTCCATGTTCACGTTAAAGGGTTATAGGTCTTTTTTGTAACAACGCAGTCGTTTGTTGATATGCGAATCGAAATACTGCCAGTTGCTCAGCACATGGGTATTCGTTTCCATCTGCGGCATGGCTTGCGCCCATTTGAAGCCATAGCGCTGGTATTGTTGCACCAGACAGTTGAATATCAGGGCATTGGCTCCCCGCGAGCGATATTCGGGTAACACACCAATCAGCAGCATGTCCACCGTATCGGCATGATGCCATTTAATCGCATCGATCAGGTGCCACCAGCCCAGCGGGAACAGTCTGCCGTTATGCGTCTTCTTCATGGCGGCGGAAAGCGATGGGAACGTAATACCGAATCCCACCATCTTGTTGTTATCATTACCGTCAACCACCGTGCAGATCAAGTTCATATCCGCAATCTTGATATACTGGTCCACCAACTGGTCAACCTTCCTGTCAGACAGCTGGGCGAAGCCATACAGATCCTTATAGGTAGCGTTCAGCAAGCGGAATACCTCTCGCCCGAATCCCTCCTTGAGCAGTTCGTGGCGCGTGAGCTTATGTACATGCAGATGGAAGCGCTGTTCGGCCATGCGGGCAATGCGACTGATCTTTTCCGGCACCTGTTCCGGTACCTTCACCATGCATTGCACATAGTCGTTATCCTTGCGGAAGCCACCCATCTGTTCGATGTGCTCGGGGTAGTAGGAATAGTTATAGTGGGCATACATCGTACCGATGGTGTCGAAACCCTCCACGAGCATTCCCTCACGGTCGGTATCTGCAAAGCCCATCGGACCCACCATCTGGGTCATTCCCCGCTGGCGCCCCCAGTCCTCTACAGCATGAATCAGCGCCTTACTCACCTCAAGATCATCGATGAAATCGAACCATCCGAACCGCACGATCTTCTTCTGCCAGCGTTCGTTAGCCTTGCGGTTGATGATGGCAGCGATGCGCCCCACCACCTTACCATCCTGCCAAGCCAGGAAATACCCCGCCTCGCAGTCTTCAAACGAGGCATTTCTATCATGCCTCAGCGTGTTCATCTCGTCAAAATGCAGATAAGGCACATCATACGGGTCGTTTCTGTACAGGTCGTACCTGAACTGTATGAAGGTCTCAAGATCTTTCCTCGTCTTTACGCTCTTGATTTCCATAGATGGTTTCGTGCAGACAATCCCTATGCTGTTGTTGATAGTTTCTTGATATAGCAGCGGCGGCGTTTATGCTGTTCTGTTTCCAGATACTGCCACTGACTCTGTACTTTCTCGTTTGTTTCCATCTCCACCTGACTCTCTCCCCAGATGAATCCGTATTTCTGGTACCACGGTATGAGATGCGCGAAGAGCAATGCGTTAGCCCCTTTCATGCGGTATTCGGGTAATATGCCCACCATCTCCAGATCCACATAATCGGTCTTGTGGAACTTCAGCGCGCGAATCAGGTGCCACCAGCCAAACGGAAGGAGCCGACCCCTGCGGCATTTCTGCACCGCCCGTGAAAGCGACGGCAGCGTGATACCCGCCCCCACTAACTTATGGTCGTCTGTGGTCCAGTCTTCTATCACCACAATCAGGTTCAGATCGGCCCACCGCAGGTACATATCAAGGTATTGCTTAATCTGCTTGTCAGAGAGTTCAGAGAAGCCGTAGAGATCCTTGAAGGTTTCGTTGATCAAGTGGAACACCTTCAGTCCGTAGCCCCCCTGCACTTCCTTCATCGACAGTGAGCGGGCATGCAGGTTATAGCGTTTCTCGATCATCTGCGCAATCTTGGCGAATTTCTCAGGAATCTGTTCCGGGATAAAGATCTTGAACTCCACGTAGTCGTTATCTTTCTCCCATCCCCCCAGCTTTTCCATGTGCTGCGGATAATAGGGGTAGTTATAGATGGTGGCCATCGTACCCAACTGGTCGAAGCCCTCGATAAGCATTCCTTCCGGGTCGAAATCCGTGAAGCCCAGCGGACCGATGATTTCTGTCATTCCCTTCTCCTTGGCATAGTCCTCTACAGCTTTGAACAAAGCGCCGCTCACCTCGATATCATCCACGAAGTCGATCCATCCGAAGCGAACACTTTTTCTTTGCCAACGCTCATTGGCCTTATGATTGATGATTGCTGCTACACGCCCCACCACCTTTCCCTCCTGGTAAGCCAGGAAATACTCAGCCTCGCAGAAGTCGAAGGCGGCATTTTTCTTCTTGTCCAGCACGAACATATCGTCGCTGAACAGGTTGGGCGCATCATACTCGTTACCTTCGTAGAGGTCGTAGTGGAACTCCACGAATGCCTTCAGATCAGCTCTTGTCTCAACTCTTTTTATTTCTACAGATGCCATTTCCTTGATAATCTGATTTCATTTGGCAAAGATACGAATTATTTATGAAACGGCCAAATTATAAGGGCTGTAGAGCGCAAAAATCCTTTAACGGGAGTGGGTCCAAATGTTAAAAAACACTGAACGCCGTAGACGCTACCAGCGTTTGACGTTCCCGCTATCAGAGAATGACGTTCCCACTATCAGCGTTTGAGGCACTTTCAATGGGAAACTGCCATAGTTTTCACCCAAAAGTGCCATAGTTTCAATCGCAAAGTGTGGCACTTCCCCCTTTCGCTGTTACGGTATTACGTTGTCCCGTTATACGTCACTACGACATCCCGACACAAATTGTGACATTTGTGACATGTGACATTTGTGACATTAAGGATTTTCGATGTTGAGAAACGATGATTTTCGATGTTGAAAAGTGAACATCAGATTATATATTATAAGTAATTATATTTTATATTATATATATAATATTGAATATTATATATATAATATAACCCTTCAAATCCATATGTTGAAAAAGCTTATTGTCACAAATGTCACATGTCACAAAAGTCACAAAATGCGTATTTTTCATTTGGCGGTTCCAATAATATGTTTTATCTTTGTGTCATAAAACAAAAAACGATATCATAAGATGAAGCAGAACGGGCGCGATGTGGCAAAAGCCTACCAGCGGTATTTGAAGCTGGAGAGGAACTTCACGGCAAATACCGTGGATGCATACATGCGTGACCGGCAGAAGCTGGTGGATTACCTGCGTGCTGAGGGTATTGACCCGGTGGAAGTGAAGTTGGAGGACCTGCAGCACTTTGCGGCCTCGCTGCATGATATTGGTATTTCACCGCGCTCTCAATGCCGCATCCTGAGCGGTGTGCGGGCATTCTATCGTTTCCTGTTCGTTGACGGCTGGGTAGATAGTGATCCGTCGGAGCTGTTGGAATCGCCGCAGATAGGCGAACACCTGCCCGAAGTGCTCTCTACCGAGGAGGTGGACATCCTGGAAAAGGCCATCGACCTGTCGAAATGGGAAGGTCATCGTAACAAAGCCATTATCGAAGTACTGTTTTCCTGCGGACTGCGAGTGAGTGAACTGGTGAACCTGAAACTGTCGAACCTCTATCTCGACGAGGAGTTCCTGCGGGTAGAGGGAAAGGGAAGGAAGGAACGCCTGGTTCCCATTTCTCCACGAGCCATCAAGGAACTGGGCTATTGGTTTGACGACCGCTGCAGGATGGATATCAAACCCGGTGAGGAGGACTATGTGTTCCTGAACCGAAGGGGAGCCCATCTCACCCGCACCATGATCCTGATCATGATTAAACGTCTGGCTGAGGAGGCTGGAATACACAAAACCATCTCGCCACATACCCTCCGACATTCTTTTGCCACGGCACTCTTAGAGGGCGGAGCCGACCTGCGTGCCATTCAGGCCATGCTCGGTCATGAATCCATTGGAACCACCGAGATCTATACACATATTGATACACACACGTTGCGCGAGGAAATACTGAATCACCATCCAAGGAACATGCGGTGATTTATTGTTTTATAATGTTAAATTATCGTTTTTCGATAAATTTTTATTGAAAACATTTGGTTGTTTCAAAAAACGTTTGTACTTTTGCAAACGAAATAACAACTATAAATGGAATGAAGACAAAACTGAATATTATTTGTGGACTCATCTTTGTAGTGATTATAGCAAGCTGTATGGGTGCGGCGTTCGACTTCAACATCGGAAGGAACGAAGCAAACCACGATATGGGGGTACAGGTTGACAATGCTGAGCAACAGGTGCTTGATGCCGATCTGGTGGAGTTGATTCCACTTGGCGACAAGCGTACAGCCGTGAAAGTGAAGAATGCCACCACGGGAAAGGAAATCAATGCCTGGCCGACAAAGATGTATGTAGAGACAGATTCGTACGAACCCAAGAGCACAGGGGCTTATCTGCTGGAGACATTCGCTGCCGTTATCGGCCTGATCGGTTTCGTGGGCGGAATGTTCACATTCATCTGGTTTATCATCAGGGTAAACGGCAGTCATATATTCGACAGGAAGAACATCGTCCTGCTTCGGATTACAGGTACAGGACTGCTTGTCTATGGTGTTATATCTATGGTGTGGAGCATACTGACACGTATCCATACCGTGGCAGTTTTCTCGCTCGACGGCTATGCTAACAACTGGCTGGGAGGACTTGAATACGCCCCGATTCTCTTAGGACTCATCGCGTTCGTGGCAGCACAGGTGTTTGCCATGGCTCATCAAATGAAAGAAGACCAGGAATTAACGATTTAAGGCTATGGGCAGGATTATAGTAAACTTGGACGTGGAGATGGCGAAGCGGAAGATCGCACTGGGCGAACTGGCCGAGAAAGTGGGGTTGACGCCTGCGAACCTCTCGATCCTGAAAACAGGGAAGGCACGGGCTATCCGCTTCTCTACCCTCGAAACGATTTGTCGTGAGCTGGGCTGTCAGCCGGGGGATATCCTGGAGTATAGGGAAGAAAATGATGAGGATGTGTAGTTTTTCCTTATCATGGATAGTCTAACGAGTAAAGAGAGTTCAAATATCGGATATTAATCATTTATTAAATATAGTATTATGCGTTTAAGAAAACTTTTCATGATGGCATTTCTCTTCATCGCCGTATGTGCTACGGCGCAGCAAATGCCACAACTTCCAGTTGACAAAGACGTGAGGATTGGTAAACTGGACAACGGACTGACTTATTACATCCGTTACAACAACTGGCCGGAAAACCGGGCTGAGTTCTACATCGCACAGAAAGTGGGATCTATCCAGGAGAATGAAGACCAGCGCGGATTGGCTCACTTCCTGGAGCACATGTGCTTCAACGGTACGCAGAATTTCCCCGGTAACGAGGTGATGCGCTATTGCGAGAGCATTGGTGTGCAGTTTGGTGTTGACCTGAATGCCTACACCAGCTACGACCGTACTGTGTACAATATCTCGAATGTGCCTACGGCCAGAACAGGTGCTCAGGACAGCTGTCTGCTGATTTTGCACGACTGGGCTGACGGTCTGCTTCTCGAACCTGAGGAGATTGACAAGGAGCGTGGTGTGATCCATGAGGAATGGCGCCTGAGTAGCACCGCAGAGGGGCGTATGATCGAACGCAGTCTGCCCAAGCTCTATCCGGGCAGTAAGTACGGACAGCGCTTTCCTATCGGTCTGATGGAGGTGGTTGACAACTTCAAGCCGCAGACCTTGCGCGACTACTACGAGAAATGGTACCATCCAGGTAACCAGGCTATCATCGTGGTGGGTGATGTGGATGTTGACCGCATCGAAGGTAAGATCAAGGAACTGTTCGGTGGTATCAAGACACCTGAGAATCCCGCACCCGTGTTGGATGAGCAGGTTCCTGACAACGATACACCTATTTATATTGTTGAGAAGGACAAGGAGCAGAAAACCAATGGCGTGGAAATGATGATCAAGCACGATGCCTTCCCCGACTCTTTGAAGAACACCGTGGCTTATGTCTTGAACAACTACATCAGAGGGCGCGCTATTGGTATGCTCAATGGTCGTCTGCAAGAGCTTGCTCAACAACCCGACTGCCCCTTTGTGGGTGCCGGGGTAAATGATGGCAGATATGTCTACTCAAAGACGAAGGAGGCGCTCGACATCGATGTGTCACCGAAGGATGGGAAACTGGAGGCTGCATTGGCAGCAGCATTCAAAGAGGCTCGTCGTGCCGCTGAGTTCGGCTTCACAGCTACTGAGTTCCAGCGCTCGAAGTCTGACTACGAGAGCTATCTTGAGAAGTCGTACAGCAACAAGGACAAGCGTACCAACGCGCAGTTCGTGAACGAGTACGTGGAGAACTTCTTGGAAAAAGACCCGATTGTTTCGATTGATGATTACTATACCCTGATGAAGCAGATCATGCCCGCTATTCCGCTGGAGGTGGTCAACGAGTATATGAAGGAGCTCGTTCCCGCATCAGATACGAACTTAGTGGTGATTACCATGCTCAGCGAGAAGGAAGGAAACGTGTATCCCACAGAGGCTTCTCTGAAGAAGGCTGTTGATGAGGCACGTGCCGAAAAGCTCACTGCATATGTGGATAATGTAAAGGATGAGCCGTTGATGACAACACTGCCTAAACGTGGTGCTATCCTGGAGACCAAGAAGAGTGATAAGTTCGACTATCAGACGCTGCTTCTCTCAAATGGTGTGAAGGTAGTGCTGAAGAAGACCGACTACAAGAAGGACCAGGTGCTCCTGAGTGGCTCATCAGAAGGTGGCTCCTCACTCTATACGGAAAAGGATATTCCTAACCTGAGTATGTTCAACCAGGTAGTCAACGCCAGCGGATTGGGTAGCTTCTCTTCTACCGAACTGAGAAAGGCCTTGGCTGGAAAGATTGCCAATGCCAGCATCAACCTGGCAGAGCGCAAGCAATCGGTTAGCGGTAGCTCTACACCTACGGATATGGAGACCATGTTCCAGCTGATCTACCTGTACTTCACCAAGATACAGAAAGACCAGAAGTCGTTCGACAACTTGATGAATACCATGGAACTGCAGCTGAAGAACAAAGCCAGCGACCCGATGCAGGTGTTCCAGGATTCTGTTATAGCCACGGTGCAAAATCATAACAAATGGGCTACACCGATTGATCTGAAGGGCTTGAAGAAGGTGAACTATGACCGTATTCTGCAGATCGCCAAGGAGCGTTTCAGCTATGCCGACGGCTATACCTTTACCATCATCGGTAACTTCGATGAGGATTCTATCCGTCCGCTCATTGAAACCTACCTCGCATCACTGCCCGTAAACGGTAATGTGAAGAAGAGCCATAAGGTGGTTGACGTTGCGAAAGGTAACATCAAAAACAGCTTCAAACGGAAGATGGAAACGCCGCAGGCTATTTCTGCGATGATCTGGACCAACGAGGATATGGAGTATAACCTGGAGAATGTGGTTAAGGCCGACATGGCAGGACAGCTGCTCATGATGATCTACCTGAAGAAGATCCGCGAGGAAGCCAGTGCAGCATATACATGTAGCGCACAGGGTCAGTTCCAGCGTGACGAGTTTGATAAGATGGTCTTGATTCAGGTGGTTTGCCCGATGAAACCGGAGAAATCTGACGAGGCCCTGAAGATCATGAGCGAGGAGGTTCCCGCCCTGGCAAAGAGCTGTGATGCTGACATGCTGAGCAAGGTGAAGGAGTATATGCTGAAGAGCTACGATGATGCTACCCAGACCAATAGCTATTGGAAGAGCATGGTTGATAACAACCGCCTGTTCGGTCTTGACTTCCATACCAACTTCAAGAAAGTGGTGGAGGCTCAGACTCCCGAGAGCATCTGCAAATTCATGCAGGAGTTCCTGAAGCCGGGTAACAAGATCGAAATTACCCTCATGCCGAAGGAGTAGTATACCTATAGATAGTGAGAATCCATAAATAATTCTGATTTTCTTTTGAGAATCCCCAAAATTGCCGTACCTTTGCACCCTAATATTTATTAAGGTGTAAAGGTATGGCTTATTTATTTACTTCAGAATCCGTTTCAGAGGGACATCCCGACAAGGTGTCCGACCAGATTTCCGATGCATTGCTCGATCAGTTCCTGGCATACGACGATAAGGCGCGTTGTGCCATCGAGACGTTTGTAACTACCGGACAGGCGGTGATCATGGGTGAGGTGCACTCTGATGCCTATATCGACCTGCAGACCATTGCCCGTAAGACGATCAAGAAGATCGGATATACAAAGAGTGAGTACCAGTTCGATGGTGACTCCTGCGGAATCCTTACCAGTATCCATGAGCAGAGCGTGGATATCAACAGGGGTGTTGACAAGGCGGATGCTGATGATCAGGGCGCTGGCGACCAGGGTATGATGTTTGGTTATGCCGTGAATGAAACAGAGAACCTGATGCCTGTAAGTCTTGACCTTGCACACTTGATTATGCGAACCTTGGCTGATATCCGCAAGGAGGGGAAGGTGATGACTTACCTTCGTCCGGATGCAAAGAGTCAGGTAACGGTGGAATACTCTGACGAGGGCGTTCCCCAGCGCATCGATACCATCGTTGTCTCTACACAGCATGATGAGTTCGACGAGGATGAGGCTATGCTCAAACGTATCAAGGATGATGTCATCAATATCCTGATTCCGCGGGTAAAGCAGCAGATTCACTCTCAGAAGGTGCTCGACCTCTTCGGATTCGACATCAACTACCTGGTGAACCCCACTGGAAAATTCGTCATCGGCGGTCCTCATGGGGATACGGGTCTTACAGGACGTAAGATCATTGTTGACACCTATGGCGGTAAGGGTGCTCATGGAGGTGGTGCCTTCTCGGGCAAGGACTCATCAAAGGTGGATCGCTCTGCTGCCTATGCTGCCCGTTACATCGCCAAGAACATGGTGGCTGCCGGTGTGGCCGATGAGATGTTGGTGCAGTTGAGCTACGCTATCGGTGTGGCTAAACCCGTAAGCATCTATGTGAACACGTATGGGAAGAGTCATGTAAACATACCCGACAGCGAGATAGCCAACCGTATTGGAAAGATGTTCGACCTGCGTCCGAAAGCCATTGAACGCATGCTGAAACTTCGTCAGCCGATGTATCTGGAGACTGCAGCCTATGGACACATGGGTCGCAAGAACGAGGTAGTGAAGAAGACATTCACCAGCTTCTACCACGAAACCAAGACCATCGAGGTGGAGCTCTTCACTTGGGAGAAGCTCGACCGGGTGGATGAGATCCGTAAGGCATTCTTCGGCTGATTAGATTCCCGTTTTACCATCCGTAGGCAGAAAGATGCACACAGAATGGTTCCAGCAACAGGATACGTTGCAGCAAGTACGCCCGTCGGCTCAGCCGGTTACAGAGCCAGTGGAAGGTACAACCTCGGAGGCTTCTCTTGAGGAAGAGACCACTGTAGCTGTTCCTCAGGAAAAGCCGGAGCGTACAAGACATACCTATCAGGAACTGCAGCAGCTGCCACCCAATGCCACACCTGCCCAACTCGACTCTGCCATCCAGTCGGTATTCCGCCCCGAGGTGAAGTCGTTGGCCACGCCTCAGGACACCTTGCTCCTTTCGAGTAAGGATAGTGTACAGGAAGCTACCGACATCAACTTTTCCAAATACTACAAGGAGGGGTTCTTCACCAATAATGCCTTGTTGCACCCGGAACTGAACGTGGAACGCTATGGCGTGGCTGGTGACCCGGTTCCCTACTCCATTCAGAACGATGATGTCATCACGGGGCTGCTATTAGGATGCTTCCTGCTGATGGTGTTCTCCTTCTCCCGTCTTCATCATTTCATCCTGCAGCAGGCCAAGAGCTTCTTCCATATTCAGCGCAGCGAGAATGTGACGGTTTCTACCGAGACTTCCGATGAGTTCCGCTTTCAGTTCTTCATGGTGGCACTCACCTGTCTGCTCTGGGCGCTTCTGGCCTTTTTCTACACTCAGGCCAATGTGGCAGATACGTTCATCTTGCAATCGCAGTATCAGCTCATCGCCATTTTCTTCGGTTGCTTCTCGGTTTATTTCTTGTTGAAAGGAATCCTTTATCCCGTACTGAATTCTCTCTTCTTCAACAGGAAAAAAAATGAACAATGGATGAAGTCTATGCTCTACCTTTCTGCCATGGAAGGGGTGGTGCTGTTTCCTATCGTTATGTTACAGAGCTATTTCGGAATTTCTGTGCAAAGTGCCATCATTTATGCGGCTGTAGTTTTAATTTTAGTGAAATTATTGACGATTTACAAGTGCTTTGTAATCTTTTTCAGACAAAATGGGGCCATTCTGCAAATAATTTTGTACTTTTGTGCGCTCGAAATAGTTCCCATGCTCGCTTTAGCGGGTTTTCTAGTGATGATAGTTGATTATTTGAAAATAAATTTTTAGGACATTAATGATAAAGAAAATTCTCATTTCACAGCCGCAGCCGACAAGTGATAAATCTCCATACTTCGATATTGCAAAGGACTACGATGTGGATCTTGTTTTCCGGCCGTTCATTAAAGTGGAAGGACTGACATCCAAGGAATTCCGTCAGCAGAAAGTGAGCATCACGGGCCATACCGCCATTGTGTTCACCTCTCGCCATGCTATAGACAATTTCTTTAAGCTGGCCAAGGAGATGCGACTGGAGATTCCTGAGGATATGAAATATTTCTGTGTAACGGAGCAGATTGCTTTCTATATCCAGAAGTATGTGCAGTATCGCAAAAGGAAGGTGTTCTTCGGTCAGACAGGAAAGATCACGGATCTGGTTCCTTCAATGGTCAAGCATAAGACTGAGAAGTTCTTGATCCCCATGAGCGATGTGCATGATGACACGGTGAAGGAACTGCTCGACTCGAAAAAACTGCAGCACACCGAGTGTATCATGTATCGCACGGTGAGCAATGACTTTACCGAGGAAGAGGTGAAAGCCTTCGACTATGATATGTGCGTCTTCTTCAGTCCGGCAGGTATCAGTGCCTTTACCAAGACTTTCGGTTCCACAAAGAACGATATAGCCGTGGCAACCTTCGGCCCCTCTACTTCCAAGTCTGCCCATGAGGCTGGCCTGAATGTGGTTATAGAAGCTCCTTCAGAGAAGTTCCCTTCTATGACAGGTGCATTGAAATCCTATCTGGCACGTCAGGACGAAGACTAATCATGCTTGATACCGCAGCTTTCACTTTAGCCAAGGAAGAGCGCGTTTCAAGCAAGCGACTGATTGACGAGCTCTTTACGGGAAGCAACAGTCGTTCCATGGTGGCCTTTCCCATCCGACTTGTCTATATGCAAGTGGAGAACGACCATCCTCAGGCACAGATCCTGGTGAGTGTATCCAAGCGGTATTTCAAGAAAGCGGTGAAGCGCAACAGGGTGAAGCGGCAGATCCGCGAGGCTTATCGGAAGAACAAGCATCTTCTGCCAAAGCAAGAAGGAAAAGGTGTCGTACTGGCCTTTATCTGGCTCGACGAACATCTGCGAAGCAGTGAAGTGGTGGAACGCAAGGTGGTAAAACTCCTGCAAGGACTATCTGAACGATGATGAAAGTACTGAAAGCCATCATACATGGAGTGTCATGGGTGCTGGTATCATTACTGCTCCTTCCCATCTGGTTTTATCAGAAGGCCATCTCGCCTTACACACCTCCTTCATGCCGGTTCACACCTACCTGTTCGGAATATGCCCGTCAGGCTTTGCTGAAACATGGACCCATCAAAGGGTTGTGGCTGGCCATCAAGAGAATATCGCGCTGCCACCCCTGGGGAGGCTCCGGTTACGATCCCGTTCCTTGACCCACAACACCCATTAAGCCCATTAACCCCATAATGCCCATCAACCCCATTAAAATAACAATAAAATGAAAAATTTCGTAGAAGAACTTCGCTGGCGTGGTATGCTGGCACAGATCATGCCAGGAACAGAAGAACTGCTCCAGAAAGAAATGGTAACAGCCTATTTAGGAACAGACCCCACAGCCGATTCATTACATATTGGTCACCTTTGTGGCATCATGATGCTGCGCCATCTGCAGCGCTGCGGCCACAGACCCATCATCCTTGTAGGTGGTGCCACAGGTATGATTGGCGACCCTTCAGGAAAATCACAGGAGCGAAACCTGCTCAACGATGAGACCTTGCGTCATAACCAGGAGTGCATCAAACAGCAAGTGGCCAAGTTCCTTGACTTTGAGTCGAAGGAACCGAATGCTGCCATCATGGTGAACAACTACGACTGGATGAAGAATTTCACCTTCCTCGACTTTGCTCGTGAGGTGGGTAAGCACATCACTGTGAATTATATGATGGCCAAGGAATCGGTGCAGCAGCGTCTGAATGGTACGGCTCGCGACGGTTTGTCGTTCACAGAGTTTACCTATCAGCTCCTGCAGGGATACGATTTCCTCTATCTCTACCAGCATTATGGGGTGAAACTGCAGTTAGGTGGTAATGATCAATGGGGTAATATGACCACCGGTACTGAGCTTATCCGTCGTACATTGGGTAATGAGGTGGAGACCTTCGCGCTCACCTGTCCGTTGATTACCAAGAGCGACGGTAAGAAGTTCGGTAAGACCGAGAGTGGTAATATCTGGCTCGATCCGAAGCGTACCACTCCTTATAAGTTCTATCAGTTCTGGCTGAACGTGAGCGATGATGATGCAGAACGTTACATCAAGATCTTCACTTCTTTGGAGAAGGATGTGATTGATGCTTTGGTGGAAGAACACAAGCAGGATCCGGGTCGTAGAATCCTTCAGCGTCGCTTGGCAGAAGAGGTAACCGTAATGGTTCACTCTCGCGAAGCGCTTGATACAGCTATTGAGGCAAGTAACATCCTCTTCGGAAAGAGTACGAAGGAGAGTCTTCAGAAACTTGATGAGCAGACCTTCCTCGACGTGTTCGATGGCGTTCCACAGTATGAGATCACTAAAGAGCAACTCGGACAGGCTGCCATTGAACTGCTCACAGCCTCTGCTCCTGTCTTCCCCTCAAAGGGTGAGATGCGAAAGATGGTACAAGGTGGCGGCGTAAGTCTGAACAAGGAGAAGCTGACCGATCAGAACAGAATCATCACTTCAGATGACTTGATCGACGGTAAATATCTGTTGGCTCAGAAAGGAAAGAAGAACTATTTCCTCTTGACTGTGAAGTAATAAAATATACACGCTCGAGAAAAAAATAGCTTTTTTCTTCTCACTTACTCAGATTTTTCGTACCTTTGCAGCCGAATTTGATTGGGTGATGGTGTAATGGTAACACTACAGGTTTTGGTTCTGTCATTCCCGGTTCGAATCCGAGTCACCCAACTCCAGGAAGCTGGATAAACAAATAGAGAGATACCGCGGTATCTCTCTATTGTGTTTTTGTAAAATCTTTACAAAATGATTACTTGATAGCATCTGCCAACTCAGCACCAGCCTTGAACTTAGCCACCTTCTTAGCAGCAATCTTGATCTTCTGCTTAGTAGCGGGGTTGATACCCTCACGAGCAGGACGCTTGTTTACACTGAATGTACCAAAACCTACAAGAGCAACCTTGTCACCTGCTACGAGCGCACCCTTGATAGCTGCAATAGTAGCGTCGAGAGCCTTCTTTGAATCAGCCTTTGTCAGACCAGCACCAGCTGCAATCTTCTCAATTAATTCTGTCTTGTTCATAATTTTACCTATTAAATGATTAAAAATTAATACGTTATTCAAAATTCTTTCGCAAATATAAGCGAAACAATTCATAAAACAAACAAAAAAGTGAAAAAAGTGAAGAATTTCATGAAAAAAAGTGCTATTAGCCCCATTTTTCTGCCTAATAACAGATATTTTTCGTATTTTTGTCGCATCATTTAAGGTTAAGAACAAAAAAGGCTATGCGACGTATTCCTACCATTACAAAAAACCTACTGATTATAAACGCGTTGATGTTCCTGGCACTTTTGGCGTTCCAGATGAAAGGCATTAACCTGAACGACGTGCTGGGACTCCATTTCTTCATGGCGTCTGACTTCCATCTCTACCAGCTCGTTACATACATGTTCATGCATGCGAACTTTGAGCATATCTTCTTCAATATGTTCGCCTTATGGATGTTCGGCTGCGTGGTTGAAAGTGTATGGGGACCGAAGAAATTCCTTTTTTATTACATTTCTTGCGGAATCGGTGCTGGCATTATTCAAGAAATCGTACAATTTGTGTCGTTCTACTTCATGGCGACGTCACAGATACCAGGGGCTGGATTCGGCGACTTGTGGCAGATTGCGCAGAATTCTTCTGCCGTACTGAACGCATGGACTACTGTGGGTGCATCTGGTGCTATCTATGCCATCTTGCTTGCCTTTGGCATGATCTTCCCCGAGGAACGTATCTTCATCTTCCCACTGCCTATTCCTATTAAAGCGAAATGGTTCGTAGGTATCTATGCCGCCATTGAGTTGTTCTCGGCGCTGGCTACTCCTGGTGACAGCGTGGCCCACTTTGCCCATCTTGGCGGTATGCTCTTCGGTTTCCTGATGATACGCTATTGGCGCAAGCATCCCGAGAGCGACAGATATGGAAGAAGCAACGGTCAGCAGTTCTTCGACAAACTGCGTACCAACTGGGAGAACCGCAGTCATAGGAATGCGGACGCACCTCGAAACAGTCGTCAGGACGACCGTTCCACCCGTCATACTGAGGAATCATCAACAGAGAAAACCAACCAACAAGAGATAGACCATATCCTCGACAAGATACGCCGTAGCGGCTATGACAGTCTGACGGACGAGGAGAAGCGTAAACTCTTCGAGAGTGGGAACTGATAATATTGCATGCTCAAGACAATCAAGACATTCACGAGAAACTTGATCATCGGGGCTAATGTTGCCACGATGATCATGATGTTACTGGTGGGCTATTCCGGAAGACTCAATCCTGAATCGTTCCCCATCCTGTCGAATGCCTGTCTGGCTTTCCCCATCTTCCTCGTCATCAATGTCTTTTTCCTGTTCTTTTGGCTGCTCTTCTATCCCAAAGGCGCCCTTGTTTCCCTTCTTGGTATTATTATAAGTTATGTACCCGTGCGAACATACTGTCCGCTGAACTTGAAGAGTGAGAAACCTGTGGGTTGCATCAAGGTGATGACCTACAACGTGGATGGTTCCATGAAGAAGGAGACTGATGCACAGGGAAGAGTTACTTATCCCGCCTTGGAGTATATAGGTGCCAGCGGAGCCGATGTGGTTTGTGTGCAGGAAGCCTATATGACCAGAGAAAAGGCTGCCAGTCTGCGACATATCTATCAGTATGCTGATACCGCCAGGAATGAACACGGAGGCTCATGTCTTACCTTGTTCAGTAAGTTCCCCATCATCAACAAGGAGCATATCCGTTTGGGAAACAGTCTGAACACCAGCGCGGCCTTCTATCTGAAAATCAAGAACGATACGGTCATCGTGGTAAACAACCATCTGGAATCAAATAACTTGTCGTTAAAAGACCGTGAGAACTTTGAGAAAATGGCCGAGGGCTCACAAGACCGTGAGCTGGCTGGCAAGGAGTCAAAACTACTGATGGAGAAACTCGCCGAAGCCTCCAAGATCAGGGCACCGCAGGCCGGGAAGGTGGCAACATACATACGTAATCATTCACATTATCCCATCATTGTTTGCGGTGATTTCAACGACAACCCGCTGTCGTATGTCCACCATACGATTGCCGAAGGACTGACCGACTGCTTTGTGGCTACAGGTAACTGGCCTGGATGGACATTCAACCACAACCGCATCCGTGTGCGTATCGACCATATCTTATGCTCGAAAGATATTGTTCCATATCAGTGCCGCGTGGACAGTAAAATCAACGTTAGCGACCATCATCCGGTGAGTTGTTGGCTAAAAATTGGGCTTAAATCACAAAAAATCAATAATTAACGGCCCGAAATTTTTCGAGAATGTGAAAAATTATGTATCTTTGCACGCTCATAATGCCGTTCGTTGAAAAATGAATGGCAAAATTGTGTTGATAAACAGTGAAATAATAATTAAAAACAATTCATCAATAAAATGCAAAACAAAGGTATCGTTATTTGTACAGCCGTCTTACTGACACTGGCAAGCATCTTCTACCTGTCGTTCTCAGCAGCTACACGCTACTTTGACAGTCAGGCAGCAAAGATCCAGGACCCGATTGCACAGCAGGACTACAAGGACTCTGTGAAGTATCTGGGCGTCTATTCTTATCAGAAGTGCTTGGAGACTCAGATTGGTCTGGGTCTTGACCTGAAAGGCGGTATGAACGTCATCCTCGAAATCAGTGTTCCTGATGTAGTAGAGGTACTGGCAGACCACAAAACTGACCAGGCTTTCGTAAAGTCCATGCAGGAAGCTAAGAAAGAAGAGGAGACAAGTCAGAGTGATTTCATCTCGTTGTTTATCGACGCTTATCACCGTAACGCACCGGGTCATCGCCTGGCAGAGATCTTCGCTACTCAGCAGCTGAAAGGCAAGGTTTCTACTCAGAGCACTGACAAAGAGGTGGAGAAGGCACTGCGCGATGAGGTGCAGACCGCCATCGACAACTCTTTCAACGTAGTGCGTAACCGTATCGATAAGTTCGGCGTGGTACAGCCTAACATCCAGAAACTGGAAGGTCAGCAGGGACGTATCATGGTGGAAATGCCAGGTATCCGCGAGCCGGAGCGTATCCGTAAGTTGCTCCAGGGTAGCGCCAACCTCGAGTTCTGGGAGACTTATAACAGTCAGGAGATTACTTCTTACTTCTCTCAGCTCGACCAGCGTCTGCTGGCTTCTGCTGATCCCGATGCTGCAGTTGATTCTGCTGCCGTGGCTAAGGAGGATACAGTAAAGGCTGATGCTCCCAAGCTTGATATCAAGGCTAACAAGACTGCCGATGCTGCTACCGACGAGGCTAAGATCGCCGCACTGAAGAAGCAGCACCCGCTGCTCGCCATGATGTCACTGGCTCCTCAGGGTAGTCTGAGCGTTGTGGCTTATGCCAACGTTCGTGATACAGCTGAGATCAACAAGTATATCTACAGTGAGCTGGCACAGCAGATCTTCCCGTCAGACCTGAAACTCTGCTGGGGTGCTACTCCTTCAGATATGGTGAACAGCAAGAACGTATATGAGCTGTATGCTTTGAAGAAGACTGGTACCAACGGTCGTGCTCCGTTAGAGGGTGACGTAATCGTTGACGCCAAGGATGAGTTCGATCATGTAACAGGTCGTCCTTGTGTAAGCATGTCAATGAACAGTGATGGTGCCCGCCGTTGGGCAACCCTTACCAAGGCTAACGTAGGTAAGGCTATTGCTATCGTTCTTGACGACGCTGTTTATTCAGCTCCTCGTGTAAACGGTGAGATCTCTGGTGGTAACTCACAGATCACAGGTAACTTCACTGTTGAGACTACCAAGGACTTGGCCAACACGCTGAAGTCTGGTCGTATGCCTGCTCCTGCCCGTATCGTACAGGAAGAGGTGGTTGGTCCTACACTGGGTGCACAGTCCATCAAGCAGGGTATCATGTCATTCATCGTTGCCTTCATCCTGTTGATGATCTACATGGTGATGATGTACGGCTTCATTCCTGGTATGATGGCAAACTTCGCTCTGATCGTGAACCTGTTCTTCACATTGGGTATTCTAACGTCGTTCCAGGCGGCATTGACCATGTCTGGTTTGGCCGGTATCGTATTGACGTTGGGTACTGCGGTTGACGCGAACGTGCTGATCTATGAACGTATCAAGGAAGAGATGCGAAACGGCAAGGGTATCAAGGAAGCATTGAAGGCTGGTTATAGCAATGCCTTCTCGGCTATCTTCGACTCTAACCTTACCTCTTTGATCACAGGTATTATCCTGCTCTACTTCGGTACAGGACCTGTTAAGGGCTTTGCTACTACCTGGATCATTGGTATCGCCTGCTCGTTCTTCACCGCTGTGTTCCTCACACGTATCATCTATGAGAACCGTCTGAAGAAAGACAAGTGGCTGAACCTGAAGTTCTACACCAGCATCTCCAAGAACATGCTGCAGAACCTCCACATCCCGTTCATGAGCTTCTACAAGAAGACCTTCGTACTGGTGGCAGCTGCTGTTGTGGTGTTCCTGATCAGCTTCTTCGTTCGCGGCTTGAGCAAGAGTATCGACTTCACTGGTGGTCGTAACTATGTGGTTACCTTCGAGAAGTCAGTTCAGCCTGAGGAGATCCGTGGTCTCCTCGTGCAGGCCTTCCCTGGCTGCAACACAGGTGCTATCTCTATTGGTACAGACAACAAGACCATCCGTATCTCTACCAACTATAAGATTGAGAGCAACAGTCCTACAGCCGATGATGAGGCCGAGACCATCCTCTATACAACTTTGAAGAAGGCAGGTCTGGTATCTCAGGCTGACGTTGAGTCGTTCAAGAACCCCGATGTTCGTGAGGGTGGCTCTATCATCAGTTCTACAAAGGTAGGTCCTTCAGTGGCTAAGGATATCACCTATGGCGCTATCATCAGTGTGCTGATTGCCTTGGTTGCTATCTTCCTCTATATCCTGTTCCGCTTCCGCAACGTGGCCTTCTCTGTAGGTTCTATCGTTGCTCTGGCTGTGGATACATTGGTAGTGCTCGGTCTCTACTCACTGCTCTGGGGTATCGTGCCCTGGTCGTTGGAGATTGACCAAACGTTCATTGGTGCTATCCTGACGGTGATCGGTTACTCTATCAACGATAAGGTGGTGGTATTCGACCGTATCCGTGAGAACCTCGGTCTGCATCCGAAGCAGGACAAGCAGTCGTTGTTCAACGAGAGTATCAACCAGACACTGGCTCGTACCGTCAACACCTCTATCTCTACATTGCTCGTGTTGCTGTGTATCTTCATCCTTGGTGGTGCTAGCATCCGCAGTTTCGCCTTCGCAATGATCCTCGGTGTGATCTTCGGTACACTCTCTTCTATCTTCATTGCTTCTCCCGTTGCTTATCTGGTGATGGGTCGTAAGATCAAGGAAGATGATGTAGTAAAGGCTTGATGTAAGTTGAAACTTGAGTGAATTCACCTTATATTATATATAAAGAATCCGCATGGTAACGCCATGCGGATTCTTTCTTAACCGACTTGTTTCTGAGTAATGTTTCGGAGAATTCTATATGCGGCAGCACTGATGCTTCTCATCGTTAGCTGTACCCATCAGGAGATACCACAAGGTTCCATTCCCCTTGCCAACAGTCATTATGGTAGGGCGATGCAACTCTGTGAGGGGAACCACTATGCCGAGGCAGAACTCATTTTGAAGGAAGGAGAACTTGCTGCTGAGGCCAGCGATAATATTCTCGAACTACAGAAATGTCAAGGAACGCGTTACTTGGTGGCACAAATTCTGAGCGCTACCACCCAGAAACGCAATTATGAACTGCTCCACGACCATGAGAAAGCCACAAATATGGCACAGTTTATTACATTAGCAAAAGAACTGCTTCATCACACTTACGAACAGGAAAAGATTACAGAATTGCAACACCAATACGAACAACAAACCAAGAACCGCCGCCATTACCAGATACTCGCATACCTCTTCGGACTGCTCTTTCTAGCTATCCTCATGGTGCTCGTCATTCTCTTCTTTAACAGGCGACGTATTGAACAATACAACAGCATCCTTGACCTCAATGCCCAGACCATCGAACGAGCTCAGCAGCGTATTGAAGCATTGTCACAAGAAAGCGAAGCCCACGATAAGGAAATCAACCGTCTAAACGAAAAAATCACTTCTGTACGCCGTTCTACCAACGAACGCTTAGGTCGTGGTAAGGAAGTTTTCGACCATATTATCGCAGGTGGAAAACTACCTCCGTTGGCAGATGACGAGAACAGCCTCATCGAATACTATTCTGTAAGCCACTATGCCACCTTCCATGAATGGACAACTGGCTACAATCATCTTACCGCTCGCCTCTACACCTATCTGATATTACAGGACATGGGTAAAAAAGATGACGATATCGCTCAAATCCTCTGCATCAGTCCCTCTGCTGTACGCTCCATCAAATCAAGAGTAAAAGCAAGGAGGAGGCATTAAGAGATTGGCAAACCTGTTGCAATTTCAAATTCGGAATCTGCTTCAATAAACAAATAAAACGCTGATTTTCAATTATTTGTAAGAAAACCATCTTTGCAACACACGCTGAAAATAATCCCCTGAAAATTTGCAACCTTACTGATTGCATCCTAATTTTGCCATTGAGAAGTTCACTTTATTACGAATCTTTTAAACATTAACAACTATGGCAAAGTTAAATTTAGTATCACTGGAATGGACCGACCTTGTATTTGAAGGGCGCAACCAGAACTATGGTGCCTACCAGCTTCGCAAGGAAACTTCCAAGCGAAACATCTGGTCCATCATCTTTGTAGTCTTTTTGGCAATACTCCTCTATCTTGGTCTTACCTTAGAGAACATGGTAGAGGCGCACCGAACTGTTGAAAATACCCAAATCGTGGAGGTAACAAATCTTCGTGACAAGAAAAAAGAAGTAAAGGTAGAACGGAAAGAAGAGATCAAGTTAGAACCTGAGCGAATCGTGGAGAAGGTAAAGTCATCCATCAAATTCACCGCCCCTGTCATCAAGAAAGACAATCTGGTGAATGAAGAGGAAGTCATTAAGCTCGATGAAATCGAGAATAGTAACAAAACCATTGGTGCTTTTACCGTTGAAGGTAATGACGAAGTGGGTGGTGAGGTGCTCAAGGTCAAGGAAGAGATTGCCCAGCCCGAGCCTCCGAAGCACGAAGAAGACAACAAGGTGTTCGAGGTAGTGGAGCAGATGCCTTCATTCCCTGGTGGCTATGCTGCGTTGATGCAGTGGCTCGGCAGTAACATGAAGTATCCGACCATCGCAGCAGAGAACAATGTTCAGGGTCGTGTAATCGTTCAGTTCGTGGTAGAGAAAGACGGTTCCATCACCGACGTTCACGTGGCTAAGTCTGTTGACCCGTCACTTGACAAGGAGGCTTCCCGCGTGGTGAAGGCCATGCCGAAGTGGATTCCTGGTAAGCAGAACAGTTCACCTGTTCGTGTCAGGTTCACCGTTCCTGTCACTTTCAAACTACAATAAAAAAACTCCTGAATCCTTATGGACTCAGGAGTTTTTGTACTTTACTGTCAGTCTGATTACTTCAGCTTGGCATACTTGTAAGCACTGGTCTTACCAAGCTCTTCCTCGATACGGATAAGCTGGTTGTACTTAGCCATACGGTCGGTACGAGAGAGTGAACCAGTCTTGATCTGACCACTGTTTGTTGCCACGGCGATGTCGGCAATCGTAGTGTCCTCAGTCTCACCAGAACGGTGTGAGGTAACGGTGGTGTAGCCATGACGGTGAGCCATCTCGATAGCGTCCAGAGTCTCGGTGAGCGAACCAATCTGGTTCACCTTGATCAGGATGCTGTTACCAGCGCCCATCTGGATACCCTTCTGCAGGAACTTCACGTTGGTTACGAAGAGGTCGTCACCTACCAGCTGGCACTTGTCACCAACCTTCTCGGTCAGCTTCACCCAGTTCTCCCAGTCGTTCTCATCGAGACCATCCTCGATAGAGTAGATAGGATACTTGTTGATGAGCTCCTCAAGGTAAGCGATCTGCTCGTCGGCAGAGAGCTTCTTACCATTAGGATCCTTCTTCTTACCGTTCTTCAGCTGACGATAGTCGTAGAACCACTTGCCATCCTCGCAAACAGCGAACTCAGAAGCAGCGCAGTCCATAGCGATCTTCACGTCCTTACCCGGCTCATAGCCAGCAGCCTTGATAGCCTCCATGATCGTGTCGAGTGCATCCTCGATACCGTTGAAGTTAGGAGCGAAACCACCCTCATCACCTACAGCTGTAGAAAGGCCACGAGCCTTCAGCAGCTTGGCGAGGTTGTGGAACACCTCAGCACCCATACGAACAGCTTCCTTGATAGAAGTAGCACCAACCGGACCAATCATGAACTCCTGGAAAGCGATGGGAGCGTCAGAGTGAGCACCACCATTCACGATGTTCATCATCGGGAGAGGCATGGTATAGCTGTTGCAACCGCCGATGTAACGGTAGAGAGGGATGTTGAGTGCCTTGGCAGCAGCCTGAGCAGCAGCCAGAGAAACACTAAGGATAGCGTTGGCACCGAGCTTGCTCTTGGTAGGAGTGCCATCGAGTTCCAACATCTTCATGTCAAGACCGCGCTGGTTGAATACGCAGTCACCCTTCAAAGCGGGAGCGATGATATTGTTGACATTGTCAACAGCCTTCTGAACACCCTTGCCCAGGTAACGGCCTTTGTCGCCATCACGGAGCTCCAGGGCCTCGTTCTCACCGGTAGAAGCACCTGACGGTACTGCAGCGCGACCCATCACGCCGTTCTCCAGTGTTACTTCACATTCAACAGTTGGGTTACCTCTTGAGTCGAGGATTTCTCTTGCATGAACTTTTTCGATTCTCATAATAATATTATTTAAATAAAGATAAATTCGTCCGTGTAAGAATAAGGTTTTATACCTTATTATATATAATGCGGATGCAAAGATACAGCGATTTTGGCTATATCGGAAAAAATCGACTTTTGAATTACTATCGATTTAATGATTTTTAATACACAAACCGTCAGATTGCACGCGCTTCTTTTCCGAATGCTCAATGCAGTTGACAAAATCAGGTATCAGAATGGAGCGAAGGCATCATCCTGTACGTTCTTGATAGCCATGCACTCCATCTCCACGAGCCAGCCTGGACGACAAACGGGTCCGTGTACGAATACCTTCGGTTTATTGGGGAATCGCTCGTCATAGAGCGCCTTTACCGTGTGGTAGTCGGATATATCGCGCAGATAGACAATCATCTGCATCACCTCATCATAGGATGAACCTGCTTCCTTCAGCAGCGCCTCCACATTTTCCCACATGTGTTTCGTCTGTGCAGCCACATCACCTTGGTGAACAATCTCGCCTTTGTTGTTGATGCTTGCCGTACCCGAGATGAACACATGACGGCGGTCGCCATAGTTGATATACGTGCCGCGCTCGAAGCTCACCCCGTAGTCGCTGGTGCGGTTCAGATGATCGGCAGCATACAAGTAGTGTACCTGCTCCTTACAGATGCCGTCAACGGCATAGTTATCCATCTGCGAAAGCACGTGGGCGTCTGCTTGTCTACCTCCGATACCTGTACTGGCAATGAAATGGGTCTCGTCGGTAAGGTTCTGCGTGAAGAAAACCGTATTGCGGGCCTTCACCACACCAGGATAGTTGTTATCCACATCGTTCACGAAGAACCACGTGCGGATACAGTTGTCAGCCAGACTGCATCCCTCCTGCATCAGTTGCATGATATATTCGTTGAGCAGCAGACGAGTCTGGTACTCCGAGTTCTTAGCCAGATTATGAGCACTGGCATTCCACAGATGACGGTAGTTGCCATGAGTCACCTCATGCAGTCCGCAGTGCAAGGCACGAGTCTCCACATGGGTCTGTAGATAAGCCCATACCGCAATCTTCGTTCCATCCAGCGGAGCCTGCTCGATAATCGACAAGGCATAGTCGGCATAGTCGCACTCCATAGCGAGAATGGCGTCAGCCTGGTTGTATGCATCACTCAGGAAATAGCGTTTGAAAACGGTCTTGGCCCCAGGAAGATCCTCACGCAGCAGCTTGGTGTAAGCTTGATCGATGGCTGCCAGTTGTTCGCGATAGGGTAGTGCCCCATCGCTTACATGGAGCATCACGTGGTATTCCGTAACCTCTGTTCCATTGTCAAAACAGCTGATTTCAGCATACGCCTGATCAAAGATTTTCTTATTCATGGGTGCAAAGTTACGATTAAGCGAGGGAAAAACCAAAGAAAAGCTTGTTTTTCTTTGTTTTTCCGAGCGAAAGTAACTTCGGCGAAGCCAAAGGTACGATTAAGTGAGCGAAAAGCCAAAGGTACGAATAAGTTGAGCTCAGCCAAAGTTACGAATAAGCAACCAAAAAGCGCAAAGGTACGAATAAGTGAGAACAACCAAAGGTACGAATAACCGAGCGCAAACCCAAAAGAGGATGAGCAATGTTGCTCATCCTCTTTCTTGTTCCCCTCCTCTTGGGAGGGGCTAGGGTAGGCTCCCTTTCTACATACAGCTGGTAACCCCAAGGCTGGTAGCGATGGCAGTCAGTATGGCTGCTACGGTCTGAATGATGAATTTCCAAGTATCCTTTTTCATGGTTCTTTCTTTTTAAGGTTATTACTTTTTTGTTTTCGAGGAAGGAGGAAGGACGAAGGAGGAAGGAGATTAGCACTATGCGCCAGTGGTTCTGTCCTGTATATAATGCCTGTATCTCAGTAGTATTCTCCTTCCTCCCTCCTCCTTCCTCCTTCCTCCAGAAGGCTTAGCCGTTGTTCTGATCTCCGGAGCCACCACTTTCGTTCTCGCTCGCTGCCTTGCCGCCCATCGACTGGAACTTCGCCTTGTTGGTGAGCATCTTGGTGGCGTACTCGCTCTCCTTGCTCTGGTCACCGATGAACTTGATGCGGATGGCCTTCACGTTGTTGGCCGTGAACTGGTCTTCGTTATCTACGCCCTCGGTGCTGACGCTGAGGTAGAAGGTGCCCAGGCCATCGAGCTTGATCTTGTTACCCTCCAGAAGCAGCTCCTCGAAGCACATCACGAATCGCTCCACCACACCCTTCACCACATCGGGCGTGTAAATCGTTCCGTGCTTCATCATGTGCCGGCAGAGGTCGCTGGTGTCTAATGTGTCCACATAGACCAATCGACCATAGGTCTTGCCATACGCGTTGTTCTTACTGTTGTTGTTCTTGTACGTTTTAATTTTCAGTCTTGCCATAATTTTTGTGTGTTTTAAATTGTTGAACAATAAGTTTAGTTTTTGTGTCGGCCTCCGAAGTGTTCAAGTTTTTCAAGTCCGCGCGCTACTTGTCGACCTTTGCACCCCCTTGACTTTTCACACTGCAAAGTTACAACAAAAACAAGCTGTTTCCAAATTTCGACCCCCGTAGCGTGCAAAAATCTGTTAAGAAATCGAAGCAATTCTGTTAATAAATATAAACTATGGCAATCTCTCCCGGAAACTATGGCAGTTTGTTTTAGAGAGTGTGGCACTTTCCCCCCAAGATTGAGACATGCGGATGTGTGCCTCTGTGACATGGGAATTTGTGACAATAAGCATCTCGCAGAAGTGCAGATTACTATTATTATAAGTTATTATTATATTATATATAATAATAAAATTCTACTCTAACTATTTTCGCACCTAATGAACCCCCTTAATGTCACAAAGTCAAAAGTCACAATGTACAACTTAATTGTAAAATCGCGTTTATTAAATAATGTGTAAATTGAGATTGACTTTGCGCCAGTCTCGTTTTTTATTTGTATTTTTGTATTCTTAAAACGAAACGAGTATCGATGGCACAACTGAATGAATTCATTAAGGGGCGTCGCCCTGTTTCTTTCATCGACCTTTTTGCTGGTGCTGGTGGCATCAGTGAGGGATTCATGCAAGCGTATACTGATCACAACTATTACGACTTTGTGTTGGCAAGCGACATCAATGATAATTGCGAACTGACACACAGGGTTAGATACAATGAGCAACTGGGACTTGACACGAAGTTCATCACAGAAGATATTATGTCACCCACATTCTTGCCTCATTTAAAGCAGGCTTTGGGTGGCAGGGAGATTGATGTGGTGACTGGTGGCCCAAGTTGTCAGAGTTTTAGTCTTTCAGGCAGAAGAAAACGTTTCGATAAACGCGATGGTCTATTCAATCACTACTTGAAAGTGATTCGCGCTCTGCGTCCCAAGTATTTTGTGATGGAAAATGTGAAGGGCTTGCTGACAAAGGATAACGGAAGATTCAAGGTGGAGATTATGCGTGAAATGCGCTCCATCATTGATGACAAAGCCGTTGGTTCATTCCTTGTTTTTGCAGAAAAGCTACTGAAAAAATCATGTTCGCCTTTCCTTGCCAGCGTTATTCTTCTTAAACTTCAGATGGAAATCACAAGCGAGGAAGAAAAGGCTAATGGTTACAAGGAGCAGTTCTTTGATTTGCTCGATAACCAGTTACGCAGCATGACTCGCCAGATAGATTATCGCATCAGCAAGTCTGATCGCTATATCAGCACCATTCGTCACGGACTATATCTGCTGCGTCGCAATGAACAGCGTGACAAGATAACTGCCGACATCATAAACGAAAAGACGGTATCGAATATCGACAACGATCTGTTTGCGGAGAAGTTCAATGAGTTCCTTTCAAGCATTTCCGATGAAGAGATTTCTTCGAAGATCAAATTTTCTATTGGGCAGGTTGAAGCATTAAAGAATGCCGGACAGGACACAATCGATTTACTGAAAGCTGTTGACCTGTATTCATTCTCACTCGATGAATGCTTCGATGAGTTACAGAAGATGTCAAAGGAGATGAAAGTTGCCAAAGAGTATGATGACATCTTGGATAAATTGCGCCTCTATAATGTGGAGCAGATGGTTCTGTTATCTTCTGACTATGGTGTTCCTCAGAACCGTGAGAGAGTTGTATTCATCGGTAGTCGCAATGACCAGAAGCCTATTAAGTCAGTACCAGCAACGGTAATCAAAGAGGATAAGGTAACGGTTTACGAGGCAATTTCAGACCTTGACTTTATTGGCAACGGTGAAACTCTGACACGATATGCAGAGCCAGTGTCACACCCAGAATATGATGGTTTGATAAAACACAGAAAGGTTGATGGAGAAATTACAGATGAAGGAAAAACCTTTGCTGAATGGTCAAGAGAGGGACGGTTGAATCATCGTTTCCAATTTGAGTGTCAGCCCTTCTATGTGCGCGACGTTGGCGAACTCAATGGCAGAATGAATAATATGGAAACTGCTGAGTTGTTTAACCATCAAACGAGTGCTCAGAATGATACCGTGATGCAACGCCTGAAGGTGATTGGCGAATGTGGTGGCTATACAGATGAATGCAAGAAGAAACTTAAGGACTTGGGGTTGGAGTCTAAGAAACGCAATTACTTTGTGTTGAAAGCAGATAGCCAAAGTCCTACGGTTGTGACGATGCCCGATGACTTCATCCACTACTCACGCTATCGTGCTATGACAGTACGTGAGATGGCCCGATTGCAGTCGTTTGATGATTCGTTCGTATTCCAAGGGAAACGCCAAACAGGCGGTGATAAGCGCAAGAGCGAAATACCACAATACACCTTGGTCGGCAATGCCGTACCACCACTGATGTCAAGAGCAATTGGTAACGAAATCCTAAAGAATATACAGTAGCCTTATGATACATATGCGTCAGTTTAATGATTTTGAGATTGAGAACTTTAGTTTTCTCGCTAATCTTGGAATTAGATATGCAACGTTCCAAACTTATTGGACTTCCCTTGACAAAGGTTATTTTGATGCAATAGCCCCCATCAGAACATTTTTCCTTGAAGAAGGTATTCATGATTATTCTGCTCAGGGTCAGGGTCAAATCAACAAGGAGTATAGAGATGGCTATCTTCTGACAGATAGTTTAATGATACCAGCCAAGGCTTCTTTGTATAGACCCCAGACTAAAAAGGGTGATCCAAGACTCTGGTTCTCCAATTTGCACAAATATGCAGATACCGACGACATATTTGCTATGTTTCATATAGATAGTACTCTATATATCATTAATGTGACCAAAACGAACATAGCAGAAAGATACAATTCTCAAGAGAGCAACCCTGTGAAGGAAATCTTGACTACTCTAAATAAACAGGAAATGGAAGTCTCACAGGAACTTCTTGGTAAATTCATCGAGTTGTATGCTAATGGACAATGGTATGAAGCTGAAGTACAAAGTGACACAGGAATAGGTAGAGCTGTTGAGACCTTGTTGGGAATAAAGATGAATGCGAGCAAGGAAGCTGATTATAAAGGTATCGAACTGAAGAGTAAGCGACTTCAAAGAAATAGCGCCAAAAACGGTTTGTTTTCACAAATACCCGATTGGAAAAATAGTAAGTTTAAGTCTGGAGTTGAAATAGTTGAAAAGTACGGATATTTAAGTGGTGAAAAGAAAACTTTACAGGTAACAGTACAGGCAAACAGACCTAATGCTCAATCTCTTGTTCTGGACATACCCGATGAAGGTGAAATACTGGAAATGTTGGAAAGCAGAGATGAGAAAGTCTTGAATCATATTGTAGAGTGGCAATTAATGACTCTTCATGAAAGGTTGAGTTCTAAACACAAAGAGACATTCTGGGTGTCGGTAGATAACCAATTCTTTGATGGTAAAGAGTTTTTCAAATACTCATATATCGAGCATACAAGAAATCCAAATATTGCCGAGTTTGATAATCTGATAATGCAGCAATTTATTTCGCTTGAACTTTTGCTTTGTAGACCAAGCGGTCGAGGTGACACATGGAGCTTTAAGATAAAAGACAGGGCTATGCCATTATTATTCCCCGAGTCATTGTTGTACAAATTAGATCCTAATTCAACACCTCATAGAGGACCACTGCCAGAATGAAGTAACCATTTAAATATGTCTCGTTTCGCACAATACTACATCAATTTCAGACACGACGCGGGCTGCTACGAATGGGAAAATCGGCAACAGTATCTTGGTGCTCTCTTCGATAAGGATGAGAGCATCATGATGTCGTGTACCTGTCCCTTGGCATCCCAAGGGTATTGATGCGAGCAAACCTATTCTAATGAAGAAATGTCCCCGACTTGCAAGAGAATAAGTTTACTTTCCGAGCAAAGATTAGATCGGTAAGTGACTTCATGGGAATAAAATAATAAGTAGTTAAATCAGATATGAATTTTAATCTTAGTTACCCAAACGTAACACAGAGAAAGCGAGTATTACCTCATGCATTACATGGTGGCAGCGTGGTAGCTTTCAGGTCATGGTTATATGACAGACCCCGGACAGGTGTTATTGTGATGGAATCTCCAGACTGGATGCTGGCAGCGGTTAATCTCTACGAAGAAGATGGGCGAATATGGTACTCTGATGAACTGCCCGAGAATATTGAACTATATGAGGCCAATGAAAAAGAGACTCTATGGGGATTAGCATGTTACCTTGATTATTATACTGGTAATGAGGAGTACAAGGGCGTGCATCCCATTATAGCTTTTATTGACCACGAATGCCCAAAAGCCGATAATAGTTGGGGAGCTAATGCTTTCTGTCAGGATATGCTTACAAGAGTACCAGACCTGATTGATAAAGAGGAGTGGACCGGAATAAAGCATAATATAAGCCAACTCATTATGCAGACGAGTGGGCTTCAATACGACCGTTTCCGTATTGAATACTACTGCTTCCTCATAGGTGTGCTTATGATTGCTGAGCATGAGCAAGATGTTTATAGGCGCAAAGAAATAATACAACTGTTTAGAAAAAACTGGGGGTATATATCATGGATGTATGGTATCGGTATTGGGCGTGTGCTTGGTTCTGCATTACATAACTTTACTGCTGTTATCAACCAAACGACTCATAATAAGCGCAAACATTACCTTCATCTATACTTGCCGCTTGCCGAATTTTTTATAGATAAGATTTGCAAGTATAATGATGATAAACGAGAAAAATTGCTGGAAGCTATCAGAAAAGCAAAGGTAATAGAAGAACGAGAAAAGCAGGAACCAGATCTTGATGAACTTTATGGCATTCTGTTCCCCAGACATTCATTGGAGGCTTTATCCTCTAACCGTCCTGCAGCCACCATTGCAGAGATGCGTCAAAAAATGGCAGCCCAAGAGCAGAAAATAACATCATTGGAAAGTCGCTTGTCGGCAAGCATCTCCGACTTTAACCGCAGATACGAGGCCCTATTACACTCTTTTGAAGCACTGGTTAAAGTCTCAATCACATTTGATGAAATTAAGAAAGGTCTGAAGGAACTGTCACGAACGACAGCCGAGAGTGTACTTGAAAAGTTATCAATTACACTTGCGGACAACAAAAGGTTTATGGATGAATTACCCAAATTGCGGGAGTTCGTGAAATCGAACGATAAACCAGCTGAGGTTCATAACCATTTCGAGTCGGGCAGTAATAATCAAGTATTCAATGGTGATGTTAATGGTATTTATGAAAAGGAATAACGATATGGAAGAAGAAAAGAAGAAGAGTGATATAACCAATCATTTTGAAGCAGGAGCAAACTGCCAAGTATTCAATGGCCCGATTAGCGGTTGTGTGTTTGCAATGCCTGGCTCTAACATCACACAGAATCCTGTTCAGCCGTCAACGGAACTTGACGAGCAGCAGCAAGACGTGGTGGAAAAACTGAAACCAATGTTCTATGGGCAGATAGAGGATGCGAAAGCTTTCCTTATGAGCATTCAGGGAATGAAGCCCACACAGATAACGGACAAAGTGAACCAGTTGGTAAGCGAGAAGAAAATATCGGATTTGTCGAAGCATCGGGATTTGTGGAAGGTGCTTCACGACTGTGGCATTTATGACAAATCTGAATCGAATTGGAACCAGCAGGTTAAATAATCACTACCAAAACACTCAAACATAGGGAATCGGCATTTGTCGGTTCCCTTTTTTATACCCTTACTTGCACAAAAACTTGCACAGTACTTGCACAAACTTGTATTTACTTGTATGTCAGTTACTTACGAATAATTTTCCTTTTTATTACTAGAAAAACGCTATACCTTTGCACCGTCTTCCGAGATATGCAGCCAATAAGTGAGCGGGCTATCCTTAGAAAAGCGGGAGCAGATTACAATTATGTCACGTACTCGTAACACAATCATCATGGCAAGAGGCACCCTCGCTGAGAATGCACGTCGTCAACTTTCGCTGATGAATCAGTTCCGAATGCCGAGAACAGCCAGGATAGACTGGCGCTTTAATTAACTACATTTTTCAACAATCCGAGTTGAGGCGAGCACGATGAGGGGAGTCCCCGGGATCATTTGCGCAACCTTCTTTCTGAAAGCTCCACTCACCTCGCTTAACAACTAGGATTAAATCATGAAATCAACAAGTTTCAGACCGCTGATTTTACAACAGAACGTCCAGATGGACGGCAGTATTAACTTCCAGGCCAACGGCGACATCAACGTCTATCCCTGTCCCTGGGAGGATGACAAACAGGTGACTAACGGTGAGCGCGTGCACTATCGGGCTGGCGTCGAGGTGGATGCCAACGGACGTACCCGAGTGAAACGCTACAACGAAGGCCTTCAAGGTCCTAAGCACGATGTGCTCTTTAAGACTCCCCACGGAGCAGTGAAGATAACCCGTCCGCAGATTCGGCCCTACGATGGTCGCCGTCGCATGGATGAGGAGTTCGTTTATGTCACGTTCAAGTTCCCGAAGAAGTACGGGGTAGCGCTTATACGCTCGCTCTATCGGGAGGAGGCCGATGAGATTATGTCTTATTTTAAAACAAGAAAGGAGGAAACGATATGGGAGTAAGGAGAGAGTGCTTTACGTGTATCGGCAGGGGAGTAACATCCCCTGCTGTTCCGGCCACACGACAGGAATGGGAACGCTTGCGTCTTACACCTTGGTTGAAAGAGATGTGCGACCGTATTGAAAAAGGTGAGGAGGAGTTAAAGAATCAACTTCCTGTGTGGACACCTCATTGCGCAGAGTTCAAGAACAACCACCGCGCGGTGGCAGATGCAGTGAAACCGTTGAAACGACTGATGTTCGACTTCGATGAGAAGGGACATACGGAAGAGATCAAGAATATTCTTTTGAAGAAATCGCCTTATACCGTGCTACTCATTGAGGAATCGGTTAGAAGAGGCACGCATGTGTTGGTGGAACTGCCCGATGATGTATCACCCGATGAGGCTCAGGACAAGATGAAAGAGGTTACGGGCTTTGAACCTGATAGAGCCGTGAAGGATATTGCAAGGTGTATCTATATGGTGCCCACTGGGCATACGCACTATGTGCATGCGAGGCTGTTTGAGGCAGAAGTGAGGAGTGAGGTGTGTGAAGTGAGGAGTGAGATTACAACAGAGAATCAAGTTCCTGAAATCCCAAAATCCTTAGACAAGAAAGAGCATAGCTTTCCCGACAGTTTCAAAGGGGTTCCTTATGCTTCCATTATCAGTGAATACTGGCGTCGCACGGGTGGTGAACCCAGCGAAGGAGAGCGCAACAGACGACTGCACCAGTTGGCGACAAACCTGCGTGCCGTCTGTGACAACTCTGAGGAATGGCTGTTAGAGATCATGCCAAAATATGGATTGGGTGCTCAGGAAATGCGTTCCATTATTCATTCAGCCTGCAAGGAACCCACAAAGGGTTCTCGCATGATGGATCAGATAGTGGATGCACTCGAAACGGGAATCTCGTCTGACGAGGTTGAGGATGCCGAGGTGGTAGCCGATGAGACAGGCGTGAAGGTGAATGTCAAAACACTGCCCTTAGGCTTGAAAGAGAGTCTGGCAGGTGTGCCGGTGACGATGTACATGCCCGTGCTCTGCTCGGTGTTGCCCATTGCGGCGGCGTATGCCGATCAGGTGGAGGTGGAGTATTGCGACGGTATGCACCAAAGACTGGGACTGATGTCGATTATCCGTGGTGAGCAGGCTTCGGGCAAGAGTGTCTGTAAGAATGCCGTCGATGTATGGAAGCGTCAGCTCGACGAGGAGGATGCCCTGGCTCGCAAGCGTGAAGAGGAATGGAAGGAGCGGAAGAAGGGTCGCAAGGCGAACGAGAAGGCTCCCGACGACCCGAAGGTGCTCATCCGTATGGTGCCGGTCACGGTGTCGTGCTCCACGCTGTTGAAACGTTTCAAGAATTCCAACGGGCATACGCTTTATTCTTTTGGCGAGGAACTTGATACTTTGAGGAAAACCAACGGTGCAGGTTCGTGGTCATCGAAATATGATATCTATCGCCTCTCGTTCGATCGAGGTGAATGGGGACAGGACTACAACTCCGACCAGGCAGAGTCGGGTGTGGTGAAGGTGGCATACAACTGGACGATGCTGGGCACCGACGGAGCCATGCACAAATGCTTCAAGGCCGACAATATCGAGAATGGACTGTCGAGTCGTATCATGGTGGCCGAAATGCCTGACTCGTCGTTCGCGAAGATGCCTAAGTTCGGACGACGTTCGGCAGAAGATGAAGCAAGGATCCAAGAGGCGGTTACTCGTCTTCGCTCGTATAGCGGATTCGTTGGCACACCCCGTCTTTGCAAGGCCATAGAGACATGGGTGGAAGAGAAACGTGTGGAGGCAGCCAAGGACATCGATCGCGTAAAGGACATTTACCGCAAGCGTGCAGCAGTTATCGGGTTCCGTTGTGGGGTCGTGTTCCATCTGCTAAGCGGTGGCAACCGAGAGTCGAAGGCTTGTCTGGACTTTGCCCTGATGATGGCCGACTATACGCTCCGTCAACAGATAGCCGTCTTCGGCGAGACGCTGGAAAGCCAGTTCATCGATGCACGCAGCGAGTGTCAGCGTTATGGGTCGAACCACTCCGTCTATGACCAGTTACCGCCTTCTTTCACCATGGGCGACCTTCGGTCTTTGAAGCGTGGCTTCTGTGGCGAGTCGGCTCTCAGGAAAATCATCTCACGCTGGTATCGCGACAAATGGATTGAGAAGACCGACAAGGCGCATTGGAAGAAGCTTAGCGCAGATAATGATACTATGTGACTTTTGACTTTGTGACATTAAGGGCGTTCGCCATTGAACTTGCTCACGCTCGGCAGAGTTCAAGCAGGCTTGACTCTGCTCTTACTTAATCGCAACTTTAAGGAGGTAAACATAATAATATGGAACTGATATTGACAAGAATTGCAAAGAGGCCTGGTTATACCATTGGCAAACTCTCCATCAAGGAGAGAGTAGATGACGAGTATTTAGCGGGTGAGAGAACCGTGTATTTCTGCGATACGCTGGAACCGCCAGCATTAGAGAAAAAGACATCGGTAGCGAAAGCAATCGTTCTCCGCTCAAAGAAGAAGGCACAGGCGTTAAAGCCCTTTGCCATCCCCGAAGGGCGCTACGCCGTAGTGATTACCTTTTCGCCTAAAAAGAAGAAATGGCTGCCCCTTTTGTTGGGTGTGCCGATGTTTGAAGGAATCCGCATACATGCTGGCAATACCGCCAAAGATACCTTAGGCTGCATCCTTGTGGGTGAGAACCTGAAGGTGGGCATGGTACTGAACTCCAACGCTTTGGTGGAACGGTTGAAAAAGAAGATCGTGGAAGCCAAAGACAGGGGTGAGGGGGTGTGGATTACGATTAAGTAATTAAAGGGGGCTGGCACTTGTTGTCGGCTCTCTTTGCTCCATCGGTTCGGAAAAACTCAAATAATAATTTGGTTTTTCCCTCGCTTATTCGTATCTTTGCAGAAAGATATTCATTACAAACAAAAAACGACATGAAATTTTCTATGAAAACGATGCTGGCAGCAGCATTACTGGCGCTGTCTTTCACAAAGGTGAATGCAGCCGTTGATCCTAATTTCTACATCTTCCTCTGTTTCGGACAATCGAACATGGAAGGCAATGCACGTCCTGAGGCTGTGGATCTTGAAAGTCCCGGACCCCGATTCCTTTTGATGCCCGCTGTGGACTTCCCCGACAAGGGTCGTAAGATGGGCGAATGGTGTGAGGCTTCGGCTCCCCTCTGTCGTCCTAACACAGGTTTGACCCCCGCCGACTGGTTCGGTCGTACCTTGGTGGCTTCACTGCCCGAGAACATCAAGATCGGTGTGATCCACGTGGCTGTAGGCGGAATCAAGATCGAGGGTTTCATGCCCAGCGAGATTGCCAACTATGTGAAGACGGAAGCTCCAGGTTGGATGAAGGGAATGCTGGAGGCATACGGTAACAACCCCTATGAACGATTGGTTACTTTGGCCAAAAAGGCACAGAAGGATGGTGTGATCAAGGGTATCCTGATGCACCAGGGCGAGTCGAATACCGGTGATCCCGACTGGGCCAAGAAGGTGCAGAAGGTGTATGATTCCCTTTGCAGCGACCTGAAGCTGAAGCCCGAGGATGTGCCCCTCTTCGCTGGTAATATCGTACAGGCCAACGGACAGGGTGTTTGTATCGGTTGCAAGAAGCAGATCGACGAGCTGCCGCAAACCATTCATACCAGTCAGGTGATCTCCTCAGACGACTGCTCTAACGGTCCTGACCGTCTGCACTTCGATGCTGCAGGCTACCGTGAGCTGGGTTGCCGCTATGGCGAGGCCGTTGCCCGTTTCCTGGGCTTCGAACCCAAGCGTCCTAAGATGCCAGGTAAGAAGATTGTTGTTCCTGCCGATGCAAAGATTGCCGAGACCACCGTTCCCGGTAACGACTTCCCGAAGATCGACTCTCAGCGTCGCGGCTATTTCTATCTGAGTGCTCCTGATGCACAGAAGGTAGTGCTTGATATCTGCGACAAGAAATACGACATGCAGTCGGACGGCAAAGGTGGCTGGATGGCTGTTACTGATCCGCTGGTGGAAGGCTTCCACTATTATTTCATGAATATCGGTGGTGTTAACTTCATCGATCCTGCCACAGAGACCTTCTTCGGCTGTAACCGCGAGGCTGGTGGCTTCGAGGTTCCTGAAGGACCAGAGGGCGACTACTATCGTCCGCAGCAGGGTATTGAGCATGGAAAGGTGAGCAGCATCTACTACTTCAGTAATGAGCAGCAGACATGGCGTCACGCCATGGTCTATACCCCCGCTGGCTATGATGCCAAGAAGAACATCAAGAAGCGCTACCCGGTGCTCTACCTGCAGCATGGTATGGGTGAGGATGAGACCGGCTGGAGCAAGCAGGGACACATGCAGCACATCATGGACAACGCCATTGCCAGTGGCGAGGCTGTTCCTATGATTGTGGTCATGGAGAGTGGTGACATCAAGGCCCCGATGGGTCGTGGACAAGGAATGGACAGCTATGGTAACACGTTCTATCCTGTTCTCTTGAACGACCTGATTCCGTATATCGATGCCAACTACCGTACCAAGACCGATCGTGACAACCGTGCCATGGCCGGACTTTCATGGGGTGGTCATCAAACCTTCGACATTGTGTTCAACAACCTCGACAAGTTCTCTTACCTGGGAACCTTCAGCGGTGCCATCTTCAACCTCGACGTGAAGACAGCCTACGATGGTGTGTTCACCAAGGCTGACGAGCTGAACAAGAAGATCCACTACTTCTTTATGATGAGCGGTACTGAGGGAATGGACAAGATGTTCGGAACCGAACGACTGGTGAAGAGTCTGAACGATCTGGGTGTGAACGCTCATTACTATGAGTCAACAGGTACTGCCCATGAGTGGCTTACCTGGCGCCGCGGCCTGAAGCAGTTCATTCCGCATCTGTTCAAATAATCATACGATGGTACGGGGGTGCAATGGCGTATTCCCGTACCTTCGCTTTTTACCTTCAATAAATACTAATCTATGACCAAGTATTACTGGCTTGCAGCTCTATTGATGCTAACCCTGTCATCGTGTTCCCAAGGTGGGAAACGATATACGATAGGGGTGTCGCAATGCTCTGAGGATATCTGGCGCGAGAAACAGAACGCAGAGCTGCGGATGGGCGCTTATTTCCACGACAACGTGGAACTGAAGTTCGCCGCAGCCTACGACAGTGATGAGCGTCAGGTGCAGCAGATCGACAGTCTGATGAACGAGGGTATTGACCTCCTGATTGTGGCTCCCAATCAGGTGAACACCATTTCACCGGCCATCGACAGGGCCTACGACAAGGGTATTCCCGTGATTGTATTCGAGCGCAAGACAGGTTCGCAGAAATATACCGCCTTTATCAGTGCCGACAACTACGAGATGGGGCATGTGATGGGCGAGTATATTGTTTCGCGTCTTCACGGTAAGGGAAATGTCCTCGAGATCAAAGGTCTTGCGGGCTCTTCACCTGCCATAGAGCGCCACAACGGTTTCATGGACGCCATCAAGGACGAGCCTGGCATCAAGGTGGTGGGTTCGTTGCAAGGTGACTGGACCGAGGAAACGGCTTGCCAGAAGAGTAAGGAGTGGCTGGCAGCCAATGAGGGAGTGCCTGTCGACTTGGTGTTCGGTGCTAACGACCGCACGGCCATGGGTGCCCGTGAGGCATTAGGGGAGAAGCCCCTCTACTGCGGAATCGATGGTCTGCCGGGCAAGAACGGAGGTATCCAGCTGGTACGCGACTCGCTGCTCGACGCTTCGTTTATCTACCCCACCCACGGCGACCAGCTCATGGATTTGGCTATACGTATTCTGGAAGGACAGCCCTATGAGAAAGAGACCATGCTGATGTCGGCTCTTGTGACGCACGACAATGCCAAGGTCTTACTCATGCAGGGTGAGGAGATGATGCGACAGGCAAATCAGCTGGACCAATTGCACGAAATGGCCGATGGCTATTTGGAAGAACTTGGCGCACAGCGTTTGGTAAACTGGCTGGCCTTGGGTTTCATCTTCCTCCTCGTAGGACTGTTCGTACTCTTCTACCTCTATCATCTCCGTAAGATTGCTCTGCAGAGAGAGCGTGTGATACATACGTTGTGGAACATGCAACCAGACAGCATTTCTGTTGGTCATGAACAGAACGAGGAGTCGGCAGCCGCTGCCTTGCCTACAGATACGGAGGAGCAGGAAGAAGATGAGCCTGCCAATGTCTCTCTCTTCATCACCCGATTCAAGGAAGTGGTAGAAGCTCGCTTAGAGGACAGTGATGTAGGTGTGGAGGAACTGGCAGCCGACATGAGTCTTAGTCGGGTGCAACTCTACCGCAAGGTGAAGGCAGTAACAGGTTCTTCGCCTGTTGAACTGTTGCGTACCGCCCGATTAAACCGTGCTTACCAGCTACTGCTCACCTCTGATATGAGCGTCAGCGAGGTGGCCTATGCTGTTGGCTTCACCGCCCCCAGCTACTTTACCAAATGTTTCAAGGAAGAATACGGTATGGTGCCGGGAGATATTAGGAAGTGATAAGTGACAAGTAATAAGTGACAAGTTACAAATAGTAAATATCGTTCATTCTATGGCAAAAATGTTACATGCAACATAATTTGCACGGGATGAACGATATTTTTATGCCCTCACGCGTGTTAGTTGATACTTTTGCAACATATTTCAACAATTAGCAAAGTATTAACTAAAAACGTAAAAGCAAATGGAAAGACTAAAGAGATTCCTCATGAGCATGACGCTCATCTTTGCGAGTACTATAATGTACGCGCAAGAGATTACGGGAACGGTGGTCGATGCAACTGGTGAGGCTGTGATCGGCGCCACAGTGATGGAGAAGGGAACCTCGAACGGTACGATTACCGATTTTGACGGAAACTTCAAATTGAAGGTGAGCGAGGGTGCAACACTTGTATTCTCCTACATCGGATTCAGAACAGAGGAGTTACCAGCACAGCAGGGCATGAATGTAACGATGCAAGACAATGCAAAGGAACTGGCCGAGGTGGTGGTGGTAGGTTACCAGACCCAGCGTAAGGCCGACTTGACAGGTTCTGTATCGGTAGTTGAGACAAAAGACCTGAAGAGCTCATCCGACACCGACCCGATGCGAGCCTTACAAGGTAAGGTGCCGGGCATGACCATTTCGAGCAATGGTTCACCAGTAGGTGCTGGTACGGTACGCATTCGTGGTATCGGTTCATTCAACTCTTCGCAGGATCCTCTCTTCGTGATCGACGGAGTGCCCACAACAACTAACCTGAACACCCTCAACATGAACGATATTGAGTCTATGCAGGTGTTGAAGGATGCTGCTTCAGCTTCTATCTACGGTAGCCGCGCTGCCAACGGTGTGATCATTATCACCACCCGTAGCGGAAAGAAGGGCGACAAGGTGAAGGTTGACTTCTCAGCCAGTCTGACAGCCCAGTTCTACAACTCTCAGACCATGATGAAACTGGCCAACACAAAGGAGTATGCTACCTCAATGGCACAGGCAGCCATGAACGACGGACTGGATCCTGAGCAGTATGCCAACAACTACGGTCTGACCTTTAATGCCGCTGCAGGTGTTCCTTTCAGTGCTTATGACCCCGCAACAGGTCAGATGCGCCAGTTCACTGCAAACGGTCTTTACGACGGTTTCATCAATGCCAAGCGCACCATGCGTTTCAGCGATACCGACTGGTTGGAGCAGATCTCTCGCACAGGTTTCGCACAGCACTACGACGTATCTATCTCTAATGCTACGGAAAAATCATCAGCTCTCTTCTCTTTCGGATACAAGAAGAACAACGGTATCCTGAAGTACACCGACTTCGAGAGCTTCTCCGGTCGTATCAACACCAGCTACAAGGTGAACAAGATGATCACCATTGGCGAGAATGCTACGATTACCTATTCTAACCAAGTTGACTGTCAGCCGTTGGAGAACGCACTGAAGATGGCGCCCACAGTACCTGTCTATGAAGAGGACGGCGTTACCTTCTCGGGTCCGGTAGGCGGTATGAGCGACCGTCAGAACCCGCTCCGCGAGCTTTATCACAACCGCGACAACCGTCTGAAGATGTGGCGTATCTTTGGTAATGGCTACATCAACATTCAGCCCATCAAGGGTCTGACACTGCGTTCCAACTTCGGTCTTGACTACTGGTCGGAGTATATTCACAGCGTGACCTACACATGGCATTCCGACGTGGTGAACAACTCAACACCGTCGGCTAACCTCGGTGCCAAGAACTCAGTGAAGTGGACCTGGTCAAACACAGCTAACTACAACTTCGTACTTGGCGTGGATCATTCGTTCATCCTGCTGGGTGGTATGGAGCTCCACAGAGACATCGAGGACAGGGCAAATGCTTATGCACAGATGTTCGCCCTTGAGAACTACGACTATATGTATCCCGATGCTGCCACAGGTACACAGCGTGCAGGTGGTATCCAGGAGGGTTACAACCTCGTTTCTTTCTTCGGAAAGGTTGACTATAACTGGAAGGATTTGCTGCTGGCTTCATTCACTATCCGTCATGACGGATCAAGTCGTTTCGGTGCCAACAACCGCTATGGTACCTTCCCCGCTGCAACCTTAGGTTACCGTATCTCACAGCACCTCGGACAGGACTGGATTGATGATATCAAGGTACGTGCCTCTTGGGGACAGACTGGTAACCAGGCTATTTCCAACTATGCTCGCTACGGACTCTATGCTGCTACCTATGGTGGTGGACGTAACGAGTCAACAGCCTACGACCTCGCACTGGCGGGCAGTGGTATCTTCCCCTCTGGCTTCCGTGCTACACAGGCTCAGAACAACGACCTGAAATGGGAGACCACCGAGCAGTGGAATGCGGGTCTTGACTTCACCCTCTTCAACAGCTCCGTATATGGTACGTTCGATACCTATATCAAGAAGGTAAAGGACATGCTCATCAATCCTGCCTATTTAGGTTCGATGGGTGAGGGTGGTGCCAGCTGGCTCAACGGTCCTTCACTCCAGAACTGGGGTATGGAGCTTGCCCTCGGCTATCGTCACACCACAGCCTACGGTCTGAAGTACAACATCAACGGTAACCTCGACTTCTATCGCTCTAAGGTTACATACCTGCCCGAGACAACAACTGGTTCGTATGTACATACCGCCAAGGAGAACCTCGTAGAGTCTGGACATCCTTACGGCTCTATTGTAGGTTACGTGGTTGACGGTCTCTTCCAGAACCGTGAGGAAGTGCTGGCCAGCGGTCAGGAGAATGCCCGCGTGGGCGGTCTGAAATATGCCGACCTCGATGGTAATGGTATCATCAACGAGCAGGATCAGACTTGGATCTTCAACCCGGTGCCCAACTTCTCTTGGGGTTTGAACGTGGAGCTGAGCTACAAGAACTTCGACTTCAACATGTTCTGGCAGGGTGTTGCCGGTCAGGATGTGTATAACGACCAGAAGTTCCAGACCGACTTCTACAGCATCACCGATGCAGGATCTAACAAGGGTAACCGTATGCTGGGTGCTTGGACAACAGCCAACACCAGCAGTAGCATCCCTGCACTGACAACCAACAATACCGGAAACGAAAACCGTGCTTCTACCTACTTCGTGGAGAACGGTTCCTATGCTAAGCTTCGTCAGGTGCAGATCGGCTATAACCTGTCGAACAGCCTTATCGAGAAGCTGAAGATGACAAGTGCACGCATCTATCTCTCTGGTCATAACCTGCTCACCCTGAAGAGTAGCAGTCTGACCTGCTCTGATCCTGAGAATCCTCGCTGGATGTATCCTAACAGCACCAGCATCACCTTCGGAATCCAGGCAAGCTTCTAAGAATTGAAGGATTGAAGGATTGAAGGATTAAAGAAGTTAAGAATAAAAGTTTTAATAGCAATATCATTATGAAAACAATATATAAAGCAATATGTGCAGGTCTAATCGTTTGCGGAACGCTGACTTCTTGCAACGATTTCATCGATGTTGAGCCTAAGGGTGTCATCAGTGAGGATCTGGCTATGAGTCAGCCTGAAGAGATGGTAACGGCAGCCTATGCCAAGCTTGGCGACGATTGGTACACTTATCCGTTTAACCTCTGGCCTTACGGCGATGTTTCTTCCGACGACGCCATGAAGGGCGGTTCGGGAACAACCGATACAAACTATCACCCCGTAGAGGTGTGGTCAACACTGACAGCCTCTACCCCCGACCATATGGACGAGCTGTGGTACCACCTTTATTGCTCAGTGAGCCGTTGCAACCGTGCCTTGGTTTCTCTGGAGAACAGCGAGACCATGGACGCCAAGACAAAGGCTATCCGCGAGGGTGAGGTACGTTTCCTCCGTGGTCATTTCTACTTCAAACTCGTTCAGCTCTGGAACCAGGTGCCTTGGATCGACGAGGAGGTATATAAGGTGCACTCTGAGGAGCAGACTCGTAACGACGAGTTCTCTCACGACGAGCTGATGCAGAAGATCGTGGCCGACTTTAAGGCTGCCTACGATGTGCTCCCTGTTTCACAGGCTGAGGGTGGACGTGCCAACAAGATTGCCGCTGCGGCTTATCTGGCCAAGTGCTACCTGACCATGGCTTGGGGCGACGGCTATGAGGCAACCACAGGTGTGAGTCATATCAACAACCAGTATATGCAGGAAGTGCTGAAATATACCCAGGAGGTGCAGAACTCCCAGTATGGCTACCTCGAGGACTACGGTGATATCTTCCTTCCTGAGTACAAGAACTCCAAGGAGAGCGTGTTTGCCGTACAGCACTCCGACTACCAGGATGATAACACACTCTACGGACGTGGCAACTGGAGTAATATGCTGAATGGCTGCTGGGGTATGTGGTCGTGCGGATGGGACTTCCATAAGCCTACCCAGAACCTGGTGAACGCCTTCAAGACCAAGGACGGTCTGCCCATGTTCGACGACTATAACAAGGAGACGGCTTATCCTACCAATGGTGTGCCAACCGCACAGAAATGGGATCCGCGCCTCTTCCACACAGTAGGTATTCCTACCTTCCCCTACAAATACGAGGTGGAATACACCATGACTAAGGACAACTCTCGTACCCCGAACACCTATGGCTACTATGCTTCGCTGAAGGAAGTGCCGCAGCGTTCCAAGGGCGAGACCTTCGATAACCCCTGGCAGGCTTTTGCCATGAACGACTATGTGTTCCGCTACACCGACGTGATGCTGATGCGTGCTGAGGCCCTCATCGAGACAGGTGCCTTGGAAGAGGCCCGCACAATCATCAACGATATCCGTAACCGTGCGAAGAACTCAGTGGCTAAGCACATCGCTTATGCAGCCGACCAGTGCGAGATTGCCCTTTATCCTGCCAGCTACTTCCAGGATAAGGAAATAGCCCGCAAGTGTCTGCAGTGGGAGCGCCGTCTGGAGCTTGCCATGGAGAACGGTCGTTACTTCGACCTTCGCCGCTGGGGTATTGCCTCACAGACGCTGAACACCTTCTTCGAGAAAGAAAAAGACGTGGTTTACGACGGTCAGACTTATGCTCAGTACTACAAGGATGCCCATTTCACACCGGGCAAGAACGAGTACTTCCCGCTGCCTTACATCCAGCTCTACTATGTGCCTGGTCTCTACACCCAGAACAAGGGATATAATTAAATGGAAAATTGAAAATTGATAATTGATAATTATAAGTAATATGAAAAAGTTATCATTCATTATATTAGCGATGTTCGCTCTTGTCCTGACCGCTTGTCAGGACAAGGACATCGACCGCGAGGCTATGAAGCTTGCTGCCCCCGATGCAGCACAGATCACCGGTCAGCTCACAGGCGATGACTACACTTGGACATGGCCGTCTCAGAGCAGCAGTATGCAGGTAACCGTTTACCGCAACGGAACGCTCTCTTCGAGCGAGACGGTCAGTGGTAACAGCTTTACCCAGAAGAACGTACCTACCAACGTACCGTTTGAGTATGTATTCAAATACACCGATGGCAGTAACTTCTCCACGGGTGTCATCAAGAACTATCTGCGCGAGGGTGCCACCAGCATCAGCGGCGTACAGATGAGTCAGGTTGACAAGGCTGGTGGCTACGATGCATTGGTAGTATGGGACAAGGCTCCCGATGCTTCTTCCATCCAGCTCACCGCCACCAATGGCAAGCGCACCATCAACGAGACCCTCTCCGGCTCAGCCACTCAGTATGTCATCAACGACGTAGAGACAGGCGACACCTGGGAAGTAGCTTTGGTGGCCAAGAACGACAAGGGTACATCACTCTCTACGAGATCGTCACTCCGCATCGGTAAGACCGCTATCGGCTTCCTGAGCATCTATGCTACTCCTGAAGAGTTGGTTGAGCAGGGTGATGATGATGAGGCTTCAGCTTGGCTGTGGCTGCACGAGACCTATCCTACTGCACAGTTCGTACCGTTCAGCAGCATTACCTCTGCCGACGCCGTAGAGCCGTACCGTGTACTCTTCTGGCTGCGCGATCTGGAAGACGTGAGCGAAAGCGACGTATGGAATATCCCAGCCGATGTAGAGGCTGCCACACCTATCATCAGGGAATGGTACAAGGAGGGCGGTTCATTACTGCTCTGGAGTCATGCCACCGTATATGCGGGTCATCTGGGACGTATCAACCTCGACGACATGAAGGGCAACGACCATGCCTTCGGCTTCGGCAGGGGCGGCATCAACAACGATGTTTGGAAGATGGCTGTAGAGCTCAATCCCGACCATAAGTTCAAGAAGGACCACTCAACACATCCTATCTACAAAGGACTGGAAGTGGAGACCACTCCCGACACGAAGCTCATCGCCTTCAAGGGTCCGGGTTGGACAGAAGACCACAACTGTCTGTACTTCAACCTGCCCAGTCTGTGGACCGGTATCGGTAACCAGGATGAGGCTTGCTACACACAGTGTACCCAGACCTACGGCGTCTATCCGCTCGGCACTTGGGACAGTCAGATCTGGTGGGTTAGTCAGATGAACGTCTGGGAAGCCCAGCAAGGTAACACCGAGTTCAAGGGCACACTACTCTGTATCGGTAACGGTGGCTGCGAGTTCTCCATGAAGAACGCCGACGGTACGCCCGACAAGAGTGCACACCCGAAGAACAATATCTATCAGGACAATGTGCTCACATTGGCTAAGAACAGCTTAGAGTATCTGAAGACAAGATAAAAGGAATCACAATGAAAACAGACTTAAGAAAAGTACAGCACTGCCTCCTCCCCTCTCTCATGAGGGGACTGGGGGTGGCCCTGTTGCTCCTTTTCCTTGCCTGTTCGAAGGATGACCCGAAGCAGGACTATAACCCGCTGATTGACGACCCGAAGCCTGAACAGCCGGCAACGCCTACTGAGCAGCCTACACAGACCAGCTACAGCGAGCAATACCGTCCGCAGATTCACTTCACGCCTGCCAAGAACTGGATGAACGATCCCAACGGTATGGTGTATGTGGATGGCACGTATCACCTGTTCTATCAGTATAATCCGCAGGGAAACGACTGGGGTAACATGTCGTGGGGCCACGCAACGTCAACCGATCTGATTCATTGGAAGGAGCAGGCTGTTGCCCTTACCCGCGATGAGTTAGGTGACGTGTTCTCAGGTTCTGCCGTCATCGACAAGAACAATACCGCTGGCTTTGGCGCAGGAGCGATGGTAGCCCTCTACACATCGGCTTCCGGAGCCCAGCAACAGAGCATTGCCTATTCAACCGACGGCGGTAAGTCGTTTACCCGCTACAGCGGTAATCCTGTCATCAGGAACAACGACGATAACCTACGCGACCCGAAGGTGTTCTGGCACGCCGACTCCAAGCAATGGGTAATGGCGCTGGCCAAGGGCTGGATGAGAGGAGTAGAGTTCTATGGTTCCACCGATTTGAAGAGCTGGACGCATCTGAGTACCTTCGTGGTTGACCTCCCCGGACGACCCAGTCTGCAGTGGGAGTGTCCCGACCTTATCCAGTTCGGCAACAAGTGGGTGCTGCTGGTAAGCGTCAACCCCGGCGGTCCGATACTCGGCTCAGGCACCATGTATTTCGTGGGTAGCTTCGACGGTAAGGAGTTCAAGGCCGACGACCTTAACTATCCCCTCTGGCTCGACTACGGTATGGACAACTACGCAGGTGTTACATGGAGCAATACCGACAACCGTAAGATCATGATTGGTTGGATGAACAACTGGAACTATGCAGGAAATGTGCCCTGCTCACCTTGGCGGTCGGCTATGACCTTGCCTCGCGAGCTGAAGCTCACCGAGCTGAACGGCAAGCCCCTGCTCTGCTGTCCTGTGGTCAGTGAAATCGACAAGATTGCCGGTCAGTGGCAGACAGTCAGCACCGATGCCTTACCGCTCGATGCGAAGAAGTCGGCCTACCAGCTGCGCATCACGGTCAGCATGGATCAGAACACCACCGTAACCCTCAGCAACGGCAACGACGAGAAGTTCGTGTTCGACGTCAATGCCTCCGACCGTTCCTTAACGGTTCATCGCACCGCAGCTACAGGCAACACCAGTTTCAACGGCAGCTTCTCCATCCCATCGATGAAGGCTCCGCTGAATGTAGAAGGAAACAACGTGGTGATCGATCTGTTTGTCGACCAGTCGTCGGTGGAGCTCCTCACACAGGATGGAGCTATGTCCATGACGAACCTCGTCTTCCCGCAGTCTATCTACGACCACCTCTCGTTCTCCAACGCCACGGGTAGTGCCCAGGTACGACCGCTGAGCAGGATATGGTAATATACACCGTAATCTATTAAAACGAACAATATGAAAAAACTTCTGATAATGATAACCATCTTACTGATGGCAGCGAACGTGAAAGCCCAGGAAGTGCTCATTCTTGGCGACAATCACGCTATGCTGAAACTTGATCAGGGTAGGAAATACCTGTTGCTACCTGTTCAGGAGAAGGAAGAAAACGCGGCTATTGCCGTGATGGACGGAAGAAATGAAATGGTAAAAAGATTGAATGTTCGGCTCGCTGTGGACAAGGTTGACTACTTTGTCCCAGTGGAGCTGAAGGATGCCAAGCTGTTCGAAATCACTTTCCATGGCGACCGTCGTACGAAGGGTGCCATCAAGGATTTTGCCTGTTGGAAGGAGATGAAGTACAGCGACTCCTTTGACACCACTAACCGCGAGCACTTCCGTCCTCTTTATCACCACACACCCGTTTATGGCTGGATGAACGACCCGAATGGAATGTTCTACAAGGATGGTACCTGGCATCTGTACTACCAGTGGAACCCTTACGGCTCCATGTGGGAGAACATGACATGGGGCCATTCCACCAGTCGCGACCTGATACATTGGGAGAGTCAGCCCACAGCCATCGAAGCCGACTGGCTGGGTGCTATTTTCTCAGGCTCTTGCGTGACCAACGGAAACGATGTGGTGGCCTTCTACACCTCAGCCGGACAGAGTCAGGTGCAGTCGATGGCTGTATCGAAAGACAATGGACGGACGTTCAAGAAGTACGAGGGAAACCCCGTCATCACCTCCGACAAGCCCGACTTCCGCGACCCGAACGTGTTCTGGTATGAGTCAACCAAGCGCTGGATCATGATTCTGGCTGTAGGACAAGAGATGCAGATCTACTCGTCGGCCGACCTCAAAGCATGGCAGTACGAATCGTCATTCGGTCAGGAGTACGGCAACCACGGTGGTGTATGGGAATGTCCCGACCTCTTCCCCTTGAAGCTTCAGCATTCCGAGAAATGGGTGCTCATCTGCAACATCAACCCCGGCGGACCGTTTGGGGGTAGTGCTACGCAGTATTTTGTAGGACAGTTCGACGGACATAAGTTCACCTGTGAGTCGATGCCGAAGGTAACAAAGTGGCTCGACTATGGAAAGGACCACTATGCCACGGTGTCGTTCTATAACGCTCCCGAAAACCGTCGTGTGGTACTGGCGTGGATGTCTAACTGGCAGTATGCCAACCAGGTGCCCACCCTGCAGTTCCGCTCAGCCAACAGCATCCCCCGCGACCTCGGTCTGTTCCAATATGGTGAAGAGACATATCTAAGTGCGGTGCCCTCGAAGGAGATGCTGGCAGCCCGCGGCGCCAAGCTCAAGAAGCCTGCCGAGGCTTGCGAGATTGTGGTGGATGTGAAAGGCTCTGCCGATATCACCCTGTCGAACGCCAAGGGCGAGAAGGTGGTGATGCGCTACGATGCCCATCAGCAAACCTTCACCATGGACCGCACCCAGAGTGGCAATGTGTCGTTCAGCGAGCACTTCGCCTGTACCACCGAGGCACCCACCTATGGCACCATCAAGCAGTTGCGCCTCTTCATCGACCGCTGCAGCATCGAGGCTTTCGATGCCGAAGGTAAGATGGTAATGACCAACCTCGTATTCCCCTCGGAGCCTTATAATATAATCAAGGTGAAGGGCGGCAAGGCCACCATCTATGAGATCAAGTAAAATAAGGAATAACGAACAATCAAAATCATGAAACAGAACAAATCTATTTACCTTATCCCAGTGATGCTATGCTTCTTCTGCATGGGCTTCGTGGATCTGGTGGGCATAGCCTCCAACTATGTGAAGGAAGACCTCGGATTGTCGGACTCTATGGCCAATGTGTTCCCCTCACTGGTGTTCTTCTGGTTCCTCATCTTCAGCGTTCCCACGGGTATGCTGATGAACAAGATAGGACGAAAGAAGACTGTCTTGCTGTCGCTGGTGGTTACTGTGATATCCCTGCTGCTGCCGCTCTTCGGCGAGAACTTCAGTATCATGCTCGTGGCCTTCTCGCTGTTAGGTATCGGTAATGCGCTGATGCAGACATCCCTGAACCCGCTGGTGTCAACGGTCATGGGTGGCGGTAATCTCGCTTCAACCCTCACCTTCGGACAGTTCGTCAAGGCCATCGCCTCGTTCTCGGCTCCTTATCTGGCCATGTGGGGTGCTACGAAGCTCATTCCTGAGTTCGGACTCGACTGGCGTGTGCTGTTCGGCATCTTCCTCGTCGTAGGTGTACTCTCAGCCCTGCTGCTCTTCGTCACCCCTATCGAGGAGCCCCCTATCGAGGGTAAGCCTTCCACCTTCGTGGAGTGCTTCAAGCTCTTGGGAACCCCCATCGTACTGCTGTCGTTCCTGGGTATTATGTGCCATGTGGGAATCGACGTTGGTACCAATACAACCGCTCCGAAGATCCTGATGGAACGACTCGGCATGTCGCTCAACGATGCGGCTTTTGCCACCTCGCTCTACTTTATCTTCCGTACCATCGGTTGTCTCACCGGCTCGTTCTTCCTCCGTGTACTGAAGATGCGCACCTTCTTCATCATCAGTGTCATCATGATGGCCTTGTCAATGTGCGGACTGTTCTTCGGAACGGAGAAATGGTTGCTCTATACCGCCATTGCCCTCGTAGGCTACGGTAACTCGAACGTCTTCTCCATGTGCTTCGCCACCGCTCTTGAGTCGATGCCCGAGAAGCAGAACGAGGTGTCTGGTCTGATGATCATGGGTCTCTTCGGCGGAACCATCTTCCCCCTCATCATGGGCTTCATGAGCGATGCTATGGGACAGGCTGGTGCCGTACTGGTCATGGCTGTCGGTGTCGTTTATCTGTTCACCTATATAAGAAGACTCTCCCCCAACCCCTCCCTCTAGGGAGGGGAGTAGATAGACTCTTCCAACAATAATCAACAAGAATTCAATATAAACAATATAACAACAATGAATATGGAAAAGCAAAATGTAACTTCACCCCTCCATCACAGGGAGGGGCAAGGGGAGGGTCTCCGGTATGTAGTAGGACTCGGAGAAGTCCTCTGGGATGTACTTCCCGAAGGTAAGAAACTGGGTGGTGCTCCTGCCAATTTTGCCTATCATGCAGGTCAGTTCTTAGGTAGCGACAACACCATTGCCATTAGTGCGTTAGGCGAGGATAAGCTGGCCGATGAGACCATCGAGGCTTTGAAGGAGCACGACTTGAACTGTATGCTGCCTCGGGTGCCCTATCCCACGGGTACCGTGCAGGTGCAGCTCGACGAGCATGGCATTCCCACCTACGATATCAAGGAGAACGTGGCATGGGACAATATCCCCTTCAACGAGGATATCCAGAACATCGCCCGTAACTGTCGTGCCGTTTGCTTCGGTTCATTGGCGCAGCGCAACGTGGTGAGCAGGGAAACCATCCATAAGTTCCTCGATGCCACACCAGCCGACTGTATGAAGATCTTCGACATCAACCTGCGGCAGCAGTTCTACACCCAAGAGGTGATACGTGAGTCGCTGCAGCGTTGCAACGTCTTGAAGATCAACGACGAGGAGCTCGTGCTCATCGGTCGTATGTTCGGCTATCCCGGTTTGGACATGGAGAACAAGTGCTGGCTCATCCTGGGTAAGTACAACCTCGACATGCTGGTGCTCACTTGTGGCACCAACGGCTCCTACGTCTTCACGCCAGGCGTGATGTCTTTCCAGAAGACACCCAAGGTACAGGTGGCCGATACGGTGGGTGCAGGCGATTCCTTCACGGGTTCCTTCTGCGCCTCCATCCTGAACGGCAAACCCGTTCCCGAAGCCCACATGAAGGCCGTGGAAGTCTCCGCATTCGTATGCACCCAGAACGGGGCTATGCCTACGCTGCCTGCTGAACTCCTCAAATAAGTTTGAGGAGTGTCTTTGTGGAATGTGGAATGTGGAGTGAGGAGTGAGAATAGTACTGAGATACAGTGTTCATAGATCAAACCACTTGTTCTTGAAAGCATATCTCACTCCACACTCCACACTCCACATTCCACAAAAAGCATTCCACAAAAAGCATTCCACAAAAACCGCCCAATTAACAACCTTTAACCCTCCCCCGTGCAAGATTTCTCCCCTTTCCGTATTTATAAGGCAGATGAATCTAAAAATAACGGATATGAAAAAGGTTTTGTTTTACGGAATAACCATGATGGCAATGAGCAGCTTGTTGCTGTCGTGTTCCTCCTCTGAGGATGTGGTGGATCTTGGTACGACCAAGCAAATGGTGAATATGGTGTCTGACCCTAAGCCGGTGCAGCTGACAGAGGCTCAACGGGTGTTTGCCAACGACAACAACAAGTTCACACTGAACTTCCTGAAGACGGTGAACGAAACCGATAAAAGCGGTAAGAGCTTTATCTACTCACCGCTCAGCATCACCTATGTATTGGGAATGGTGAACGATGCGGCTACGGGGCAGACCGAAAAGGAGCTGGAACAGGTGCTTGGCTTCCACGAAGGGGGTATCCAGGCGGTGAATGATTTCTGCAAGAACCTCATCGACAACCTGCCGCAGGTGGATAACAAGGTAACGCTGAACATCGCCAACGCCATCTTCCTGAACAAGAGATATACCTTGAAGCAGCAGTTCGAGAAGGATATGCAGAACTACTTCGATGCGAAGGCCGAGGCACTCGACTTCTCTTCATCCAGTACACTCGGTCGTATTAACGGCTGGTGTAGTGAAAAGACAAAGGGCATGATTCCCACCATTTTGGACGAAGTAGATTCCAGCATGATGTCTTACTTGCTCAATGCCATTTACTTCAATGCCGACTGGACTTCAAAGTTCGACCCGAAGAACACCAAGGAAGAGCAGTTCCAGATGGAAAAGGGCTCCACCAAGCTGCCCATGATGCACCAGAACGTGCTGATCAGATACGTGAAGAACGACACCTATTCTGCCGTTGAGATTCCTTATGGTAATGGCATGTGGAGCATGTACGTCATGCTACCTGAAGAGGGTAAGACCACCAACGACGTTATCGACTATCTTGCTCAAACCACACCTGTTTATGGCTCCCGACCTTATGAAGTGGATTTGAAACTGCCGCGCTTTGAGACGTCCTCCGATACGGATGACGTTCAAGACAATCTGATAGGACTCCTGAATAAGATGGGCATCAACCTGGCTTTCGATTCGCAACGGGCAGAGATTCCCAACATGTGCGACAAAAACGTCTATATCAACATGATGCGCCAGAAGGCAAAGATCAAGGTGAACGAGGAAGGCTCAGAAGCCGCCGCAGTAACGGTAGCAGGTATGATGGCTAATTCTGCCGCCCCAGCCGAACCCCTCAAGGCCATCTTCCACGCCAACCGTCCCTTCGTCTATGTCATCCGCGAAGCCTCTTCCGGCATCATCCTGTTCGTCGGGAAGTTCACCGGGGCAGTTTAGAGTCAAATAGAGGGTATATATAAAGAGAGCTGGCAATGCTACGATTGTCAGCTCTCCATTTTTATTCTATGGTGATCCACACCCCTTCGCCCCTGTCTTTGGCTTCCACGATCTTCTTTTTCAGCCGTTCCTCTCAAAGGTGTGATATTCCTTTAAAAGCCGTAATCCTTTTATGTGATGGACTATGGTATTCAACCTATACCGAGTTTAGTTGATTCTCATTCCGTTCGGCTTTGCCGCTTCGCTTGCCGAAGAACTATTTCTAGGGAAGCACATACCTTTTCTAAGACAACCATTTCAGGGGGGCTGTAATGCCCGATCATGATCTATGGCACTTTTCAGTGCAAACTATGGCACTTTCTGGCGCAAACTATGGCAGTTTGTGTAATTTGTCAAAAAAGTGCAGTATATAGTGAATATAATTGACAAAAATTTTGCTATGTCAAAAAATGTTCGTACCTTTGTGACGCAAAAGTCGAAGAAGTGAAAAAACAATAGTAGTGCACAGACTTGAAAGATTTGAACACAACGGAGGCTAAGCAAAACAAAAATCTTAATTATTAACCCTTAAAAAACACACATGGCAAGACTGATCATCAAAAAGTACAAGAACAACAGTTTTAAACATCTCTCACAATAGCATAATAAAGATATGCATTTTTCGTTGTAAATAGGCAAAACGATATTTTCGAACAACATGTATTGGATTATTATTTATTTTTTAGTAGCCATCGTTCTTGTGGTTTACATGACATATACGGAAAGAGCAGAGAAAGAATCTCATGATTGGAATACTGAGGATCATCTTGTTGATGAAGAACTCAAAAGCAAGATGCAAGAATTGGCTTGCTGTCACACTACCTTTTATGATTCCACCAATCCTATCAAGATAGAAAAAGCATATAAAGAGGCATGTGAACGAGGAGGAAGAGAGGGGTTCTTTCCAGTTCTTCTTGTATTGGAAGACAGTTTTATAGACAACATTCTAGACACGTTTGGAGTTAAGGATGGCAAGAATGGTATTGATATGGATAAAGTTCAAATGTGCCGTCAAGAACTGATGCATTCAACAGAAAACGCCAAGGATTGGTTGGACATACGACTCCGTGAGTTGCAGAAAGGCTTTAAGAAAGAACACCCTGATTTCTATAAAATTGATGTGCTGGGTGAGCATGTGGAAAATGGTATTGGCAACACGTCCTTCAACGGTATCATCAATAACGAGACGGAGCAAACACTTCCGCTACTTCTGGCCGAAGTGCCAGTAAAGCGACCTTGGCAGATATTGGCATGGTTTCCTATTAGAGGGGGTGGCAATTGTCCTAGTGCAGAACACCTCGTCAGTGTTGCCAAGCATTGGTATGAAGAATATGGAGCCGCCCCCGCAGTCATATGCGAAGGCATCATAGAGTTTGCTGTTCCCCAACCTGTCAGTGAAGAGGAAAGTCTTCCTTTGGCCGAAGAGCACTATGCCTTCTGCACCGATATCGTAGACCAAAGTCTTGGGACGATCAATGCATTAGCCGACGTTTTGCGAAAATCCACGGTTTGGTTCTTTTGTTGGGTATAAGAAAAATCTCGCAAGTTGCTTGTTCTTAGCTTCTTGCGAGATTTAGAAGTACCCAGAGCCGGGGTCGAACCGGCACGGGTTGCCCCACTGGTGTTTGAGACCAGCGCGTCTACCGATTCCGCCATCTGGGCTTCAATGCGGGTGCAAAGGTACGAATAAACGAGTAAAAATCCAAATATTTATTTGAGTTTTTTCGAGTGAGAGTACTTTCGGCGCAGCCAGAGTTACTATGTTTGCAGACGCTAACAGTTGATTTTGACTATCCGAACACCGCTCTCGGGGGCTGCGAGCCCCCTGCCGTAAGGCACCCCTCGGTGTTTTTCATAGTTTTCTGAGCAAAAAAGTTGGT
>Ga0256407_10000281_pt1 | contig 126591 bp, 108 predicted proteins | sample RumenRJG_04DNA_FD_193489 | JGI IMG/M metagenome (GOLD analysis project Ga0256407, IMG submission 193489) | Bovine rumen microbial communities from Lethbridge, Alberta, Canada - RJG_04 | ecosystem: Host-associated > Mammals > Digestive system > Stomach > Rumen | place: Canada: Alberta... | reverse complement strand
CTGAGTTCGTCGCCGTCGGGGTGATAACCCTGAAGCATTGCCTGAGGTTCATGTCAAGGCTGGCGGACGGTATTAGCAACCTATAGTGTGGCATGGCCAATCCCACAAGAAAAATGATTGACCCTTATTATTATTACTTTGTGATGAATTTGTCAGGCTGCGGATTCTTCCCCGCCTTTCCTCAGCACGAGGTAGGCAATCAGCAGGCCCAGAGCCCCGGCAATCAGCTTGTTGGCCATATAGGCTCCGGTCCAGGCCGGCGGAATCAGGGAAGAGACAAAGGCCAGCTGGCCGCCGAATACATAGGCGCCGGATACGGAAAATGCCGCGTTCATGACCTGCCCCTTCCGGTCCATCCGGGAATAGAGGGGCAGCATGGCCAGACTCTGGGTCAGGCTGAGAATCAGCCCCACCACCGCCACGCTGTTGATATTCAGCAGGACACCGGCCCGCGCAATCGGGCCCTTCAGCTTTTCCAGGGCAATTTTGGAAAGTACCAGTCCGCCGCAGCAGACAATCACCATCCGCAGCACCATATACAGCATCTCGCTGACCAGCGCCTGATCCACCGGACTGTACTCCGGAACAAAGACGCCGATGACGGCGATGCCGAAAAAGACAAAGCTGACAACCCGGATGAAATTTCCGAAGACGATAAGCACCTTCATGGTCCCCGCCGGAGCCAGAAGGAAGGCGCCGATAAGCACGGCGCACAGAAGAATAACCGGCAGCAGGTTGCACAGAAGTACCGGAACCGGGATTCCGATAAAAAGGCCGCCCAGAAAAAGTCCCACCGGCAGGGGAATCAGGCCGAAGATAAAGCCCTGCATCAGCCCCGGAATCTCTTCCTTCTGCACTGCTGCGAGGAAGACGGGCAGCTGATACCCCACCGTCATACCCAGTCCTCCGGATACCATGGCCCCGGTAAAGCAGGCCAGCGCCGGCGTCTTAGCCACCCGCTGGGCAATCCCCAGCGCTCCCATATCCGGTGCAAGAAGGCTTCCGATCAAAAGAGACGGGTCAAAGGGAAGCCGCGCACCCAGCTGGGCGATGGCCTCCGCATTCCCCGTCACAAAAGAAACGCCGATGGAATAGAGGCCCACGGTACTCAGTGCCAGTCCGCCCATCGTGGACAGCCCCCGGTCAAACTCCGGGGCAAAGCCCAGTTTTCCGCCCAGGATTTTGTCGACCAGTCCCAGGGCGGCAAACACAAGCATAATCATGACGAAGACATTCATCCGTGTTCCTCCGTTCCATCGATATTAAGTTTAGTATTCTGTCTTCTTTAAAGTATCAGTAGCTGCGGATATGGTCCGTCTCTTCCTCTCCGGTCTTCTCAATCTTCCGGATGGTCACCTCATAGCCGGACTTTTCATTTACCTTCACAAAGACGGTCTCCCCCTCTTTGTGTCCCCGGATGGCGCTTCCCAGCGGCGACTCGATGCTGATCCGTCCCTCCATGGAATTGCCCCGGATGCTGGTCACCAGGCGGTATACCTCTTCCTCGTCATCGTCCTCGAAATAGAGGGTGACGGTATCATTGAGGCCCACCTCATCCGCTTTTGATTTGTCGGAGATTACCTTCGCCGTCTTCAGCATCTTCTCCAGGTACTGGATTCGGCTCTCATTCTGCCGGTTGAACCGCTTTGCCGCGTAGTACTCAAAGTTCTCGCTGAGATCCCCCTGGGCTCTCGCTTCCTTCACATCCTCCAGGGCCTTCGGCCGCACCACCAGTTTCCGGTGGTCGATCTCCTCCTGAATCTTCGCCACATCGCTGGCTGTCAGCTGCTCCCTCATCTGGTCTCACCTATCGCTTTCAGATATCTTGCCAGCGCATCCTTCCAGTCCGGAAGGGGCGTAAATCCGGCTCTTGCAAGCTTTGTGCGGTCCAGTCTGCTGTTGGTGGGACGCTTTGCCTTGGAGAGTCCGTATTCCTCGGTGGTCACCGGGATAACCTCTGTGGTCATCCCCGCCTGACGGTAAATCTCGCAGGTGAAATCGTACCAGGAGATGTAGCCGCCCTCATTGGTGGCGTGATAATATCCGTACTTCTCCGTCTCCGCCATATCCACCAGGAGTCTTGCCAGGTCCAGCGTATAGGTGGGCGTGCCGATCTGGTCATTCACCACCCGCACCGTATCGTGGGTTTTCCCCACATTCAGCATGGTCTTTATAAAGTTCTTTCCGTTTAATCCGAACACCCAGGCGATGCGGACAATGAAATACTTTGCAAGGTTTTCGCTGACCGCCAGCTCGCCGCCCAGCTTGGAGGAGCCGTACACGGAAAGGGGCGCATAATCGGTGCAGTCCGGATCCCAGGGAGTCTCCCCCTGGCCGTTGAAGACATAATCCGTGCTGATGTAGATCATCTTCGCATCCAGCTTTTTCGCTGCCTCGGCGATATACCGGGTTCCATCGGTATTGATGGCTTTCACCTTCTCCCGGTTCTCCTCATCCTCCGCAGCATCCACGGCGGTCCACGCCGCACAGTGCACAATCACATCCGGCGAAGCCTCAGCAATCGCCTTATCCACCGCAGCCCGGTCCGTAATATCCAGCTGTACATAGGGCATGCCCGTCACGGCACTGCCGTCCTGAACGCCGCTGTAGGAAGGGGCAATGTCGCTGCCGATTCCTTCATATCCCCGGGATGCCAGTTCATTCATCACATCATGTCCCAGCTGTCCGCCGACTCCCGTCACAAAGAATTTCATAGTTATAAACCTTCCCTTTATGATTTACTATTACAGATGCTGTCGCTCAGAGCATATGCAGTATAAACATACTCTGAAGGGAACATCCGCAGCGTCAGTACTTGGCGAGTGCCCGCACGAGCCTTAGTACTGTTACGCGAGGACTAAGTGCGAACGGTTCCCGGAAGAGTGATGTTTATACTTAATATGCTCTGAGCGACAGCTTTCCTTTTTACATCCGATACCCGTACATCTTGTCAAAATACTGCTGGTACTCGCCGCTGACGATGTGCTCCCACCAGTCGCGGTTATTGAGGTACCAGTCGATGGTAGCCGGAATGCCCGTATCAAAGGTATACTCCGGCTTCCAGCCCAGCTCCGTCTCAATCTTGGTCGGATCCATGGCGTAGCGCAGATCGTGGCCCGGGCGATCCTTTACGAATTCGATCAGGCTCTCCGGCTTGTTAAGCGCCTTGAGAATGGTCTTTACCACCTCCAGATTGGTCCGCTCGTTGTGTCCGCCGATGTTGTAGACCTCTCCCACGCGGCCCTTTCTGACCACCAGGTCGATGGCAGAGCAATGGTCGGTGACATAGAGCCAGTCGCGGACATTTTCCCCTGTACCGTAAACCGGCAGCTTCTCATCCGCCAGCGCGCGGCTGATGATGAGCGGAATCAGCTTCTCCGGGAAATGGTAGGGTCCGTAGTTGTTGGAGCAGCGGGAAATGGTCACCGGCAGGCCGTAGGTCCTGTGGTAGGCCAGCACAAAGAGATCCGCCGCCGCCTTCGAGCTGGAATAGGGGCTCGAGGTATGAATCGGGGTCTGCTCCGTGAAGAACAGGTCCGGACGGTCCAGGGGAAGATCCCCGTAGACCTCGTCGGTGGATACCTGGTGATAACGCTTGATGCCGTAGGTCCGGCAGGCATCCAAGAGCGTAGTGGTTCCCATCACATTGGTCCGCACAAAGGACTCCGGATCGGTGATGGAGCGGTCCACATGGCTCTCCGCCGCAAAGTTCACGATAATATCCGGCTTCTCTTTCTCAAACAGATCAAAGATAAACTTCCGGTCTGCGATGTCGCCCCGGACAAACTTATAATTCGGCTTTCCCTCCAGCGGCGCCACCGTCTCCAGGTTGCCCGCGTAGGTCAGAAGATCCAGATTGATGAACTCATCCTCCGGATATTTATTCACCATATAGTGCATGAAGTTGCCGCCGATAAATCCGGCGCCGCCGGTTACGATAAATTTCATAATATTTTTCCCTCTGCTTATGCCCTCGTTTTGCTTATTTTGCCTGATATTTGTGGTGCAGCTTGGTCCGGTCCACATACTTGCCGTCCAGAACGTCCTTCAGATACTTTCCGTACTGGTTCTTCTTGTAGACCTCATAGGCGGCCAGAACCTCTTCCTCCGAGATCCAGCCGTTGAGGTAGCCGATCTCCTCCAGGCAGGCGATCTTTCTGTGCTGGTGGGTCTCCACCGTCTTGACGAAGTTCGTCGCCTCTACCAGAGACTCATGGGTTCCCGTATCCAGCCAGGTGTAGCCCTGTCCGAGCAGGGTGACGTCCAGCTCCCCGTTTTCCAGATAGATGCGGTTTAAGTCCGTGATCTCCAGCTCGCCTCTGGCGGAGGGCTTCAGGTTCTTTGCGTACTCCACCACCCGGTTGTCGTAGAAATAGAGGCCGGTGACGCAGTAGTTGGACTTGGGCTTCTGGGGTTTCTCCTCGATGGAGATGGCCCGTCCCTCGCTGTCAAACTCCACGATGCCGAACCGCTCCGGGTCGTCCACATAGTAGCCGAAGACCGTGGCGCCCCTCTCCTTGGCGGAGGCTTCACGAAGCTTCTGTCTTAAACCATTTCCCTGGAAAATGTTGTCGCCCAGAACCATGGCCACGCTGTCGTCTCCGATAAACTCCTCGCCGATAATGAAGGCCTGGGCCAGTCCGTCGGGGCTCGGCTGTACCTTATAGCTTAAATGGATGCCGAACTGATGGCCGTCGCCGAGAAGGGCCTCAAAGCGGGGCGTGTCCTCCGGCGTGGAGATGATCAGAATATCCCGGATATTCGCGTTCATCAGAACCGAGAGGGGATAATAAATCATCGGCTTGTCATACACCGGCAGCAGCTGCTTCGATGTCACCATGGTCAGCGGATAGAGTCTGGTGCCGGAACCTCCGGCCAGTACAATACCTTTCATAAAACAATCCTCCTTCAGGGTGTCTGCTTATCAGTAACCGAATACGCCCTCGAGCGACTCATCATTCACAACCCAGTCTTCATTCACGTCCACCACCCGGTAGCTGTCCTTGTCATCCCGGACGTACACCTTCGTGATGCCCGCATTGATCACCTGGCGCTTGCACATGGAGCAGCTGCTGGAATTGGCCACATACTCTCCGGTCTGCGCATCCACGCCGGTGAGATACAGGGATGCCCCCAGCATCCGGTCGCGGGCCGCGCTGATGATGGCGTTGGCCTCCGCGTGGACGCTCCGGCAGATCTCATACCGCTCGCCTCTCGGGATCTTCAGCTTTTCCCGGATGCACCAGCCCACCTCGGTGCAGTTCTTTCTGCCCCGGGGCGCACCGTTGTAGCCGGTGGAAACCACCTCGTCATTGTTCACAATCACCGCGCCGTACCTGCGCCGCAGGCAGGTGCTGCGCTGGGAAACCATCTCCGCAAGGTCCAGATAATAATTGATCTTGTCTCTTCTCTCCATGAAAACCCCCGGTCCTTCTCTCTTAGTTATTGTTCATGGCCGCCAGCTTCTCCGCCTGGTCCGCCGCAATCAGACTGTCCAGAATCTCATCCAGGTCGCCGTCCAGCACCTGGTCAATCTTGTAGATGGTCAGCTTGATGCGGTGGTCCGTCACTCTTCCCTGGGGGAAGTTGTAGGTGCGGATCTTCTCGGACCGGTCTCCCGTTCCGATCTGGCTTCGCCGGTTTGCCGCTTCCTCGCTCTGGCGTCTCTGCAGCTCCAGATCATAGAGCTTGGAGCGCAGCAGGGCAAATGCCTTCGCCTTGTTCTGCAGCTGGGACTTCTCGGTCTGGCTGTAGATCACGATTCCCGTCGGAATGTGGGTCAGACGCACGGCGGAATCCGTGGTATTGACGCACTGGCCGCCGTTTCCGGAGGCGCGCATGACATCGATGCGGATATCCTTCTCATCGATCTGCACGTCCACCTCCTCGGCCTCCGGCATAATCGCCACCGTCGCCGTGGAGGTATGGATTCTTCCGCCGGACTCGGTCACGGGAACGCGCTGCACCCGGTGCACGCCGCTCTCGTACTTCAGCCTCGAGTAGGCCCCGCTTCCGTTGATGATGAAATCCACTTCCTTGAAGCCGCCGATACCGTTCTCGCTGAGATTGACCATCTCCGTCTTCCAGCCGCGGCCTTCGGCGTAATGCACATACATCCGGTACAGCTCCGCCGCAAAGAGGGCAGCCTCGTCTCCGCCGGCGCCGGCGCGGATCTCGACGACAACGTTCTTCTCGTCGTTGGGATCCTTCGGCAGAAGAAGAATCTTCAGCTTCTGCTCCAGGTCTTCCTTCCGCTGCTTTGCATCGGAAAGCTCCTCCTTGGCCATCTCCCGGAGCTCCTCATCGCTCTCCTCCTCGAGAAGCAGCAGGCTTCCGTCGATGTCCTCCTTCGCCCTGCAGTACTCCTTATAGGCTTCCACGATGGGCGCCAGGTCCGCCTGTTCCTTCATCAGGCGGCGGAATCTCGCCGCATCGGCCGCCACGTCGGGCTCTGCGATCAGATTCATCAGTTCTTCATAGTGCTTCAGCAGATCGTCCAGTCTGTCAAACATATATTCCTCCGGCTCTGCGCGGTTCAACTATTTCCACTATACTCTGCCCTCACTACCCGGTCAAGTCCGGCAAGATCCTGCAGTACTTCGATATTCTTAAAGCCATGTTCCAGGAGAAGCTTTCGTACGGCCTCCCCCTGGTCATACCCGATCTCCAGGTACATGCGCCCGCCGGAAACCAGGTGTTCTCTGCCCTCTCCCGCCAGAATCCGGTAAAAGAGCAGGCCGTCTTTACTTCCGTCCAGGGCAATCCGGGGTTCATGATCCCGCACCTCCGGCGCCAGGGTCCCGATGACGTCCGATACGATATAGGGCGGGTTGGAGACAATCACATCAAACCGGTCTCCCTCCGGGATGCCCCCGAACATATCGCTCTCCGCGAGAACCAGGGACCGCTCCTCCTTCTCTGTCATCACCGAAAAGTCGGTCCGCCAGGGGCTGTCGCTTACATGGTCCGCCGTTCCCTTAAGAACTCCCTTCTGTCCGAGGAAGAGGTTCCTTGCGTTTCGGTTTGCCACCGCCAGGGCCTCTCTCGAAATATCCGTCCCGCAGACGATACGGTATTTTCCCAGCACCGCCAGGGAGATGGCGATGCAGCCGCTGCCGGTGCAGACATCCAGAACGGTGATATCCCGCCCGGGATAATCCGTAAGAACCTGCTCTGCGAGAACCTCCGTATCCTGCCTTGGTATGAGCACATGCTCATTCACGGAGAAGGTAAGTCCCATGAAGGAAGCATTTCCCAGTATCTGCTGCAGCGGAATTCTTGATGCCCGTTTTGTCAGCATCTCCCGGTACCGCCCGAGCCCCTTCAGAAGGCGCTCTTCCCGGACCGGTTTCTCCTGCTCCATATAATAATGGACCCGATCGATGCCGAAGGCCTCTGAAAGCAGGTACCAGGCATCCAGTCCGGCCTCGTCGATGCCTGCGGCCAGAAGCTGTTCTGTCCCCTGATTCAGAAGTTCCCGCCAGGTCGGGCCCGTCTCTTCTTTTCGAATGATCATACTGCCTTCGGAACCTCCGGGCTGCCAGAAGCCTCCTGTATAGCCTCTTCCTGTGCCGGAGCTGTCTCCTCCGGAATAACCGTATCCGGGAAGTTTTCCCGAAGATAGGCCTTCCAGTCAAAGACCGCCTCCGTGGCGGTGATAGCCACCTCGATCATGGAATCGTCCGGTTCCGTGGTGGTCAGCGCCTGCATGCAGAGGCCCGGCTTTGCCACGATATCGGAAAGCTTCGAGCTGCTCCGGCCCGCCTTCTGCAGGACCTCATAGGAGATGCCGGCGATCACGGGAACCAGCACAATCCGGCTTAAAATACGCATCCCGATGGTGTCCACCCGGACAATCATAAACACGATGATGCTGATCATCATGACAATCAGCAGAAAGCTGGTGCCGCAGCGCTTGTGCTCCTTGGAGCTCTTCCGCACATTTTCCACCGTCAGCGGCAGTCCGTGCTCCACGCAGTTGATGCACTTATGCTCCGCGCCGTGATACATAAAGGTCCGCCGGATGTCCTCCATCCGGGACACCAGTTTGATGTAGGTGATAAAGATGGCCACGCGGATCAGACCTTCCAGGAACGCCATCACCGAGTGGGACGGAATAAACCGCCGGAATATGCCGGCAATCAGCAGCGGAAGCACCATAAAGATGCCGATGGCCGCCACAAATGAGAAGACCATCACGGCTCCCATGATCATCTTCTCCAGCTTCTCGCCGAAAATCCGGTCCAGAAACTTCTCAAAAGCGGAGGGCTCTTCCGGCTCTCCCTCCTCCTCCGCATAGATCTCTGCGGAATAATTCAGCGTCTTCATGCCCACAATCATGGAATCCGCAAAGCGGAACACGCCGCGGATAAACGGAAGCCGCAGAATCGCCGATTTTTCTGTGATGCTGTGGTATTCGTCCTTCATGAGGGCGATCCCGCCGCCGGGACGCCTGACCGCCACCGCGTACTTGCTGCGGTTCATCATCATGATGCCCTCAAGCACTGCCTGGCCGCCGATACCGGAATACTTCATAATCCCGTACCTCCCAAAACGAATGAAGGGGCTGAGTCCTCATGAACTCAACCCCTGCAAGTCAGAAATTACTTATTCAGTCCGTACTTACGATTGAATGCGTCGATACGTCCGCGAGCAGCGGCTGCCTTCTGCTGTCCGGTGTAGAACGGATGGCACTTGGAGCAGATTTCAACGTGGATGTCCTTCTTGGTAGAGCCGGTTACGAACTCGTTACCGCAGTTGCAGACAACCTTTGCCTGATAGTAAGTCGGATGGATTCCTTCTCTCATTGTATTCACCTCTCTGATAGATTATGCGATTCCCGACCGCATGTACCAATATGTCAGGTCCTGCATATCCGTTTCCCGTAAGGACGACTCACGCAGAAATCAGAACCCTGCCGTTCTCCCGTGCATGGCAGATCGACAGCTTTTGAAGTATAGCATAACGGAGTCAAGATTGCAAGAAGGATTTAGAAGATTCTCCGCTTCCGGATCACCTGGACAAATTCCTGGTTGTTTCTGGTGTGGGTGAACAGCTCCAGAATCTTCTCCACCGCCTCCTCCGCCTTGTTTGCGCTGGTAGCCTTGTGGATGATGTCTGCCGCCTCGGCCTCCTCGGCGCTCAGCAGCAGGTCGTCTCTTCTCGTGCCGGACTTCAGGATATCGATGGCCGGGAAGATGCGCTTCTCCGAGAGCTTTCTGTCCAGGACAATCTCCATGTTGCCGGTGCCCTTGAATTCCTCATAGACCACATCGTCCATGCGGCTTCCGGTGTCAATCAGGGCCGTCGCGAGAATGGTGAGGCTTCCGCCCTCCCGCATATTTCGTGCCGCGCCGAAGAACCGCTTCGGCATGTGAAGGGCCGCCGGGTCAAGGCCGCCCGAGAGGGTGCGTCCGCTGGGCGGAACCACCAGGTTGTAGGCTCTCGACAGTCTGGTGATGCTGTCTAAAAGGATCATGACATCCCGGCCGTGCTCGACTAAGCGCTTGGCCCGCTCGATAACCATCTCGGATACTCTCTTGTGGCGCTCCGGCAGCTCATCGAATGTGGAATAGATGACCTCCACCTCCGGGCCCGTGATCGCCTCCCGGATATCCGTTACTTCCTCCGGCCGCTCGTCGATGAGAAGGATAATCAGGTGCATTTCCGGATACTGTCTGGTGACGGCCTGGGCCACCTGCTTTAACAGGGTGGTCTTTCCGGCCTTCGGCGGGGACACAATCATGCCTCGCTGGCCCTTGCCGATGGGCGCAAGAAGGTCCATCACCCGCATCGCCGTGGTATTCCGGATGCCCGGCTGTTCCAGATGAATTCTGGAATTCGGGAAAATCGGCGTCAGGTTCTCGAAGGAGGGTCTTCTGGAAATGGCGCTCACCGGAAAACCGTTGACCGAGTTGATATAGAGAAGTGCCGCAAACTTCTCGGTGGCTGTCTTAATCCGGCGGCTTCCCTGGATGATATCGCCGGTCTTCAGGTTGAATCTGCGAATCTGGGACGGCGCCACATAGACGTCATCCTCCGTGGGCAGGAAGTTCTCGCCCCGGATGAATCCGAAGCCGTCGGACATCACTTCCAGGATGCCGCGGGCCTCGATTCCGGAATCCAGATCGGAAAGCTCTGTCTTTTCCGCCTCCGACAGGACCTCCGGCTGCGGGGCCGTTCTTTGTCCTGCGGTATATCCCTGGGGCTGCGGACGCTCCTGCGGGCGCGGCGCACTCTGCGGATAGGCCCGTTCACGCGGGGTGCTCATCCGCTCCGGTCGGCGCTGGATAATGCGTCTCCGTTCCGGCGCTGCCGCCCGTTCAGCAGGCTCCTCGGCTCTCGGCAGAGCTTCCTCTGTTTCCGGCAGAGCCTCTTCCGTCTTCGGCAGAGACTCCTCTCTCTTCGGCGAAGCCTCTTCTGTTTTCGGCACGGACTCCCCTGCCAGTTCGCAGAGCTTGTCTACCAGCTCGGATTTGCGGTAGCCGCTGACGGCTTTTAACCCCTGCTCTTTTGCAATTTTGCGAAGTTCTGCCAGCGGCAGAGTCAAAAGTTTCTCTCTCATATACCAGTCTCCTGTCACGTAAATCGGGAAAGTCCGCAAATCTGCGGCAGACATAATGCATTGGATAATCAGAACTTAAGAACAATCCTATAAATACGATTATATACGATTGCAGGAAAATGTAAAGCCCCCGCGGTTTGCAATAATCGTGCAAATGAATTACAATGACAGTACCAACCGCTAAAAAGGATGTAAAAACATGGGTGCAATCGCAAATGACTGGCTTCTCCCCCTTTCGGGCGAGTTTAAAAAGCCCTATTACAGAAAGCTTTACAATACCGTAAAACACGCCTATGAGACCGGCGTGGTCTATCCGCCGGCCAATGACATATTCAACGCCTTTGAGTTCACGCCCCTTTCCAATGTGAAAGCCGTGATCCTCGGGCAGGATCCCTATCACGGTCCGGGGCAGGCCCACGGACTCTGCTTTTCCGTGCAGCCCTCCGTGGAGATTCCGCCCTCTCTCGTAAACATTTACCAGGAGCTTCACGATGATCTGGGATGCAGAATCCCCAACAACGGATATCTGAAAAAATGGGCGGATCAGGGCGTGCTTCTGCTGAACACGGTTCTCACCGTCCAGGCCCACCGCGCCGGATCCCACCGGGGAATCGGCTGGGAGGAATTCACCGACGCCGCCATCCGTGTCCTGAACGATATTGATCGCCCGATGGTGTTTATCCTGTGGGGCCGTCCGGCGCAGATGAAGAAGCCGATGCTGACCAATCCGAACCATCTGATTCTGGAAGCACCGCATCCCAGCCCGCTCTCTGCCTACCGGGGATTTTTCGGAAGCCGGCCCTTCAGCCAGACCAACCGGTTTCTTGAGGAGCACGGCATCGCTCCCATCGACTGGCAGATCGAGGATATCTGAGGTAGTACCGTTATGATTATTGAATTGCTGCAGTCCCTGGTTCTGGGAATTACCGGGGGCTTTTCCGAATGGCTGCCGATTGGCAGCGACGCCCATTTTCTTCTGGTCGGCGACCTTCTGGGAGCCCGGCAGAATGCGGCGCTTTTTTCGCTCACGACAGCACTGATAAGCATCGGGTCCGCGGTGGCCGTCATCTCCCTCTACACGGGAAGACTGCTCCCCTTTCTGTTCCGGTCCGGTCCTGCGAAGGAGCGGGCTGGCAGGAGGCTGTGGTTCAAGCTTCTTCTGGCTTCGATCCCGGCCATCATCCCGGCGCTCATCAAACCCCGCCTGGCCTTCCTGGGAAGCCCCTATCTCACCGGCGTGATGGTCATTCTCACCGGCCTTCTGCTGCTGTATGCGGACCGGCACGGGAATCCCTCCTGGCTGGAGATCGATAAGGTGTCCCGGATCACGCCGAAGACCTCCTTTCTCATCGGCTGCGGACAGCTGCTGACCCTTCTTCCGGGAACCTCCCGCACCACCTGTGTGATTGCGGCAGCCCTCCTTTTGGGGTGCAGCCGGCGCACGGCGGCGGAATTTGCCTTCTTCCTGGGCGTCCCGATGATCTTCTTCGGGGCCCTCCGGCAGATTTTCTACTTTATCCGCCACGGCGAAGGATTCGGCCTCATCACCCTTCCCGGGATTCTTCTCGGCGGAATTGCCGCCTACTTTGCGGCGGTCTACTCCATCCGGTTTCTTCAGAGCCGCCTGAAGGACGGCGACTATACCTTCTTTGTCCTGTACCGGGCGGTGCTGGGCATTGTCATTCTGAGTTATTTCATCATATCCGCGCTGATGCGGTAAGGCCCGTCAGCCGGAACAGTTCGGAGCACATCTATGGATTTATTTGACTATATGCGTCAGAATACGATGGACGAGGAGGCGCCGCTTGCCTCCCGCATGCGCCCGGCCACCCTGGATGAGGTGGTCGGGCAGCAGCATATTATCGGAAAAGGGAAGCTTCTTTACCGCGCAATCCGGGCGGACAAGCTGGGCTCCCTTATTTTTTACGGCCCGCCGGGCACCGGCAAGACCACGCTGGCGAAGGTGATCGCCAACACCACCAGCGCCCGGTTCGAGCAGATCAACGCCACCACGGCCGGGAAAAAGGATATGGAGGAAGTGGTGAAGTCGGCAAAGGACGCCCTCGGGATGTACCAGAAGAAAACCATTCTGTTCATCGACGAGATTCACCGCTTCAACAAGGGACAGCAGGATTACCTGCTGCCTTTTGTCGAGGACGGCACCGTGACGCTGATCGGCGCCACCACGGAGAATCCCTATTTTGAGGTCAATGGGGCCCTTCTCTCCCGCTCCCGGATCTTTGAGCTGAAGCCCCTGGAGAAGGAGGACATCAAAACCCTGCTCTATCGGGCGGTGACCGACACGGTAAAAGGCATGGGAAGCTACCACGCAGAGCTTACCGAAGAGGCCTGTGATTTTCTGGCGGACATGGCGGGAGGCGATGCCCGGTCTGCCCTCAATGCCCTGGAGCTGGGCATTCTCACCACGGAGCGGAGCGAAGACGGCCTGATCCATCTGACCCTTTCCGTGGCGGAGGAGTGTATCCAGAAGCGGGCCATCCGCTATGACAGGGACGGGGACAACCACTATGACACCATCTCTGCCTTCATCAAGAGCATGCGAGGCTCTGACCCCGACGCTGCCCTCTACTATCTGGCCAGGATGCTCTCCGCCGGAGAGGACATCCGCTTCATCGCCCGGCGCATCATGATCTGCGCCGCGGAGGATGTGGGCCTGGCCGATCCTCAGGCGCTCACGGTGGCGACCAGCGCTGCCATGGCCGCCGAGCGCATCGGTCTTCCGGAATCCAACCTGATTCTTGCCGAGGCGGCGGCCTATGTGGCCTGCGCTCCCAAGTCAAACAGCACCTGCATGGGAATCTTTGCCGCCCAGGAAGCCATAAAAAAAGGACACCTCGGAGAGGTGCCCGTGCATCTGAAGGATGCCCATTACGGCGGCGCGGGAAAGCTGGGCCATGGAATCGGCTACAAGTATGCCCACGACTACCCGAATCACTATGTAAAGCAGCAGTATCTGCCCGACGGCATGGAACAGATGCAGTTCTACCATCCATCGGACAACGGATACGAGAAAACCATCGCAAAGTGGCTGCAGTTCCTGAAGGAGCAGGCGGAGGAGAAGTAAGCCTGTGTTTTAAACCATCTCCGCCATCTCCAGGATGAGCCGCTCGCTCTTCTCCCAGCCCAGGCAGGGGTCGGTGATGGACTTGCCGTAGCAGCCGCCGCCCACTTTCTGGTTTCCGTCCTCGATATAGCTTTCCACCAGGAATCCCTTGACGATCCGGCGGATGCGCTCATTGTACCTGCGGTTGTTCATGACCTCCCGGAGAATCCGGGGCTGCTCCATGTAATTCTTTCCGGAATTCTCATGGTTTGTGTCGATGATCACCGCGGGGTTGGTCAGCTCCGGCATCGACTCGTACTTGTCGCACAGGAGGGTAATGTCCTCATAGTGATAGTTGGGTCTGTGCTCTCCCTTGCTGTTGGTATAGCCACGGAGAATCGCGTGGGCGTAAGGATTGCCCGCAGAGGTTCCCTCCCAGCCCCGGTAGATAAAGGTATGTCCGCTCTGGGCCGCATGGATGGAGTTCATCATCACGCTGTAATCTCCGCTGGTGGGATTCTTCATGCCCACCGGGGCGTCCGCGGCGCTGGCCGTCAGCCTGTGCTGCTGGTCCTCCACGGACCTTGCGCCCACCGCCACATAGGACAGCAGGTCATCCACATACTTGTAATTCTCCGGGTAAAGCATCTCATCCGCGGTGGTAAGCCCGGTCTCCTGAATCACCTTCATGTGAAGCTCTCTCGTCGCGATAATCCCCTTGAACATATCCGGCTTTCGGTCCGGGTCCGGCTGATGCAGAAGGCCCTTGTACCCGTCCCCCGTCGTTCTGGGTTTGTTGGTATAGACCCGGGGAACAATCAGAATCTTATCCTTCACCTTTTCCTGCACCGCCGCAAGCCGGGTCATATAATCGAGAACACTCGCCTCATTGTCCGCGGAGCAGGGGCCGATGATGAGAAGCATTTTGTCGCTTCGCCCGGAAAAAATCCCCCGGATCTCCGCATCCCGCACCTCCTTGATGCGGTCGATGGCTGCAGTGACCGGATACATCTCCTTCACTTCCATCGGAATCGCCAGTTTTCTCTTGAACTCCATTCTCATAGCTTCTCTTATACCTCTTCTCTCCCGCAGACTTCGGCAGCCAGCGCCGTCAGTTCCTGAATATCCACGGTTCTCATATGATATGTGCCGATACAGTCGGTTTCAATAATGGTAAATGCGCCCGCCGACCCTTTCTTGTCGTGGGCCATACCTTCCGCGACCTGTGCTGCGGAAAAGCTGCAGCTTACCGGCAGTCCCAGCTTCTTAAGAACCGGCAGAAGCCGTTCTCTCACTTCTGGACTGCACATGGGAAGCATGCCGATGGCCACGCACTCCCCGTGGAACAGCCTTCCGTCGAGGCAGAGGCTCTCGATGCCGTGGCCGATGGTGTGGCCGAAGTTCAGCGCCTTCCGGAGGCCCTGTTCCGTCACATCCTCCTCCACCACCCGCTTCTTGATCTGAAGCGCCCGCTCCGTCACCTGCTGCAGAAAAGCCTCATCCCGCAGGTCTTCCGCCGGCTGGGCCTCAAACATCTCAAAAAGCTCCCGGTCGAAGGCGACCGACATTTTCAGCGCCTCCGCAAGTCCCTCTGCGACCTGCCGGTCACTCAGGGTGCGCAGCACCTCCACGTCCACCAGCACCTTCTTCGGCTGGTAGAAGGAGCCCACGATATTTTTGATATTTCCCAGATTCACCGCGGTCTTTCCCCCGATGGAGGAGTCCACCTGGGACAGCACCGTGGTGGGAATATTGTAAAAGTCAATGCCTCTCATGTAGGAGGAGGCGGCAAAGCCCGCCATATCGCCGCAGAGGCCTCCGCCCACGGCGGCCACACAGTCCTTCCTGCCGAAGGAGTGGGAAAGCATGGTTTCCAGAAGCATTTTCCAGGTTTCAATGCTCTTATGCTCTTCCCCCTGCGGCACCCGGCAGATAACTGCCTCCCGGCACTTCCCTGCCACGCGCTGTGCGTATTCTTCCGGCACGCCGGAATCCGTCACCACCAGCACCTTCCGGTCAAGATTCAGGTATTCGTCCGCCCGGCCGATACATCCCGGCTCAATCACGATCTCATAGCTGTCTTTTCCCAGCTCCATCTGAAGATTCATCTGTCTCTGCCTTTCTCCATCACAGCCCAACCCGCGGATTCCCGCGGTTCAAAGGTACGCCTGCAGCGTAATCAGTACTGTCCCACCACCCGGAGCATATCGCAGTGCTCCCGGAGCTCCCGGAGCATCTCCTTACCTTCTCTGGAGGAGGGATCGCCCTCCGTCTCCGCATAGAAATAGTACTTCCAGGGTGTGGTCTTTATGGGACGGCTCCGCAGCACCCGCATGTTGAAGCCATATTTGCTGATAACCTGCAGGCTCTCCGCGAGGGCGCCCGCCACGTTGTTCACCCGGAACAGAAGGATGAAGGAGCTGTCCTCCTTCCCCGAAGAGATATCGTTCTTTGTCCGGGCAAAAACCGCAAACCGGGTGGTATTGTTCTTGCTCTCATTGATATCATGGTCCAGAATGGTCAGTCCGTACAGCTCCGCCGTGGCCTCATTGGCGATGGCAGCCTTTGTCTTATCCTTCCATTCGGCGACCCGCTCCGCAGCCACCGCCGTATTCTCTTCCACCTCTTCCCGGAACCCGTGCTTTGCGATATAGGGGCGGCACTGGCTGAGGGCCTGGGGATGGCTCACCACCGTCCGGATATCCTCCATGTGCGCGCCCGGCACACCCAGAAGATTGTGGACGATGGACAGATTGTAGACCCCGTTCACATGGAGACTTCCGTGGAACATCAGGTCCATCACCTGGCCCACCTCGCCGGCATAGCTGTTCTCGATGGGGAGCACCGCATAGTCGCTCTCCCCCTCCACCACGGAGAGGTACGCCGCATCAAAGGAAGGACAGGGCATGTAGCGTCCCTCCGGGAAAATGATTTTGGCCGCCACATGGGCAAAGGCGCCCTCCACGCCGCTGTAGGCCACCCTGGCTCCGGAGATCAGGCACTCCTGATATTGTCTCGAAACCGCCATGGTATCCTGCATGAACTTCCGGTAATACTGCCGGATCACCTCATCCTTTATGTAATCGCAGTTGCGCTCCAGAACCTTCTCTTCCTGCTTCTCATCCAGCACCGGAAGGCCTCTCTCCCGCTTATAGGCAGCCACCTCCCGCACCGCTTCCATGCGCTGCTCAAAGAGGTCAGCCATCTTCCGGTCCACCTCTTCAATCACCTTTCTCGCATCCTGCAGTTCTCCCATGTCGGTCCTCTCTTTCTCCTCTATATAATACCGTCAGCATCGCTTGCTTCTCAGCTTTAAAGTGTAAAATCTGATGAATACCATAGCACTAATTTCCGTAAAACACAAGTAAATTTTGCATACTTATATTTTATTACAAATGTTTTATTACATACAAAAAGGCTGCCGCACCAAAACATATGACGTATAAATATACTCTGGAGGGAACGTCCGCAGCGCCGGCACTTAGCGCGTGCCTGCACGAGCTTAGTACCGCTGCACAGCCCGCTCCGAACGGAGCGAGTGCCGGCACAAGCTTAGTTCCGCTGCGCGAGGACCAAGTGCGAACGGTTCCCGGAAGAGTGATATTTATACAAAATATGTTTAGTGCGGCAGCCTCTTTTTCCGTTTAAAGGCTAATTGCGATAATTCTACAGAAGATGCGCCCGCAGCTCCTCCCCGGACTTCTCGGAAAGGTACGCCGGTGCGATATCCAGCACGGTCTTGCAGCCTCTCTGGCCCTCATTGTACAGGCGGAACGCCGCACGGGCATAAGCCACGATGACGCTGGTGGTGAATTCCGGGTTGGAATCCAGCTTCAGGCTGTACTCGATGATCTGCTTGTGCTCGCCGTTAATGCCGGTGGTTCCGGTGCGGAATACAAATCCGCCGTGAGCCATCTCCATGTGATCTCTCTGGAACTCTTCCTCGCTGATGAAATGCACGGTGGTGTCATAGGGCTCAAAGTAGTCGGGCATCTGCTTGATCTCTTTCTCGATGGCTGCGGCATCCGCACCCTCTTCCAGAACGACGAACACTTCTCTGGTATGCTTGTCGCGGGTTGTAAGCTCCGGATTCTCTCCGGCGCGGACAGCATCCAGTGCCTTCTCCACCGGGATGGTATACTGCTTTGCGTTCTTTACGCCCTTAATGCGGCGCACGGCATCGGAATGGCCCTGGGAAACGCCCTTGCCCCAGAAGGTGTAATCCTTTCCGTTGGGAAGTACGGCGTTGGCATAAACACGGTTCAGGGAGAACATGCCCGGATCCCAGCCGCAGGAAATGATGGCCAGCTTTCCGCCCTCCTTCGCCGCAGCATCGACGTTCGCGAAATGCTCCGGAATATGGGCATGATTGTCAAAGCTGTCGATGCACACGAAATTCCTTGCCATCTGCGGGGTCTGTACCGGCAGGTCGGTGGCACTTCCGCCGCAGAGGATAAGCACGTCAATCTTATCCGTCCAGCTGGCGATCTCGTTTACATTTACCACCGGAACACCGGGGGTGAGAATCTTGACCGACGCCGGGTTTCTTCTGGTAAATACCGCCGCCAGCTCCATATCCGGTGCCGCCATGACAGCCAGTTCCACGCCTCTTCCGAGGTTGCCGTAACCATTGATACCGATTCTGATACTCATTTCCACTACCTCCTGGTAAAAGTTTTATATCGAAACGCACCGGAACTCCCCCAGCTGCCGCTGCCTTCCATTTCAAAGATTGTACTGCAAAAGATGATTGTTAATGATGTTATAACACATCTGAAAAATGCGGTCGAAGCTTCTTAAACACCCGCAGTCCCAGCACAAGCAGGACCAGGGTCAGGGCCCAGAAATACAGGGTCATGGTGGGCCGCATGAAAAAGTAGTCCCCCGTCAGCATGGAATCCCGGTATCCCGCCGCGATGTAATAAAAGGGATTCAGCTTGAAAAAGGTCTCCAGCCACGCGGCACGGCTGGTAAAGATGTGCTCGTCGTACATGATGGGGGTCAGCCACATGCCGAACTGCAGGCAGATTCCCACAATCTGAGCCATATCCTTGAAAAAAATCTGCACTGCCCCGGTGAGCAGTATGATTCCCAGGCTCAGCATCGACAGCGCAAAGGCGTAATAGAAGACCTGCAGCCAGGAAATCATGGGCTTTCTCCCGTCCAGGAGATACAGGCCGAACATGATCACCAGAAAGCACAGATGCACCATGAAGCAGGAGATCAGCTTGATGACCGGCAGCAGTTCCACCTTGAACACCACTTTCTTGACCAGGTAGCTGTATTCCTGCAGCGTATTGGTGCCCGTGTTGAGGGCCTCGCTGAAATAAAACCACGGGATGATGCCCGGCGCCAGCCAGATGACATAGGATGCATTCGGCACCGGCGGGGCGTTTTTCATGCCGTGTTCGCCGAAGATGAAGGCGTAGATGGCGATGGTCACCAGCGGCTGGATAAACATCCAGATCACGCCGAAATAGGACCCCACAAAGCGCTTGCGGAAGTCTGCCTTCGCCAGCTCCAGAACCATCTTCCGGTTTTTTATAATTTCACGAAACAGCGTGAATAAGGATCTCATATCGCAATGTTACTCCCGCAGAAATCAGATGGAAAAATGGAAGGTATCCCGGAGGCCCTGCCACTTCTGGTCCTTATCGCTGAGATTAAGCTCTGTTCCGTCATCCATCCGGTAGCCCGCGCAGGATGCATCGCCCGGATACTCCCCTTCCACATGGGGCCACTGGATGCCGATCTCCGGATCATTCCAGGCCAGGCCGCTCTCGTCGCCGGGATGCCAGAAATCCGTTACCTTGTAGCAGAATTCCGCCGTCTCGGAAAGCACCAGGAAGCCGTGGGCAAAGCCCTCGGAGATATAGAACTGCTTCTTGTTCTCCTCGGTCAGCTCCACGCCGTACCACTGGCCGTAGGTGGCGCTTTCCTCCCGGAGGTCCACCGCCACGTCAAACACAGCGCCCTTAATGACCCGCACCAGCTTGCCCTGGGGATATTCCTTCTGGAAATGCAGTCCCCGGAGAACGCCCTTTTTCGACATGCTCTGGTTATCCTGCACAAATACCATGTCCAGGCCCGCCTCATGCATGTCGTTCTGGTTGTAGGTCTCCATAAAATATCCCCGCGCATCCCCGTGCACGGCAGGCTCAATCACATACAACCCTTCGATCGGGCACTTTGTTACCTTAATCTGTCCCATGTTTTTTCTCCTCTGTTTTACTTTCTGTCAGGCCGCTGCTCTCCCGGACCGGGTATTCTTCCCCGCTGTCCCGGCCATGCCGCTCCAGCGCCAGGTCCTGCACCAGCCTTTTTATCTGGGATTCCAGCTTTGATATGGCAAGCGTCATCCGGAAAAGCTTCACAATCAGCAGAAAAATCACCGCCATGTAGATGAAATTGGCGGTCGTGTAGGTTCCCGCCAGCTTCGACAGCATATCCGGCACCCGCGGAAACAGGGCAAATACCACCAGAATAAAGCAGAATCCGATCCAGAAAATCGAATCTTCAATCTGCAGCTGGGATTTCCGTATTTTTCTGAGAACCATGGCCGCGGTCAGTATGGAAGCTGCCGTTACCACCAGCCGGAGCGTGATTGTCATGTCTTTCCCCTTCGCATCTCTTTTCGCCGAAAAGGCGCAGTTTCTTTCTTAATTTACCGGAACCCCTGGATCACCAGGATGGATACCAGCATCTTTATCATATAGGAGGCAGATTTCAGCGGCGTGAGATAGCTTACTCCGCCCATCCGCTCATCCATCTTCACCGGAACCTCGGCTACCTTCGCACCCTTCCGGATAAGATAAGACACCGTATCCGGCTCCGGCCCGAAATTCAGGCCCTCGGCGAACATCTCAATCATCCGCCTGCTGAACATCCGCATTCCCGAGGTGGGATCCTGGATCTTCTTTCCTGTGGTCAGGCGGATGGCGAATCCAATCATCCGGCTCCCGATCATCCGCATGGTAAATGGTTTCTTCTCCCCCACGAACCGGGATCCGATGACGATATCGTAGCCCTCGTCCATCTTCTCCTTCATGCTCCGGATATATTCCGGCCGGTGCTGTCCGTCGCCGTCAATCTGGATGGCGTAGCGGTAGCCGTACCGGGCCGCGTAGCGGAGGCCGGCCTGGAATCCCCCGGCCAGTCCCAGATTCACCGGCAGGTCCAGAAGGTTAAATCCGCATCTTCTGCAGATTTCCGCCGTGCTGTCGGTGGACCCGTCATTGACCACCACGTAGTCGTAGTCCGGACAGATGCTGTTTAATCGTCCCACCACCGTCTCGATATTTGCGGATTCGTTGTAGGCCGGTATGATGACCAGTACATCCGTCATGATTTATTTCCCCAGTAATTCTTATTCATTGTAAGTTTTTTCACCAGACCGCCCGGAAGCTTCCTGTAATTCTTGCCGAGCAGGTATCCCGTGTACTTGCAGGCGCTCTGCAGCACCAGCTTCGGCAGCAGATACGCCCTTCCGTGGCGCATCAGATAGGCGGCCGTCTGCTTCACCAGCCGGATGCCCTCTCCCTCGGAGGAGATATTCCCGAACACCTCGGGATGGTCCGCCTGGGATACCGCCAGGTCAAAATTCCGGTGAATCTGCTCTGCGGCCCCGTAATTGTGGGAATGGATAACCCGGGCTTCCGCGCAGTAGCCGATGCCGTATCCGGCCCGGATGGCATATCCCGCATAGATCATATCCTCATTGAAGATGGTTCTTCGGAGGAATCCGCCCATCCGGTCATAGATATCCCGGCGGTAGGCCGCGCACACATTGGAGCAGAAAAAGGTCTTGATGCCCATGGTTTTCAGGTCCTTTTCCCACTTCATCCTGCTTTTGTCCGGATAGTTGAACTGCCTGGTGTACCGCTCGATGATGCCGCAGTCGGGCATCGGCAGCTGCCTTGCGCAGACGGCAGCCACATGGTCCTCGGAATACAGCATCCCGAGAAGGTTTCCGATGAGATCCTTATCTGCAGGCACCGCGTCCTGGGTCATGCACACAAACACGTCGGCATCGCTTCGCTGGATTGCCAGGTGCCTGGTTCCGCCGTGGTCGAATTCCTCCGGCCGCACGTGGAACACCTCCGGCATCTGCCCGCCGGTAACCTCCCTCACATGCTCTTCGTCCCAGAATTCCTCCCCCGTATTGACCACAATGATACGCCGGGGTCTGACATTCTGCGACAGAAGTCTCTGCAAAAGTATATCAAATTTACGGTCCGGCCGGAAAGTCGGAATAATAACATCCACCGTTTTATTCTGCATCTGTCATCCCCGCATCAAATCATTAATCGTACTCTCTGCTGGCGTACCCGTAAAAACGCAGGATCAGGTCCGCAGCAAATCCGGGAAGCATCTTCCGGAACATGGACTCTTCTTCAGAAAACCGTTCCCTGTTCACGATCAGCGCCTTGGTGGCGGACCCGTCGTGAATCCGGTAGGCGATAAGCGGCTTCTCCGAGACGACAAACCGTCCTTCCCTCTTGGCCAGGTCCAGGAGATTGTCCCAGTCCAGGGCGTAGCGGTAGGAGGAGTCAAACATCTCTTCCCCGATCCTTTCCTTATGGTAGGTACAGCTGGGGCAGCAGATGGAATTCCCGAAGAGAAGGGCCGTCTTCTTCACCCAGGTCCTGCCGGAAAGGGGTTTTACCCGGAGCGGCAGCCGCAGCACCTTCTTCACCAGCCAGGGAAGATTCATGGACTCATCCTCCGCCTTCCCGTTCCGCATGCGGATGGTAAGATAATCGCTGGCAAAGACGGTCATATCCGGCCATTTTTTATAGGCCCGAAGGAGCTCCTCTGTGTAGTTCTTCCGGTAGATATCGTCCTGGTGGGCGATAGTCACGAGAGCACTCTTCGCCGTCTGATAGGCAAACAGCCAGTCCTCCCGGATCCCCGGCTTCTCTTGCCGCACAAAGAGCGGAATCTCATACTTTTTGGTCAGTGTCCGAAGCCAGGGAGAGGGCGTCGCCGTACAGCAGATGACACGGCTCTTTACCGTCTGGTTTAAAAGAGACCGGATGCACTGCTCCAGATACGGAGACTCCCCGTAGGCGCAGATGGCAAATGTGTGCAGCTCAGAATTCATCAGTCCGGTCCTCTCTTCTTGCACCCCTGATTTCCCGGGTGCTGAACATTTACAGATTATCATAAAATTTTTCACCGCGCTTGTCAATTAGTGCTTACCGGCAGAACAGCATATAGATGTCGCTCCACCAGGTGGATGAAAGAATCAGCGCGGCCAGTCCCAGCACCAGTGCATTGTATTTCTCCTCCCGGATCTTCAGGCTTATGCCCGGAGGCGAGAAGATAAACCAGAGAAGGAAGAGGAACGGCAGGTAGTAGCGCCCCTGTACGCCTTCGATGGCGGCCTTTCCCGGTACGGTAAAGGCGATATACATGGAAGTCCAGACGAGAACGGCCGTAAATCCCGCAAGAAGGAATACCGGAAGCCGGAACTTCCATCCCGGGCAGGAAGAGGCTCTCTCTTCCTCCTGCTTCTGCCCTGTTCCCGTGAGGATAACCATCGCCGCGCCGGTATAGAGAAGCCAGGTGTGAGTGATGGTCCGGATATGGCCCAGAAGGCCGAGAGACGCTTCCCCGAAGCAGTAGGAGGGGAAGGTCCGGAATATGCTCTCTGCAAGGATTTTCGCATAACCCAGGGGCTGTCCCAGAATATAGGCCATCTGACCCTTCTCGCTGGTATCGCCGCCCCTAAGGTCCCCGATGTCCCGCGGCGCCATGACCACGGGCAGCACAAAGGAGAGAATGAGTCCGGCTGTGAGCAGCAGGAATCCCGCCCGCATAAGAAGGCACTCTCTCCTGCTGCGGTACCTCTCCTTAGGAATAAAGAGTCCCAGGAGAAGCAGCGGCGCATAGACTGCCTTGATGCGGCAGCCCCAGAAAAAGGTGAGAAGAATCAGCGCGTACATTTTCCAACTGATTTTTTCCTGCTGCCCCGGCAGAATGTACCGGAGCATGAGGGCAAAGGACAGCCAGAGGAATGCGTTCACCGTCGGATCGTAGGAGTAGGTGCCCGCCAGAAACAGCGGCTCCGGCATAAGGGCGAGGAAGGCCATGATTGCCTTCCCGGCAGGACAGAGCCGTATGGCAGCGTACATGATGGCGCAGTATACCAGAAGATTTCCCAGCCGCCCCAGCTTCCACAGAATCTGGAAGGGCAGATGGAGGATCTCCGCTGCCTTAACCATGACGGCGGATCCGGCATAGCCGGTCACGGTCGTCCAGTTCACATCGGCACTCCAGTGATGCTCTCCTTCCCCGTACCGCGCCTGCTCTTCCAGATAGGAATCCAGAAGCTTCTGCTCTTCGGCGCCGCCGGGCTGGTTGTAAGGCCAGGTATCCATGCCGGTGATGAACTCCATCAGCACCGGATTTGTGATATCGATGGGTTTCTTATAATTCGCCAGCCAGAACACCTGGGAAAAATGCACCTCTTCATCCCAGCTGACCTTGTTGGCGGGAAGACTCAGGGAAAACAGCAGCCCGAAGCACAGGGCCATCACCAGAAAGCCCCGCTCGATGTGCCGCGCAAACACGTCCCGCAGACAAAAAACCATTCCCGCTGCAGCAAACACGGCCCAGAAGAAGCCGAGCCGGAGAGGATTGACCCTGGGCACACAGCTGCTCTCAAAGGCGGTAAACCGGAGGGGAAGGTTTGCAAAGTCCATCAGGTCTTCCAGCCCCTCGTCTCCCAGCTCCCACCGGTAGACGGACAGCTCTATATAGTCTGCCTTATCCCGCACCGGCACGATGGACCGGTGAAGGGGCGCCATGTTCCGGTCGAAGTACTGCAGCGCCTCCTTCTCGCGGACTTCCCCGTAGGGGTTTCTCGTTCCCAGCGTAATCCGGGCATTCAGCAGCCCGTCATAGGCGTAATCATAGGAAAACTCGGTAATGTAGCTTCCGTCCAGCGGAATGTGGATGTGGACCTCCGTCTCATCCGCCGAGAGAAACTCCTTCTCTCTTGCAAAGCCGGTGCCGGTCACGGACGACAGCGGGATCTGTTTTGCCTGATTCCGGGCAGGGGAAAGAAGCGCCGGCAGATTGGCCAGACATTCACAGAGAATTCCCAGCACCAGCACCGCGCAAAGAATCCATATTCCCTTTTTCATCCGTTCCCTGCTCATCTGCTCTCCACTTCCCGGTTCTCTCAGTGTTTTCTCTCTATGCCCCGGTGGGCCAGAATCCGGTCATAATCCTCGATATAGTCCACTTCCGCCCAGAACATGCCGCCCACGTCCTTTACGTAGACCGGCCGCTCACTGCACATGGAATAGACCACATTTTCCCACCATACCTGGTGCTCCTGCCGTCCGATCATCTCTTCCATCCGGCGGAGGAAATCCGGCATGAAGTCTTTGGAAAACCGGCCGATGCCGATATACTCTCCCGTGATGTCATCTCCTGCCAGCTCTTTTCCGTACTTCCTGAGAATCCCGTCCTCATAGAAGAACTTGTAGTCCGCCGTCTCCCGGCGGCTCTCATCGGCATACATCACCGGACTCCCCTGTTCTTCAAGAATCCGGTCCAGAAGGGCTGCCTCCAGATATACATCCCCGTTCATGATGAGGATGTCATCCCCGGTCAGGAAGTCCTTCGCAAACCAGGCGGAGGCGATGCTGTTGGTGACATCGTAGAAGGGATTGATGTAATAGGTCACGCCGCATCCTTTAAGCACCTCTTTGATCACATCGGCCCGGTATCCCAGGGAAATGGCGATGTCCTTAATTCCCCTGGACTTAAGCAGCTCCACCGTATAGCGGATCAGCGGGATCCCGCCGATATCCACCGTGCATTTCGGCTTTCCGGAAAGAAATCTTGAAATCCGGGTTCCCCGGCCCGCAGCCAGAATAAATACTTTCACAGCAGTCCCCTCCTCACAAGGTCACGGAATGCCCGCACCAGCGTCTCATTGTCCTCCGGCGTCAGGTTTCCGATATGTCCGACCCGGAACACCAGGTGCTCCAGCTCTCCGCCGTTGGGGCAGACAAAGATATCATACTCATCCTTCAGAACCTCGAACACCTTCCTCGCACTCACCGGGCTTCCGTCGGCGTAATGCCCCGTGGGATGCAGGGGTGTCACCGCATTGGAGAGGGAGGATGAGACAATCTCCAGCGGGAGATCCTTAATCCGCTCCCGGAAGTCCTCCGCCTGGGCCTTTGCCCTCGCCAGCTCCGCAGAAAGGCCCCGGGAGAGAATCTCCGAGAGTCTTTCGTGGAGCTGCAGCAGCACGCTCACTGCCGGCGTGTAGGGTGTCTGGCCCCGCTCGCCGTTTATCAGATAGTCCTTTAAGTCGAAATAGAGGGATTCCACCTCATGGGACATTACCCTTCTTACGCCCGCGGGGCTCAAGGTGAGGATGGAGAGTCCCGGCGGCAGCGCCAGGGCCTTCTGGGAGCCGGTAAGCGCCAGATCCGCCCCCCATTCTCCCATCCGGAATTCGTCGGTCAGGAAGGAGCTTACCGCATCCGCCACCAGACAGATTCTGTGCTCTCTGCAGAAGTCTCCCACCATCTTCATGTCATAGAGGACGCCGGTGGAGGTTTCATCGATGTTGATGAGAAGGCCGGTAAATCCGCTGCCGGCGGCATGGTCCAGGTCTTCTCTGGTAACCGGTGTTCCCCGCTCCGGGCAGAGCTCTTCGTAGGGAATATGGTGAATCCGGCAGAGCTTTGCAAAGCGGGCGCCGAAGCTTCCGCCGTTGACCACAAGAACCCGGTCCTCTCCCGTAAACATGTTCATGACCGCCGCCTCCATGGCCGCAGTTCCGGAGCCCGTAAGAAATACGGCCCGCGAGCCCTCCGGCGCCTGCATCAGGCGGCACATCATCTCCTCGTTTTCTTTCATCAGCCGGGAGAATTCCGGCGTGCGGAAATAGGGAATCTCCTCCGCACCGATCCGCCGGATTTCCGGGGACATCATCACCGGCCCCACCGCAAAATTAAGCATCTTTTCTCCTCCGCTCTCTGTAGAAATACATGGTCATACCCATGAAAAACAGTGCCAGGAACGCCATCAGCGCCACATAGGACAGGGCGCCGCCGAAGATTCCGCATCGTTTTACCGCCGCCGGGGAGATGAGGACGGCCGCCGCCGCCGCAATCACATACCCCGCAAAGATCACCGGCTTCCGGTCCATAATGACCAGCGTGTAATAAAACAGATTGATAAAGGCATTGCAGGCCCCGCCGAAAATAATCAGCAGAAGCGGCACCCTGCTCTCCGCCAGCATGTATCCCAGCTTCGGATAGAGAAGCGAGAGCACCGGAATGCCCAGAAGCCAGGCAGCCGAGAGGGCCAGGACCGTGAGTCCCGCGATGATGGCCGAGATCCGGCGCACCACGCCCATGAACGAGGAAAGCCTACCCTCCGCCCAGTCGTCAGAAAGAATGGTCACATAGGGGCGGATGACAAAGCCGGCCACCAGGTTAATCACATTGGTGGGCATGAAGATGGCCGCAAACAACGCCTGGTACTTGTCCGCCATGTTCTGGTCGATGGCATACTTTGCCGCGGAAAACACATAGAAATCCAGAATGGCCGATAAAAACAGGGTCCGGTTGTCCAGGGCGAGTCTCCGCACCTTCCCTTCCCCCCGGCTCCAGTCCGTGCCGGGAAGAATCCGGATAACCCCCGTATCAAAGAGAACAAACCCCAGAACCTGGGCGGCCACAGCCGCCGTGCAGGCCGGCAGAAGCTGCCCTGTCGGAATCAGCAGCGCAAGGAATGCGCAGACCGAAAGGCAGGTTCGAAACGTCAGGGACTTTCCCGTCAGGTACAGACGTCCGTTTCTCTGAAACTCCGATTCGTAGACATCGGCATAGCCGTCAATCACCTTATAGAGCACCATCAGGAAGATGATGGCGCATTTGTGCACCGTATAGGTCACGCAGAAGTATTCATACCCCAGGTACAGGCAGCAGATGGCGACGGCAGCGGCGCAGGTCCTCTTCCGCAGCGCCAGATACTCCCCGAAGGTGTACCGGCCGGAGATATCCGTGATGTGGAACGGGCGCATGCCGTAATAGGCCACCATAAACATATGCTGGCCGAAGGTGGAAAATGCAAAGGCGAAGATTCCGCCCTCGTCCTCCCCCGCCGCCTGCACGGCGGCGATGGTGAGCAGCATGGACGCCAGCGCGTAGATAAAGCTTCCCGCCATATTCCAGCTGACGTTGCGCCGTTCGATGTTCCGGTCGCTCCCGTACAGGAGCGATGCAATGTAATTCATGAAAACTACTTCCCTGTTTCTTCAAATTCCAGCCGGTAAGGATAGTGGGTCTTCCGCTTCTCCTCCGGCGGCATAATCATATAATCTCCGTACTGCAGGCGGAGCATGCTGTCAATATTTGCCGGGAATGCCAGCCGTCTCCCCTCAAAGGGAATATACAGCAGGGGATAGAGCTGTTCTCTGTCCACCGTATTCCAGTAGGGACTGCTGTCCCCGAGAAATGCCATTCTCTTTGTGGGATACCGGTTGTATCTGCGGCACTCCGCCGCACATCTCCGGTAGAGGTATTCTGGGGAAACCTTAAGCAGCCGAAGCACACGGTTTACCATCCGGCAGGCCAGCCAGATAAGTTTCGCCGTCATCCCCTTCTGGGCCAGGGTCGGTTTCTCCAGCGCCCGGAGAATCATCAGCTTGCTGAAAAACCAGGCAGTCCAGGCCTGTTTTTCATAGGCGGCCCTGTCATCGGCAATATTGTCCAGCACATAGAGGTCCAGGAAGATGCCGAAGGGGCAGTCCACATCCTTCATGACCTCTTCCACAAATACCGTCCCCTTCTTCACCATCCGGGTGGTCATCAGCGGGTAGGCAGGATAATTCTCCGCATTCAGGATGAGATACTTATCCCCATACTTCTTTTCCACGATGCGGCAGAACCGCTCAAAATCCCGTCTGGGCATCGCGATGTCGATGTCATCGTCCCAGGGGATAAATCCCTTATGCCGGATGGCCCCGATGGCCGTGCCGGCGATTCCGTAGTATTCCAGACCGTTCTCCCGGCAGATCAGAAGGAAATCGTCCAGAATTGACAGGATCTCCTGCTGCAGCCTCCTGAGGGTTTCCGGATCATAAAACTTTGCTTCCATGCCTGCTATCCTCTCTGTGCGGCAAATACGTATTTTCCAAGTCTGGCAAATGCTTCCGCCACCCGGGCATAGGGCAGCGCCAGGTTCATGCGGATGCTTGCGGGCCAGTCAAACATGGTGCCGTCCTGCCAGGCCACGCCCACATCCCAGCCGGCCTTCAGCAGCTCTTTATGGGTCATCTGCCGGCTCTTCAGCCAGTCAGCGCATTCCAGGAACAGCATATAGGTTCCCTCGGGCTGTGCGCACTTTATTTCCGGCGCGTGCTCCGCAAGAAACTTTACCGCAAACCGGGTATTCTCCGTGAGGGTCCGGCAGAGTTCATCCACCCAGACATCCCCGTCCTCCCCGTAGGCAGCCATCAGGGCGTGCATGGAGAGCACATTCATCGAGTCATACCTGGTTCTTGCCGACTCTCTGCGCACCATGTCCCGGATTCTCGGATTATATATGATATCGTAGCTGGCATCCAGGCCCGCCAGATTGAAGGTCTTGGTCACCGCGTACAGCGCTGCGGTGCGCATCGCGGCATCCTCGGATACCGACTGGGTTGGGATGTGCTTATGTCCGTCCAGTATAATATCCGACCAGATTTCATCGGAGATGACATACACGTCATACTTCCGGTAAAGCTCCATCAGCCGGGAAAGCTCCCATTCCTCCCACACCCGTCCGCAGGGATTGTGGGGTGAGCAGAGAATGGCGGTATGGATGTGGTTCTTCCGAAGCTTCTCCTCCATATCCCCGAAGTCCATGCGCCAGACGCCCTTCTCATCCCGTACAAGAGGGCTTACCGCCGAGTGATATCCGTTATCCGCAAGGGTTTTGCGAAACCCCACATAGGTGGGAGAATTGATCAGCACCGTATCCCCGGGAGCGCACAGCACGCGCAGCGCAGAGACCACGCCGCCGAGAACGCCGTTGTGATAGCCGATATGCTCTTCCTTCAGGTTTTTTACGCCGTTGCGCTTCTTCTGCCAGCCGATGATCCGGTCATAATACCCTTCCGCCGCCCCGAAATAGCCGAAGGCCGGATGGGACGCCCGGGCGATGATGGCCTCAGGAATCCGTGGAAAGGTCACAAAGTTCATATCCGCAACCCACATGGGAATTGCATCGAAGCCTTCCTTCGGCAGGTCGGGCGCAAAACCCGGCATCTTTCCCAGGCTGTCGATGGCCAGCGCATCCTTCCCGCGCCGGTCGGGAAGGGTTGTAAAATCATATTTCATATCCAGGTCCCCCTGCCTGTTCTATGGTTCTCTGAGCGCGATGAATGCCCCCAGATTGCCGCGCCTGCCGTGGCTGGCCCTGTGGGAAAACAGCTCCTCCGGATGACAGCAGGTGCACACCCCCATCACCGTCACATGGTCCGGAAGCACTCCCGCTTCTATAAGGATCCGCCGGTTGGCCTCCCAGAGGTCCAGATGATACTTTCCTCCGCCGGTTTCCCGGAGAATTCCCCGGACATCGCCCGCGAAGGTCTCCCGGAACTGCTCCGCCACATCCTCGCCGATCTCATAGCACTTTTCACAGATGGAGGGTCCCACGGCACAGATAATATCCTTCGGGTCGCACCCGAACTCCGATATCATGCGAAGGATGGTCACTTCCCCCATCCGTCCCGCGGTTCCCCGCCAGCCGGAATGGGATATGCCGATGGCTCTGCGGACCGGATCCGCAAAGAGGATCGGCACACAGTCCGCAAAAAAGGCGCCCAGCGCCAGTCCGGGCACATCGGTGATAAGCCCGTCCGTATCCGTATAATCCCGGGCGCGGGTCAGCCCCTTCCCGGCATCTTCTTCGGTCACCGTCCTCACATTGACCGTATGGGTCTGGTCCGTAAATACAAAATGATCCTCCGGTATACCGAGAACCTCGGAGATCCGCCGGAAGTTCTCCCGCACTGCCTCTTCCTTATCCCCCCGGGAAAAGCTCAGATTCATGGATCGGAAGATCCCCTCGCTCACCCCGCCGCCCCGGGTGGCAATCACATGGTGCACCATGGGCAGCGCCTCCAGGGCCGGGACCGAATAGTAGGGAAGGATATCCCCGCAGGCCAGTGTATATGTCTTTAATTCAGCATTCTTCATGATTTTTCATTCCATACTTCCGCTATCTTGCGCCAGCCGAACATCTTCGCCGGCAGGCAGTATCCGAAGCCGATGCCCACGCCGATGGCCAGCGCCAGCTTGATGCAGTCAAGCCCCCGTTCCAGGGCGGTCATGTCCATGCCCGCCACCAGGGCATAGGCCATGTAATAGACGCTTGCCCCCGGCACCAGCGGGAAAATGCCGCAGACCAGAAACACCGTGGTGGTGGCCCGCAGAAACACCGCGAGATAGCGGCAGACAATGGTCAGAATCACCGTCGCCACAAAGGTTCCCACCACCGGCATCTGCATATACCGGCCGATAAACAGATAGATTCCCCAGCTGAAGGCGCCGGTAAAACCGCACCAGCCCCAGAGCCGCTGCGGTGCCGCAAACAGGATGGAAAAGCCGAAGGACCCGATAAAGGCCATCAGCACCTGCATCAGAATCTCAGTCAAGTTCATACATTATCCCCTCAGACAAGCAGGCCCAGACGCATGGCCAGGCCAATCGCGATACCAACGCCCACCGCCAGCGCCCCCGCGGTAAGCAGGGTGTCAATCAGGCGGATCAGGCCGGACAGATAATCATTCTCCGTAAAATTCCGGAAGGCATTGGTCAGCGGCACGCCCGGCACCAGCGGGAAAATCGCGCCGATCATGATGCTGTCCAGGCTGTCTCCCCAGCCCAGCCGGTACATGAGGCAGACCAGGAACGCCACAAAAAAGGCTGCCGCGGAAGTGCGCATCGGCTTGGAGGGTATCACATCCCGGAGTACCCACAGCACAAAAGCCCACAGCAAAAGGCCCGCTGTGAGCGCCACGAAGGAATCCGCCACCGTTCCGCGGAAAAGATAGCAGAATCCGAGACTTCCGATTCCGGCCCCGAATACCTGAACGCCGGGGGCCGGCATGGGTATCGCCTCAATCCGGTCCAGCTCCTGCGAAACCTCCTCCGGGCTGCATGCCCCTTCCCCGATTCTTCGGGAAAGAGCGTTCAGCTCATCCACCCGGTTCAGCATGATCGGGGAGAGCGGCACCTGGAAAACCCTGCTGGAATAGAGCTTTCCCTCCAGGGACATGGTGGCAAAAATGCCGTTGGTGAGCAGGTAGACCTCAAATTCTTCCAGCCCCATTCTGCGGGCTGCGATGTGCATTGCCTGTTTGGTCCGGAATATCTCGCTGCCGTTTGTCAGCATATCCCGGCCCATCCTGGTTACCAGGTCAAATCGGTTTTTCAGCGCTGTGACGTTCTGCTGATTTAAATTGATACTGTCCATCGCACTCCTGACAACTTGACGTTCTATTGTTATTCCTGTATATTGAGTAGTAAATGTACTGAAAATAACCGGCAGTAGCCTGTTCTGCCGCCAGAAGGAGCAACAGTATGGACCACAAAGCCAGTATCGGTGCACGGGTGAAAGCCCTGCGCACCTCCAAGAAACTCACCCTGAAACAGCTGAGCGAGCAGTCCGGTCTCTCCATCGGTTTCCTGTCACAGCTGGAGCGGGGACTCTCTTCCATCGCCATCGATTCGCTGGCCAAGCTGGCCGAGATCCTGGATGTCAGCCTCTCCGCCTTCTTTGATGCCGATCAGCAGCCGGAATCTTCTCCCATAAGCCGAAGCTTTTCGCTCCGCTGCTCCCAGGTGGCCCCGCAGATCATCCAGTACCTGCCCAACGGCCAGGCTTCGGACTTCATCTGTCTGCCCCGTATCTTTGACCTCATGCCCAATGCCGAAGAAGACCTGAAGGATCTGGTCATGAATCAGCACGAGGGAGAAGAATATATCTACGTTCTGGAGGGAATCCTCACCGTTCATCTGAACGGCGCCAAGTATTTCCTCAATCCCGGCGACAGCGTCCAGATCCATTCGGAGGACCCACACCACTGGGTGAATGAAACCAACCGTGTCGTAAAAATCCTGGTCATCAATGCCCCGAATCCCTTTACCCACGGAAGCGGTCTGGTACTGTAACAGTCTACCATTTTTTCTTATGAATAACAAGCGGCCCGGAGTGTTGGCTCCGGGCCGCTTGTTCTGTATTACGCACACATCTGTACGGTTTACTCTTCCGTGTAGAACAGACGGTTGACCGCACTGAAAATACCGCGGAAGGATGCTCTGGTGATGTTGGAGCTGATGCCCACGCCGTAGGTGGCCTTGCCTGTCTTCTGATCCATCAGGTGGATGTAGGAGGCAGCCTGAGCCTCGGAACCGGTGGTCAGCGCGTGCTCGCTGTAATCCAGCACCTTGATCTGGATGCCGAGAGACTTCTCCAGCGCCCGCTTCACCGCGTCGATCGGTCCGTTTCCGGTACCCTCCACGCTTCTCTCACCGCCGTGATCCGTAAAGATAAGATTTGCCACCGTCATAAATGCGCCGCCCTCGAACTCCTTGTCGATAATCTGGCACTTCCGGAAGTGAATCGGCTCCTTGCGATCCACATAGTTTTTCTTGAACTCGGCCATGATCTGCTGCGGTGCTACCTCGCCCTGACGCTCTGCATCGGCCTGGATGATATCCGCAAACTCCTTGTGCATTCCCTTCGGAAGCTTGAATCCGTAATAGGTATCCATGACAAAGGCGACGCCGCCCTTGCCGGACTGGCTGTTGATGCGCACCACCGGCTCGTACTTGCGGCCGATGTCTGCCGGATCGATGGGCAGATAGGGCACTTCCCAGATGCCGTCATTGCGCTGGGCCAGCGCTGCGGTTCCCTTGCTGATGGCGTCCTGATGGGATCCGGAGAAGGCGGTAAAGACCAGTTTTCCCGCATAGGGCTTCCGGTCATCCACCGGCATCTTGGTGCACCGCTCGCACACCTCCACGATGTGATTGATATCGCTAATCTCCAGCTGCGGGTCGATACCCTGGGAGAACATATTATAGGCCAGATTCAGAATGTCCACATTGCCCGTTCTCTCACCGTTTCCGAGAAGGGTTCCCTCCACGCGCTCGGCGCCGGCCAGCATGGCAAGCTCTGTGGCTGCGATGCCGGTTCCCCGGTCATTGTGGGGATGGATGCTGAGAATGATGCTCTCTCTGTCCTTGAAGTGGCGGTCCATCCACTCGATCTGGTCTGCATAGACGTTCGGTGTGGTCATCTCCACCGTCGCCGGCAGGTTGATGATGATCTTATTCTCCGGGGTGGCGCCCCACTCCTCCTGCACTGCCTCACAGACCTCCAGAGCGTAATCCAGCTCTGTGCCGGTAAAGCTCTCCGGAGAATACTCCAGAATTACCTTGCCGTCGTAGTCGGCCATGTACTTCTGCACCATTCGCACGCCGTCGATGGCGATCTGCTTTACTTCCTCCTTGCCCGCGTGGAACACCACTTCTCTCTGCAGGGTGGATGTGGAATTATAAATATGCACAATTGCCTTCGGAATTCCCTGAATGGCTTCAAAAGTACGCTTGATCAGATGCTCGCGGCACTGGGTCAGGACCTGCACCGTGACGTCGTCCGGAATCATCTTCCGGTCCACCAGAACGCGGAGGAAGTCAAACTCAATCTGGGAAGCTGCCGGGAAACCGATCTCGATCTCCTTAAAGCCCATCTTCACCAGCATATTGAACATCTCTATCTTTTCTTCCACCACCATCGGCTCCACCAGAGCCTGGTTGCCGTCCCTCAGGTCCACGCTGCACCAGATCGGGGCCTTCCGGATCTCGCGGTTCGGCCACTGGCGCTCCGGATAATCCACCACCGGCACTCTCTTGTACTTTCTGAAGTTCATCATGTTTCTCTTTCCTCCTGCATAGAAATAGAAAAGCCTCTGCAGCCCTCAGGCTGCAGAGGCGAAAAACTATCCGCGGTACCACTCTGCTTGCTGACTTCGTCAGCCACTCACTTCCGTCGGGGGCCGATGCCCTGAACGGTTTTCATCTGTAACGGGATTTCCCGGCCTCTCCTATGCACTCCCGGAGGAGATTTGAGATCGGCAGCTCCGAGGGGAGATCGGTCCAGTTCCGCCTGCTGCCTCGCACCCTCCGGCAGCTCTCTGAAAGGTATTCCTGTACGATATGTCCTCATCAACGCTTTATTTTTTAAATTTATATCATGAACCTGTCGCCTTGTCAATTGGAATTTTACGCACAAAAGTGAAAAAAACAGAAGAGACACGGTACGTCCCCGTATCTCTTCTGCTGTATTTCATATGTTAATTGTCTGTGTCAGTGTACTTCTGTCGGAGTACCGAATCAGCCAACAAGCTTTGCGACATTCATCTTTACGCCCGGGCCCATGGTGGTAGCCAGGGTTGCGCTCTTGATGTATGCGCCCTTGAGGGAGCTCGGCTTAGCTCTGAGAAGTGCATTGATCAGCGTCTGGAAGTTGTCCGCTAACTGCTCCTCTGTAAAGGAAGCCTTACCTACTGGCACGTGAATGATGTTGGATTTGTCAAGTCTGTATTCTACTTTACCAGCTTTGATCTCCTGAACGGCCTTTGCAACGTCCATGGTAACTGTTCCGGCCTTCGGGTTCGGCATTAAGCCCTTCGGTCCGAGTACACGGCCGAGACGTCCTACAACGCCCATCATGTTCGGTGTAGCAACAACTACATCGAAATCAAGCCATCCCTCGTTCTGGATCTTCGGAATCAGTTCCTCAGCGCCTACATAATCAGCGCCTGCTGCCTGTGCCTCGTCTGCCTGCGGTCCCTTTGCGAAAACAAGGATGCGGACAGTCTTACCGGTACCGTGCGGAAGCACGACAGCGCCACGAACCTGCTGGTCAGCGTGACGGGAGTCACAGCCGGTTCTTACGTGAAGTTCGACGGTCTCATCGAATTTTGCAGAAGCAGTCTTCTTAACCAGAGCGATTGCATCTGCAGCTTCATACTGAATAGAGCGGTCTACTAACTTAGCAGCCTCTGCGTATCTTTTACCTTTTTTCATTACAAAAAACCTCCTGGTGGTATTGTCGGGATTGCCCTCCCACTCTGCTTCGCGCCTTTCAGTGCGAAACGGTTATTAATATCGTATATGCGGATAATTACTCGGCAACAGTAATACCCATGGATCTTGCAGTTCCGGCGATCATGCTCATAGCTGCCTCGATGGAAGCGGCGTTGAGGTCCGGCATCTTTGTCTCAGCGATCTTTCTGAGATCTTCCTTGGAAATCTCAGCAACCTTCTGCTTGTTCGGAACACCGGAACCGGACTTAATCTTGCATGCCTTCTTCAGAAGAACTGCTGCCGGCGGAGTCTTGGTGATGAAGCTGAAGCTTCTGTCCGCATAAACCGTGATAACAACCGGGATGATAACATCGCCCTGGTCAGCGGTCTTTGCATTGAACTCCTTTGTGAACTGTACGATATTTACACCGTGCTGGCCCAGAGCCGGACCAACCGGCGGAGCCGGCGTTGCCTTGCCGGCCGGAATCTGCAACTTGATATATCCAGTAACTTTCTTAGCCATTGTAATAGACCTCCTCTAGTATTACATAACCTTCACATCAGCGAAGTCCAGCTCAACCGGTGTTTCACGGCCGAACATTTCCACGTTGATTGTCAGAGTCTGTTTACTCTCGTTGATGGACTTGACTACACCAACGGTGTCTTTCCAGGCTCCCGCGATGACTGTAATAGTGTCACCGACTTCAAAGCTGACAACCGGACCGGCCTCTGTCTGACTGGTCAGTGCGGCTATCTCTTCCTCGGACAGCGGAACCGGTTTGGATCCCGGTCCTACGAATCCGGTTACGCCGCGGGTATTGCGTACCACGTACCATGTATCATCATTCATGATCATCTTTACGAGTACGTATCCCGGGAACATCTTTCTGGCAACCTGCTTGTTCTGTCCGTTCTTCAGCTCGGTAACTTCCTGCATCGGTACGGATACTTCCAGAATCTGTTCTTCCAGATGCCGGTTTGCGATTGTCTTCTCGATGTCCACCTTTACCTTATTCTCATAACCGGAATAGGTATGCACAACATACCAATGTGCCCCTGAGATTCTCTCATCATCTGACATAGTTTCAACTCCTGTCTCTGCCTGTGTATCTCTGTTTCCTGACTGCCTGACTTGCAAAGCGGCGATCAGATGGCAAAATGCAGCAGGAATACAATCACCGTATCAAGTGCTGCAATTAAGAGTCCCAGCACCACAGATGCCGCGATAACGGAGCTTGTCTCCCTCACCACCGTCTCTGTGTCAGGCCAGATGATTTTCGAAAATTCAGCCTTAAGACCGTCCCAGAAAGACTTCTTCTGTGTCAGTCTGGTATTTTCTGTGTCACCCATCTTTGACCTCCGAAGTACAACACAATCTCTGCCTTATGCAGTGATTATCTTGTCTCTTTGTGCGTAGTGTGCTTTCTGCAGAACTTGCAGTACTTCTTGGTTTCCATTCTGTCAGGATGCGTCTTCTTATCTTTGGTCATGTTGTAGTTTCGCTGCTTGCATTCTGTGCATGCCAGAGTAATTCTTGTGCGCACGACTTCCACCTCCATTTTCATTTGTCAGCTGCGCTTCTTCTGTATTCTCCGTCCGTTCCGGGTTCGGTGGGTGCAGCACGTTACTGCAGAAAACTCCGAAACAGCCTTCCGGTCTTCGCCCGGCCGGGTAAGCCGGTCTCAGACTTTTTGACAACACAAAAAAGGCGCTAAATCTTCCATAGCCTTGCTACTATAGCACAAAGACAGCTCTGCGTCAATCATTTTCCCTGCCAAAATCTCTCACATCTGCGTCAGCTCCGCGGCGTGTTCCCGCAGAAATGACACGAATTCCCTGGCCGCCCGCACCGGCTTTTTCGGCAGCGTCGCACCGATTACCCGCTTAATGGGCGGCTCCACATCCAGAAGGATCACATTTTCCGGCACCCGGACCGCCCGGAGGCTCAGCTCCGGAAGAAGCGCCACTCCCAGCTCCTTCGAAACCATGCGGAGAATCGGCGTATTGTCATCCGCCTGCACCCGAATCGTCCCCGGTGCTTCCAGGACCCGGTCCGCCCCTGCAAAGTGCATATCCAGGCTCGCCGCAATCAGCGGATACTCCCGCAGCTCCTCCAGGGTGATAGAGCTTCTCTCCCCCACCGCATACTTCTCCGGAACCACCGCGTAGAAGGGGTCTTCCATGACGGGATGCCATGTTCCTCTGCCCCGGCGGTACTCATCCGCCAGAATCATGTGAACGCCGCCCTCTTCCAGCAGTACGGGCAGATTATCCGTCCCCACGATAATCTCAAACTTTACATCCGGCCGCTCCCTGCGGAAGGCATTGATAGCCCCGGGAAGCCAGGTGGCGCTGATACTGGAAAATGTCCCCACAATCAGTTTTGTGCCGTCCCCCTTTGCGATCCTCCCGGCCTCTTCGGCCAGTTCGGACAGTGCCGCATCCGCCGCCGTAATATAAGGGAGAATCCTGTCCCCTTCCTCGGTCAGGGCAACGCCTTTGTTAGTACGCGTAAAAACCGCAAAGCCCAGCTCATTCTCAATGCTGTTCATCATCTGGGTGACAGCCGACTGTGTGCAGGACAGCCGCTCCGCCGCCGAATTCAGGCTCCCCGCCGACAGCACGGTCAGCAGCGTCCGAAGCTTTCTTTCATCCATAGTATTTTCCCCGTTTTCGGATTCTGTCTTTAGTTATAAGCACTTCTTATATATGCCATTCAGCTTCTGTCTTCTCTTCTGTCCTCTGTCATAATAACATAGAATCAGGAACAGGAAAATTCTTATCTATACATCAAGGAATTATTAGTATATCTAATAGCGTTATCATAAAAACTGTCTGCAAATAATCAGCGATTCATATCAGAATATAACTGATTGAATAATCTCCAGAAATGCCGGAGAAGCCCCTGTCCGATGACACCCACCCATCGGCCAGGGGCTTCCTTTTCTGTTTCGGATATATTAATTAACGGACCGGCAGTCCTTCTGCCTTACAGCATATGCGGCTGCAGCACCTCCCGCTCGGGCACCAGAACCTCCTTGATGGCCCTCTGGCTTACCCAGCGCATCATATTGGTGGCGGAGCCGGCCTTGTCATTGGTTCCGGAAGCTCTTCCGCCGCCGAATGGCTGCTGTCCCACCACGGCACCGGTGGGCTTCTCATTGATATAGAAGTTTCCGGCCGCCTGGGACAGCTCCCGGGAGATGCGGATCACCGCGCCTCTGTCCCGGGCGTACAGGGCTCCGGTCAGACCGTACTTCGTGCTGGTATTGCAAAGCTTAATCGCTTCCTCCTGCTTTTCGTCTTCATATACATATACGGTCAGCACCGGTCCGAAGATCTCTTCCACCATGCTGCGGTAGTCCGGTTTCTTCGCAAGAATCAGCGTGGGCTGAATGAAATATCCCACAGAATCATCACAGGTTCCGCCCTCGAGAATCTCTGCGTCTTCATCTTCCTTCGCCGCATCAATATAGCTCTTAATCCTGTCGAAGGCTGTCCGGTCAATGACCGCATTCAGAAATGCCTTCGGATCCCGGATATCCCCCGCATAGAGGTTCTTCATCGCTTCGTGAATCTTCTCCCGCACCCCGGGCCAGATGGAAGCCGGAATATAGGCTCTCGAAGCTGCAGAGCACTTTTCCCCGTTGTAGGTGAAGGCCGCACGGAGCATGCCGGACACCAGGGCGTCAGTATCTGCGGAACTGTCGGCAAACACAAAGTCCTTGCCGCCGGTCTCTCCCACCAGCCGGGGATAGGTGTGATAGCGGTCGATATGGCTTCCCACTTCCTTCCAGACCAGGTTGAACACCTCCGTGGAACCGGTAAAATGGAATCCGGCCATCCGCGGGTCGGTGATGACATGCTTTGAGAAGTCTGAGCCCCGGCAGGGTACGAAATTAATGACGCCTGCAGGAAGTCCCGCCTCCATCAGCAGCTTCATAAAATAATAATTCGAAAGGCTTGCCGTCGTAGAGGGCTTCCACACCACCACGTTGCCGGCCACTGCCGGCGCGCAGCCCAGATTGCCGCCGATGGAGGTGAAGTTAAAAGGCGTCAGCGCCGCCACAAAGCCCTCCAGCGGCCGGTATTCGATACGGTTGATGGCACCGGGGGTAATACCCGGCTGCTGCTTGTAGATCTCCTGCAGGAAATAGGCGTTGAACCGGAGGAAATCGCAGAGCTCCGCAATATCAATCTCCGCTTCCCACATATTCTTGCTCTGCCCCAGCATGGTAGCCGCAAGCACCTGGTTGCGGCAGGGGCCGGACAGAAGATCCGCCGCCTTCAGGAAGATGGCAGCCCGGTCCTCCCAGGGCGTTGCCGCCCACTCCTTCGCTGCCTTCTGGGATGCCTCGATGGCTTCCTTCAGTTCCTTCTCCCCGCCGATATGCAGCTTTGCAATTACATTGGCATGTCTCTGGGGTTCTGCCACATCTATGGTTCTTTCCGGCCAGACCTCCTTCCCGCCGATGATCATGGGAATCTCCACGGTGAGTGCCGCCTGACGCTCCACTTCCGCAAGCAGAGCCTCCCGTTCCGGACACCCCTCCGCATAATTCATGCAGTACTCATTCTTCGGACGCACTAACTGAAAAATTCCGTTGCGCATAGGATTGACCTCCTGAATATGTTTTAGTAAAATATTAATCAATTCATTCGTATTCTACACTGACCGATATTTTTTGTAAAATTATTCATATCTATGAACTATTAATATCATTTATATTCTTTCAGAAGATTCTATCAGGAGGTAATCTATGGAGCTGCGTCAGCTCAGATACTTCGCTGCGGTCCAGCAGCACCGCAGTTTTACCCGCGCGGCCCAGGAGCTTCACGTCACCCAGCCCACGGTCACAACTGCTCTCCGTAATCTCGAGGAGGAGCTCGGCACTCCTCTGATCAATCGCTCCACCTGCCTGCTGACTCCGGCTGGAGAGGAGCTTCTCCGGCGTACCGAAACCATCTTCCGCAATCTGGATGCGGTTATCGATGAGATAAAAAACGGGGCCTACCGACAGCACAAACTGTGCATCGCAGTCCCCCCGGTTTCCTGTGCCTCCCTGTACGGACCGATCCTGAACGAATTCGTTCCCTCCCATCCGGACATCGATCTGCGCATCGATGACCGGTGCAATGCGGAACTGCTGAAACACCTTCAGAATTACGAGAACGACATTGATGCCGGCTTTATCATACAGCCGGAGGGCCTTCCGGAGGACATTGCTTACCTCGACCTGGCAGGCGGCTCCCTCTATGCCCTTCTCCCCGCGAATCACCCGCTGGCCCGGGCAGAATCCATCCGCCTTTCCGATCTTGCGGGAGAACGCCTCCTGATGTACGACCGCGGCACCTCCTACACCGAAGCCCGCATCCGGCAGGAATACCAGCGGCGCGGCATCCCCTTCCAGGTGACCCAGTATTTCTCCAACATCTCCACCATCATGGATGTCGTTTCCCTGGGATATGGTGTTTCCTTTATTCTGGAAACCTCCTCCCCGACCCTGTCCAATGTACCTAACATCGTCGTAAAGCCCTTCACCGATCCCATCACCTACCGCATCGGGCTCATCTGGAACCGGAACATCCATATGTCCGAAGCCTGCCGGGAATTCCTGGCATTCATCAAAGGACACTGCGGGGCAGTGTGAAGATAAGAGCAATAACAGCAAAAAGAGCATCCGGCTCTGCAAGCTAGCTTGCAGCCGGATGCTCTGCGATCCTCAATAAACGACGATGCATCCTCTTGTCCTGCGGACAAGAGGCGCGTCTCTGCTCGCCCCGAACAGGGGCGAGAGCCCCGCGGCTTTGAGCGGTTCAAAAGCTTGCGGCAAAGCCGCAAGCTTTCGTCTTACGACGCTATATAATCCCAAAAACAGAATCCCCGCCACAAGCAAGCTTGCGCGGGGATTCTGTTTTATCGATTATGCATCGTCGTTTATCTCGTGGTATTAATCAATGATCTTTACAACTCTGCCGGAACCTACGGTTCTGCCGCCTTCACGGATAGCGAAACGAAGACCCTCTTCCATAGCTACCGGGTGAATCAGCTCAACGGTCATCTCGACGTTATCGCCGGGCATGCACATCTCGGTGCCTTCCGGAAGCTCGCAAACGCCGGTAACGTCAGTTGTTCTGAAGTAGAACTGCGGACGATAGTTGTTGAAGAACGGTGTGTGACGGCCGCCCTCGTCCTTGGTCAGAACGTAAACCTGAGCGGTGAACTTGTGATGGCACTTTACGGAACCGGGCTTGCAGACAACCTGGCCTCTTTCGATCTGGTCACGGTTGATACCACGAAGCAGAGCACCGATGTTATCGCCGGCCTGAGCCTCGTCCAGAGTCTTACGGAACATCTCGATACCGGTAACAACGGACTTCTGAGTCTCTTCGCTGATACCAACGATCTCGATTTCATCGGATACGTGAAGAACACCACGCTCTACACGGCCGGTAGCAACGGTACCACGACCGGTGATGGTGAATACGTCCTCAACAGGCATAAGGAACGGCTTATCCTTCTCACGAACCGGCTCCGGAATGTAGCTGTCAACAGCATCCATGAGCTCGATGATCTTATCGCCCCACTCGCTGGACGGATCCTCAAGAGCCTTAAGAGCGGAACCTCTGATAACCGGAATGTCATCGCCCGGGAACTCATACTCGTTAAGAAGCTCTCTGATCTCCATCTCAACCAGGTCAAGAAGCTCTTCATCGTCAACCATGTCGCACTTGTTCATGAATACAACGATAGCCGGAACGCCTACCTGACGAGCAAGAAGGATATGCTCGCGGGTCTGAGCCATAACACCATCGGTAGCAGCAACTACGAGGATAGCGCCGTCCATCTGAGCTGCGCCGGTGATCATGTTCTTAACATAGTCAGCATGTCCTGGGCAGTCAACGTGTGCATAGTGTCTGTTATTGGTCTCATACTCTACATGTGCAGAGTTGATGGTGATTCCTCTTTCTCTCTCTTCCGGTGCCTTATCGATCATATCGAAAGCAACTGCCTGGCCCAGACCAAGTCTCTGGTTCAGGGTCTTGGTGATTGCTGCGGTCAGAGTTGTTTTACCGTGGTCAACGTGACCGATGGTACCAATGTTGCAATGCGGTTTTGTTCTCTCAAACTTCTGCTTAGCCATTGTAATAATCCTCCTAAGATTTTATACCTTATTCTGCGGCTTTTGGGACTGCAGTATGCTATCCGCCTTCTGCAGTCCCGAATAGCTACATTTTAGCATCTCATGCTTATTTTATCAAGTAATATTTGTAACTGTTCAGCATCCTGCGCTGCATTCTGTGACGGAGGTGCTGAACGGCCCAGGAACTATATTATCTGCCCTTCTCACCGGAAAGAACCTTATCCTGAACATTCTTCGGAACCGGCTCATATCTGTCGAAGAACATAGAGTAGTTACCACGTCCCTGTGTTCTGGAACGAAGGTCGGTTGCGTAACCGGACATCTCAGCCAGCGGAACGAAGGCCTTGACCATCTTGCCGCCGCCGATGTCTTCCATACCCTCGATACGGCCTCTTCTGGAGTTGATATCGCCGATAACATCGCCCATGTACTCTTCCGGCATGGTTACGTCAATCTTCATGATCGGCTCAAGGAGAACCGGAGAAGCCTTCTGCATAGCCTGCTTGAATGCCATGGAGCCTGCGATATGGAACGCCATCTCGGAGGAGTCGACCTCGTGATAGGAACCATCGTAAACGTTGGCATGAACACCGAGAACCGGATATCCGCCGAGAATACCGCTGCCGGTAGCCTCTCTGACACCGTCCTCGACTGCCGGGATGTACTCCTTCGGAATAGCACCGCCGACAACGGTGGACTCGAATGTGAAGGTCTCTTCTGCGTTCGGATCCATCGGCTCGAACTTCATCTTTACATGACCGTACTGGCCCTTACCACCGGACTGCTTAGCATACTTAACTTCAACCTCAGCCGGCTTGGTAAATGTCTCTTTGTAAGCAACCTGCGGATCGCCGACATTTGCCTCTACGTTGAACTCACGCAGCAGACGGTCTACGATAATCTCCAGATGGAGCTCGCCCATACCGGAAATGATGGTCTGACCGGTCTCTTCGTTGGTCTTTACGCGGAAGGTCGGGTCCTCCTCGGCCAGCTTCTGGAGTGCGTCGGTCATCTTGCCCTGGGAAGCCTTGGTCTTCGGCTCGATGGCAATGCTGATAACCGGCTCCGGGAACTCCATGGACTCCAGAATAACCGGATGCTGCTCGTCGCAGATGGTATCACCGGTGGTGGAGTTCTTGAAGCCTACTGCTGCAGCGATATCGCCGGAGAATACCTCATCCAGCTCGTTTCTCTTGTTCGCATGCATCTGAAGCAGACGGCCGACACGCTCCTTCTTGCCCTTGGAAGCGTTCAGTACATAGGAACCGGACTTGCAGACGCCGGAGTAAACACGGAAGTAAGCAAGCTTTCCTACGAACGGGTCTGTCATAATCTTGAATACCAGAGCGGAGAACGGCTCCTCATCAGAGGAATGTCTCACAACCGGGTTGCCGTCCAGGTCGGTACCCTCGATATCCGGTACATCGGTCGGAGCCGGCATATAGTCAAGAATTGCGTCCAGAAGCTTCTGAACACCCTTGTTTCTGTATGCGGTACCGCAGAGGCACGGAATCGCTCTGTTCTCGATGGTTCCCTTGCGGAGTGCAGCCTTCATCTCCTCTTCGGAGGGCTCCTCGCCGTCAAGGTACTTCATCATCAGGTCATCATCAAGCTCACAGATCTTCTCGATCATCTCGGTTCTGTAGAGCTCTGCATCATCCTTCAGGTCGTCCGGAACGTCGGTAATCTCGATATCGTCGCCCTTGTCGTCCTTATAGTAGTATGCCTTCATCTCGAAGAGGTCGATGATGCCCTGGAAGGTCTCCTCACGGCCGATCGGGATCTGCACCATGATGGTGTTCTTGCCCAGACGGTCATGAATGGTATCTACAGAATGGAAGAAGTCGGCACCGACAACGTCCATCTTATTGATAAATGCGATTCTCGGAACGTGGTAGGTATCAGCCTGACGCCATACGTTCTCAGACTGGGGCTCAACACCGCTCTTTGCGTCAAATACGCCGACAGCGCCGTCCAGAACACGGAGAGATCTCTCAACCTCTACGGTAAAGTCAACGTGTCCGGGAGTATCGATGATGTTGATTCTGTGCTCCAGAGCACCCGGAATCTTCTCGTGGAACTTCTCGTGTGTCCAGTGGCAGGTGGTAGCAGCAGATGTGATGGTGATACCTCTCTCCTGCTCCTGCTTCATCCAGTCCATGGTCGCCGTACCCTCATGGGTATCGCCGATCTTGTAGTTAATACCGGTATAATACAGGATACGCTCGGTCAGAGTCGTCTTACCCGCATCGATATGGGCCATGATTCCGATGTTTCTGGTTCTCTCTAACGGATATTCTCTTACAGCCAAAGCCCAATCCTCCTATTAGAATCTGTAATGAGCAAATGCCTTGTTAGCCTCTGCCATCTTATGCATATCTTCTTTTCTCTTCACGGAAGCGCCGGTATTGTTAGCTGCATCCATGAGCTCTCTTGCAAGACGCTCTTCCTGTGTCTTCTCGCCTCTCTTGCGGGAGAACATGGTAATCCAGCGAAGGGCCAGAGTCTGTCTTCTCTCCGGCTTAACTTCAATCGGAACCTGGTAGGTAGCGCCGCCGATTCTCTTTGCCTTAACTTCCAGAACCGGCATAATGTTGTTCATCGCCTGATCGAAGACCTCAAGGGCATCTTTTCCGGTCTCCTGTGCGACGCGATCAAATGCGCCGTAAACAATCTTTTCAGCAACACCCTTCTTGCCATCAAGCATAATGTTGTTGATGAGCTTTGTTACAATCTTGTTGTTGTATACCGGGTCTGCTAAAACCTCTCTCTTAAAATTACGTTTTTTACGTGGCACGTTACTTCCCTCCTTAATAACTGCTTCAGCAGGCTTTACGCCGAAGCTTTCTCATTAGATCTCAGGTACTCACCTTTCAGTGTTTCGTAAGGCGTTCGTGTCCGAATCTATGAATCCCTGCAACCCACAGGTCAATATCATGGTCCGGTACATGTGTTACCTTATAACTGAGCTGAATTACTTCTTAACCTTCGGTCTCTTGGCACCGTACTTGGAACGGGCCTGCTTTCTGTCAGCTACGCCGGCGGTATCCAGAGTTCCTCTGATGATGTGGTATCTGGTACCGGGCAGATCCTTAACACGGCCGCCGCGGATAAGCACGACGCTGTGCTCCTGCAGGTTGTGGCCCTCACCCGGGATATAGCTGGTTACTTCGATTCCGTTGGAGAGACGTACTCTCGCAATCTTTCTCAGAGCAGAGTTCGGCTTCTTCGGTGTAGCTGTCTTAACAGCTGTGCAAACGCCTCTCTTCTGCGGTGAAGAAACCTCTGTTGCCTTCTTCTGCAGAGAATTGTATCCTCTGTGCAGTGCCGGAGCAGTAGGTTTTTTCACAGATGTCTGTCTTCCCTTTCTTACTAACTGGTTAAATGTAGGCATCCTTTTCACCTCCTGTGATATTGTCTGTGGTTGCAAATAGCTTATTTTAGCGCGCAGTATGCCCCCTGCGCGCACCATAAGATTATATATGGTCAAAATCTCCCTGTCAAGCAAAATGTATATCGTAAAATAAAGGCCGCCCCGCCTAAGCGGAACGGCCCAGATGATCGATATTCAGAATCAGAAACCGAAGAACTGATTGATTCCGGCAAGAAGGCCCGTGGCCAGCTGCGAGAGCGTACCCTCGGAGTGGTCGGACACCTTGTCGCCCAGCTCGATATCCACGCTCGGAATGGTGGAATAGGAGGTCTGGGTCAGGTCCATCTCCATGGAGCCGCCGGAGAAAATCTTTACGCCGTTGGACTGCAGTCCGGAAATCAGGCTGTCGCCCAGACGGTTGTGCTCCTGCCAGTGGGAGGCCACCGGTTCCATGGCGCGGTAGCTTGCCACATTCGGCACGCTCATATAAAAGGCGCCCTTGTTGCTGGATGTGGAATCCCAGTGAATCGCGATGTGACAGTCCGCCATGTTGTTGGCGATGACGGTTCTGGCGATATTGTCCAGCTGTACGTCGCTGCTCTCGCGGATCATCAGAACGTCATATCCTGCAGCCAGAAGCTTCTCTTTCAGGATCATGGCCTCCTTCAGGGTCACCGTGGACTCTGCGGTTCCGTCCGAAAACTCCATGCCGGAGGAGATGGCCGTGGACTTCACCGCGCCGGCCGCCGTTGTTCCGCCGGTTACCTTCGGTGTGCCGTCGGGATGGCTGAGCGTTTTGTAGTTGCCGCCGCCGCTGCATCCGTGTCCCGCATTGACGCAGACCGTCTTGTTCTTCCGGTTTCCGGATGCGCGGTACAGTGTTGCCGCACCGCTGTGAATAGCCGAGAAATCCGCATACTTCCAGGACGGATTCAGTGTTACCGTCTCCGTGCCGGAAGAAGCCTTTGCAGTCTCTGCCGCTGCCGTCTCCGGTGCCGCAGTGGTCGCCGGTGCCGTAGTCTCGGCCGGCTTCCGGTCTGCCAGGAACTGGACGGACACATAGTAATTCGCGCCGTTCAGGCTGATGGTTGCCCACTCGCCGTTGATCTCCGTCACCGCCACATTGTCGCCGTAGCGCACGGTTCCGATGATGTTGCCCTCCTTCTGTTCCGGGCTCTTTCTTACATTGACCACATCGCCGGTTACATACATATTCTTAAGAACCTGGGCTGTAGTCTCCGCAGCTTGCGTAACCACCTGCTGCACCTCCGCCACGGTCTGGGCCGGACCTGCGGCCACCGCCGCGTCCGCCTTGCTTCCGCAGCCGCTGATTGCCATAACGGCCGCCAGCACGCCCGTTGCCGCGATCCTCTTTACTTTGCAGGATGTGAGTTTTCTGCTCATAGCCGATATTCCTCCTGTTGTTCTCCCCGCTGAAAAAAGGCTGCCGCCAGGTAAAAACCATTCTGTTCCCCCGCGACAGCCCCGTTTTTTCCTGTGCCCGGCATGTGCCGGGCACTCACAGATTCTTTACTCTATGATGGATTCCTCTTCGTTCAGGACAATGCGGTCTGCCTCATCCAGCTCAAGAGGTTCTCCTTCCTCCGGTGCCTCATAAACCTCCGGCACCTCTGCCTCTTCCTTTGCGTCCGTGCTGAGCTTCACCGTGTGGTAACGCTTCATGCCGGTTCCTGCAGGAATCAGCTTACCGATAATGACGTTCTCCTTCAGGCCGACCAGCTTGTCGGTCTTGCCGTAGATAGCCGCCTCTGTCAGGATCTTGGTGGTCTCCTGGAAAGAAGCCGCAGACATGAAGGAATCGGTTGCCAGAGATGCCTTGGTAATACCAAGGATAATCCGGCGGCCGGTGGCCGGGGCCTTGCCCTCTGCCTCCAGTTTCCGGTTCATCTCTTCGAAGTCGAGGAACTCCACCGTCGTGCCGGGAAGCTGGTCGGAATCACCCGCCTCATCAATCTTGATCTTCTTCAGCATCTGATGAACGATCATCTCGATATGCTTATCGTTGATCTCAACACCCTGCAGGCGGTAAACTCTCTGAACTTCCTTCAGCAGGTAATCCTGTACCGCGCGCACGCCCTTGATCTTAAGCAGATCGTGGGGGTTCACGCTTCCTTCGGTCAGCTCATCGCCGGCCTCCAGAATATCTCCGTCCTTCACCTTGATGCGGGATCCGTAGGGGATCAGGTAGGTCTTGCTGTTTCCGGTTTCGTTGTCGGTGACAACGATCTCTCTCTTCTTCTTGGTATCCTTCAGGGTTGCCACGCCGCCGAACTCTGCGATGATGGCAAGACCCTTCGGCTTACGTGCCTCAAACAGCTCCTCGACACGGGGAAGACCCTGTGTGATATCGCCGCCGGCAACGCCGCCGGTATGGAATGTACGCATCGTCAGCTGGGTACCCGGCTCACCGATGGACTGTGCGGCGATGATGCCGACAGACTCGCCGACCTGTACCGGCAGTCCGGTCGCCATGTTGGCACCGTAGCACTTCGCGCACACACCCAGATGGGAACGGCAGGTCAGCACCGTACGGATCTTCACGGACTTGCGGCCTGCGCGGTTCAGCGCATCCATGACCGCGCCGGAGGTTCTCGGCGTTACCATGTTGTTCTTCGCCAGCACCACCGCGCCGGTATCCGGATCGGTGATATCCTCGGCGATGAATCTGCCGGTGATACGGTCCTGCAGAGACTCGATGGTCTCCTGGCCGTCCATGAAGGCCTTGATCTCCATGAAGGGGATCTCGCCGGTGGCTGCGCAGCAGTCATCCTCACGTACAATCAGATCCTGGGAGACATCGACCAGTCTTCTGGTCAGATATCCGGAGTCTGCGGTACGCAGCGCCGTATCGGAAAGTCCCTTGCGGGCGCCGTGGGCGGAGATGAAGTACTCCAGAACGTCCAGACCCTCACGGAAATTGGAGCGAATCGGAAGTTCGATGGTGTGTCCCGTTGTATCAGCCATCAGGCCGCGCATGCCGGCCAGCTGCTTGATCTGCTTATCGGAACCACGGGCACCGGAGTCCGCCATCATGAAGATGTTGTTGTATTTGTCCAGTCCTGTCAGAAGGTCGTGGGTGAGTCTGTCATCCGTCTTCTTCCAGGTCTCGATAACTTCTTTGTATCTCTCCTCCTCGGTGATAAGACCGCGGCGGTAGTTCTTTGCAATCTTGTCCACAACCTCCTGTGCGTCGTCCAGAAGCTGTTTCTTGGTCTTCGGCACCTGAATATCGTGGATGGAAACGGTCATGGCTGCTCTTGTGGAGTACTTGTAGCCGATGGCCTTGATGTCATCCAGGGTGACGGCGGTCTGAATAGCGCCGTGCACGTTGATGACCTTCTCCAGGATCTGCTTCAGCTGCTTCTTGGCGACAAGGAAGTCAACCTCCAGCTTCAGCTCGTTGCCAGGAACGGAACGGTCCACAAAGCCCAGATCCTGCGGAATAATCTCATTGAAGATGAAGCGGCCCAGTGTGGACTCAATCACATCGGTGATGGGATTGCCGTCCGCATCGGTTCCCTTCACGCGGACCTTGATGCGGGAGTGCAGCTTGATGTAGCCGTTCTCATAGGCGAGAATAGCCTCATTCACGCTCTTGAAGGCCATGCCTTCTCCGATGGAGCCTGCTCTCTCCTGGGTCAGATAGTAAATACCGAGAACCATATCCTGAGACGGAACCGCAACAGGACCGCCGTCCGACGGCTTCAGCAGGTTGTTCGGGGACAGAAGCATGAAGCGGCACTCTGCCTGCGCTTCTACGGACAGCGGCAGATGGACAGCCATCTGGTCACCGTCGAAGTCAGCGTTGAATGCGGTACAAACCAGCGGATGCAGCTTGATGGCGCGGCCCTCGACCAGCACCGGCTCGAAAGCCTGGATGCCCAGTCTGTGCAGTGTAGGTGCACGGTTCAGCATAACCGGATGCTCTTTGATAACGTCCTCGAGAACGTCCCATACCTCCGGCTGCAGGCGCTCCACCATCTTCTTCGCGTTCTTGATGTTGTGGGCGGTGCCATTGGCCACCAGCTCCTTCATAACGAAGGGCTTGAACAGCTCAACAGCCATCTCCTTCGGCAGACCGCACTGGTAAATCTTCAGCTCCGGTCCGACGACGATAACGGAACGTCCGGAATAGTCTACACGTTTTCCGAGAAGGTTCTGGCGGAAACGACCCTGCTTGCCCTTCAGCATGTCGGAGAGGGACTTGAGGGCACGGTTGCCCGGGCCGGTGACCGGACGGCCTCTGCGGCCGTTGTCAATCAGCGCGTCCACCGCTTCCTGCAGCATACGCTTCTCATTGCGGATGATGATGTCCGGTGCGCCCAGCTCCAGCAGACGTGCCAAACGGTTGTTTCTGTTGATGATTCTGCGGTAGAGATCATTCAGGTCAGAGGTGGCGAAACGGCCGCCGTCCAGCTGTACCATGGGACGGATATCCGGCGGGATAACCGGAATCACGGTCATGACCATCCACTCCGGCTTGTTGCCGGAAGCGCGGAAGGCCTCGATGACCTCCAGTCTCTTGATGATTCTTGCCCGCTTCTGGCCGGTGGAGTCGGCCAGCTGCTTTCTCAGATCCTCGGAATCCTTCTCCAGGTCAATGGCCCGGAGCAGTTCCAGAACGGCCTCGGCGCCCATGCCGGCGCGGAAGCTGTCATAGCCGAACTTCTCGACGGCATCGCGGTACTCCTTCTCGGAGAGCACCTGCTTGTAGCTCAGATCCGTCTGGCCGGGATCCAGTACGATATAGGATGCAAAGTAGAGCACTCTCTCCAGAATTCTCGGAGAGATGTCCAGTGCAAGGCCCATCCGGCTCGGGATGCCCTTGAAATACCAGATGTGGGAAACCGGCGCTGCCAGCTTGATGTGGCCCATGCGCTCTCTTCTCACGCTGGATTTGGTGACCTCGACGCCGCAGCGGTCGCAGATCACACCTTTATAACGAATCTTCTTGTACTTGCCGCAGTGGCATTCCCAGTCCTTGGTGGGACCAAAGATTTTCTCGCAGAAGAGTCCGTCCTTTTCCGGTTTCAGTGTTCTGTAATTGATTGTCTCCGGCTTCTTTACCTCGCCGTGGGACCACTCCAGAATACGCTCCGGGGACGCAAGGCCGATCTGGATCGCGTCAAAGGTCAACGGCTGATAAGTATCTTTTGTCTCTGGCATGAACGGTACTCCCTTCTTTATTCTTCACCTGAATAGTCATCTTCCGCAGCGTCGGCGAAATCATCCTCCATGGGCATATCTTCCTCGAAGGACTCTTCCGGCTCAACCGCTTCCAGCTGGCCATTGCGGAACTCCTGCTCGGAATAGCCGTAATCGCCGAAGGACTCGCTGTGCGCGTAGCGTCTGGATTCATTCTCCAGAACAGAGCGGAAGCTGGTCTCGGGTTCGTCGATATTCTCGGACATATCCACCTCGGTGCCGTCCTCGTTGAGAACTCTGACATCCAGCGCAAGCGCCTGAAGCTCCTTGAGAAGTACCTTGAAGGACTCCGGAACGCCCGGCTCGGGAATATTCTCACCCTTGATGATGGCCTCATAGGTCTTTACACGTCCCACAACATCATCCGACTTGACGGTCAGAATCTCCTGCAGTGTGTAAGAAGCGCCGTATGCCTCCAGCGCCCAGACCTCCATCTCTCCGAAACGCTGGCCGCCGAACTGAGCCTTGCCGCCCAGAGGCTGCTGCGTAACCAGGGAGTATGGGCCCGTGGAACGGGCATGAATCTTATCATCTACCAGGTGGTGCAGTTTCAGGTAATTCATGTGGCCGATGGTAACCGGCGCATCAAAGAACTCTCCGGACCGGCCGTCGCGCAGAAGAACCTTTCCGTCGCGGCTGATCGGAACACCCTTCCACAGCTTTCTGTGCTCCAGGTGGGTTCCCAGGTATTCCATAACGCCCGGGTCAACCGAATCCTTATACTTCTCCTCGAATTCCTCCCAGGAGGTGTTGACATAGTCATTGGCCATCTCGAGGGCATTCTGAATGTCTTCCTCGTCGGCACCGTCGAAGATCGGGGTGGCGATATCCAGACCGAGCACCTTCGCCGCAAGGCTTAAGTGGATCTCCAGGATCTGACCGATGTTCATTCGGGACGGAACGCCCAGCGGGTTCAGCACGATATCCAGCGGACGTCCGTTCGGCAGGAACGGCATATCCTCCACCGGAAGGATGCGGGATACGCAGCCCTTGTTTCCGTGACGTCCGGCCATCTTATCGCCGACGGAGATTTTTCTCTTCTGGGCAATGTAGATGCGGACAGACTCGTTCACGCCCGGCGGCAGCTCGTCGCCGTTCTCTCTGGTAAATACCTTCGCTGCCACGACGATACCGTAAGCACCGTGGGGAACCTTCAGGCTCGTGTCGCGGACCTCTCTCGCCTTCTCACCGAAGATGGCGCGGAGCAGTCTCTCCTCGGCAGTCAGCTCGGTCTCACCCTTCGGGGTAACCTTTCCTACCAGGATATCACCGGCACGGACCTCCGCACCGATGCGGATGATGCCTCTCTCATCCAGGTCTTTCAGCGCATCATCGCCGACGCCCGGAACATCGCGGGTGATCTCCTCCGGTCCCAGCTTGGTGTCGCGGGACTCTGCCTCGTACTCTTCAATATGAACGGATGTGTATACGTCATCCTTTACCAGACGCTCGCTGATAAGAACGGCGTCCTCGTAGTTGTAGCCTTCCCAGGTCATGAAACCGATGAGCGGGTTCTTGCCCAGGGCAATCTCACCGCCGCAGGTGGACGGACCGTCCGCGATCACGTCGCCGGCCTCCACATGGTCGCCCTTGTAGACGATCGGCTTCTGGTTGTAGCAGTTGGACTGGTTGCTGCGCATGAACTTGGTCAGATGATACTCATCAAGCACGCCGTCGCCGTCTCTGCGGATAAGAATCCGGTCGGAAGAAGACATCTCGACCGTGCCGGGAGCGGTGGCAACCATGCACACGCCGGAGTCTACCGCAGCCTTCGCATCGATACCGGTGCTGACAGCAGCACGCTCGGTCATCAGCAGCGGAACAGCCTGTCTCTGCATGTTCGAACCCATCAGGGCGCGGTTTGCGTCGTCGTTCTGCAGGAACGGAATCATGGATGTCGCCACGGAGAATACCATCTTCGGGGATACGTCCATCAGATCCACGCGGGTCTTCTGATAGGAAGAGGTCTCATCACGGAAACGTCCGGAAACGTTGCGGTTGATGAAGTGTCCCTCCGCATCCAGCGGCTCGTTCGCCTGTGCGACGACGAAATCATCTTCCTCGTCGGCGGTCAGGTATCTTACCTCTTCGGTAACTCTCGGCTCCTTCGGGTCGCTCTTGTCCACCACGCGGTAGGGAGCTTCCACGAAGCCGTACTCATTCACCTTCGCATAGGTAGCCAGGGAGTTGATCAGACCGATGTTCGGACCTTCCGGGGTCTCAATCGGGCACATACGTCCGTAATGGGTGTAGTGTACGTCTCGGACCTCAAATCCGGCACGGTCTCTGGACAGACCGCCGGGACCCAGAGCGGAAAGTCTTCTCTTGTGGGTCAGCTCGGACAGCGGGTTGTTCTGATCCATGAACTGGGACAGCTGGGAGCTTCCGAAGAACTCCTTGACCGCAGCTGTCACCGGCTTGATGTTGATCAGGCCCTGTGCGGTGATCGAATCGATATCCTGGGTCGTCATGCGCTCGCGGACCACACGCTCCATACGGGAAAGACCGATGCGGTACTGGTTCTGCAGCAGCTCGCCGACGGAACGGATGCGGCGGTTGCCCAGATGGTCGATATCATCCGCGCTGCCGATGCCGTACTCCAGGTGCATATTGTAATTAATAGAAGCAATGATGTCTTCTTTGGTAATGTGCTTCGGAATCAGGTCATGGATCCGGTTCTTCAGCTCCTGTGCCAGTTCATCTCCTGACAGTCCCTGTCCGAGGATCTCCATCAGCACCGGATAATAAACCAGCTCGTTGATTCCCAGGTCCTTCAGTGCATCCTCGTCCATATCGAGGTAGCAGCCTGCATCCACCATCATGTTGGACAGAACCTTGCAGTTCTTCCGCTCGGTCTGAATCATGACATAGGGCACGCCTGCATTCTGGATGTCGGCAGCGCTCTCTCTGGTGAGAACCGTGCCTGCCTCGGCGATGATCTCGCCGGTTTCGGTATTGACCACATCCTCTGCCAGGGTATGGCCGGCCAGGCGGCTGCGGAAGTGAAGCTTCTTATTAAACTTATAACGGCCGACCTTTGCCAGGTCATAGCGCTTCGGGTCGAAGAACATGCCGTTTAAGAGGCTCTCCGCGCTGTCCACGGACAGCGGCTCGCCGGGACGGATCTTCTTGTAAAGCTCCAGAAGGCCATCCTCATAATTGCTGGTGGGATCCTTCTCAAAGCTCTTCTCCAGCTTCAGCTCGTCGCCGAAGAGTTCCTCGATCTCCGCGTTGGTTCCGTAGCCGAGGGCACGGATAAGCACGGTAACCGGAACCTTTCTGGTACGGTCTACACGGACATAGAAGACATCGTTGGAATCGGTCTCATACTCCAGCCATGCGCCGCGATTCGGGATCACGGTGCAGCTGAACAGCTCGGTTCCAACCTTGTCATGGGTGATATCATAATAAATACCGGGGGAACGGACTAACTGGCTGACGATAACTCGCTCTGCACCATTGATAACGAAGGATCCTGTATCTGTCATAAGCGGAAGCTCGCCCATGAAGATCTCATGCTCATTGATCTCATCGGTATCTTTATTGTGGAGTTTCACAGTTACCTTCAGCGGAGCAGCATAGGTCGCGTCGCGTTCCTTACACTCCTCGATGGTATACTTGGTCTCATCCTTGCAAATCTTGAACTTGCCGAATTCAAGGCTGAGATGTCCCGCGAAATCCGTGATCGGAGAAATATCATCGAAGGCCTCGCGCAGCCCCTCGTCGAGGAACCACTGGTACGAGTTCTTCTGGATATCGATCAGGTTCGGGATCTCAAGTACTTCCTGATGTCTGGCAAAGGTCATTCTCTGACCGTTACCGGATTTGACCGGATGCATTCTGCATTTTTCCATTCGACGTTTCACCCCTGTTATCTTTCATCTGCGTTTCTCTTCGTGCCTGTTCTGCTTCACTGCGGCTGCCCGCACAGGCGGCATAAGAGCCTACGTTTCCATAATAGTGCAAATTTCATAATATCATGCGTTTGTCAATAAGTCAACGCATTTCATCATGAAAAACTGCCAAAAATCCCCCCTGTTTTGCCGTTACTACTTGCCAATTTTATCAGCGGATGCTATAATATTTTTCCGTATGGTTACCCTTCAAGGCTGTGCCTGTGAAGTGCAGCCAGGCAATAAGCAGCGCTGGAGGTATATTTATGAACAATCTGACTACCGTATTGCTGGTCATTCTGGCAGTGCTGGTCGTTCTTCTGGTAGTCCTCTATTTTCTCGGAAACCGGATGCAGAAGCGCCAGGCAGAACAGCAGGAACTGCTGGATGCCGCGAAGCAGACCGTGTCAATCCTGGTCATTGACAAGAAACGGCTTCCGCTGAAGGAGTCCGGACTTCCGAAACAGGTAATCGAGCAGACCCCCTGGTATGCAAAGCGGTCCAAGCTTCCCATCGTCAAGGCGAAGGTCGGTCCCAGAGTCATGACTCTCATCGCACAGGACACCGCCTTTGAGCAGCTTCCCGTCAAGACGGAAGCCCGCGTGGTGGTCAGCGGCCTGTACATCACCGAGGTCAAGAGCGTGCGCGGCGGCATCCCGCCCGTACCGAAGAAAAAGAAGGGCTTCTTTGCCCGGATGTATGATTCCGCGCAGAGCCGTCTGCGGGCCAATAATACCGCAAAGAAGTAAAACAACCAATGATGACAAAAGAGCTCGGAGGCATTCGCCTCTGAGCTCTTTTTCTGTCCATCGTTCTGTCCTGCGCCGCAGCATACGGGGGTTACTCCCCGTCCCGGTCTTCCTCCCGGACCTGCTTGGAGCGGGCCTCTATCACCACCCGGGAATCCGACGTCTTCACTGAATTCATCTCCAGGCTGTACAGAATCTCCGCCCGGACGCTGTCCTCTTCTTCCCGGACCTCCATATCGAAGGTGGAGATCGTCAGGATAATCTCGCCGAAGGGAGTACTGTAGCAGTTTACCGTGGTCTTTCCCACTTCAAATTCCATGTGAGCCCGCACATCGCCGCCCCGGATAATCTCCGCCTTCCGGTCATAGAGCTTGATGGTGCAGCGGAGCGGCCGCTCCAGTCCTTCCTGGAATTCATCATATATAATGTAGTGTTTTCCGTTCTTCTTATAGTAAATCCCGGAGGTCACCACGGCGACATCGCCGGATTCTCCGTCTACCGTATGAATCCCGCTGACACTAACCATCACGTCTCTTGTCATCAGCCTGCCTCCTGCCGCATATCAGCGCATATAGCGCTTCATGCCGTGTTCAATCAGGTTTGTCACCAGCTCTTTTCTGCTTACGCCGGCTGCATCCATGATCATGGGATACATGCTGATGCCGGTGAATCCCGGCATGGTGTTGATCTCGTTAAAGATCACGGAACCGTCCTCTGTCACGAAGAAGTCGACGCGGGAGAGGCCGTAGCCGTCCACCGCACGGAACACTTCCTCCGCATCCTTCATCAGTCTCTCGCGGACGCCCTCCGGCAGCGCCGGCTCCACCACAGTCCGGGAATCCGGATTGTTGTACTTAGCGTCGTAATCATAGAACTCGGCTGCCGCCAGAATCTCACCCACGCCGAAGGCCCTGACCGGTGTCTCTCCGCCGCCGAACACAGCACACTCAATCTCTCTGCCGCGGATCATCTCTTCCACCAGGATTTTCCGGTCATGCTCCGCCGCCACCTTAAGGCCTTCTTCCAGCATTTTCCGGTCATCCGCCCGGGAAACGCCGCAGGAAGATCCCGCATTGCAGGGCTTGATAAATACCGGATAGGCAAAGCGCTCCTCAATGCGCCGGCACACCCGGTCCATATCCTTCAGCTCTTCCTTCATGACGCCCACAAAGTCCGCCTGACGGATGCCTCTGGCCGCCACCACCACCTTGGTGTACAGCTTGTCCATGGATACGGCAGATGCCAGAACGCCGCAGCCCACATAGGGGATCTTTGCCAGCTCGAAGATACCCTGCACGGTACCGTCCTCGCCCCAAAGGCCGTGGAGCACCGGGAATACGCAGTCGATCCGGATTTTCTGTGCTCTGTCTTTGTCCAGCACAATCAGCGCCTTTTCCTCCGCATCGGGCGAAAGTATGGCCCGGCGGCTTCCCGCCGTCCAGAATCCGTTCACGATATCATCCGCACTCTCCGTGAGGAGCCAGCGGCCGTCCTTCGTGATGCCCACCAGCACCGGCTGATAGCGGTCGGTATCAATGCTGCGGATCACATTCACCGCGGATTTGCAGGACACCTCATGCTCCGAGGACTGTCCGCCGAAAAGTACCAGAACATTTATTTTCATAGCTTACCCTTCTCTCATTTCCCAATCTGTCTGAATACAGGATATGCCCGCATAATCTGCGCACATTCCAACTAACTATAGCACAGATCGAAAGCCGCTTCAACGGTCTGGCGAAACCATTTCCCGGAGTAGATATTCTATGTTATAGTATAACTACAGTGGGGTTCTCCCCTCTGCGTTGTACGCTCCGCGAGGATGCCCATTAAGTTTACAAAAGGAAGGGAGAAATCTTGTCATGAAAAACAAACTGGATTTCCTGATGACGCTTACCGGTACCAGAAACAGTGTGCTGAGCAAGGCAATCTCCTTTGACCCTTCCTATATCAGCCGCATCCGGTCCGGCAGCCGATCCATTCCCCGCACACCGCAGTTCGCAGACCCTGTCGCAGCCTATTTTTCCCGAAATCTCAGAACAGAATCCCAGAAGTTCCTTCTCCGGTCGGAAATCTGCCCCGGAGAGCCTTTCCCCGAAACCCCCGAAGCCCTGCAGGAGGCAATCTGCAGATGGCTTATATCGGAGGACATTCCCGCTCCCGATTCCATCGGCAATTTCATTCTTCACTTTTCCAGCATGGCGGTTTCCGGGCTCCCGGTTCCTTCCGCCGCTGGTGCCTCTTCCTTCCCGGAAGAACTGAAGAAACGAATCGAAGCCCTGGAGGAAACGGCGGATCCCGCCGGGTATTATTACGGGAATAACGGAAAACGGGAGGCGGTGGAGCTGTTTCTCGGTAAACTCTGCCTGAGCGGCCGTCCCCATTCGCTCCTCCTCTTCTCGGACGAGGATATGTCCTGGCTCTATGAGGACCCGGCCTTTGCCGCGCGCTGGGCCGCCATGCTTTTCCACCTCTTAAAAACCGGAAGCACGATTCAGATTCCCCACAACATCACCCGGAGCAGTGAGGAGATGTTCGCGGCCTGTCAGAACTGGCTTCCCCTCTATATGACCGGGGCCATCAGTCCCTGGTACTGCCCCATCCCCCGGGACGGTATTTACCGCCGCTCTCTGTTTATCGCCGCCGGTCACTCTGCGCTGATCTCCTCCTCGGTCCGGAATCTCTCCGAGGGAATGCTGAATCTTCTCATTGACGACAGGACGGCGATCCGGGCGCTGGAGGCAGAATTCCGGAATTTCCTGAATCTCTGCCGGCCTCTGATGCATGTGCACAACGCCCAGGATATCCCCGGGTTTTTCCGGAGTCTCCGGGCGCTGGAATCGGAACCCTGCAGCATAATAACCGCCCAGCCGATTCCCTCCTTCTTCACGATGCCCCACGCGGTCATCCGGAGCATTCTGAAGCGCCACCCGCTGCCGGAGCTGTCCCTGCGACACCAGAGCTCCTGTGCCGGTTTCCGGAACGTCATGCGGAAGGGCTTCCACTACACGGAAGTGATTCACCTCCCCTCCCCGGAGCAGGTAAAGGAAGGCCGTTTCCGGCTTCCCATGTGTGACCTCTTCGGAGAACCGGACTTCTTCCTGACACCGGAAGACCTGACCAAACAGCTTCTGCATGCCATCCATCTGCTGCTGCAGGAGCCCGCCTATCACATCATTCTGTCGGAGCGGATTCCCGATAATGTCCTGATCCATGCTCAGGACGGGGGCGATGCCCTTCTGGCCAGCGCCCAGCCGCCCACAACGGCCTTCGCCATCACCCAGCGGGACATGTCCGCCGCCCTCTTCGGCTACATCCGGACTGCTGCCGAAACCGAAGGCCAGGAAAGCAAAGAAAAAACTATCCGCAGACTGCGGGAGTACATCCGCAAGCTAAACTAACTTCTTTTTTCAGCCAGCTGCTCTTCAAGCAAAAAGAGGCTGTCGCACTTAACATATTTTGTATAAATATCACTCTTCCGGGAACCGTTTGCACTTGGTCCTCGCGTAACGGTACTAAGGCTCGTGAAATCACTCGCCAAGTACCGACGCTGCGGACGTTCCCTTCAGAGGATATTTATACGGCATATGTTTACAGTGCGACAGCCTCTTTTTCTAATTACTCTTAAACCCCTGCAATATACCCCTTCAGCGCCCACTGGTAAGTCTCCAGCGCCTGCTGCAGGTTCATGTCCGCCGTCTCCAGCTCAATCTGCCTTGCCGCCAGGGCGTTCTGCGCATTCAGATACTCCAGGTTTCCGATCATGCCCAGCTGCAGCTTGGTGTCTGCGATGGACTGATTCTTCGTCTCGGTGGCCAGTGCCGCTTCCGCCGCCTGCAGGGCGGTCTGATCCATCAGCACCGTATTGTACATGGTCCGCACCGAAGACCGGATGCTCTGCTCCTGGTTTGCGATGGTCCGTTCCATGTTCTTCCGCTCCGTCGAGCCCTCCGTCATGTTGGACAGGAGTCTCTTGTTGACTTTCAGGGAAATGTTGCTGTCAACGGCCGTCTGTGCATCCACCTCGGGATTCATTCCCGCGATCAGTGCCCGGTTGGCCCTGGGCAGGTCCTGAATCTCCGGCTGGTCGTTGTACTTCCATCCGGTGGCCAGGCACAGCTGCTGCCGCAGGTTCTCCACATTTGCCTCCGCGGAGGTAATGCCGGACTGCAGGGACTGCACGGAATTCTGCGCCTTCAGCACATCCGTTGCCGTGGCCATGCCTACCGACTGCTGCCTCTGGGTCATCGCCAGAGACTGCTCCGCCAGCGCCAGATTCTGCTTCAGGGTCGCGATGGACTTCCGGGCCAGGTTGTAGGAAGCAAAGAGTCCCTGGGTCTGCACGATAAGCCCCGTCTGGGTATTCTGATGTGCCAGGGCCTGGGTCTCGCTGTCTTCGTAGCTGGCATCTGCCGCCTGTCTGGTGGAGATGGAGGACTGTTCAATCATGGCCGCCGCTGCCATCAGGGAGGCATAGGAGGAGCTCATGCTGGAAATCTGCTTCTGTGTGGCGGAATCCAGGGTCATCCCCACGGCCATGCCGCTCATCATCTCCAGCGCATCCTTCATGGTGTCCGCGGTATCCCGAAGGCCTTCCGCCGAATCCTCCATGTCGTTGGCGCTGTCATACTGATTCTGCCGGATTTCATTCTTATTCTTGACGGATCTTCCCTGCTGATAGGTGCCCTGATTGTTCAGATAGTGGGGATTGTACTCCTCCACCAGCATCTGCAGCTCATCGTATTCCATGACATTGTCTCTGAGCCTTGCCCAGGTTGCCTCATCATGGGCAAACTGCGGGTTTTCCGCCAGCGCGGTCACAGGTGATGCGGCCGCACACGCCAGGCTCAGCACAAGTGCTGCCGCACGATATCTGATTCTTTTCATTCGTTAGCCTCCTTAGGGGAATCCGCTTTAATAAGAGGATTCCGAGATAAGTCCGTGCATCGCCCAGTCATAGTCCTGCACAGCCTTTACCAGCGCCAGTCTCGCGCTCTCATGCGCCGCCTTCGCGTTCAGATAGGACATCTCCGCATTCAGATACTCCAGCCGTCCCATCATGCCCAGGGAATTCTTCCGGTTGGCCGCATTCATATCATTCTGCGCCGCCAGCCAGCTGCTCTCGGAAGCTGCCAGTCCCTGCTGCTTTGCCTGCACCTCCCGGTACAGCTTTTCCATGGCGGCCCGGATGGTCTGCTCCGACACGTCAACACTTCTCTTCTTGGACGCCCGGTTAACTGCGCCGGCAGCGGAAGCATTCTTGATGCTCCGCAGGTCATAGTTGGTTCCGATGGCCGCTTCCGCATCGGTCTGCGGATTCATGGCGGCGATCCTTGTGATGTCCGCATCGGGAATCGGTGCAAATTCCACCAGGTCGTCCGCATTCCAGCCGAGAAGAACCTGAATATTCTGCCGCATGGTGACAAGGCCGGACGAGGCCTGCTCCTGTCCCTTCATGGCCGAAAGCAGTCCCTGCTCCGCCGAGAGCACCTCCGCCTGGGAGGCGAGTCCCGCCGCGGCCAGCCGCGTCTGCATATTCACATTGGCCTGGGCCAGCTCCACAGCCTTGTCGGCCACCGCCGCTTGGGCCTGCACCGTCTGGTACTGAATCACAAGATTCTCCACCACGCGGACCAGGGATCCCCGCACCTGCAGAAGGGTATTCTTCTGGGCGGTGGGCAGCTCCCCGTTGGTCATCTTCTGGGCCTCGCGGCGCAGCGCCTGGGACATGGCGCGGTACTGCTCGTAGAGCACCCGGTCATCTTCCTTGATATCCTTTGCCTCTTCCATCAGGTCCGAGGCCTCATCGGTCAGACGGCCCGCGGCGTCCGCATTGAGAACCGCGCTGCTTATGGTGCTTCTCGTATTCCGGTAGGTCGGGTTGAACTTCTCGACTCTGCCTGCAATCTCGTCAAATTCCAGAACATTGTCTGTAAGCCTTGCCTGCAGCGCCGCATCCTGCTCCAGCTCTTCGTCCGTCGAACCGGGGCCCGCTGCCAGCGCCGGCACCGCCGGCGTAAGGCAGAGCAGAACCGCCGCAAGAAGAGCGCCTGACAAACCCTTGTATTTTCTCATCAAAAGCCTCCCGCTGCGCATGCCGCAGCACACAGTCATCAGTCAAGATCCGGGAATTCCTCCTTGTGGCCTCCCCGGTTCATCACCTTGTAATATACCGGCAGCATCAGGAGGGAAAGCAGTGTGGATGCAAAAAGTCCGCCCACGTTAACCATCGCAAGGCCCTGCATAACTTCGCCGCTTCGTCCCAGGCCCAAGGCCATCGGTATCATCGACAGCACCGTGGTCAGCGTCGTCATGAGGATCGGGCGCAGTCTCGTCGCTCCGGCCTCAATCAGTGCCGTATCCACATCCATCGTATTCTTGTAGAGATTTGCCGTATCCACATAGAGGATTCCGGCATTTACCACCGTTCCGACCAGCATCAGGAATCCCAAAAGGGACGTCATACTGATAGAAACGTCAAAGAGGAACAGGGAGCCGAAGACGCCGATCAGGGAGAAGGGGATCGTCGTCATAACCATGAAGGAGAACTTCGGGGACTCGAACTGGGCCGCCATGACGACAAAGACCAGGAAAATAGCGGTCAGAATCGCCTTGCCCAGGGAGCCGAACTCCTCATTCTGCATCTCCATCTGCTGGTTGCCCGCACGCTCGATGCCTGCAATCAGGTTCGGCGCCACGGTCTCTTCATAGATCTGTGCTTCCAGCGACTTCTTCTCCTTCTCGGTCACCGCGTCGGAGAAGGAACCGCTGATGGTCACCCGGTATTCCCGGTCGTCCCGGATAATAAAGGTCGGGCTGTCCTTGAAATAGATGTCCGCGATATCCGTCAGCGCAACAGAGCTGCCGGTCGGGGACTGCAGGACGATTCCCCGCACCTTGTCGATGGTGTCATACTCATCGTCGGCGTATTCCACCATGACGCTGACATCATCACCGTCCACATCCAGGGTGGTGGCTTTCTTGCCGCTCAGCATCATGTTGACGGTACCGCCCACCTGGGCTGCCGACAGGCCTTCTGCCTGGGCCTTCAGCGGGTCCACCTCAATCTGGATGACCGGCGCGGAATTCTCCAGCGTGGAGTGAATCTTGGTCACCTCCGGTCTGGCCTTCAGCGCCTCCACCACATTGGCCGACACTTCCTTCAGATCCTCATACTGGGTGCCGGTGAGAATGTATTCCACATCGTTGGTGGTGAAGGAGGACATCTGGGTATCCGATGCCATCTTCAGGGAAATATTGGTGTCCGGAAGCGCGGTCAGATCCGGCTTCCAGTCATTGATAATCTCTTTGGTCGAGCGCTTTCGCTCATCCTTCAGGTAGGCCGTCAGGGTCGCATCGGAGCCCTGGGAAACGGAAAGGCCCGTGCTTCCGTAGGAAAGCATGTAGGACTTTACATCCTCGTCAGCCGCAACATAAGCCTCGACTTCCTGCAGAATCTCGTTGGCCGCCTCCACGGTAATACCGGGCCTGAGGCCTACGGTAACCTGCACCTGTCCGCCGTCCGTCTCCGGCATCAGCTCCGTGCGGATCTGGGTTGCCAGTCCGAAGGAAACGATCAGAAGCAGCACGCTGGCCAGCATGACCGCCTTCTTCCGCGGAAGAATCTTCTTCATGATCCAGCGGTAATCCTTCTGCAGCTCCGCCACCATGCCGGAAAGCGGCGCATTCGTCTTCTCTCTCGGCCGGTACAGGGTGTAGCAGAGCGGTACCAGCGTCATGGCGGAAATGAGGGATGCCAGCATACAGAACACGATGGTAAAGCCCAGAGGCTTGAACATCTGTCCAGAAAGACCCTGCATCATGGCCAGCGGCAGGAATACGACGCAGGTGGTGATAGTGGAACCGATGATGGAAGCCAGCACGATGCCGCTTCCCTCCAGCGCCGCCTGGTGGAATTCATTGAATCCCTTTCCTTCCGTGGCGCGGAAGCAGCTCTCCAGCACAACGATGGAGTTGTCTACCATCATGCCGACGCCGAGTACCAGGGCGCCCAGGGTAACAACGTTCAGGGAAAAGCCCATGGCGCTCATGGCAATCAGAGCCGCCAGAATGGAGAACGGAATCGAGGTTCCGACAATCAGGGATGCCTTGATGTCTCCAAAGAACAGGAAAATGATAACCATGGAGATAATAACCGCCGCCACCATGGTCTTCATCACCGTTCCGAGGGCCGAGTTGATGGAATCGCTGCTGTCATAGACCACGACAGCCTCCAGGTTCTCATTGCCCTCCTTCAGGCGGTCAATGGTCCGGAGCACGTCCCGGGAAAGCTCCGAAGCGGAGCTGGAATCCTGCATGTGAATTCCCAGGGCGATGGTGTCCTTGCCGTTGTAGCGGCCGATGCCCGACGCTTCCTTAAGGGATGTGGTGACATTTGCCACATCTCTCAGGTAGATGACATCGCCGGAGGCGAGGGTGATGGGAACATCCTTCAGACGTTCCATGTTATCGAACTCTACGCCGGTGCTGACCGACAGCTTCTGGTTGCCGACCTTCACCGTACCCGCCGGATAGGACAGGTCCGCCGAGCCCACGGCCGTCGCAAGGGAATTGAGACTCAGGTGGTACTGCGCCAGCTTCTCCGGCATGACCTCCACCTTGATATACTCTTCCTGTCCGCCGCTGACGTCGATGCTGGCGACGGAACCCAGCTTTTCCAGCTCGGGCACTACATTGTTGTTTACATAGTTATACAGATTTGCCGCCGCATCATTGTTGACGGCGATGGTCATGGACGCCATGGAGTTGATATTGAACTCCACGATCGTCGGGGTATCCACGTCATCGGGCAGACTCGTCTTCACCGCATCCATGGCCTTCTTTAAGTCCGTGTAGGCCTTGTCCATGTTGGTGCCGTACTCGTACTGCAGAAGAATAAAGGAAACATTCTCCATGGAGTAGCTGGTGGTCTGCTTGACGTTATTCAGAGTGGACAGATCGTCCTCGATCGGCTTTGTGACAAGCTCGCTCACATCCTCCGGAGCCGCGCCGGGATACATGGCGTAGACGACCATCATCGGCAGCTCCATATCCGGCGTCAGCTCCAGCTTGGAGGACAGCAGGGAAGAGCTTCCGAAGACAATCAGGCACAGCACCACAAGAAATGTGGTGACCGGGCGCCGGAGAACCAGTTTCGTCAGTCCCATCCGTTACGCCTCCTTCTTCTGTGCCTTTGCCCCCTCAAAGAGCTCGGACGTCCAGGTAATAATCACTTCATCATTCTTGGAGATGCCTTCCAGAATCTCCGTCTTCTCGGAATCATAGATGCCGACGGTCACCGGAACCTCGTGCACCATCTCCCCGTCCAGAGTATAGACATAGGCCTGTCCGCCCGCATAGCTGACGGCCTTGGTGGGGATCACCATGGCATTCTCCGTCTGCTCGGAGGTCACGTAAAGCTTGACCTGGGCGCCGGTTGCCAGAGCATTCGCATTGTCCACGGAGGCCTTCACCTTGAAGAGACCCGTAGCCGCATCCACCATGGAGCTGATCTCCGTGATGACGCCGGTATAATCGCTGCCGTTCTTCTCCAGCTCGATGCGGTCGCCCACATTGAGATTTCCGACGATGCGCTCTGTCACGCTGAAGGAGACGGACTTGCTTCCCTCCCCGGAAATGACGCAGATCATATTCTGCTGGGACACGTTATCGTGAACCTCCACGTTCACCGACTCCACCTTTCCGGAGATGGGGGCGGTCACGTCGCTGAATTCAATCTGGTTATTATAGTTGAGCTTGGCGGAATCATACTGCAGCTGCGCCATCTTCGCCGCGGACTGGGCGGACTCCAGCTGCTGCTGGGAAATATCGCCGCCGGCTGCTAAAACCTGCATTCTCTGCAGGTTCTTATTGGCGTCACTGACCGATACCGCAGCGGTATCCAGGGCAATCTTGGCGGAATCCACCATCTTGGTGTCGATATGCACCAGCTTCTGGCCCTCTTCCACCATATCCCCGGCCTTCACCGAAACCTCGGTGATCTCGCCGGCGGCCTTCGGAATGACATAGACAATGTCGGCCGGTTCGATGGAGCCGGTAAGACCGGTCTTCAGGTAAATGCTGTCGGTGGCCGGGTTCTGGGTAGTTACCACCGGAACGGACGCCGCAACTTCCTTCTCCTGGGGTTTCAGGAGGCGCATGGCGACCAGGGCTAAAAGCACCAGCACAGCAAGGCCGATTATCAGTTTTTTCTTCATCTCTTTTTCTCCTCCGTCATTGTCTGATTTTCTGTGCCGGCTGTCCTGTCGGTACGGAGCACGCCGTACTTCAGTATCGTCAGCTTGTTCTCAAAGTGTTCCCGCACCTCTTCTTCCGGCATTCCGCTCGTGGAATCCCGCATCTCCATGCCGATCACCATCATGGCCAGCTGCAGAAAGCTGAAGGCCTCGCCGTAGCTTATCTTCCATCCGCTCCCCACAACATACTTATCATAAAAGGCGTGGATATTCGCCTCGGAACCGCCGAATTCCTCCAGTGTTTTCCGGGACGTACCGAACATCTCCGAGGAATTCACATAATTGACCACATTTGCCATAAAGGCCTGGGTCTGTTCCGACTGATAAAAAGCCAGACAGTCGTCAAAAATCTTGTGGAGCATGTACCAGATATCTCCTCCGGATTCCGTAAGATACCGCCCTGCGCTGGCCTGCATCACATTCCGCATTTCTTCCATGATAAACCGCAGAAGATCCCACTTGTCCTCAAAGTAGGTATAGAAGCTTCCGCGGGAAATCTCTGCATCCCGGATGATCCGGTTGATGGATACCTTATCGATGGGCGCCCGGGCAAATTCCTTAAACGCCGCGTCACAGATGAGCCGCCGTTTCTCTTCCGGAAGCCTGTAAAACCGGTCTGAAGCCATTTCCTTTCCCCTTTTCTTCTTCCTCTCGCCTGTCTTTCACTCAAAGAGAAAGTGACAGGCTGTCACCATTATAGTGACAGCCTGTCACTTTGTCAATGCTCCCGCGGAACATCTTCTGTAAAATTTCCGTAAAGAGCCCTCTTAATTCAGCGCCTCTATCTTCTCCCGCAGCCCGGTCCGGTCTTCCACGTGATCCACGATGCTGCGCAGGCGGTAGCTGCCGCCGCCGGATGTCTTCACAAGGACGCTCTCCGCCAGGACTTCGCTGTCCCAGCAGCTCGGGAAGGCGCCGTCCTCCCATCGTCCCGGATAGGCGGAGAAATGTGCATTCGGGTCTGTGGCAACCCCCGGGTCCGGAAGTCCCAGCCTCTGGTATCCCATAATGATGGCCTCCGCATAGTTCTTCGCCCCCGCAGTGACGGCTCCCGGATGGGTATACATATATCCCTCATCCCCGAAGAGCACCTCCTGGGTATAGTTTTCCGCATCGGAGTAGGTGCGGAAGGAGTAGGCGATCTCGCTGCTTCCTCCGTCGGATTTGCCGACCCACCAGAGCCTCCGGAAGGCACTGCCGTCCCAGCCGATAAACTCTGTGTCCTGCCCTGCGCCGTCCGCAAAGTAGGCGCTGCCGACCGTATTATGCCAGAGACAGGTCTGTCCCTGCACCTCCATAAGCCCCAGCTCATCCAGATCAAAGCTGATTCCGTCTGCGGAGCCGACCGAAAGGGTCTCATGCTCGGTCACCTTCCCGTCCGTCTCAGTGTACAGCGTTGCCAGGACCTCCCGCCGCACGTAGTCCGGATTGTTGCCCGCCTGCGGGGCAAGGCGGTACAGAATCATGTCCTCATTGTCATCCCCGGTAATATCCGCCACATCGGCGCCCAGAATACCGGTTCTCCGGTTCCAGCCGTAACTGTCCATCGAATTGCCTGAGGACACGTCCCGGCTCATATCATTCATATCCGCGTATCCGTAAAGCGGCAGAAGCTCATCCCGGATATAGACGTACCAGTCAAAGGTTCCGAGATAGGCCTTCTCAGCCTCTGTGCTGCCGCCCGGCACAAAGTCCGGCTCCACGGTATCCCGGCCCGCCACCGTCGGCGACGTAAAGGACAGGAAAATCTCCATCTCCGGATTGTCTGTATAGGGAAGAATCCCCTGGGGCTGCCAGAGCGGAATCATCACGTCATAGGACCCGCCAGGCGTTCCGGCAAAGGTTCCCGGCTTCTGCTCCTGTCCCTGGAAGACGGTTCGGATACTGCATTCCGCATCCTCCACGGGCTCATCATTCTTCGAGTGGTCCACGACGCCGCCCGAAACCTCCTCGTAAAGGGGATAAACCAGCGGCAGAACCGCCTGATTGAATCCGCCGCCCTTGAGATAGCCTGCCCGGGTGATAAGATTGTCCGGAAGAGTATCGTCATCGTCGCAGCAGCTGGTCATCAGGGCCATCTGCTCCAGCAGGTAATCCTGTCCGCCGATGGATTCGCCCAGCGCCGATGCGCCGAGACTGGCAGCGGTATAACAGCTCTTCAGATAAAAATAACTGAGCCGGAAGGCGTCTCTTAACTCCGTCTTCGTCACTGTGGCCGCATTGCTCCGGTTAAAGAAGCCCGCCAGAGCATCGCGGGCGTCATATTCCAGAGGAATGGCAACCAGCGAAATCTGGAAGTTTTTCGCCCGGTCAAGCCCCTCGCTCAGCTGGGGGATCAGCGCCGATCCCAGCTGATATGCGACCAGCAGGGGGTTGGATATGCTGAGCAGGTCCGCCGCAGTGGAAAACCAGTTGTCGCGGAGGTACTGCCCCATGGCCTGCAGCGCGCTGCCATCGCGGTAATCCGACATCCGCTTCTCCATGGCGTCTCTGCAGACCGAATCAAGATTCATATTTTCTGCCGCAGCAATAAAGTTGTCCCAGGATTCCACCGCGGTCTGGTCCCGGGTGTCAAAGGCAGCTGCCGCTCCCGCCATGCCGATGACCGTGGAAACCAGCGTCAGACCTGTGCCCACTTTATTGCTGAGGCCTTCCACAAATTTCGCATTGTCGGCATTCTCCAGAAGAGCGCACTTATAGGCCAGCGACCGGCGCAGCGCCTTGTCGCCCTCCTCAACACCGCCGTACTTGAAGGCCGCCGTGAGGGCCGCTCCCAGCCCCTTCTGCGTGCCGGCATAGCCCCAGTCCGTCGCCAGGGAGAGAGCTGCGGAATAATTCGCATTGCTCTGCTGCATCTGCTTTGCCGCCTCATCGGCGCCGGTGCGGATAAGCACATCCGTCAGTTCCGTCGCCATGGCCTGCTTCCAGTCATCCTCCGAGGAATCCCAGCCGAACAGTTTCTTCCCCCAGAGGTCCGTCAGTGCCAGCTCCTTCGCCAGCATTTTCCAGGAGGTCTTGTCAAATTTCAGCAGTCCGTCCATGTAGGTCGCCGTCGCCGAAGAGGCATTGGCCCTTCCCAGCTGTCCGTCCGCGTAATAGTAAAGCCAGCCGTTATAGCTTCCCGCAAGCCTTGCCAGCGCATCCATCCCGTCCTCCGCCGGCTGATAGATAACAAAGAAGTTCTCTTTATCCAGATGGGGATTCAGCCCCAGGTACACCGCTATATCGGTCAGCGGAATCCAGAGCTCCCCGCCATACTTAAAGGGCTCGTGGCTCAGCAGAAAGGCCAGCCGTCCGAATCTTCCTCCGCTGTTCTGAACCTCCCCCAGAGTATACATCGCCTGCTGTTTTCCTTCGGTGAGATACAGATTGCGCTGGAAGACATTCAGCTTAACCTTGCTTCCTTCTTCCGTTACCTGCAGCCCGGAGATCTCTGCGAGCGCATCTGCGCTTACCATCACCACCTCATCCATCACTAGGACGGGAAGATAGATTTTCTCCGTCTCCTTTTCCTTCACCTCATCGGTCAGCATGGTGCCCGGCACTTCATAGCGGGTCGGCAGAAGCCCGTAATATCCGTCCGTCTCCGGATCATAATCTGCGATATTCTCTCCGAAGGGAATTTCCGGCTCCCCGGCCTGTGCGGTCATACAGGGGGAAATGGCCATAGCTGCCGAGAGCAGCAGGGACAGAATGCTTTTTTTCACAAATACTGCGCTGTGTCTTCTCATCTGTCCGTCCCCCCGATCTGTCCTGCGATGTTTTCCAGGTCCTCCGCCGACTTCTCCCGGTAGAAGGTCAGGGCGCCCCCGTAGAGGGCATCCAGCAGCTCGAAGTTCTCCGTCTTCCAGAGATCCGGCCCCTCCAGCTCTGCCGTCACTTCCGTGGTTTTCTCCGTAAACTCTCCCGCCGCAATCTTATCCAGAACCGCCTGCCGGAAGGCATCCGCATCCGGATATGCCGCGGTATCCATGCCCGAAAGAAGCGCATACATGTCCGGTCCCTTGACAGACACGGTCACCTCCGCCGGCCAGGAGGCCGGTTCCTTATAGGTAATCTCCGATACACCGCTTAAGACTTCGTAGAGGCTGCCTGCCCCCGGGCCGCCTTCTTCCTCCGGTCCCAGGAATGCGCCGTACTGCTCCTCCAGCATGGCGTCAAATTCTTCATCGGAGAGCTCCAGCACCGTGCCCGCATCTTCCAGGCCGCGGTACTCCTCTTTTTCCTTCTTCTCTTTTCCGGCAGAAGCTTCCTTCTGCCGGGAATCCTCCTGCTCCTCCGCTTTCGTGTCCGTCCGCGCCGTAAGGGCCATAATCCCTCCGGTCAGCAGGGCTCCGCCGCCCAGGGCCACGGCCAGAAAGATGGCAAGCCACTTCCCTGCGCCGCCCTTCTTCGGCGGTCTTCCGTTTTCCGGAGTCTTCTGCGGGACTCTGCCCGTCCCCTGTGCCGGTCTGTTGGGAGGCATCTCCGGCGCTCTCCCGCTCTCAGGCACTCTCCCGCTCTCCGGCAGTTTCCATCCGCAGGAAGTGCAGAATTTCCCTCCCGGTCTGATCTCTTTTCCGCAATTCGGGCAAAACATACTCTTCCCCCTGTCAGCTGCTACTTCTTCCGTCCGTTTTCCGTCCCGGCGGCTCCGTTATCCTCCTGTTCCCGGAGATTCCGGATGACATTATTTTCCTGGTTTACGATGTGCTCGCCCGCCGCCTTTTTCGCCAGCTCCACATCCCTGCTCCGGAGTGCAGTCATCATCCGCTGATGCTCCTCGAGAAGGGACAGTCTGGATTTCTCATCCTTGATGTGCTCCAGGCGGTAGCGGTACATCTGCTCCCGGAGGTTGTTCAGAAGCTGTACCAGCTTCGTATTGCCGGTACTGTTATAGATAACGTCATGGAACTGTTCGTCGGTCTCGGCGATCCGCAGGGCGTCGCCCTCGTGGACGGCTGCACTGAATGCTTCCTCCGCCCGGTTCATCTCCTTCATATTTTCTTCGGTCATACGCTCGCAGGCCAGCTCGACTGCCAGCTTTTCCAGACTTTTTCTGACCTCAAGCACATCCCGCAGGCTTTTTTCGGAAATCCCGGCCACCTGGGCCCCCCGGCGCGGAATCATCACCACCAGGCCTTCCTGTTCCAGCATGCGGATGGCCTCCCGGAGAGGTGTCCGGCTGACCCCCAGCTTGTTCGCAAGGGGAATCTCCATGAGACGCTCTCCCGGCGCCAGATCTTCCCGGAGAATCGCCTGCCGGAGTGTCTGGAATACCACGTCCCGCAGCGGCAGAAACGCATCCATCTTCATCTCGAATTTATCCAGCATCTCTTTCGCCCTCCTGCTCTCAGTTTTTCCTGCCTGTGCGCGGCTGATAGGGTTCGGTCAGATAAACCTGCTTTACCTGCAGGGTCTCCGCCTCCGCCCGCAGAACCTCCAGCGCCGCCTTCGCCTTTTCCGGATCCGTGAAGATGCCGAAGACCGTGGGACCGCTTCCGCTCATCATGGCTCTCGCCGCCCCCAGTGTCTCCATCCGTTCCTCCAGGCGGTGGATTTCCGGATGCATGGAAGATGTTACGCACTCCAGCGTGTTGCCCATACTGCCAAGGAGCATCTCCAGGTTCTGTTCATGAAGCGCCCGGATGAGTCCCTCCGTATCGGGCTGCATGGCACGGAATGCCTGCGCCTCCGGTGAATCATCCTCCGCCGCCGGCATCACAAAATCCAGCTTCGTGTAGATCTCCCGGGTTGAGACGGAAAAGCCGGGTTTTGCGATGAGAATGGGGCAGGGCATCATCGGCGGAAGCTCCGTTAATACCTCCCCGATTCCCTCTGCCAGTGCCGTTCCGCGGAGGACACAGAAGGGAACATCCGCGCCCAGCTTAAGTCCCCGTTCCATCAGGCCCTTCCGGTCCACGCCCAGGGAAAACAGGCGGTTGATGCCATGGAGAACGGCGGCGGCATCACTGCTTCCGCCGGCCATTCCGCCGGCCACGGGAATAAACTTTCCGATCCGGATATGCACTCCCTCCCGGACATCAAACTCATCCATCAGAAGCTTTGCCGCCCGATAGGCCAGATTGGTCTCATCCACGGGAAGAAAGGGCAGGCTCGTCTCCAGCCGGATCCCCGGCGTCTTCTCTGCCGTCAGTTCCACCGTATCATAGAGGCCCACCGACTGCATGATCATCCGGACCAGATGATAGCCGTCCTCCCGTCTTCCGGTCACGTCCAGGCCGAGATTGATTTTTCCGTGAGCGCGCAGTTTCAGACACTGTTCCATGTTGTATCTCCCATCTGTTGTATTTTGTACTCTGTATACAGTATAATCTTTTCCCCGGCAAATGCAATGAACTTATCCCCGGGAAAATGCAATCCGCCGTTCCTGCATCCCCTGTCCGCTTCCCTTTTCTGCCGGCGCAAATCCCAGCCGGTCCGCCAGCCTGGCCGATGCCTGATTCTCCGGGGAAATCACAAGTCTTACCTTACGAAGTTCCAGTTCCTCCCGGGCATAATCCAGAATCGCGCTGCAGGCCTCCAGGGCAAATCCCTGTCTGCGGAATTCCGGATAGATATGATAACCCAGCTCGTCTCCGGTGATGCCCGCTTTCCCGATGATCTTCCCGCTCCTTTTCTCCTCCAGGGCCCAGAGGCCGCACTCGGAAAACCGATACTGGTTTGCAATATATGCCCTCCGCGCCTCCCGGTCGGAGAATACGCCGCAGTCCCAGGGGGAGGGCTCCTCCAGCGGGTCTTTATCGCAAAACTCCCGGATAAGCAGCCGCTTCGTCTCCGCAATCTCCCAGGGGAGGCCCAGCTTTCTTCGAACCGCGCGCACAAGAAGATTCTCTGTCACATCGTCCGGGTCCTCCACCAGGTAAAGGCAGACTGCCGGCATCTCCCTTCCCGGCCTCCATATGCCAATAGCGGCCCTTCCCGCCGCATCTGCGGCGAGAAGAGCCTCTCTCTCATCTGATATCACTGCCGTCCGCAGCTGGCCGGCAGTGATGATCCGTTTTTCAATTACCATGGTCTCAGACCTTCTCCGGTTCCGGATACTCCACGCCGAAGGTCTCCACCGTCATCTTCTTAATCTTCTGTTCCTTTAACGGGCGGTCATTCCAGTCGGTGCGGACCGTCGCGATCTTGTCCACGTTCTCGATGCCCTCAACCACCATGCCGAAGGCCGCATACTGGCCGTCCAGGAAGGGGGAGTCCTCATGCATGATGAAGAACTGGGAGCCGGCGGAATCCGGAACCTGGGTTCTTGCCATGGACAGCACTCCCTTGGTGTGCTTTAAGTCATTCCGGAAACCGTTCATGCCGAACTCGCCGCGGATCTCATAGCCCGGGCCGCCCATGCCGGTTCCCTCCGGGTCTCCGCCCTGAATCATGAAGCCCTTGATGACCCGGTGAAAGATCAGGCCGTCGTAAAAGCCCCTGGAAGCCAGGCTCAGGAAGTTATTGACTGTATTCGGCGCCACCTCCGGGTAAAGCTCTGCCTTGATGATGTCGCCATTTTCCATCTCAATTGTTACCATCGGATTGCTCATGTCTGTTCCTCCGTTTTCTTATATTCTTCCGCCATCAGCTGATGACAGGTAAAATACAGTATCTGATAGTCCTCTGAAACCCGGCGCAGAAACTCCATGCCGCGGGCCTGCTTATTATCATCCAGGTTGACAAAGGGGTCGTCCATGATGAGGAAGGGCTTTTCCTCCCGGTACATGGCATCCACCATCGCCATACGGCTGCAGATGCCCACCAGGTCCTGGTAGCCGGCGCTTAAAAGCTCCGTATCCCGGAGTGCTCCGTCCTCCATCAGCGTGACGTTCAGCTTCGAATCCATCCGGAACGCATCCGCGTCCTGGCCGGTCAGCATGGTGAAATACCTGCCGAAGCTGTTCCGCACCGGATCCATATAGCGGACGGAAAAGTGCTGCATAGCCCGCTCCAGGTACTTCCGGGTATCGCCCAGAAGGTCATACCGGTGCATTCTGCTGTCGATATCGCGGGCGATGCTGTCGCCCAAAGCTTCCTTCTCGCCCAGGTCATCCAGCTGCTCCCGGATGCCGTCCAGCTGTCTGGAAAGTCCCGCAATCTCCTGATCCAGCATATCCTCTCTTACGGCCAGCTCCTCCCGCTTCCGGTTGAGGTCCGACACGGAGGATTCCGCCGCCGTCCGGGCCTGGGCCCGGAGAGACTCGAGATCGTAATTCTCCTCGAATTCCTGCCGTCTTCTTCTCCGCTCCTCCAGATTGTCTTCGTGGAGGCGGATCTCCTTCACCCGGTCGCGGATCTCCATCATCTGGCCCGCCGCGTCTCCGGTCACCGGAAGTCCCAGGGAAAGCACAAACTCGCCGAGATTTCTCTGCATGCCCCGCACCCGCTCTCTGGCCCTGCGGGCCTCGGAAAGCCTTGCGGAGAGGGCGGCGTACTCCGCCGCATCCGCCCGGAGCTGCTGCAGAAGGTCCTGCCAGCTGCCCTCCGGCGTCTCATAGTAATTCCGGAAAAAGATGCTCAGATCCTCTTCCATCCGCAGGCAGATCTCCCCGTAATTCCGGTCCTTCCAGGTATCATACTGCACCGAAAGGCGCCGGTAATCCTCGGCCGCCCGCCGGATCTCGTAGAGTCTGTCATCCACCTCTTCCGGCATAAACCCGAATCCGTAGTCCCGGAAGAATTCTTCCATCTCCCGGTCAATCTCCGCGATGCGCTCCTTTTTCTTTTCCATCTCTTCGCGCATCTCGCCGGCTCTTCCGCCCTCCATGGCAGCCGCTCTGGCCTCCTCGAGATATTTTCCGGTTTCCTTCTTCTTCTCCGTCTTCATCAGAAGACCGACTAACAGCAGAATACCGCCGGGAATTCCCACGCCGAAGCCCGGCATCGGGTATCCGAACCGGTCCAGACCGAATCCGGCCACCAGAAACACCAGGCCCAGAAGAATGATGGTCAGCTTTTTCCTGTGGGCCGCCGCTTTCCGGATCTCCATCTGATGATCAAACTCTCTGCCCTGCATCAGACGCATCTCTTCTGCGGCCTCCCGCTCGGAGGCCTCCGCGCCGGCCAGGCGCTCCCGCTCATTCCAGTCATCCACCAGCGCATCCAGACGGGAATCCTCCGGAATGCCGCCCTCAAACAGAGCCGCTTCCTTCCTCCGCCGCGCTTCTTCCTCTTCCGTGAGACGGTTTGCCGCCTCCCACTGCCGCATCCGGTTCATCTCCGCGATGCTGCGGGAAACTTCGCCCATCTTCTCTTCCGACGGCACCCCCGCATTGAACATGCGGATCAGGGAATTCATCCGCTCCGTCTCCTCATGGGAGAGGGCCAGTCCCTGGGCCGCCTGCATGGCGCCGTATACCCGGCCCGCCTCGGCCGATTCCACCTCTACCCTGGACAGTTCCGGAATCTCACCGGGAAAATAGGCCCTGGCGCGGGCCAGCTTTTCCGATTCCTCCTCCTCGTTTTTCACAAGAAGGGAATACTTTTCCAGAAGCGACCCCTGGTCATGGAACCCGGCGGCATCCTCCATCCGGGCCGCCAGCTCCTTCTGCTTCTTCGCAAGAAGCCGGCGCTCCTCCTTCTTCTCCGCGATGGCCTGGGTCAGCCGGTCCGCATTCTTCTCCGCCGAGGCCTTTCCGCCGAGCACGGCTCGAAGGCCCGAAAGCCGATCCGTCAGCCTGCTGATGACCCCCGTCTTCCGCGAAGGCGTGAGAAAATCCATCTCCTTCTTGAAGCTCTCCTGAACCTCCTCATAGCGGTTCACATCATCATCGAACCGGGACAGATCCCCGATCTTTGCGTGGATCGAAGAATTGGCCCCCGTCCGGATATCCTGCTGCCCCGTGAAGGCGGTTCTGGAAAATGCGGCCGCATCGATCTGGAACAGCTCTTCCCCGATGCGCTCGCTGAAATCACTGCTGGGAAGGTTGGTCGCATCGTCATAGAGCCGGAAGGTATCCTCCCGGTCCTTCTGTCCGAAGGTGCGCTCTATCCGATAGCGCCTGCCCTTCTGCTCAAAGACCAGCTGTCCGCCGTAGACGCCGCTCTGTTTCCAGGGACGGTATCTGCGCCGCTCATTCTCCGCATCCCGGCGCTTCCCCTCCCCGGTGAAGGAATAAAACATCACCCGGATAAAGGCTGCGAGGGTGCTCTTTCCCCAGCCGTTTTCCCGCAGAATCACATTCAGGCCCGGCTCCATATTCAGAGTATAATCCGACAGCCTGCCGAAACTTTCTACATGTAAACTGATCAGGCGCATGTCTTACTTGCCACTTTCCGCTGCCACTCAACAGCCCTGCTCGCTCTCTCCCATCAGTGCCCGGATACCACAGCGGATAATCTCCGCCTTCCGTTCCTCCGAGAGCGTCTCATCAGATTCCACAGTCCGGACAAACTCCCCCTTCAGGGAGGCGTCTAGTCTGAAATCCCGGTAATCCACAAACAGACGGGTATCATCCTGTACCCGGAGCCAGTAGTAATCCCCTGCGAACTGTGCCGCAATGAATTCCGGATCCTTCTCGCACTCCACCGGCACCTCGCCGGTGAGCACCACCTTCACCAGGTGTTCCGGGGACGCCTCCGAAAGAAGTGCCTCCCGGACCCGGGCGCACATCGCCGCCGTCGTATCCAGTCCGCTCACATCCACGGGGACCTCCAGCACAAGCCTTGCGGCAAAGGGGACAAATTCCGTCGTGACATGGTAGGTCTCGTCGTCAATATCCACCACCACAAAGCCGCGCGGTCCGCACTCGTCAAAGCCCCTGCCCTCGAGGCAGCCGGCATAGCAGTACTTTCCCCGCAGGTCAATCCGGCCTTCCCGGTATTCGTGGTAATGCCCGAGAGCCAGATAGTCAATACCCCGTCCCCGGAGTCTGCTCAGGGGAATTCCTTCCTCCCGGTCCTTTGCGTCATACTCCGCAAGGGCCCCGTGCAGCATCACCAGATTCACGTGGCGCGGGTCCGGGCAGAGGGAGTGCAGAAGCGCCTCCCGGTTTTCTCCGGTGAGTTCCGCGCCGGTGAGCGCAATCCGCATATTCTTCTCGTCATCCAGGGCGTAGCTGGTCCAGTCCTCTCCGAAAAGCTTCAGATTGGCCGGCATCTCCTCCTCGGCCGCCGACAGCGCATCGCTGTCGTGATTTCCGGCCAGGTAATAAAAGCAGATATCCGGATGGTCTGCAAATGCCGCCAGTACCGTATTCCTGGTCACCGCCGTCACATTCCGGGAATCAAAGAGGTCCCCGGCAATCAGAATATGATGTATCTGATGGGCCGCGGCGTAATCAATCATCTTAAGAAACGTGCGGAGAATCTCCTGTCTTCTCTCCTTCGCCTTCTCCGGCGTAAGAAAAGACGTCATCGGGGAATCCAGATGTACATCCGCGCAATGGATAATCTTCATGCTGTCTCGCTTTCTCCTGCTCAGGCCATATCGCCCATATACAACAAAAGACCTCCCCAGCAGTGGGAGGCCTTTTGAAAAAAGGGAGGAGAGCTGAACTGTTATCAGCTCGGTATTATGAAAAAAATCTTGTAAGCTGTATCCTTGCTACATTTCAAAGTATAAAGGGGAGTCGTGAAGGAATCATGTTCTTTTTGTAAAAGGATTTTGAAAAGATTTTGAACAAATTTTGAACAAGTGCCTTCTAATCCCCGATCCTCCCTCTGGCCCGGATACGCCGTCGATCTTATTCTTCCGTCTCCTCGGAACCTTCTTCCTCCGCGTCCGCACCGCCGTCCGGATTCCGCTTCATATAAGCCAGCGCCTCCGAAGTATGCGGAAGCTCAAAATCCGTTCCGGCTTCATAGGTCACATCCATAAACCAGGTTTCCGGATCCTCCTTGGTGCTCTCGGGAATGATGCCGACCGACAGGCCGTATTCCTTCCAGAGACCGCCGTAGGAATCCACTCCGGCCCGCTCGATGGTAAAGTCCTGAGATGCTACGACATTGTTAAACTCCTTGACCAGGTCTTCCGCGTAATGATCCAGCTCCTCTGCCGGAAAATCATCGGCCACAACCCAGAGCAGCTGCAGCTGCTTCTCTGTCGGCTCCAGAAGAATCACCAGGTCTCTGGAGTAGGGATACTCTTCCTTGTCCAGGAACAGTTCTTTTGCGTCATCACTGACCTGCTGCCATTCAATCTCCACATTTTCCTTCTCTTCAAAGTCGGGATTTGCAGCCAGCGTATATTCTTGCGGACTTACGATGGTACTCTTGGTGCATCCGCCAAATACGAGGGCCCCTGCACAAACCGTAAGCAGCAGTAACTTCTTCATGTAATTCTTTCCTCCGTAACTCGATAAGTGTTCGTATTATACTCTATCGCCGATGAGAAAAACAGTAACTTTCGGAAAGTTTAAAACTTTTGTAATTAATCCGCCGAAGTCTTCTCTGCCGGGCGGCTTCCCGGCTTTCTGCGGGACCTGGGCTTTGCCGGCAGAGCCTTTTCCGGAACGGGATTTTCTGCCGCCGCGCTTTCCGGCAGGACAGCCTCGGGTGCAGCTGGTGCTTCTGCCGTCACCGGCTTCTCCTCCCGCTTTATCCGCGGGAATTCCGCCGTATCCGTACCATCCAGGTCCATGATATTCTCAGGCTTCAGGTTTTCGGCATCCGCCGCTCTTACCTCGTCTGCCACCGCCGCGGCAGCCCGCGCAGCCTCGGCGCTTTCACCCCAGTGCTTATCCACGAGATGTGCAAACTCTTCCTCGCTGACGCCCAGCTCCTGCAGGCGCTTTTTGCGCCGCTCTCTGCGGTTCTCCAGGTCCTTTTCCGCCTTTCTGGCCCGCAGTCCCGAGGTGACGGTAAAGTATAAAACAATCAGGCAGACCAGGAGTCCGCCGACTGCGCCGTACAGCACATTCTTCGGTATATGCTCCGTCTGCTTGGAAAGATCCCGGAAGAAATAGCGGACAGTGCGTCCCACCTCATGCATTCCTTCCTCGATGCCGCTGATGAATTCGGCAAACTTACCGGAGATGGTGCCATTTTCCCCGGACTCGGACTCGGCCGTACCGGTTTCCGTGCTCTCTGTCTCCGTCGGCGCCGTCGCGGCGATGGCCTTCGATTCGCTCAGCACGTAGACACCGCCGATGACGCGGTCATCGTAGGAATACCGCAGATAGGCCGCCGCCCCCGCCGGGGCGTCTGCCGGCAGCTCCTCTCCCGTAAGGACCGTGCGCTCCGCATCGGAGAACTCCGCATCCACAGGCAGGGTCACCACCGCATTCTCGTCCATGGAAAGATCCGACGGCTCATACATCTCGCCGCCCAGTTCCACGGGCGCATCCCCGGTCACCAGGTTCTGTTCATATTCTGCAATGCCCACATTCTTAAACTGGTTGAAGCCGAAGTTTAAGAGGGCAATGGTATCGCTGTAATGGGTTCTCGCCGTGCTCTTCATCGTCACCGCGATGAGGCGGCGATCCTCCTTGACGGCGTAGGTCACCAGGGTCTGTCCCGCGATGGAGGTATATCCTGTCTTTCCTGCCACGGCGTAGGGATAATACTCCGGGCTGGTCTCATCCTCCGTGATGAGGAGCTTGTGCTCCATCTTGACCGTGGGGCCGCGGGGATAGTTCTTGGTGGGCCCGATCTTGTGGCTGGTGGCGGAACCAATCTCCAGAAGCTTCTCGTTGCTGTAGGCCGCCTTGCCGATCAGCGCCATGTCATAGGCGGAGGTCAGCTGGGTCTCGTCGTTCAGGCCCGAGGGATTGGCAAAATGGCTGTCCTCGCAGCCCAGCTCCTTCACCTTCCGGTTCATCATGTCGACGAATCCGTCCCGGCTTCCCGCCACATGCTCTGCAAGGGCGTTGGCGGACTGGTTAGAGGATGCCAGCAGCAGCAGATAGAGGCAGTCCTCCACCGAGAGGACATCTCCCTCATCCAGGGAATACTTGTTTCCGCTGCCTCCCTCCACGTTATAGACGGCGTCGTGGGAGAATACCACCTGTTCGTCCAGGGCCGCGTTCTCGAGAACCACCAGGGCTGTCAGAAGCTTGGTGATGCTGGCAGGCGCCTCCTGCATGTGAATCCGCTGTCCGTAGAGGACCGCGCCGGAATCCAGATCCATGACAATGCCCGACTCGGACAGTACCCCCGTATCGTAGGGCCATACCGGCCGCCGGAGCATAACGCCGTAAGCTTCCGCTGTCCGGGGAAGAGGAGCCCCGTAGGCAGCCGCAGCCGGCGTCAGTGCCAGCACCGCCGCGCCGAGGATGGCGCAGACGGATGCCGTCCATCTATATTTAAATAAATGCATTTTATTCTCTCTCCTGTGTCGCTTCGGACTTCTCCCCATCCTCACGGTTCACAACCCTGCGGACAATGTAGATGGGTCTGTCCTTGAGTTCTGTGAAGAGAATCGAAATATACTCTCCGATAATCCCCACCACAACAAAAAGCATGGCAAACATGAAGCAGAGGGCCACGACGATGGTGGCGTATCCGCTCGGTGTGCCGGTTCTGACACGGCTCCAGATCGTGTAGATCATCAGCAGGAGCCCGAGAAAGCCCACAAAAAGTCCCGAATAAACCCCCAGCTTGAGGGGCAGATCCGAAAAACACAGAATGGTATTGATGGAAAAACGGACCAGCTTCCGGATGCTGTACTTGCTCTGCCCGGCCACCCGCGGTCTTGCCGCATAGGTGATGGTGGTTTTCCGGAAACCGATATTCTGAACATATCCTCTGAGAAAGCGCACCTTCTCCCGGTAGTTTTTGCGCAGCACATCCGCCGCATTCTTCGAGATGGCAAAGAAATCGGAAGCATTTTCCAGAAGCTCCACATCGGAAATGCGGTTGATAAACCAGTAGAATCCGGCGCTGGTGATATTCTTGACAAGTCCCGCGGAGTGATTCTCCGTGCGGACCATGCTTATGACCTCATAACCCTCTTCAAAGCGGGCCACAATATCCTCCGCCAGTTCCGGCGGGTGCTGAAGGTCGGCGTCCATGCAGACAATGCCGTCTCCCCGGGCGTAATCGATCCCGGCGATCATGGCCGCCTCATGTCCGAAGTTTCTGGAAAATTCTATGACCACAACCCGCGGATTCTGCGCTGCAAATCCCGCAAGGATCTCCGCGGAACGGTCCGCAGAGCCGTCATTTACAAAGACCAGCTCGTAATCCCAGGGCAGGCCTGCAAATATCGGTTCTGCAGTTTGATAAAATTCCTCCAGGGCAGCCTCCTCGTTATACACGGAAACCACCACGGACAATGTCTTTGTCTTCTCCATCTCAGGCTTCTTCTGTCCAGAATGTAAAATCCGAATGCTCCGGAACCCGCTTCTCCTTCGGCGGAAGCTGCATGTAGTCTCCGTAGAGCTGTGTGAGCATCTCATCCGCCCGTGCCGGGGCCATGAGGACCGTGTCCTCAAAGGGGATGTCCACAACCTCCTCCAGCCAGCTGGCATCCAGGGTCACGTACATCCAGTCCGGTGCATAGTTTGTATAGTATAAGTGTCTGGTTTTCTTTTTGCGGTCCTTCATGGCCAGCCTCCGCTGCAGCTGATAAATCGCAGGCATCGGAAGCAGCTTTCCGGCCCCCGCGAGCACATGCACGCGGAGTCTGTCCGCCGGAGCATATTTCTTATAATCCAGCCCGCGGCGGTGTCCCATGGCGAGCCCGTATACCGCTTTCTGCAGAAACCGTGCGGTCCGGTCGCCGTTTTTGCTGTCGGGTATCCGGTCGATCACGAAAATATCGATCCACAGATGATTCAGCCGCTCGTCATAAAAGGCGGTCTCCTCATTCTCCGAATACCTCTTGCTTTTCTCATATATAATTCTTGCCGTAAAATCGTAGAATACCTCTCCCTGCCGGATATCCTCCGGTCTGAGAAAAGTGATGCCCTCCGGAAGCTCCCGCTTCGCCACCTTCTGAAACCTCTCATAGTTGGGCCGGGTCATGGCGATATCCACGTCATCGTCCCAGGGAATAAAACCGTGATGGCGCACGGCCCCCAGGAGCGTCCCCGAATCCAGGATGTATTTCAGCTTGTATTTCCGGCAGATACGGTCAATTTCCTTCAGCATGACAAGACTTTTGCGGTGTACCTCGGTCAGGTCAAATGCTTCATTTCCCATCACTTACCTCCGCTTCAAGTCCCGCTTACACTGCTGCCTCTGCAGCCTCAGTGATAATCTGTGCCATATAATCGGTCTTCTCGTCGGTCATGCCCGGGTATACACCCACCCAGAAGGTATCGCGCATGATCCGGTCTGTGTTTTCGAGGCTTCCGGCAATCCGGTAGCCCTGCCCTGTTTTCCGCATGTCGTCAAAACAGGGGTGCTTGGTCAGATTCCCGGCAAACAGCATCCGGGTCTGAATTCCGTGCTCCTCCACATAGCGGACCACCTTTGTTCTGTCCACGCCTGCGCGGCAGGTGAGGAGAAATCCGAACCAGTCCGGATCCGCATGCTCCGCCGGCTCCGGCAGAATGAAATACTTCTCCGCATTCCGTGCCTTAAGCCCTTCCAGGAGCCTTCTGTGGTTGTGTCTTCTGCGCTCTGCAAAATACGGCATCTTCTTCAGCTGGGCACAGCCGATGGCCGCCTGCATGTCCGTCGCCTTCAGGTTGTAGCCGAAGTGGGAATAGACATACTTGTGGTCGTAGCCTGCCGGCAGCTCGCCGTACTGGCCGTCAAAGCGATGGCCGCAGGTGTCGTCCTTTCCGGACGGGCACACGCAGTCCCTGCCCCAGTCCCGGAAGGACCGGATGATGCGGTTAAGGAGCGGATTGTCAGTATAGACCGCGCCGCCCTCGCCCATGGTCATGTGATGGGGCGGGTAAAAGCTGGAGGTACCGATATCACCGATGGTTCCGGTGAATTTCTTCTCCCCGTCCAGCTCGTAGGTGCTGCCGAGCGCATCGCAGTTGTCCTCCACCAGCCACAGGCTGTGCTTTCGGCAGAAAGCCAGAACCCCGGACAGGTCGAAGGGATTGCCCAGCGAATGGGCAATCATCACTGCCTTTGTCTTTTCGGACAGTGCGCCCTCGAGAGCACTTACATCGATATTGTACTGCGGAATGGTGACATCCACAAAGACCGGAACCGCCCCGTACTGGATCATCGGGGTTACCGTAGTGGGAAATCCCGCCGCCACGGTGATGACCTCATCGCCGCGCTTAATCTGCCGCTCTCCTAAAAGGGGGGATGTCAGCGCCATAAACGCCAGCAAGTTGGCCGAGGAGCCGGAATTGACCAGGGATGCAAAGCGCACGTGAAGATAGTCCGCCAGTCCCTTCTCGAATTCGTCCGTATACCGGCCGGAGGTCAGCCAGAACTCCAGCGCGGAATCCACCAGATTCACCATCTCATCCGAATCATAAACCCTGGATGCGTAGGGAATCCGTTCTCCCGGGACAAACTCCTTTTTCTCATTGTGATATCTATCGCAGTAGTCGCGAACACGCCGGAGGATATCCTCCCGCGCCTGTTCTTTCTCTGTCATGAAATTGCCTCTTCCTTGATATTGTTAAAAACTAAGAACCTGTCTGATCTGGGCATCGGTCACGGCGCGCATATCTTCGCCGGCAAGCCACGCCTTCGTCCAGTCCACGGTCATCTCCACCGCTTCCGGCAGATGGAGCTTCGGCTGCCATCCGAAGGTTTTTCTGAGCTTTGCACAGTCCAGCTTCAGGAAATTCGCCTCGTGGGGGCCGTCCTCGCAGACATTTTTCCAGCGCATGCCCTCTCCCCAGGCGCCGCAGAACAGATCCGCCAGCACGCCGGTCTCGGCACAGTCGCTGTCATCGGGGCCCACATTATAGCTGCCCGCAAGCTCGGGATGGAGCTGCTGCTCCATGGCCAGCATGAGATAGACATACAGCGGGTCCAGCACATGCTGATAAGGCCGGATGGAATAGGGATTCCGGAGAATCACCTGTTCTCCCGCCATGGCTGCCCGGACACAGTCCGGAATAATGCGGTCCTTTGCAAAATCGCCGCCGCCGATCACATTGCCGGCCCGGCAGGTGGTGATGGCGCAGTTTCTCTTATCCTCCCCGAAGAAGGATCGGCGGTAGCTGGCTGTCACCAGCTCCGAGCAGGATTTGCTGTTGGAATAGGGGTCAAAGCCGTCCAGCCGCTCATTCTCCCGGTAGCCGTACTCCCACTCCCGGTTCAGATACACCTTGTCGGTGGTGACATTGACCACGGAGGATACAGACTCTGTCATGCGCACGCATTCCAGGAGATTCACCGTGCCCATCACATTAGTCGCGTAGGTGCCCACCGGGTCCCGGTAGGATTCTCTGACGATGGGCTGCGCCGCCAGATGCAGCACAATCTCCGGCTGTACCTTCCGGAAGGTTTCCGAAAGCTTCTCCAGATCCCGGATATCCCCGGTAACCTGGCGGATGGTCTCATCCAGCTTCAGAATATGATAAAAGGCCGGGTCGGTGGGCGCATCCATCGAATACCCTGTCACCTCGGCGCTGAGAAGCGTCAGGATCCGGGTAAGCCATGCCCCCTTAAAACCGGTATTCCCGGTCACGAGTACTCTTTTTCCTCGGTAAAACTCTGATAAATTCATCTGTCAGCTCCAGATTTTCCAGGGCGCGTTTCCGCCATCCCACATTTCTTCCAGCTGCTTGTGGTCCCGCTGGGTGTCCATGCACTTCCAAAAGCCGTGATGCTGATAAACCATCAGCTGGCCGTCCTTTGCCAGATTCTCCAGCGGCGCCTTCTCCAGCACCGTATCGTCGCCCTCGATATAATCAAAGATCTTCGGATTCATCACCATGAAACCGCCGTTCACGATACGGCCGTCGTCGTCATTCTTCTCCCGGAATTCCCGGATCTGACCGCTCTCGTCGATGGCCATCACGCCGAACTGCTGTCCCACGTTGACGCCGGTGATGGTACAGATTCTGCCGTGGCTCTCATGGAACTTCACCAGGGCGTGGATGTCCACGTTCGATACGCCGTCCCCGTAGGTCAGAAGGAAGGGCTCCTCCCCAAGGTATTCCCGCACCCTCTTGATCCGGCCGCCGGTCATGGTCATGAGGCCGGTATCCACCAGCGTCACCTTCCACGGCTCCGCATGCTTGTGAAGCACCTCCATCCGGTTGTTGGCCAGATCGAAGGTGATGTCCGCGGTATGCAGGAAGTACTGGGCGAAGTATTCCTTCACCACGTACTGCTTGTATCCGAGACAGATAACGAAATCATTGAACCCGAATTCCGAATAATACTTCATGATATGCCAGAGAATCGGCTGTCCGCCGATCTCCACCATCGGCTTCGGCTTCAGGTAACTCTCTTCACTGATACGCGTGCCGAACCCTCCGGCCAGGATAACAACTTTCATAGCACTAACCCCCTGAACATTCTAATTAATACTATATTCAAACAGGAAAACAGGCAAGTAAACTTTTTCTTAACTGAGCGGCATCGTCATGTCAAACCAGACCTCGCCGCCCCAGACGGAAATGGCCTTTCCGCCGTATAAAAAGCCGAATCTCCGGTACATGTCCACCTTTTCTTCATGGCAGGTCAGCACCAGACGCTCTCTTCCCCTTTTCTTCTCCCGTTCCGCATACCGGCGCACCAGTTCCTTCGCCAGCCCCTGTCTGCGGTATTCCGGAAGCACATCCAGCCCCAGAAGCATGACGCTCGCTCCCCCAGGCTCATGAAGGGTAATATCGGTAAAGAATTCATCTCGAAGCCTCGTTTCGTCGGTGGCTACTCCGTTGAGGAATCCCGCGATATGCCCGGTTTTCCGGTCAATAGCCAGAAGAAACAGCTCCGGGCAGGTCTCGGTCCGCTCCCGTATCCGCTCCGGCCGGCAGGCCTCATTGGGCGGAAAGCATATGGCTTCCACCTGTCCCGCCTCCTCCGCATCGGCAGGGGTGGCGCTTCGGAATAAAAATCTCTGTTCAAGCATTTCAGTGGAACACATTCAGGTGATTCTCCTCCAGTATCTTCATCGCTTTTCTGACTTGTTCCGGGTCATGCTGCAGATAGAGCTTCAGTTCCGCGTCGGAGGCCTCCCTCCAGTGCAGGGCCACCTGCTCCGCTTCCTGCATCATGATCTTCCGGTAGGGTGCTGTTTCGATCTCTTCCCGGTCGGTATAAGCCGTCGCTCCCAGGACCGCCGTCACGGCCAGCGCCATCGCGGCCACCTCCAGCACCCGCCGGGGTCTTTCAATCGCAAGCCCCGCCTCTCTGCGGGCAGCATCTGCCGTGAAAAACACGCACAGAATGCCCAGAAGTCCCATCCGGTACTGCAGGGCGTAGCGGGAGGACATGCCGTACCCGTCGTCCATGAAAATCCAGCGGGCCGCCAGCACCAGCAGGTGATTCAGGCCGCCGGAGAGAACCAGAATAATCGGGAAAATGGTGGTCTCCCACATGCGGGTCTGCACGATTTTCCAGAGGGCCCACAGGTACAGAAGAATGGCCAGGATGCCGGTGCCGTACACCGCGGCCTTCCAGGCAAATCCGTGCTCCTCCCAGGAGAGCAGCACTTCAATCCCCACAAGGTCCGAGGCGAAAGCCTTCACAAGAAACCGCACGGGAAACAGCATATCCCTGGCAAATGCGGCCGCAAGCGTCAGCTCCGTGGTCTCCCGGTGTTCATACACCGCATGGGAATTGCTCCAGAGATAGATGGCAAATGCCGTCATCGCAAAAATCAGGCCGAAGCTCCAGACCCAGGTCCGCTTCTTCATGCCCTTATCCCGCACCAGCAGGAGGACGTAGGCAAAAAACAGCATGGCTGCGTAGGCTGCACAGTACTGCCCCGCAATGAGAAGAATCACAATAAAGGGCAGAAGGTATAATGTCAGCCGGTCTCTTCTCCTGCTTGCCCCGTCCCAGGCCGCATAGTCCAGCACCGCATAATGCCATAAAAATGTGGAAATGGCGAGATAGCAGACCCAGCCGGTGCCGTTCGTCAGCATTTCCCACTGATGAAGGCTGTAATAAACTGCCATCAGCACCAGGAAATACAGCGGGTTTACCTCTCTTCTGCGCGCCCAGAGCCCCAACGCAAAGGCGCCGAGTCCCATGGACAGAACGCCCAGGATCATGTCAAACCAGGCGGTATAGTGAAACAGCTTCACATTGATGATCCGGAAAAGATAGGTGATCGGGCACCTGGTCAGGATATCCGGCACCAGAAACTTCGCCGGATTGGTCACATCCGGCAGATAGGAATTCACCAGACGGATATAATCCGTGTAGCACAGCCCCGTGGCCGCCCTGCCAAGATACCACAGGCAGAACACCATGCCCAGAACTGCCGGCACATCGTACATAAGCCGCTTCCAGCGCCCATCCATCCGGATTCACCTCCTCCCGGTCTTTGCTCCTGTTATTTCTTCATCATTTTCATCGGACAGGACCCGCAGACGGGTCCTGACTCCGGTTCTCTATCTCCGGCTTTCCCGGATTACTCCGCCGAGAAGGCGTAGACCGTCTCCGTGTGGTACATCTCACCGCCCGGCAGGATGCTCGACTTGAACTTCGGCTCATTGCAGGCATTGGGGAAATACTGGGTCTCAAAGCAGACGCCGTCCCGGTCGTGATAGACCGCGCCCTTCTTTCCCTCGACACTGCCGAGGAAATTCGCCGTGTACACCTGCATGCCCGGAAGGTCCGTCCGAATCTCCATCCGGATGCCCGTCGCCGGACTCATGCAGCTTCCCACCACGTGAACTTTCCCGTCGCCGGTCTTCAGCACATAGTTGTGATCATAGCCGCCGCAGGCCTTAAGAGGCGCATAATCTGCATCAATCTCCGCCCCGATGGCCTTCGGATTGCGGAAATCCATAGGTGTTCCGGCAACATCGGTCAGCTCTCCGGTGGGGATGCCCTGCTCGGCCGCAGTATAGTAATCCGCGTCGATGGTGACGATATGGTCCAGGATATCGCCCCTTCCCTGCCCCGACAGATTGAAGTAGGAGTGGTTTGTGAAATTCACCACCGTATCCGTATCGCAGGATGCGTCATAATCGATGATGAGCTCACAGTCCTCGGTCAGGGTGTAGGTGATGGTCATATCCAGCGCCCCCGGGAATCCCTGTTCCATGTCCGGCATGATTCTGGAAAATGCCACCGACGCCCGGCTGTCGTCTTTTTTCCCCGCCGCCTGGTAGTAGAACTTTGCGGAGCGGACGCTTCCGCTGTGGAGGTTGTTCTCCCCATCATTCTTCTCCAGCTCGTAGACCTTTCCGCCGATGGTGACCTTCGCACCGCCGATGCGGTTGGCATTTCTTCCCACCGCGCAGCCGATGCTGCCGTGGTTGTGCACATAGCCTTCCACATCGTCATAGCCGAGAACGCAGTCCACAGGCTTCCCGTCCCGGTCCGGGACGATGATGCGTACCAGCGCCGCGCCGTAGTCGGTCACGGAAACCTCCATGCCCCGGCTGTTCTTCATGGTATATAAAACAGCCTCCCGGCCGTCTTCTGTCCTTCCGAATGCTTCTCTTACCAGTTCCATCTTTTCCTCCTGAATTCTTCCGCCGCATGGGCAGTCTCTGCAAGATACCTTACTGCCTCCGCGGGGTACGTTCCCACCGCGGATTCTCCCGTGATCATAACCGCCTGCGCTCCGTCCAGCACGGCGTTGAAGATGTCAGACACCTCCGCCCTGGTCGGCACCGGATTGTTCTCCATGCTGGCCAGCATCTGCGTTACCACCAGAAAGGGCTTTCCCGCGTTCCGGCAGGCCGCTGCGATGTCCTTCTGGACGCCCGGAAGCTCCCACAGGGGATAGGCGTTTCCCAGATCCCCCCGGGCAATCACGATGACGTCCGCCTCCGGCAGAAGCTGCTCTAAGTGCTCGGCCCCTGCCCGGTTCTCGATTTTTGCAAATATCCTGAGATGTCCTGCGCCCGCCTCTTCCATGGCCTGCCGCAGTTCTTTCAAATCCTCCGCATCCCGCACAAAGGGCTGCATGATGCCGGTTACCCCGCAGGATACGGCATTCCGGAGATTCTCCCGGTCCTGTAGAGTCACCGCCGGAAGCCGGAGCCCCGGCAGGAGTTCCGCCGTGCTCTTTTCCGGCGCTCCCGGGTCCGAAACGGCCAGGCTCTTTCTGCTGATAAGGTCTCCTCCCCGGAGAATCTCTGCCCGGTCCTCGCCCGTCACCTGAAGCAGGATCTTCCCGTCATCCAGAAGGAGTCTCAGCCCCGGCCGAAGCGCCGACAGCACCTGCGGAGGGATGGGGATAGAATACTGTCCGAAACAATCCTCCGGCCGGCAAAGACAAACCTCCGTACCTTCCCGCAGCACAAGCTTCCCGGGAAGTCTTCCGATTCTCAGCTCCGGTCCCTGCATATCCACCAGGAGGTCCGGTGTCCGGACGCCCGCCGCCTGTGCGGCAGCGTGATACTCGTCCAGGACGCTGCGGCTTTCGCGAAGCGTCACATGGGAGAGATTCAGGCGGATTCCGGTCATCCCCGCCCGAAACATATCCGCGAGAACTTCCCTGCTGCCGCAGGAAGGTCCCAGTGTTCCGTAGATTTCCATTGCATATCCTTCATTTTCCCGGCACGGGGGCCTGCATGGGGTCTTTTTCCCGGCACGGGCAGTGTTTTTCTGCAGGGCTTTTGCCCTGCATTGGGTCTTTGCCCGGCATGAGGGCTTCATTTTCGACGGGTCAGGTCGGTTTCCGGCCATGTCAGGTCAATTTCCGGCCGCACCTGGTTCATTTCCCGCCGCACCGCATACCCCCCTGGGGTATATTGGTGTTCTGTCTCCCACAAAAGCAGATCTCACATCCGTTTTTCTGCCCTTTGGGATGCGTCCCCCGGATTTGAAAAACAAGTTCTGTTCTTCATTATCTGTCAATAATATAGGTTACATCCTGCTGTCAGTTACTTTAGCAAGTTAATGCAGCCTGTAAGTCATCTTCAGAAAGCGGCTCTTCGTATACCCCGGCAAAAAAGGGAAAAAGCAGATCTCATGCGCCAAAAACATGCTTATGGGATGCATTTCCGCCCTTCTTCAGGTTTTCTAGCCTGGCAGCGCTCAAGTCTGACCAGGTTCAACCTGCCATCAGTCAAACCAGCCGCGTTCAGCCCGGCAAAACCTCCAGCCATGATGCATTCGTCACTCCCCGGGGAAGAAGTGCTCTTCCAGCATCAGGCACAGGGTGTGATAGATGGGAAGATGCAGCTCCTGAATCTTGTAGGTCTCCATCTCCGGCACTACCACGGCTGCATCGCACAGGGGAAGCACCTTTCCTCCGGTTTTTCCCAGCAGGCCCAGCACGGGGATATTCATTGCCCGCGCCACCATGGCCGCAGCATAGATGTTCCTGGAATTTCCCGAGGTGGAGATGGCGAGGAAGATGTCTCCCTCCTTTCCCTGCGCCAGCAGCTGCTGACCGAAGTACCAGTCACCGTTGACATCGTTGAGAAAAGCGGTGGTAAGCCCCGGATGGCTGTGAAGCGCCAGGGCCGGAAGTCCCCGTTCCAGGCCTTCGGCAAGCTTCGGCCCCAGCTCCGGGTCAATCCCCGCAAGCTTTTCTGCAAAATCCGCGGTCACATGCCGCTTTTTGCAGAAGCCCTTTGCCAGCTCGCCAACGATATGCTCCGCGTCGGCGCAGCTGCCGCCGTTGCCGGCCACCAGAAGCTTTCCGCCGCCCTCAAAGGTATCCTTCAGCATCTCGTAGAACCTCCGGATATCCTCCTTCACCGGCGAAAGCACCGGATAGCGCTGTATCAGGTCATCAAGATAGAATGCAGTGTTCATAAAAACCTCATTTTCATTCAATTGAGTAATGCACATTTCTCATTCTGCGGGCGCAAAGGCGCAGTACGCATCCCGCGGTCACAAAGCCCGCACCGCTAACTGGCGGGCGGAAAATTCACATACACGCCGGCATCAAACATGGCCAGATTCTCCGCCGCCTTCTCTTCCGATACCGGGCCGGAAGCCGGCCGCATCAGGCAGTTGCCGCATTCCACGTATAAGTCGTCCACCCGGCCCTCCCGGATGAGCTCCCGCATCAGCCAGTAACTCCACTCATTGTCCGGGCAGAAATACCCCGCCTCGGCATAGAGATAGTCGGTGCCCGCCCATTTCATGTATTCGGAGAAGGCCTCCGTCGTCATCACCAGGTCCACATTGCCCCAGGGACTGGTCACATCAAGATATCCCTGCACATTGCAGGGGAACTGCAGGCAGTAGGGCATGTAGCCGAAGGCGATCACCCGGTTGTTCCGGTCGGCCGCAAGCATTTCCCAGATGTTGGTGTTGCCGCGGACGATAGCCGCGTAATGCTCCTGCGCCCAGTGGTTCATCCGTCCCTTATTGAGAAGGTCAATCTCATTGAAGCCCGTTCCCATGATCCAGTTGGTCAGCGCCGTCATCACCAGGCAGAACAGAAGCATGGGCGTAAGCGCCAGCCGAAAGCTCCGCAGAAGGACTCCGTCGGTAACCCGGCCCAGCGCGTACACGGTCCAGAGAATCAGCATGCTGTAGAGAAGCAGGAAATAGTTTCCATCAATCTGGTACAGCATGAGAAGGCTCAGGGAGTTGACGGCAAAAAAGGGCCAGAATATCACATGAAACGCCAGCACCGCACATCTCCGCTCCGGGGAAAGGTCCTCTCTCCGGACAAAGCCCGCAGAAAAACGGGCTAAGAGAATCATAACCAGAAACAGCAGCAGAATCGGCGTGCCCCAGGCAAGAATCACATGCCGCATGTCCTTCCCGCAGGGAAGAATCAGAATCTGGAAGATGCGCCGGATGTAGGTAAACCACAGCGGCTCCTCCTGCCAGTTCTGCGGCAGCGCGCTCACGCCAAAGGGATACTGCATGGAGAATCCCAGCTTTTCAAAAATCGAAGTAAAGATAGATGTCACGGGCATTCCCGTGATCCGCCAGGTTCTCGCCCATACAGCGCAAAGGGTGCTGAAAGGGACAAGAAGCATCGCCCATGCGCCGAAGGAAGCCCTAAGCTTAAGCCTCCGGGTAAAGATCAGGAACAGCCCCATCATGCCGAATATGGCCGTGGAGAATACCAGTGCCGTGGGCTTGAGCGTCAGGGAGAAGAAATATCCCGCCGCTGTACATAGAAGAAGCTCCGTCCGCTCCTCCCCAAGATACCGGAAAAACAGGTGAAGCATCGCCAGCTGGACCGCCCAGGTGATGATATCCGCCTTCGCCGTGATGGACATATTGGTGATGGCCGGCAGAAGGAGGGTAAAGAGCGGCGCAAGAAGCGCCGTCTTCCGGTCGGCAAAGTGGAACGCCAGCCGGAATGACTCCCAGGCCCCCAGCACCAGAAGCCACACATTCACGCACACCATATAGCTGTGGGATGCCAGCGAACAGAGGGGCAGCGTAAGGATTTCAAAGCCCTTCGAGTACACCGAAACCATGGTCACCATGCCGGGGTTCGTGTAGATGGACCCGTCGACCATCAGAATGTAGCGGGACCGGACCCCGTACCACAGGGAGTCAAAGTCCAGCCACCGGTTCATCCGGCCGGTCTGAATCAGCAGCACCAGCAGCATCAGGATGACCATTCCTCTGGAAAATGTTTCCGCCGGCCGCTCCCCGCTCTTCCATCCGGCAAGCTTTCCCCGGATGGTCCCCGCAATAGCTGAAAGATAGTCTCTCTGAAGCACCGCCGCGAGTGCAGTCAGGCCCAGGAATGCCGCCTGGGTCCCCCGCTCGGTGCAGAGATGGAACAGGGACATGCCGCAGAACAGCAGAATAATCCCCGATGCGCCGAGGAAAAAGTCTCCCTCGGGACACTCCTCCGGCATACGGAACAGTCCCCTTCGGATCAGACGCCCGATGAGAAAGACACCGGCCGTATACAGGAAAGATACCAGCACCGGCAGCGTCATCACGTGGATATAGATAAAGACGCCGGAGATTACAAGAAGCGCCCCGTAAAACTGCAGCGGATCCTTTAGAAACCGGGCGGCGCCGCACATAAGCACAGCGAGAATCGAAAGCTCCAGAAGCATCTGCCAGGTGGTATCCATCAGAAATGTATGGTCCATCAGGCCGCCCCAGGGGAACAGCACTCCGCAGGGCAGAAGGATTCCGGCTGCCACGATAAGTGCCAGGCATGCGGCCGCAATCCGGTTATTCTTATTCACGAAACGGGCCACCTCCTCCGGACCGCCATCTGCAGAGCCTTCGCCAGCTTATCCGCAAGGCGCCCGCAGGTCATTTCATATACAAAAGCCAGAAGTACCACAGCTGCTGTGGTAACGGCCAGAATAATCACAAACACCCGGTTGTAGGACATGGTATTTGCCATCCGCAGAAGCAGGCGGAAGGAAAATGCCGCAATCACCGGCCAGTGAATGAGAAACACGGAAAAGGAAATCTCCGAAAGTTTCCGGAGAGGTCTGCTCTCCAGAAGCTTCCGCGGAAAGCCCGCATAGCGGATGGCCCACAGAAAGAGAAAGCTGAAGGCCATGCAGTACCAGGTATTCCACAGAAGAAAGGACGGAATCCTATCACCGAAAATACACTTAAGAAGCGTCACATACCCCTGGGCCTCCAGGGCAATCCCGGAAAGTGCCAGCACATTAAAGAGCATCCGGTACTTCTCCTGTTTTGCCTCTCCCACCTCCGGAAGACGCTTAAGAAGGATTCCCGCAAAGCAGGCCATCACCAGATACATGCCGTTGATATGAAGGGTATGCTCCGCATAGCGGCAGACCCCCAGCACGACGATGACTGCCGCTGCATCAAACAGCGGTCCCTGAATCCGCTCCCGCAGGAACGAATACAGGTAGACCCCGCAGGTTGCCCCCGCCAGGTGCCGCATCATCCACAGCGGCCCGTTGGCCAGTGACCCCAGGGTCAATGCCTCCCGCACCGCCAGATATGGCGTCACCGGGATCACATAATATCCGCGCACCCAGTCATTGTGCAGAAGTTCTGCGGCCGGCTGGGTACGGAATCCCACCGTGTACCAGATGACACATACCAGGAGATTAGCAAAGAGAAAGGGCAGGACAAACCGAAAATACCGAAACAGCACCGCCTGCCACAGCTCCCGGAAGGTGCGGATCTTCTTTCCCGCCGCCAGATAGCCGCTGATCATCATGAAAATCATGAGCATCATGGCCGAATCCGTAAAGATCTTTAAAGGCGAGTGGGTCAGAAGAAACTCCATCCGCGGGCCAAGGCCCGGGTTTACCGCACACAGCGAATAGAACGCACCGACAAAATGCGTCCAGAAGATGATCATGCATGCGATAAACTTGATGCCGTCCAGGCAGTATTCCCGGCGGCTCACGAAAAGTCACCTTTTATTACTTCCCAGGCTGCCTCGGTGCTGAAATGCTTCCGTATGTAGTCCTGGGTCGCCCTGCTCATGGAGCAGAGTGCGTCGGTATCCTCATAGAGCGACAGGGTGCGTGCGGCGAAGCTTTCGGGTGTATCCTCCACTGCGAGCACATTTTCCACATCTTCTATGCCTTCGCTCCCCACTGAGGTGGTAATTATAGGCGCTCCGTTGTAGATCGCCTCCACTACCTTGCCCTTGACGCCTGCGCCGTACCGAAGCGGCACCACCACCAGGCGGCAGGCCTGATAGAGTTCGGAAAGCTCTTCATCGCTGACAAATCCCTTCACGATGATGCCTTCCTCCGGGTTATGCAGCGCCTTGATCTCCTCGGTGGCCCGGGAACCCACGATATAGAAGTTCACCGGCAGCTTCTTCCGGATGGCGGGGAAGATTTCCCGCACAAACCAGAGGACCGCGTCCGCATTCGGCGGATGGGCGAAGCCGCCCACAAAGAGGAGGCCCTCCCGTTTCGCGAAGTCTTCGTTGATATGATCCAGGAAGGAGTCGTAAACGTAGGCCGTGATGGCCTTGGCCGGGATCGTGTCGTCCTCGGCGTGGATCGCGTCGATCTCCACCTGGGACGGATAATAGGACATATCCACCTTGTGCATCAGGGTGAATTCCACGGACTTCCAGTACTCCGACTCCTGCCGGTCCTTCACATCCCCGGACAGCTCGTACTCCCGGAACAGCCGCAGGAAGTGGAGGTCGTGGCCGTAGAAAATCACCTTCAGCCCCGTATGCTCTTTAATATAGTCCACATATTTGGTGGCGATATGGGGCCGGTTCAGGTAAACTGCGGAGATTTCCTTCCAGTTCCGGTCAATCCAGTCCCAGATGCCGGTCTCATACTCGGCGCCGTAGATGACCTCGATGCCCATCTGCTGCAGGGTGGTGGTGTAGGGTTCCTCATGGAGGAGATTGTCCCCCAGGAACTTGACCACATACCCCTGGTGCAGGAACATCTTCAGATACTGGAAGGTCGTCTTAGAGCCCGCATCCCGGTCCCAGGTGGGCACGTAGTGGTCCACCACCAGGAGAATCTTCTTCCCCACGCTCCGCTCTCTCGCGCGGAAGGGATTGGGATTGCCCGTATTATCGCACTGCTTCGCGAATTCGTCGCTCCACTTCTTGCGGAGCTTTTCGCTGTTCTCCACCTGGTAGCGCTTGAGCCCCGTCCCCGTGACATCGGTGCCGTTGGAGACGCCCTCGAAGTGAATCACCTTCGACAGCGGCTGGTAAACCACCCGGTATCCGTGGCGGCGGACCTCAAAGGCCAGGTCCGAGTCCTCGCAGTAGGCCGGCGCATAGCGGTCATCAAACCCGCCAATCTCCTCCCACAGGCTTCTGCGGATGAGAATCGCGGCGCCGGAGATATAGTCCACATCCTTGACGTAGTTGTATTCTGCCTTGTCCGGATCATCCAGGCGGCCGTAGTTCCAGCCGGATCCGTCGCTCCAGATGATGCCGCCGGCTTCCTGCAGGCGCCCGTCGGGGTAGACCAGCTTGGAGCCGCACATGCCCACGGTGCCGTCCTCTTCCATCATCTTCACCAGGGAAGAAAGCCAGCCCTCGGTCACCTTCGTGTCATTGTTCAGGAACATGATGTAGGTTCCCTTCGCCGACTTTGCCGCATTGTTGCAGTTCCGGAGGAACCCCTGGTTTGTGCTGTTTCTGCAGATCACCAGGTTCTCGGCAAATTCTGCCAGATGCTCCGTCGCATCCTTCGACACGTCATCGGCGATGATCACCTCATAGCTGACATCCTTCGTGTGCTCCAGAATGGACACCAGGCAGAGATAGGTATAATGGATCTGGTTGTAGCAGGGGATCACAATGGAGACCGTCGGATGCTCCTCCTTCGGAAAATGCAGCTTTCCGTAGGTCCGGTAATCATCCCCGATCTCAAAATCTCCCTTAATCAGGTTTTTGCCCTCATCCGAGCGGTACATCCTGGTGTACTTCACGGGATGGAGCAGCGTGTTCTTGGCATAGGTGATCTTCTTCCGCTTTGCCGTTCCCTTCGGATAGGCCCGGTTGAAGGCCTCGCCCAGCTTCCGCCGCACCTTGAAGACGGCCGCTTCATGCCGGTTGAGATAGGCAAGCGTCTTTGCCATTTCCCCGTTTTCCCGTCTGAGATCCGCGATCATCACGTTCAGGTTGGACACATGGTTGTTGGTCAGCCGGTGGGTCTCCCGCTCCTTCCGAAGCTCCAGATCCTTTCTGCGCAGAAGCTCCTGCACCTGGGCAAGCCGCTCCTTTGTCCGCAGAAGCTCCCCGTCCACGGCGGCCAGATCCTTCATGCTCTTCGTGCTGACCATGTAGTCTTCCTGGTAGGTGCGCTGGTTTTCCCCGTGCACATACTCCTGGAAGCTGCGCTCCATCTTCTCGTAGACGGCAAGAATGGCCGGATCCTTGGTTACATATTCCGGGAAATGCCCGAGAAACTCTTCTTCTGTCATATCCCCGAGAATGCCCGCAAAGCGGCGGTAAGCATACATAAGGGTGCGCCCGCGGACGAATCCCGCCGGCACCGGGAAGAAGAATACCCACTCGTAATCCAGGCCGCAGATGCCCTCCGCAGTCAGGATAAAGTTCTCCAGAAGGCCGTCGATATTGGACACCGGGTAGGAGGTATCCGCAAGGAGAGCCATGTCTTCCTCCGAAAGCTCCCCGGATGCGCAGAAGACCCGGCGGAATTCTTCCCCTGCGCCAAAGACAATCGACGCCTTCTTGCGGCTTCCGTAGAGAAGCCCCATGGCCTCCCGGACCTCTTCGATAAACCGTTCCTGCCGCTTCTCCTCCGGGCAGGCCATCACCCGGCCGGCGATCTGCTCTGCCAGTGTCTCTCCCGTAAGATAGGGGAATTCCACCCTCATCTTATCCTCGGACACCGAAGGATATGCAAACGTAAGGCCCGGATTCTCCGCGCTAAGCCGTCTGTACTTCTCCGGAAAAGAAGCAATATGAGCCCGTCCCTCCGGACCGAGAGCCGCCTTCACAGCCTTCTTCTCCCCGTCCTGCAGGACAATTTCTGTCTTTATCTGAAACCGTTCCCTGCGGGTCCGGTTATACTTCACATACAGAACCTCTGTCATGTCTGTGCTCCGTTCTGTCAACACAACGCCTCAAAGCCCCGGTGCCTGCACCTATGGGGCGGTATATACCACAAGGTAGGAATTTGCAAATTCCGCAAACTTTCCGTCGGCCACAGCCTGCTCCAGGCTCTCGCCCATATCGGTCAGCTGATACTTCGGCGCATCATAGAGGGCCGGCATTCCCGCAAAATCGCCCTTCTGCGGAAGATATCCGTCGGAATAGATGACGGACGCGGTCCGGTAATCCGGCATCGGATAGTAAAACCTGCCGCCCGGGAGAAGCTTTTTCAGCTCCTCTCTGGTCATGGAAGCCTCCGTCCGGGGCGTCCCCGAAAGAAACTTCATGCCGTACCGGTTCTGCACCGCAAGAAGAAGAACTCCGCCGGAGGAAAGTCTCGCAGCTGCCTCCCGGACCTGCCCTTCGGCCGGGATATCCATCTTCAGGGTCCCGATCATGGTGATGCAGTCAAACCGCTTTTCCTCCGGAATCTCCTCCGGAGAAACCACAAGAAGGTTCTCTGCACTCTCATACCGGGTCCGGACCACCTCTCTGGCCCCGGCGTCTTTCTCCGCCACCGTAACCTGCCTGCATTTTCCGAGCAGAAGCCCGGTCAGAGCGCCGAAATCCGCACCCAGCTGCAGCACCTCCCAGGAGGGGGCAAAGGAAAACCATTCCAGCACATTTTCCCGGAGGGGAGACAGTGCATAGAGGTACTCCAGCTTCTTGTTTTCCTTAAGAATCCGCTTCGTATCCCCGTGATACCGCGTAAGCAGCGTCAGAATCTCACTGTTTATGTCTCTCATCATACCAATCCCTATTTCGCCGGCGGCGGCGTAAGCTCCGCCTTCACCGTCGATTCCATATCGTAGATGCCCACCGTGTTCTTGTTGGAAATCACGGTCAGGCTCAGCAGATCATACAGTCTGTGGTACACCACGTGCTCCCCGTGCTCAAAGCCGGTGCAGCTCATGGACAGCAGGTATTCCCCGCCCTGCAGGTTCATCTTCTGGGTAAATTCCACCGTATAGATGCTGCCCCGCCCGGCGGGCCGGATATCCGCCCCCTCAAACATGGTGTTGGTGCCCGTCAGGTCCGTCCCCTTCTTATCGCGGATGGTATAGGTAAATATGGGCGCCTCGATGGTCTCGTTAAACCGCACAATCTCGCGGATCGTAAACATTTCCCCCTTGAGAAGGAGGTTGGTGATGCTCCCCCGCTCATCCAGAAGCCCGATGTCGATGAACTCGGCCCGCCGGTCGCCGTACTCCTGCCGCTTCGCATTCACGGTCATCTGGTCCAGCATCCGTTTGCCCTTCACCGCGTTCTGGCTTCCGAGAAGCACCGCGCCGTTTTCCTGCGACACTTCCTTCTCCCCGGAATAATCGCTGTCCAGGGCCTCCTTCAGCTGATCCATCTGTCCCGCCAGGATCTTCTTGTAGAGGTCCACCATCTTTCCCGCAGACCCTTCCGCCACAAAATCGCCCTTATTCAGGACGATGACCTTGTCGCAGTACTTGATGATGCTGCCCATATCGTGGGTTACCATCACGATGGTGGTTCCGCTCTTCCGGATTTCCTCCATCCGCCGGTAGCACTTGGACTGGAAGAACACGTCTCCCACGGACAGCGCCTCATCCACAATCAGAATCTCCGGCTCCACATTGATCGCCAGGGCGAAGGCCAGACGCACGAACATACCGCTGGAATAGGTCTTGACCGGCTGATAGACAAAATCCCCGATCTCCGCGAAATCCAGGATGTCCTGGAGCTTCTCATCCATCTCCTTTTTGGAATAGCCCATCATGGTGCCGTTCATGTAGATATTCTCGATGCCCGTGTAGTCCTGGTTGAATCCCGCGCCCAGCTCCAGCAGGGCCGAGATCTTCCCGTTCACCTCCACCGTGCCGGCACTCGGCGTGAGGACGCCGGTGATGATCTTCAGGATCGTGGACTTGCCCGAGCCGTTGGTGCCGATGATGCCGACCGTCTCGCCCTTCTTCACATCAAAGGACAGGCCGTTCAGCGCATAGAAATCCCTGTGCCGTACGGCGTGCGTAACGCTCAGGGATTCCTTCAGCCGGTCGATGGGCTTGTTATACAATTTATATACTTTCGTCACATTTCTGACTTCAATCGCATGTTCCGGTGACATAGACTCTCTCTTTCATAACGGCCTTCGATCCTTTTCCGGGTAAATGCATCCGCCCGAAGGCACAGATCAAATTAAGTATACCACATCCTGGTCTCTCATGAAACACCCGGCCCCGCTTTTTCCACGCTCCCCTTCCGGATATCGCTGTCTTCCGGAATCAGGCCGTTGACGCCGTAAAAGATGATGGCGCTGACATTCTTTGCCATAATCTCCCGGTCCATCCGGCAGCCGGAGTTGAACCAGGCCTGGTAGGCGGAGATGATGCCCCCGATCTCAAAATCCAGGGCAAATCCCAGAAGCTCCTGATCCACCGTGACCATCCGGTTCACCTCGTCCCGTATCATCTCCTTCATGACCAGAACCAGCTTGTCCAGAAGGGTCGCGTTGACGCCCTGGGAAAAGACGTGACTGTAAAAATCAATATCGTTGTTGATAATGTTCATCAGCCGGGCCACGATCAGGTTGGGGTTCAGCAGCGCCTCCGACAGATCCACCGAGCGCAGCGCTTCCGCGAAGGCGGTCACCACCTCATTCTCCACCTCGTCCATCACCTGGAAAATGTCGCTGTAATAGTTGTAGAAGGTCTTCCGGTTGATATCCGCCTCCTCCGACAGCTCCTTCACCGTAATCTCCCCCAGGGATCTCCGGGAAATCAGTCTGGCAAAGGCGTTCCGGATGGCTTTTTTGGTCCGGACCACACGGCGGTCCGGCTTCTTCTGCTCTGTTGTTTTCTCGCTCACGGCACTGTCCTCCCTCCGTTTTTACGGATTTACCTGCGGATTTGCCTGCAGATCCACTCTTTACGGATTTGTAACGCCGATTTCGGCAACATATCATGTCTTTTCTGTTGCTTATTCTATAAGGTGCCCGGGTTCCTGCGCCAAAAGCAACATATTTTCCCGGTGTGTGTCCATTGTAATTTTTGGACAGACATATCATAATACACACATGTGGCATAACGCAAGCAGGAACAGGAGAAAACATGAGCTATCAGATTATTGCCGATGCATCGGGAGACCTGACCGGAGACCTTCTCCGGGATCTTCCATTCATTGATATCATTCCCATGGAAGTCGTTCTCGACCAGCAGAGCTTTACCTACGGTCCCGGCGGCGACCTGACCATTCCCGATTTTTACCGCGCACTGAGGAGCGGCAAGTGCGCCAGCACCTCCCAGATCAACCCGCTGGTCTATCAGGAATGCTTCCGTCGATATCTTTCCGAAGGAAAGGATGTCCTCTATCTGGGCCTCACCGCCGCCCTCTCGGGAAGTCTCGGGAACGCCCAGATGATCGCCGACGAGCTTCGGGAAGAATTCCCCGACCGGAAGATCTTCTGTCCCGACACCTGCTGCGCCTCCGGCGGACAGGGCATGTTCATCCGCCTCTGCGCCCAGAAGCAGATGGAGGGGTACGACATCGAACAGCTGGTTCAGTTTGTGGAAGACAATAAAGATTACTGCTGCCACTGGTTTACCGTGGATACGCTGGAACACCTGAAGAGAGGCGGCCGAATCTCTCCGACCGCTGCAGCTATCGGAACCCTGCTGCAGGTAAAGCCTCTCCTGCACGTCATAAAGGACGGCTCCCTGGAAGTGGCCGAAAAACCCCGGGGCACAAAGAAAGCCATGAAGGCACAGCTTGCCCGCATGTCGGCCGGGTGGAAACCTGAAATCAGCAGCACGGTCTGCATCGCGCATGCCGACTGCCCGGAGAAGGCCGAAGAGCTGAAGGCGCTTGTCCTGGAAGTCCATCCGGAGGCGGAGGTTCTCATCTCCGAGATCGGCCCCGTCATCGGCGCCCACGTCGGTCCCGGGATGCTCATGCTGGGATTCTGGGGCGATGCGAAGTAATAGAATATAATACGGCGCAGTGCTTTGAAGGCACTGCGCCGCTTTCTGTTTCTGCAATTTCTGTTTTTTATTCTTATAAATCAGGATACCTTTACGCCGTTCTCATCCAGGACAGAGCCGTCCGGAGCGGTGGTATTGACCTGCTTCTCACCGGACTCATTGAAGTAATACATCTTTCCTTCAATCTCCTGCCAGCCGGTTACCATGTAGCCCTCCGCGTTCATCCAGAACTCGTGGCCGTTATCCTTCAGCCACTGGTTTGCCGCATAGCCGCTGGGGGTCTTGTACCACCAGCCAACCTCATCCTTCTGCCAGCCCAGTCCGTTTCTGGAAAGATAGCCGAACTGTGCCCGGTTGACTTCCGCGGCCGCCTCATCCACCACATAGGGGAATTCGTTCTCCAGCCATACGCCGCGGCTGTGGGTTACCGGATTATATTCCCGGATCATCATGGTATACTTGCCCGGAACCAGCATGTAGGGGTTCAGGTCGCACACGGCAGAGCCGATGGGCAGCTCGATGTATCCCGGCAGCTGCTCGCCGTCCCGCATGAGCTTAATCTGATAGCCGTTCTTGCCTACAGAATAGAACTTTACGTTGCCCGGCTGGTCCTTGATCCACTGTACATCCTCCACCGCGCCGGCTTTTCCGATCAGGCTGTTCAGCTGCACATAGATGACCAGCTGCTCGCCCTCATCCCGCTTTTTTCCGTCCACGTAGGTGGGCTTGGTGTCGCCGGAAAGCTTGACCTGGGATGCCTTGGTCAGACTGAAGGTATTGTCCTCCGAGGTCTCCAGTATGATCTCCAGCTTCGGGGCCGAGGCCGTCGTCAGATAAGCCACATCCTCATCCACGAAATCCCAGTCCACCACGTGATACTTCTCCGCGGAAGAGTTGGGGATGCTGACGTCCACCACTTCGCTCTCGGAGTAGGAACCGACCACGAACTGGTCATCCTCCGACGAAATATTAATGCTTACGGAAGTAATGGATGCCGCCTGCGCCGCAAAGGGAACCGCCAGGGTCATCCCGGCCGCAAGGGCCGCTGCCGTCACTGCATGAATCATTCTTCTGCTTCTCAATTCTGTCACCTCCGAAAAACGCTAAGTTTCATCCGCCGGTTCATTCTCCGGCTTATCGGCCGGTGCATTTTCCTCTGCCCCGTCCGCCTGCTGTATGTTCTTCTGTTCCTTCTTCTGTTCCTTCTTCTGCTCTTTCTTTCTGCGGATTCTCCGGATAATCCGTCGGATGATGAATACAGCCGCTGCAATAAAGAGCCCCAGCACAATCAGGGTCGGGATTGAGGACAGGAGGAAAATGCCGAGTCCTGCCAGCGTCTCGCCCACATCCTCCAGATTCTGCTTAAATCCCTGCCGGATCTTATCCCACGCGGAGCTCTCCGCCGCCGGGGTCAGAATCTTCGCCTCCTCCACGGATACGCTGACCCGGGAGTACTGCACCTGATTGTCATACATCCGGAGGTTGGATTCATAGGAATCCAGCTGATACCGGATCTCCGAGAGCCGCTGATTCAGCGCCAGGATGGCGTCCATGCTGTCCGCCTGCTCCAGAAGCCGGAGCAGTGTGTCATACTCCGTCTCCAGCGCTTTTTTTCTGCTCTCCACGTCGTGATATTCCAGGGTCACATCCTGGGTGTACTCGGACCGGTGCAGGAGATTCGCCTCACCGTCCAGTCCCGCCAGAAAGCTGTCCAGCTTCTCCTTCGGGATCCGCAGCTCAAAATAGGCGTGCCGGATGCTGCTGTAGGCATCCTTGCTCATGTCCGAGGATTCGATATAGCCGCCGAGCTTCGCGGTCTCCTCCTGGAGCATCGCCGTAAAACGTTCAAACTGATCTGTCTGGTATCCCAGGCTCACATTCCGGATAAGCTTCCGATCTGCGGAAATCTCCTCCGGCATCACCTGACTGGCGGGAAGGCCTCCCTCCGAGACTCCATCCGCCACTGCGGCGCCGGCTGCTGCCATCTTCATCTCAGCGCGCGGTGCCATGTCCATGGCGGCTTCCTCCGCCATCTCCATGCTGTCGTAATTATAAGCTGCCGCGGCGGCCGTTTCCTCCACGACCATGTCGCCGCTCTCCCGGCTGCCGCAGCCGCCTGCCGTAACCGATACGGCAAGAAGCGCTGCAAGAAGCCCTCCTGTTATGTGTTTTCTCATCGCTGTGCCTCCCTTTTACTGCAGATACGGGCAAAGGGGATTATTCCGTCGCACTGGCGAGAACTAAGGCCTGTTCTGCTGTCAGGCCAGCATGCTCCGGCGCACAGATCGCATAGCTGTGAACGCCGTTGGTCCATGTCACCACCGAAACGGTCTCCGCATTGCCCTTCAGATTAAGCTCTCTTCCGGCATACTGAACTCTGTGTTCGTACTCGAAGGTGTCATAAACTCCGCTGATGTCCTCCGTGCCGACCGCCTTGCGGATGCGAAGGCCTTCAGCGCCGCTGTCATCCCTGTAAATGATCTCTGTCATGGTGTCCGGGATCACCCGGTATGTCAGGTTATCATATTCACCCATGGACGAAGGCGCCGCGACCGGGATACCCGCGTTGCTCACTGCCTCGTCGATGGAATCGTATTCATGGTAGGGATTGGCCATCTGGACTCCCGGCTCCTGGGTATGCCCGAGGGCTTCCTCGATGGGCCGGAATACGCCCGCAACCTTCGGCGCGTTGATCTCCGCCGCCGGTCCCTGGGACTCGTTCTGTCCTGCTGCCACCATATCCGATGCGGGGCCGGACGGCGCCGCCTGGGTCTCCGTCGGTGCCGCGGGAAGAACCTCACTCCAGGAGGTCTGTCCTGCCTCCTCCGGCGGTGTCTGAATACCGGCCTGCGCGGCCATATTCTCTTCCGCTGTCATCGGCGGTGCGGCGATTCCGCCGCCCGCAGGCTCTTCTTCGGCCTCCCGGCTGTCCGGTCTGGTTCCGGAAGTTTCCGCCGGTTTTTCCGCCGGTCTGCTCTCGGAAACCGCAGCTTCTCCTGCCGCCTCTTCCGTCTGCGCTCCGGCTGCTGCCGTGCCGTCTCCCGTTTCCCCTGCCGTTTCGGTCTTATCGGACTTTTCGGTTTCTTTTATCTCTTCCTTAGCCGTCTCATTGCCGGCGGTCTCTTCTGTCTTATCCGCAGCGGCGTTTCCTTCCTGCTGCCCGATGGCTGCCGCATTCTCCTGCGTCTTACCGGGCACCGCTTCGGTTTCCGTGCTTTCGGCATACTCCGTACGGATGCCGTTCTGACGGTAAATGCCGATGGAAAGCGCAAGAACAAGGCAGGCGGCTACTGTGCTCATCGCACGCCAGGGAACCTTCTTCTTCCTGGCCTCCGCGATGCTCACCACCTGCTTACTGGCACCTGCTCCGGGCGCCGCTTCTTCGATGTATTTATCACTGATCCCGCCAAAGGCTTTCAGCAAGCGCTCTTCACTGTTCATATATGAATGCCTTCCTTTTCCAGATACGCTCGAAACTGTTCTCTGGTACGCATCAGACTCATCTTGACCGCACTCTCTCCCATGCCGTACTCCGCCGCAATCTCCTTGACGCTGCTCACATACCAGTAGCGACGCACAAAGATCTTCCGGGTCTGTTCCGGCAGTCCGCCGAGGAACCGGTCAATGGATGCCGCCAGCTCCTTATCATCTATTTCCTTTTCCACATCGCTGGAAGCCGAGACGCAGCCGGCCAGCTCATCCAGGGCCGCTGCGGTTTCTCCCGCTCCACGCTTCTGTGCACGCGATTTTTCATAAAGATTCAGCGCGAGATTCCGGGTGATTTTACCCAGAAACGAGGAAAACCGTACCGGTCTTGTCGGTGGAATCGCATTCCAGGTATGCAGCCATGTGTCATTGACGCATTCCTCGGCATCCTCATCGCTGTACAGTATATTCCAGGCAATCTTCCGGCAGTACTTCCCGTACTTCAGGGAAGTTTCCGCGATTGCCTGTTCTGATCGCTTAAAATACAGATCGATGATCTCCCGATCTTCCATTCAGTTTCCCCCTCACAACTACAGACAGCAAAACGTCCCATTTGGTCACACATTTATGCAAAAAAGGGTGCATGAACGTCCTTTCCTATAAAGGGCATATTGCCGCAGAATAATTCTCTTTTATCAGTTTATTATATCCCATTTCCTGCCCTTCCGTAAACACGAATTCCCTTACAATTCCCGGAAATTTATGACACTTTTGCTTCGTAAACGTAAAAAGCGGCAGATTCCCGCATCGTTCAGACCCCGCCCGCAGGCTGTGCGCACCCTGTGCCCGCAAAAAACAGCCGCCGCGGCAGGCTTTTTTCCTGCCGGCAGCGGCTGCGCCGTATGATATCTGTCTGTTTATCTGCCTGTGTAAGAATGATTATTCAAAGAGCGGCTTCAGAGCCTCAGCCAGCTCCTCTTTCTCCTTCTTAGCCTCATCCAGATTCTTACCGAGGGTTGTGTAGTAAGCCTTGATCTTCGGCTCGGTTCCGGAGGGACGTACAACGACGGTTCCGCCATTTTCCAGCTGATAAATGAGGACGTTTGCCTTCGGAAGACCTGTCTCCTCGGGCTTTGCGAAATCCATGGCCTTCGCCACTTTTCTTCCGTTGAACTCCTGCGGCGGATTCTCGCGGAGACCGTTCATGATGCCGGCCATCTTGTCCATGCCGGAAAGGCCCGGGAATTCAAAGCTGTCGACCTTGTTGAGATAACGGCCGTACTGGGCGTAAATCTCTTCCAGGCGCTGCTTGATGGAGGATCCGATGCTTCTGTAATAAGCTGCCATCTCGCAGATCAGCATGGAGCCGATGACAGCGTCCTTATCGCGGACATAGGGGCCTGCCAGGTATCCGTAGCTCTCCTCAAATCCGAAGATGAAGCGATCCACCTCGCCTGCTGCCTCCAGCTGGGCGATCTGGTCGCCGATCCACTTGAAGCCGGTCAGCGTGTTGCGCATCTCAACGCCGTAGTGTGCCGCCACGGCGTCTGCCAGCGGTGTGGACACGATGGACTTGACTGCCACCGGATTCTTCGGCATGGTGCCCTTCTCGATGCGGCCTGCGCAGATATAATCCAGCAGAAGAACGCCCATCTCGTTTCCGGAAACCAGCTCATAGGAGCCGTCCGGGCACTTCATGGCGATACCCACGCGGTCTGCATCCGGGTCGGTCGCCAGCATCAGGTCCGCTCCCGTCTTCTTTGCCAGTTCCAGTCCCTTCTCCAGCGCCGCGAAGATCTCCGGGTTCGGATAGGAGCAGGTGGTGAAATAGCCGTTCGGGTATTCCTGTTCCGGGACAATGGTAATGTCGGTGATTCCCATATCTTTCAGGACTCTGGTTACCGGAACCAGGCCTGTGCCGTTCAGCGGGGAATATACCAGCTTCAGTCCTGCGGTCTTGCACAGACCCGGACGAACCTGACGGGACTCGATGGCCGCATAGAGCGCCTCCTTGCAGTCATCGCCCACAAACTGGATCAGTCCCTTCTCGACGCCTTCCGCAAAGGACATGTACTTTGCGCCGGTCAGCACGTCGGTCTTCTGGATCGAATCGTAAACTACCGCAGCGGCATCGTCCGTCATCTGGCAGCCGTCCGGTCCGTAGGCCTTATAGCCGTTGTACTGTGCCGGGTTGTGGGATGCGGTCACCATGATGCCCGCGTTGCACTGATAATACCGGGTTGCAAAGCTGAGCGCCGGAACCGGCATCAGCTCGTCATAAATGCGTACCTTTATTCCATTTGCAGCGAGTACGCCCGCGGCGTCTCTCGCGAATGTCCATCCCTTCAGACGGCTGTCATAGCTGATCGCCACCGTCTGTGTGCCGCCCTGGGTTTTTACCCAGTCCGCAACACCCTGTGTTGCCTGACGAACCACCCAGATATTCATGCGGTTGGTGCCTGCGCCCAGGGTTCCGCGAAGTCCTGCAGTACCGAACTGAAGTGCCACCGCAAACCGTTCTTTGATGGCATCATCATTCCCCGCAATATCCTGCAGTTCCTTCTTCAGATCGAAATCCAGAAGCTCTGCCTCAAGCCACCGCTTATACTCCTCCTGATACATTATCACGTCCTCCTGTCTCGCGGAATTGTCCGCGATTTTTTCACTACTGTGTCCTAATTCAGATTTTACTGAGTTCCCGGATCCTTGTCAAGGCACGGCCCGAAGGCCCATTTGCCTGCCGTGCCGCCGCTTTCATCCTCCAAAAGCCCGGATTTTCGCGGTTTTTTAACAAAAAAACCGCATTTTGCCGTATTTATGGGGTTTTCTCGTTCTCAGACTTATGTTATAATAAGACAAAATTGCAAAAGCAACAATAAACAAAGGAGGCACGAAGTATGAACAAAGGTGAATTAGCTGCTGCTATCGCTGAAAAGTCTGGTCTGACCAAGAAAGATGCACTGGCTGCTGTTGACGCGTTCGTAGAAGCTGTTGAAGAAGCTGTTGCTGCCGGCAACAAGGTACAGCTGATCGGATTTGGCTCCTTCGAGAGAGGCGAGAGAGCTGCAAGAGCAGGCAGAAACCCGAACACGGGCAAAGCCATCAAGATCCCGGCCACAAAGACTGTTAAGTTTAAAGCAGGCTCTGAATTCAAGGTAAAAGTAAATGCCAAGAAAGAGAAAAAAGCCAGAGCAAAGAAAAAAGCATAATATTCGACGTTCATAGTGATGTGCGAAAAACCATAAGGAAAACCGGGGCAGAACGCCCCGGTTTTTCTGTGTCTTCCGCAATATGCCCTGCCTGCGGCCGCCCGAAGACGGCCGAACAGGCTCTGCTGCTGCATTGCCTCCGTTACTTAATGGCAATACTCTTCAGAATAATGTCTCCCGTGGTTCCCTCATCCACATCCACGCGGACGGTGCCGACCGAAAGGGCCGTCTCATCGTCGATCTGGGCGATGTACTCGATCCAGTCATACCCGATGTTCTTATAGGACCGGGCCTGGAAGGTGATTCCCGAAATCTCACGGGTGCCCAGCTCCTTATAATTCTCGAACTTATCTTTGTAGAAGTCAAAATCTTCCACCTTATCCTTCGTGCTGAACTGAATAAAGCCTGCGCCGAAGGCGTCCGGATCCTCATTGTCCACCAGTTTGATGCCGCTGCCCTTATCGGAGACGGACCACCCGGACTGCGGAATCTCCACGTCAATCTTCAGCGGATTGTCGTGATCGCCGAACTTGAAGACCTCCAGGGAATGCTTTTTCTTCGGGGCATTTGCCGCCTGGGCCTTGTCGGCCTCCTTCGCCTCCTCCTGCATGGCCGCGAGGTACTTGTCCTTTGCCTGGGAACCGGTAAAGCCGCTGGAATTATAGCTGCTTATATGGTAAATGCCGTCGTCATCTTCCTCAAAATTCACATACAGGAAGACGTTTTTGTCCTCCTCGGCAATCCATTTGAAGTAGCATTTATAGCGCTTCATGTGGTCGCTGTACTCTTCTTTGTCGAAGGCTCCCGGCACGCCGAAGTAATCCTTCAGCTCATCGTAGGTCATCTTGAAGGCGTTGGCGCTGTTGATCTCCGACAGGTAAACATACGCCCGCATAACCTGCTCCTGGCTCACAATGCCGTCTCCGCCCCGGGCCGCAATCTTTCCGACCTCGCCCTTCGGCGGCGGTCCGGTAAGCGCAGCTGCACTGGCCGTTTCTGTTTCGGCCGCTGCCGCCGTGCTTTCCATATCCGCTGCCTTCTCTCCGGCCGCGGTCTCTGCCGCATCCTTCTTTTCAGCTGCTTTTGCAGTCTGGGCGCCGGCTGCCGCGCCGCCCTCCCGCTTCATGGTATAGATGGGGCCCTGCATATTCAGGATAAGCGTATCTCCGTCCAGCTCATAGGTATATTTCGACGTTCCGAAAATCGTCACCACGCCGGGCTCCCAGGTAATGTCCGTCGGATTCTGCAGAAGGTCCAGTGTTCCCGTACCGTCCGCATTCAGCTCCAGGTAGATGTTTTCCGCGCCGGCATCCTTCAGCATATCATAGGTCACGGTATGCCCGCCTGCCGTGTACTCATAAACCACGTATCTGCCGACATCCGCAGGAGTCTCTTTCTCGGCCTTGGCCTCTCCGGCTTTCTCCTCCCCGGCCTGTTCCGCCCCGGCTTTCTCAGCCTCAGCGCTCTCCTCTGCTTTTTCTTCCTTCTTTTCTTCCGCTGCCGTCTCTTTCGCTGTCTCTGCCGTCTTCTCTGCGCTCTGTCCGCCTCCGCAGGCCGAAAGTGCCAGAGAAAGCGCCAGCGCGGAAATCAGAAACAGACTCTGTTTTTTCATGTCCCATCCTCTCCTTTCCGATGACCAGATCTCAGATTCCATAGTTTTATCATACTCTGCAAAATATCCCGGGACATCCATCCAAAGGATAATTCTGTGGATAATTCTGTGCAGAAATTTCAGAAGTCCCTCGCTTGTAAAATCCCCGTCGGTAATATACAATACTGTATCTGAAATCATCCTGAATCATGTTTGGACACGCAGCCCGTGTCCGGAAAAGAGGCTTCTATGCAGACATCACACACCAGACGAATGGTTACGGCAGCCCTTCTCGCTGCTCTCGCCGTCGTCGGTTCCACATTTTCCTTTCCCATACTCGGTTCCAAATGCGCGCCGGTGCAGCATCTGGTAAATGTTCTCTGCGCCGTCTTTCTCGGTCCCTTCTGGGGTCTCGGCGCGGCATTTGTCTCCAGCCTTGTGAGAAACCTGCTGGGACTGGGCACCCCGCTGGCCTTTCCGGGCAGCATGTGCGGCGCCCTCCTCTCCGGACTTCTGTATCAGAAGTTCCGCACCCTTCCGGCAGCCTGCGCAGGCGAAGTCCTCGGCACCTCAATCATCGGCGGCATGCTGGCCTTCCCCATTGCGAAGTTCATCATGGGCAACGGAGGCGCTGCCCTCTTCACCTTTGTGGTGCCCTTTCTTGTCAGCACCGCCGGCGGAAGCATCATCGCCTTCGCAATCCTGACCACGCTGCAGCAGACAAAGGTGCTTTCCCAGATGCAGCAGATGCTGAATTGAGAAGGTACGCCGCAGGCGTACCTTTGAACCGCTCTAAGCTGCGGGGCTCTCGCCCCTCCGGGGCGAGCAGAATTGAGGTTTAACCATATGATATTCACACCCGATGACAGCCTGGTTTCCCGTTACGGAAACCGGGTTTTTGCCCTCCGTCCCGTGGTGCAGTGCATCACCAATATCGTTACGGTCAATGACTGCGCCAACGCTCTCCTGGCCGTCGGCGCCTCCCCCACCATGGCCCATCACCCGGAAGAAATGGCAGATTTTGCGGCCATCACCGATGCCCTGGTTCTGAATATGGGCGCCACCGAATCCATCGAAGCCATGAGAATCGCCGGAAAGGCGGCCTCATCCCTCGGGCATCCCATCATCATCGATCCCGTGGGCTGTGCCAGCTCCCCCTGGCGCCGCTCCGTCTGCCTCTCACTCATCAACGAAGCCCATCCCACGGTCATCCGGGGCAATGTCTCAGAGATCCGCGCCCTTCTCACCGATAAAAACAGCGGCCGCGGGGTGGATGACCGAAGCCCGGAAAGCATTCCCGTGCCGGAGCTCTGCACCGCCCTGTCCGAAAAAACCGGCGCCATCGTCATTGCCTCCGGCGCCACCGACTATATCAGCGACGGGAAGAAGGTTCTGGCCGTCCACGGCGGAAGCCCCCTGATGGCGAGAATCACCGGAACCGGCTGCATGCTCTCCGCCCTCCTGGGCGCCTTCCTGGCAGCGGAAGTCTCCGCAGAGAGCGCCTGGGCCTGCTGCCGGACCATGGCCCTGGCCGGCGAAGCCGCAGAACATACCACCGATGCGCGCGGCGGCGGCACCGGCACCTTCCACATCGCACTCCTCGATGCCCTCACCGTCCGGGATGCCCGGGCGGCTTCTGCCGCGGATTCTGCGGTCGGCCAGTGCAGCGCAGCTGCGGTGGACCAGCCTGCCCGCGTTTCCGAAAAGGAGGACCTATGAACGGAATCCTCTACGGCGTCGGCACCGGCCCCGGCGACCCGGAGCTGATGACCCTGCGGGCAGTCCGGCTGATTCGTGAGAATGCTGTCATAGCCTGCGCAGGAAAAGACGCCAGAGCTTCTCTTGCATACCGCATCGCCCTCCAGGCCGTACCGGAGCTTGCAGACAAAACCATACTTTCCATCGACATGCCCATGATCCGGGACAGGGATGTTCTCATCCAGAGTCACCGCGATGGAGCAGACCTCATCGAATCCCACCTGAAGGCAGGAAAAAACGTAGTTTTCCTTACCCTGGGCGATCCGTCCATCTACTCCGGCTTCTCCTATCTGCAGAAGCTGGTAACCCAGGACGGCTTTCCGACAGAAACCGTAAGCGGCGTCACCTCCTTCTGCGCTGCGGCAGCAAGTCTTAACCTTCCCCTGGTCACAGGAGAAGAAAGTCTGTGCATCCTGCCAGCCGCGAAGGATGACCTCTCCTGCACTGCCGCCGGCGCCGAGGCATCGGATGCTCCCGCTGCGGCGGATGACCTCTCCTGCGCTGCCGCCGGCGCCGACACTCTGCTCCTCATGAAGGCGGGCCGTGCGCCCAAGGCACTTGCCAGACGGCTTGAATCGACCGGATACGAAGTTTCCATGGTCGAAAACTGCGGCCTGGCGGAAGAAAAACTGTACCGGGAGGCCGAATCCATACCGGAACATGCCGGTTATTTCTCTCTGATGATCGCAAAGCGGACCCGAGGTTGATTATTTCAACCTCGGATCCGCTTTTGATTTCAATATTCTTCCCTATACGGTTCTGTAAACCGATCTAAATCAGGATTTCAGCTGTCAGATCCGTTATCCCGGTCAGGAATCCCATTTTCCAAATGAGATTGGAACCGACGTGACGGATCTTAGCGTCATTCTCCGGCTTAGAGATCCGAAAAAGTCCGTTTCTTCCTGCAGGCCGTCTGTTTCCATACGGATCCCGCAGCGCAAAACGCCAACGCAGATCTGCTTTCACCGCACATGGAGACTTCATCCGGCATTTCAGTCCGATTGAACGCCGCTCCAGCCAGATTCATCATCCGCCCGCTCACCCTATCAGCACAGAGTCGCGTAGATGACCGCCTTGATGCTGTGCATGCGGTTCTCCGCCTCGTCGAATACCACCGACTGGTCGGACTCGAAGACTTCGTCGGTTACTTCCATCTCGGTAATGCCGAACTTCTCGGCGATCTCTTTGCCGATGGTGGTTTTGGTATCATGGAAGCTGGGCAGGCAGTGCATGAAGATGGCCCGCGGGGACGCATTTTCCATCACTTTCTTATTGATCTGATAATCCTTCAGAAGCTCAATCCGGTGCTCCCAGATCTCTGCCGGCTCGCCCATGGAAACCCAGATATCGGTGTACAGGATATCCGCATTCTTCGTGCCCTTTTCCACATTCTCGGTCAGTGTGATGGTGGCTCCGCTTCTCTTTGCAATCTCTCTTGCCTGTTCAACCAGGTCCTCCGCCGGGAACAGCTCCTTCGGCGCGCAGGCGGTATAGTTGATTCCCATCTTGGCGCAGACCACCATCAGGGAGTTGGAAACATTGTTTCTCGCATCACCCATGAAGGTAAAGTTCAGGCCCTTCAGATATCCGAACTTCTCCTCGATAGTCATAAGATCGGCGATCATCTGGGTCGGATGGAACTGGTCGGTTAAGCCGTTCCATACCGGCACGCCGGAATACTTTGCCAGTTCTTCCACGATGGACTGGTCAAAGCCTCTGTACTCAATGCCGTCAAACATTCTGCCGAGCACCCGGGCGGTGTCCGGAAGGCTCTCCTTCTTTCCCATCTGGCTGCTGCCCGGATCCAGGTAGGTCACGCCCATGCCCAGGTCATGGCCGGCCACCTCAAAGGAACAGCGGGTGCGGGTGGAAGTCTTCTCAAACAGGAGAACGATATTTTTGCCCTCCAGATAACGGTGGGGTGTCCCCGTTCTCTTCAATCTCTTAAAATCCTTGCCCAGATCCAGCAGATAGCGGATCTCAGCCGGTGTATAGTCTAAAAGCTTCAGAAAACTTCTTCCTCTCAGATTTACTCCCATGTCAAACCTCCGGATTACCGTAATGTATACTGTGGATTTTTTATAGAACAGGCACTTATTATAACTTGAATTTGTGCCGCTTTCAAGTGGTAAAGAATACCCAGGGCACATTTTCTAGTGCTGCCCCTGGTACGCCAGGCACTTTTCCACCGCTTCTTCGATGGAGGAGACCGTGATGGTCTGCCCGAAACTGCCTTCCCCGATAAGCACGGTTCTTACGCCTGCCGCCTGTCCGGCTCGGATATCGTTTTCCCCGTCGCCGATCATCCAGGACGCAGCGAGGTCGATATTAAAGTCCGCCGCCGCCTGATACAGCATCCCCGGCTTCGGCTTCCGGCACTCGCATTCAATCTTCAGCTCCGGAATCTCTCCGGCATACCCTTTATGCGGGTGGTGGGGACAGTAATAAAGGCCGTCCAGATAAGCCCCCTCTTTGCCCAGCAGGGTCTCCATCTTTTCATGAATCCGGTCAAGCTCCGGCACCGTCACTTCACCGCGTGCGATGACCGGCTGGTTTGTCGCCACAATGGCGAGATATCCCGCATTGTTGATCTTCTTTACGGCCTCCGCCGCTCCGGGTAGAAGCTCGAAATCATCGATATTCCGCAGAAAACCGACATACTTATTGATGGTTCCGTCCCGGTCCAGGAAGATGGCCTTCTGTTTATTCTTCAGATTTTTCGCCTGCACCCTGCCTTCCGCAAAGTCCCGGCTCACCGCCGAAAACCGCTCCGGCGTGCCCATGTCCTTCACATACTCCGGACTGTCGTAACAGAACATTTTCCCCGTGCCGCACAGAGGTTTCAGAATCTGCCGGTCCAGGTCCACCTTATAGACTTTTCCCTCGGCATCCTTTCTGCCGATGCGCTCTGCGTCCACGCCGGAGAGGGCGAGGGCCTCGGGACTCAGCACGTGAAGTCCCGCATTTACCCGGTTCTTATAGAATTCCGGCCGCACATCCTCTTTGGTCAGCCACTGCCCAACACTTCCGTTCGTGTCTGCCACCACGATTCCGGAATCAAAGGGATGGGAATTGGGGTGGGTAAATAGTGTCACAAGCCCCCCGTGGGCCCGGTGGAAGTCGACGAACCGGTTAAAATCAATATCAAAGACCGCATCCGCATTCAGCAGCAGGAAATCCTCGGTAAGGCCGAGCTTAAAGAGAGCGCCCGCATTGCCCAGGGGCTCCTTCTCCTCAAAGTATTTAATATGAATCCCCAGACGGGAGCCGTCGCCGAAATAGTCTTCGATCTTCTCCGCCATATGGGAGACCGTCAGAATGATATCGGTAAATCCCTGGTCCCGGAGAGACAGAAGCTCCCACTCCAGCACCGGCTTTCCCATGATGGGAATCAGCGGCTTCGGAATATCCGGAAACAGGGAAGAAATCCTGGTTCCCCGTCCGCCGGCCATAATCACTGTCTTCATAGACTTCTCACTTTCAACTGCGCTTTTCATATTTCATGCGTTCCGCAGCCTTCCGTACCTCATCACCGGTGATGAGCACGACCTGAGGATTCTTGTCTTTCACTTCCGATACAGCCTTTTCATAGCTGCTGATGAAGTAATCAATGCTCTCCTTCATCCAGACAAGGGCGGCGCTTTCATCGCTTTCCGATACGATCAGACGGGTGTCCGTCATCGCATCCGCCTCTGCGTGGTTGATCTTATTGCGCACAACGCCAATGTGGTAGTAAGCGAACAGAAGGTTCTGCAGGGTTTCCATGCTGTCGCAGGCGGTATAGCCCGTAATCTTTGAAGAGTCCTCATTCCCGACAGAACGGCTTCTCATAGCCGCATACACACGCTGCGGGTCTTCGCCCCTGTTTCCCATGCCTCTGGTCGCTCCGCGGTCATAGGTTTTGATGAAATAGTGATCGACGTTATCGATCTTATAATATTCATAGGGCTTCAGTCCCTGCCGCTGCTTCGCAAACAGCTGGGTGACCAGCTCCCTGTTCTTCTCATCGCTGCAGTAATAGAACATTCCGGATTTCACCAGAACCTCCGGAGCCTTGGACTCGATAAGCGTCAGGGTCTGCTGGTAAAACCGGTGCCGGTATGCCCATTTCACCAGATCAATGAACGGAATACTTCCGTCTCCCTCCAGGAGCACGCCGTAGTCTTCCCGGATGCTTTCGGCAATCACGCCAAACAGCATGCCATAGTAGCCGATTTCCCGCCAGGTTTTTTCCACCCTGAACAACTCCCGCAGGCGCAGAATACCCTCCTCCACCTCCGGGATATTGCACATGGAGAGTCCGTCGTCCACATGACGCATGGCGTAGATCATCCGGGCAATACTCTCGTTCTGTTCCCCGCTTTTTTTCCAGATGTCCACGATCATGTCCGCCCTGCCATAGTTGAGGAATGCGCGGGTCGCGTGGATCAGCTCAGTGACGCCATATCCGTCGGTATCATCGCGGATGAGCCCTGTCAGACTCCTCTGCCGGCTGCGCACCGTGAAGATCTTCTTCAGGCGAACACCGCTTCCCGGCATAGAAACCAGAATGTCCAGCATATTCATGATGATAAACGTGTCCGCGGCATTATCGCTGTTCAGCGAAACATACAGATTGATGTCCTCTTCCCCGTAAGCGATCGACTTTTCCATCGTCAGCATGCTGTCGACCCACTGTCCGCTCTCTTCCATCTGCTCCTCGGGAATAAAGCCGATCCGGACTTCCTCGTTGACAGGCAGAAGTTCCAGCTTCGCAGATGGCTTCAGCTCGGAATAGAGATAGTTCTTCACCCACTGTATACAGGGATCGGGATAATCGCGAAACTCCGGAAAAGCTTCAAAAAGCGCGGTCTGAAACTGCTCAAAGGTCTCACCCTCCTGCGCGAGCGCATCAAACAGCCGGTTAACCTTCTTTGCTTTGATTCCCTCATTCCCCTCATGAAACTCCCGGACAAACCGGGTCAGCTTCTCCCGCACTTCCGCAGGCATCGCCCCGTCTTCCGCCTGCAGGTCCAGGCTCAGTTCGTCGGCATACTGGGCAAGCCGATACCGGAGCAGACGATAAGTGGAAAATGATGTCCTGTCCGCGGAATACAGAGTGCTTCCCTCCCGGAGGGTGCAGGGCGTCAGGCTGTCCTTTTCATCAAACGTATCAGCCTCGCCGGCAACGATGATCTCATCAATTTTGTACCGGGCCAGCACGGCTTTTATGCCGGCTTCCGCATCCAGAACGGCATCGCAGTAATCAAAACCGAATTCATTTCTTATAGAAAAATACCGAAGCGGCGGGGTACTTTCCGCAGCGCTCAGGGATGTCAGAAGAATGTTTCTGCTCATCGTATCAGTCCTCCATATCCGAAGCGAAAACAGGCAGCAGCCATTTTGCCGCGAAAAACAAAAATCCCGGAAACAGCTTATAACAAGCCATTTCCGGGGTTCTTAAACCTGGTTTCAGATTACTTAAGGGTAACCTTTGCACCCTGCTCTTCCAGCTTAGCCTTGATGTCCTCAGCCTCTTCCTTGGAAACAGCTTCCTTAACGTTCTTCGGAGCGCCGTCAACAAGATCCTTAGCTTCCTTCAGGCCAAGACCTGTAAGCTCACGGACAACCTTGATAACCTTAACCTTGTTAGCGCCAACCTCGGTCAGCTCTACGTTCCACTCGGTCTTCTCTTCCTCAGCTGCTGCTGCCGGGCCTGCTGCTGCTACAACAACGCCTGCTGCTGCGGATACGCCGAACTCTTCCTCACATGCCTTTACCAGCTCGTTGAGCTCTAATACAGACAGTTCTTTAATAGCTGCGATAAATTCTTCAGTTGTTAACTTAGCCATTTTCATTTCCTCCTTGGAATAATTGTAAATTATGCTTCCGGAGCAGCCTCTGCTGCCGGAGCTCCCTCGCCGTCTTTCTCCGCAATCTGCTTAAGCACACGTGCGAAGTTTGCGACCGGCGACTGCATGCTTCCGAGAAGTCTTCCGAGAAGGATCTCTCTGGACGGAATGGAAGCGATGGTCTGCATTGCTGCTGCATCATAGTACTTTTCCTCTACGATGCCGCCTTTGATTTCAAGCTTTTTGGCTGTCTTAGCGAACTCTGCAAGAAGTCTTGCCGGTGCTGTCGCGTCTTCCTTGGATACTGCGATAGCGGTCGGGCCTTCAAGAACCGGGCCGAGTGCTTCGTACGGTGTATCCTTGGCAGCGAGACGGATCAGAGTGTTCTTATAAACTTTATAAGTGATACCAGCTTCACGAAGCTTCTTGCGGAGCTGTGTATCCTCTGCTACAGTAAGACCGCGGTAATCAACCGCTACTGCAGTCTGCGCACCGTTGAATAATTCTGCAATTTCCTGTACAACCGGCTGCTTTAATTCAACTTTTGCCATGAAACATTTTCCTCCTGTATTAGTCTGTAACCGCCCAAGAGACCGCGAAAAATAAGAAAAGCCTCTCTGCCACGAGGACAGAGAGGCGTAAAATCACTTTTACGTTCTTCATGTTTCCCTCGGCAGGCGTCCATGGGACTTATACCTTGCGGTACCTGCTGTCTTCGGCAGCTAACACCATGATAAATTACCACACCCGGGACAGAATGTCAAGAAGTTTTCTCTGATATTTGTCCGGAAAATGCAGTAAAACGGGGCAGCCCCGAAGGACTGCCCCGAACGTTTCTTTATTCTATTTTATTTCGCAGGAGCGGGTTTTACCGGCTTCGGCGGCTCTACGATCTCATACTCGTGAAGCGTGTCGGTCTCCTGAAGATACTTCAGATAAGCCTTGATCTCAGCCTTCTCGCGGAATGCTGCCTTTAAGAACATGCTCTTCTCCTGCATAAGGCCGCACTTTAAACCGATATCGCTGACCTGATATAATTTGTACTTTAATTCTTCCATGGGTGTATTCTCCTTTCACGCGGTCATCACCGCAAGTAATACAACTTACTGAAAGATAGTATAGCACACTTTTTACGGTTTGTGGACAGGTTACTATGAATTTCTGTGAATCATCCTGTCAGAATCTGTCGGACGCCTGCTTCCCGTATCACGCAAAGAGCGGAGTACTGAAATACCGCTCGGCGGTATCCGGAAGAACCGTCACGACCGTCTTCCCTTTCCCCAGCTCTTTTGCCAGCTTCAGGGCCGCGCAGACATTGGTGCCCGCGGAGATGCCGCAGAGAAGGCCTTCCTCGGCAGCCAGCCGCTTTGACATGGTCAGGGCTTCTTCATCCTTTACGATGGTGATGCCGTCATAGATGGTCTGGTCCAGGATATCCGGCACGACGCCGTCGCCGATGCCCATCTGCAGATGGGAACCGATAGACCCGCCCGAGAGGATAGCCGCATGCTCCGGCTCCACGGCGTAGATCTTCATGTCCGGATTTTCCTTCTTCAGCACCTGGCCGATGCCGGAGATGGTACCGCCGGTGCCGATACCGGAACAGAAGCCGTGGATGGGCCCGTTCACCTGGGCAAGAATCTCTTTCGCCGTGTTCTCACTCTGGGCCCGGAGATTGTCAAAGTTGGTGAACTGGTCCGGCATATAGACATTCGGGTCTTCTGCCGCCATCTTATGGGCAAGGTCAATGCAGTCGCGGATGCACTTGCCGATGTCATCATCGTCGTGGATGAGAATCACCTCGGCCCCGTACTGCTTCACCAGCTTTCTGCGCTCCTCGCTGACGGAGTCGGGCATGATGATGATCACCCGGTAGCCCTTCACCGCGCCCACAAGGGCCAGGCCGATGCCCTGGTTGCCGCTGGTGGGTTCCACGATGACGGTGCCTTCATGGACATCGCCCCGCTTCTCTGCCTCTTCTATCATATTAAGAGCAGTCCTGGTCTTGATGGAGCCGCCCACATTCAGTCCCTCAAACTTGACCAGAACCTCGGCATCTTCCGGCCCGGTCAGACGGTTCAGACGGATCATCGGGGTGTGTCCCACCGCCTCGAGAATGTTGTTGTATATCATAAATGTTCCTCAATTCGCATCATATCGCAGTAACGCTGTAAAGTATAACATAGTGCATTTTATGCGGTCAACTATTCGCAAAACAGATATGCATATCTTCTTCTCTGCTCCAGAAGGATCTTTTTTACCCGTTCCTTTATATTCTCCGGGTAGCAGTGTTCACAGTTCAGAACCTCCGTGGCTGCTGCGGCATCCCAGTGAAACCGGACCCGCGTACCGAACACCTTCTCACAGATCTCCAGCTGAACCTCAAAATCTGTGGAAAATGTTTTGGCCTGTACGGAAGTTATCATATCATACAGAGCATCCGGTTTCTCCGACAAAGGGTAATCTACCGTGGTGTCTGACAGGAGCGCCGCCCCGTGGTCAAAGGCAGGGCACAGGAAATAACGGCCCGAACCATCCATTTCCACCGCAATATTGTGCAGGTGCCGGTCCTCATTCAGAAAGAGTGCATCCACCGTCATCAGCATTCCCAGATATTCTCCAAACCCTCTAATACCGGTCATCCGCTCTGTCTGAAGCACAAGAAACCGAAGTCTCTCCTCAATATCTGTAATGTGAAAAACATCCGAATGAAAACTCCGGCCCGTGCTGTTCCGGTACAGACGTTCCAAAGTGATGAGCTGTCTTCCCCTCATCAGAAAATTCTTACTGCGGCAGCCTCGGAAAACACGCCCCCGATATTCGATTTCCTCGGTTTCGTAACGGATGTACTGTTCCTCTGGAATTGTGGAGTATCTGAGGAGTGCCGAAACTACATATTCCGCCAGCCCCTCATAACCGGTATAATCCGCTTTGTACCAGATACCGTTCGCTTCCCATTTCAGCTGATTCCCTTTGGAGGATGGCTGATCCGCAAACCTCTGTTCCTTCTCTGTAAGCCGAATCATACGCCCTGTCCCTCCATCCGAATCCAGAATTCATCCTCCGCCATACGCCCTTCCGTCTTCCGGACAATCAGGAAGGGATCGTAGAAGGGAAGGTCCAGCTCCCGAAGCATAATTTTCATCTTGTCCCTCTCCCGCGGAAAACACCGGCTCTCCAGGAACTCCTCATACTCCTCAAATGTTGGTTCCGTATTCACACCGAAAGCCCGGTACATAGGGTTACGGGTATAATTTCTGACCTGTACCAGACGTTTCTGCTCATCCACATCGATGATCGTGCAGAGCCGGTTTCGAAACATGTAAAAAAGCCGAAGGGGCAGTATCCTCTCCGGTATCTCATAATAAGTGCCGTATTCCGGATGTTCCCGGAGCAGTGCGCAAAGTGCGGTAATGGGGCCTGTGATGCTCTTCCCGCTGTTCTCCCAGTATTCAACGGTCTTTTTTGAGACGCCGCAGAATGCCGCAAACTTCTCCCGGTTCATCTCCAGCTGCGTCCGCAGCTCGCGAATGTCCTGACCCGTGAGGGCCTCTTCAAATGCATACTTCATACAATAAAAATACTACTAAATATTAGTAATATCAAGTGATTTATTTACTAATATTTAGTAGTATTGTATTTTCATGTTTTCTTTTGGAAAATGCCGCCTGAGCACCGCTACATCTCCGCCGACGCTTCCGCAGAAACCTTCTCCTTCTTTTTTGCCGGCCACTCCGCCAGCAGCACCGCCGCCACCATAAGGCCGCAGCCAATCCATTCCCGGCTGCTCAGCCGGTCATTCATAAGAGCAGCCCCGAAGATAGCCGAGAAGATGGCCTCGGTGCTGAAGAGCAGGGACACGAGAGCCGGATCCCCGTCCCGCTGGGCGAGAATCTGGAAGGTATATCCCACGCAGCTGGACATGATGGCCACATAGAGCATGGGCATCATGCACGCCCGGAGGGCTTCGGTGGTCACCGTCTCCTGTGTAAACATAAAAATCGCAGACAGAGAGGATGTCACCAGGAACTCCCCGCAGGATAAGGTAAAGCCGTCCACCTTCTCCGAGAAATGATCCACAAAGAGGATCTGTCCCGTGAACAGGGCCGCGCACAGTACAAGATAGAGATCCGAGGTTTCCACCGTGAAGCCTTCCTTGATGCAGAGGAAGTACATGCCGATGACGGCAATGAACACCGCAATCCAGGTCTTAAAGGAGCCCTTCCGGAACAGGATCATCTGCACCAGGGGCACCAGTACGATATAGAGGGCTGTCACAAACCCCGCCTTGCTGGCGGAGGCTCCCGCGTTCAGGGCATACTGCTGGGCGTTGGTCGCGAGAAACAGCGCCGTCCCGCAGAGGAGACTCCCAAGAACAACCTCCCGCATGCCGCCCATGCCCTTTCCCATCTGCCGAAGGATAATGCAGAAGGGAAAAAGAACCACAAAGGCGATAAAAAACCGGATTGCGCTGATGCTGAAGGGTCCCAGGTGCTCTGCGCAGAGCGCCTGGGCCGTAAATGCTGCTCCCCAGATCATCGCCGTGACAAGGGGCAGAAGTGTCTGTTTCCATTTCATAAAGCTAAATCCACCATGTCATTGTATTTTGAAGTCACCAGCAAGTCCGCCGTGAATTATTTCTTCCGTCCCTTGCCGCTGATCTGCTCAATCTTAAGGCGAAGGATATAAACCTTGTCCAGGGCCGCTTCCATATATTTGATGCCGCCCTCCATATAGTCGGCGGAATACTTCTCCAGGAGTGTCCGAAGGCCTTCTCTCTTCTCGTCTTTCTCCTCAAGAATCTCCACACTGCCGAATACCACGGCAGACCGGTACAGAGTTCCGTACTTCTCCGGCAGCACTTTCGTGTCACTCACCGCCGTAAAACAGGCCCGGGGACTGAACCGCAGATTGTCGATCTTCTGTCCTCCTGCGACGGTACAGTGCATATAGATAACGCCATCCTTCATCCCGTAGCTCATAGGAACCGCGTAGGGTGTTCCGTCCTCGCAGACTGTGGACAGAATGCCGTAATCTGCCTTCTCCAGCACTTCATAAGCTTCCTCTTCGGAAAGCATCCGATCCTGTCTTCTCATCTCGCGCATGATATCCTCCTGTTGTCAGCATAGAATGGTCATTTTGTCTTCTCAGGGTATTATATCGGATTCTCCGGAAAATGCGAACGCTTTATTATCCCTTCAGCCGCTCTGCGAAATCCGACATCATCTCGGAAATCTTAATGGTCTGGGGACAGACAGTCTCGCAGCTTCTGCAGCCGATGCATGCCGAGGGCTTCTTCTCCTCGGGATAGGTGGCAAGAAGCATCGGGGCGATAAATCCGCCGCCGGTAAAGGCATGCTCATTGTAGAGGGCGATAAGCTCCGGAATCGGAAGCTCCATCGGACAGTGGCTCACACAGTAATGACAGGCCGTGCAGGGAAGGGTCTTCTTCTCCAGCATCATCTTCGTCACTTCCGAAAGAGCTGTCATCTCCTTCTCCGACAGAGGCTTTTCCTCCTGGAAAATGACGATATTATCCACCAGTTGCTCCATATTGGACATGCCGGACAGGGTAACGGTCACCTCCGGCAGAGTCTGCAGGAAGCGGAAGGCCCAGTCTGTGGCGGAAGCATCCGGCCGCTCCTTCTGAAGAACTGCCATCTCCTCGTCGGTAAGGCTGCAGAGACGGCCGCCCCGGAGGGGCTCCATCACCCACACCGGAAGGTTGTACTCCCGGAGCAGTTCCATCTTCCCCTTCGCATCCTGGAAGTCGTAATCCAGGTAGTTCAGCTGGATCTGGCAGAATTCCATATCCTTCCCGTATTTCTCCAGGAACCGCTTCATGGTTTCGATGCTTCCGTGGGCGGAGAAGCCGAGATGCTTTATTCTTCCGTTCTTCTTCTTCTGCTCCATCAGATAGGTAAAGATTCCGTACTTTTCATCGTCCAGATAGGCGTCCACATTCATCTCGCAGACATTGTGGAAGAGGTAGAAATCAAAGTACTCTACCTGCACCTTTTCCAGCTGCTTCTCGAAGATCTCCTTCACCTTCGGCCAGTTGGAAGGGTCATAGCCCGGGAACTTGGTAGCCACATAAAAGCTCTCTCTGGGATAGCGCTTAAGAGCTTTTCCCATCACCAGCTCGGAATTCTCTCCGTGGTAACCCCAGGCGGTGTCATAGTAATTAATTCCGTGCCGGTAAGCGTAATCCACCATCTCGAGAGCTGCCGCCTCATCGATGTTCGCGTCATTCCCGTCGATGACCGGAAGCCGCATGGCGCCGAAGCCCAGCGCGGACAGTTTCTTTCCCTGAAATTCTCTGTAAATCATATGCTGTTCCTCCTGTAAGTCAAGTTCCTTTCTTCTGTAATAATATTCATCTATGATACCATAATTCCGGCCCCCCGGCCAATGCCGGGCATGCACAGTTATTCCTGCTTCGCGGTGATGAACAGCGCGGTCATCACAAGAACCCCGCCGAAAAAAACATTCCATGTCAGCTTCTCATGAAGCACCAGCACGGAGAGAAGCACCGTAACCAGAGGCTCCAGGGTGGATACCAGCGACGCCGCCGAGGGCCCCGTGATCTCCATGCCCGCAAGGAGTGTTCCCATGGCCACCACCGTGGATATAAGCCCCAGCAGGATGACCGGGATGTATCCCGCCGGCTCCGCGGGCGGCTGAAACCCGGAGACCAGGGTGAGAACCCCGTAGACCGCTGCCGCCCCCAGGAAGATAAATCCGGAAGACTGGGGACCCATGCCGGGCCGCACCAGCTTTGAGCTGGCCAGAATATAGAAGGTGTAGATCACCGACGATGCGATGGCCAATACCACCCCCAGAGGACTTGCCTGCAGTTCTCCGGCCACAATCACCGCCGCGCCCATAAGAGCCAGCACCAGGGCCAGAAGCTTCCGCTTCGTGATCCTTTCCCCGAAAAACAGGACCGATCCGGCGGTCACAAAGGCCGGATACAGGTACAGGAGAAGAGACACCACGCCCGCGGACGCATGGCGCAGTGCCAGAAAGAATGTCGTGGACTGGCCCACATACACCACGCCGCCCATCAGCAGAAAAATCCCAATCTCCCGGGCAGACGGCAGAGGCATCCTCCGGATGCTTATAAGGCTCAGCATAAATACGGCGCCCACCAGGAACCGGAGAAACAGAAGGGTATACGTTCCGGTTCCGTACTGGTAGGCAAATTTTGTAAATATCGGCAGCACCCCGAAGGATGCCGCGGAAATTGCGACCAGGAGGATTCCCCTGGCATAAGAATTATTCTTCATAAGCATCAGTAAAACGCTGCCCGCAGGCCGGACAGCCGGTCCAGGGCTTCCCGGAGGGTTTCCTCCTTTTTGGCAAAATGCAGCCGGATCAGGTGGTTTACCGGCTCCTTAAAGAAACTGGAGCCCGGAACCGCGCCGACACCCACTCTCCCGGCGAGGTCTTCGCAGAACCTCAGATCGCTCTCATAACCGAACTCCGAGATGTCCAGCATGACATAATAGGCCCCCTCCGGATCATTGTGCACAATTCCCAGATCATCCAGCCCCCGCAGGAACAGTTCCTTCTTGCGGGTATATTTCGCCAGAAGGTCATCATAGTACTCCTGCCCGAACAAAAGTCCCGGAATCACGGCTTCCTGGAGCGGTGCTGCCGCTCCCACCGTCAGAAAATCATGGACTTTCTTCGCCCGGTCGATGATCTCCGGCGGCGCGATGATATATCCCAGCCGCCATCCGGTGATGGAATAGGTCTTGGAAAGGGACGAGCAGGACAGTGTCCGCTCCCGCATTCCCGGCAGGGAGGCAAAGTAGATATGCCGGTGGGGCGCATAGACAATATGCTCATACACCTCATCGGTAATCACATAGGTATCATACTTCTTCGCCAGATACGCGATGGTCTCCAGCTCTTCCCGGGTAAACACCCTGCCGCAGGGGTTCGACGGGTTGCAGAGCACCAGAGCCTTGGGCTTCTGGCGAAATGCATCCTCCAGCACCTCCGGATCAAAGGTAAATGCCGGCGGCGTAAGGGGCACGTAGATGGGCTCCGCGCCGGAAAGTATGGTATCCGCCCCGTAGTTCTCGTAGAAGGGCGAAAAGATAATCACCTTATCCCCGGGGTTGGTGACGGTCATCATGGCCGCCATCATCGCCTCGGTGCTGCCGCAGGTCACCACAATCTCCGTCTCCGGATCGATGGAAAATCCCATGAGCCGGGACTGCTTTTCCGCCAGGGCCTGCCGGAAGTTCTGCGCTCCCCAGGTGATGGAATACTGGTGAAAATCCTCATGGGCCACCTCGGTGAGACGGTCAAGGATCTCCTTCGGCGGGTCAAAATCCGGGAATCCCTGGGAGAGATTCACCGCCCCGTACTTCAGGGAAATCCGGGTCATGCGCCGGATCACAGAATCCGTAAAGGTAGCGGTGCGTTCGGAAAGATTCTGCATGATTTCAGCTCCTTCTGTTTTCCTCAGTTCCGTTTTTCTGTTTCCTGCTTTTTCTGCATTGACAGCAGCCGGTCCAGATACACCGACTTGAACTGTCTGCTGGCCAGGCCCTGCTTTATGGGCGGGAGCTTAAGGATCACGCCGAAGACGGCCGCCATGGCCCGGTGATTGGCAAAGGCCTGGTTGTCGAATACCAGGTTCTGCAGTGTTCCCTTCTCGATGGCCTGCGCCACAAACCGGTGGGTGCTGTTGACCGGAGTAATCACCTGGATGGGCCGCCGCTCCATGACAATAGCCTTCGTGGGACAGTTCTTTGCGCAGAGGCCGCAGCCGAGGCAGATAGACTCATCGATAACGGGGCGTTTTCCCTTCCGCGGAGCCCTGCTTTCGGGTGCCGCCGATGGCGGACAGGCCTCCGCAGACGTCCCATCCCGGGATGCCGCAGGCTCTGCCATGGAAATGGCGTTCACCGGGCAGGTCCGTTCACATTTCCCACAGCCGATGCAGATTTCTTCTGTTATCTTCGGAATATAGTTTGTTGTTGCGATGGGCTGCATGGGGCC